>JABLTH010077786.1_pt1 | contig 12312 bp, 10 predicted proteins | sample 7875711 | NCBI WGS metagenome assembly JABLTH01 (sample SAMN14941262, study PRJNA633318) | bioreactor metagenome | isolation source: bioreactor | place: China | collected 2019-03-05 | reverse complement strand
TCAGCTCGGCGACGACACGCAGCGTGTCGTCGAGATCGGCGATCAGCGTGACGGCGCGTTCCAGGTAGATGTGGCCGGCCTCGGTCAGCGTGACGCTGTGCGTCGAGCGGTGCAGCAGCGCGACGCCGAGTGCCTCCTCGATCGCCGTCACCTTGCGCGCGACCGTCGACGTCGACACGTGCATCTCCTTCGCGACCGCCGAAAAACTCCCTGTTTCGACCACTCTCACGAACGCGCGCATCGCGCCCATGTGATCGATGCCGGTTTCTCTCGCGCCTTTTTTCATTCGATTCTCGCTGTTGCGTCCCACGCAAAACCGCTTTCGATAATACATAAGCGAGCTTGATTTTGCAAAGGCATAGAATGCGAACCCGTCGCGTCGGGAAGCGGCGAACGGCGAGCGGTACGAGACATCCAGGAGGGCACGATGACAGAAAACGGCTTCCGCGTCGAAGCGGATCTTTTAGGCAAACGAAGTATTCCGGACGACGCGTATTACGGCGTCCATACGCTGCGCGCGAAAGAGAACTTCGACATTTCGGGCCGCACCATCGCGTCGCTGCCGTACCTCGTGATGGCGCTCGCCGCCGTGAAGGAGGCCGCGGCCGACGCGAACTGCGAGCTCGGGCTGCTGTCGCGACCGCACCGCGATGCAATCGCCGCCGCGTGCGTCGAGATTCGCGAAGGGCGACTGCACGACCAGTTCGTCGTCGACGTGATCCAGGGCGGGGCCGGCACGTCGACCAACATGAACGCGAACGAGGTGATCTGCAACCGCGCGCTCGAACTCATGGGGCACGCGCGCGGGCAGTACGAATACCTGCATCCGAACGAACACGTCAATCTCGCGCAGAGCACCAACGACGTCTATCCGACCGCGATCCGCGTCGCGACCTGCTTCGCGCTCGAGCACCTGCTCGAAGCGATGGCGCGCCTGCGCGATGCGTTCGCGGAGCGGGCCGACGCGTTCGCCGGCCTGCTGAAGCTCGGCCGCACGCAATTGCAGGACGCGGTGCCGATGACGCTCGGCCAGGAATTCTCGACCTACGCGGTGATGCTGACGGAAGACATTGCACGCCTGCAGGAAGCCGGCTGGCTGATTCGCGAGATCAACCTCGGCGCGACCGCGATCGGCACGGGCATCACCGCGCATCCGCAATACGCGGAGAAGGCGCTGGCGGCGCTGCGGCGCATTACCGGGCTCGACCTGAGCACCGCGCCGAACCTGATCGAGGCGACCCAGGATTGCGGCGCGTTCGTGCAGGTCTCGGGCGTGCTCAAGCGGATCGCCGTGAAGCTGTCGAAGATCTGCAACGACCTGCGGCTGCTGTCGAGCGGCCCGCGCGCGGGGTTCGGCGAGATCAACCTGCCGCCGGTGCAGGCCGGCTCGTCGATCATGCCCGGCAAGGTGAATCCGGTGATCCCGGAAGTCGTCAACCAGGTTGCGTTCGAGGTGTTCGGCAACGACCTGACCGTGACCTTCGCCGCCGAGGCCGGGCAGCTTCAGCTCAACGCTTTCGAGCCGGTGATCGCCAGCGCGCTGTTCCGCAGCTTCAGCCACCTGACGGCCGCCTGCACGACGCTGGCGCAGCGCTGCGTGAGCGGGATCACCGCGAACCCCGAGCGGCTGCGCGAAACGATGGAGCGCTCGGTCGCACTCGCGACCGCGCTGAATCCGTACATCGGCTACAAGCGGGCGACCGCCGTCGCGGCCGAAGCGCACGCGACCGGCAAGTCGATTCGCGAGGTCGTACTCGAGCGCGAGTGGATGACCGATGCACAGGTAGACGAAGCGCTTCGGCCCGAAGCGCTGATCCGGCCGCGCGTGCTTTGACGCGGGCTGAAGGCCGCCGGCGCGCGCGTTGAGCGCCCGGCGGGCCGCCATTTCATCAGCGCCCCCGCGCGGGGCGCGACACATCAAGAAACTACGGAGACTCACGATGAACCACAGCAGCGAGCGCCCGGCCGGTCCGGCCGGCGGCGCGGATTCCCGTCATGCCGATCCCGACGCGATGTTCGCGTCGCACGAAGCCGGTTACGCGAAGCAGTTGAAGCCGCGGCACGTGCAGATGATCGCGATGGGCGGTGCGATCGGCACCGGCCTCTTTCTCGGTGCGGGTGGACGCCTGCAGAGCGCGGGGCCCGCGCTCGCGCTCGTGTATCTCGTCTGCGGCGTGTTCGCCTTCCTGATCATGCGCGCGCTCGGCGAGCTCGTGATGCACCGGCCGACCAGCGGCAGCTTCGTGTCGTACGCGCGGGAGTTCATGGGCGAGCGCGCATCGTTCGTCGCGGGCTGGATGTACTACCTGAACTGGGCGACGACCGGCATCGTCGACATCACGGCGGTCGCGATCTACATGAAGTACTGGGCCGTGTTCACGGACGTGCCGCAGTGGGTGTTCGCGCTCGGTGCGCTCGGGATCGTGTCGATGATGAACATGATCGGCGTGAAGGTGTTCGGCGAGATGGAGTTCTGGTTCTCGCTCGTCAAGGTGGGGACGCTCGCGGTGTTCCTCGCGGTGGGCGCGGTGTTTCTCGCGAGCGGCCATCCGGTTGCCGGGCAGATGCCGGGGCTTCACCTGGTCGCGGATCACGGCGGGATCTTTCCGCACGGTCTCTTGCCGGCGGTGCTGATCGTGCAGGGCGTGGTGTTCGCGTACGCGAGCATCGAGCTCGTCGGCGTCGCGGCGGGCGAGACCGCCGATGCGCGCAAGGTGCTGCCGAAGGCGATCAACAGCGTGATGTGGCGCATTGCGCTGTTCTATGTCGGCTCCGTCGTGCTGTTGACGATGCTGCTGCCGTGGACGGCATACAGCTCGCACGAAAGCCCGTTCGTGACGTTCTTCAGCAAGCTCGGCGTGCCGTACGTCGGCACCGTGATGAACGTCGTGGTGCTGACCGCCGCGCTGTCGAGCCTGAATTCCGGCCTCTATTCGACCGGGCGCGTGCTGCGCTCGCTCGCGATGGGCGGATCGGCGCCGCGCTTCGTGTCGCGGATGAACGCACGCGGCGTGCCGTACGGCGGGATCCTGATCACGGTCGCGATCAACGCGATCGGTGTGCCGTTGAACTACATCGTGCCGGCGCAGGCGTTCGAGATCGTGCTGAACATGGCGTCGCTCGGGATCATCACGACGTGGGGCTTCATCGTCATGTGCCAGATCCTGTTCCGCCGCGCGGTCGATCGCGGCGAGCTGAAGGCCGTGTCGTTCCGGATGCCCGGCGCGCCGTTCACGTCGTGGCTCACGCTGGCCTTCCTCGTCGGCGTGCTGGTGCTGATGGCGTTCGACTATCCGGGCGGCACGTGGACCATCGCGATGATTCCGGTCGTCGTGCTCGCACTCGTGGTGGGCTGGAAGCTGGCGAAGCGCGGTGCGGCGCGAGAGCAGGCGGCGAATGCGCGTACGTCCATGGCCACGGGCGCCGTCGCCGATCCGGCGCGGGGTGCCTGACGGTACTTGCCGGGCACGCCGGCCCGTTCGCGGCCGGCGTACCGGCGCAGTCAGTTCAAGCCGGCGCGTTCACCGACCCATCGGCTGAAGTCGCCGGCCATTTCCTCTGTCAGTTCGTGACCGGCGTCGTACAGCCGCGTATCGTGCGCGACACCGAGCGACGTGAGTTTCGCGTCGGCGGTGTCGGCCCACGCGACGGGCAGCTTGTCGTCGAAGCGGCCGTGCACGATCAGCGCATGGAGCGGGCGAAGCGCATCGCGCGGCGCGATCAGCGGATCGATTTCGGGCAGGATGCGCCCGCACAGCACCGCGAAGGCGGCGACATCGTCCGGCGACGTGAGGCCGACGCCCGCGCTCATGATGCCGCCCTGGCTGAAGCCGGCGATCACGGTCGGCAATGCGGAATTCGCGCCGTCGCGGGCGCGGAAGGCACGCAGCAGCGTGATCAGCTGAATGCGGCTTTCGTCCGCGCGGGCCGCGTCGATTTCGGGGCCGTTCGGGCCGAAGCGCACCGGAAACCATGCATGCTGGCCGGGCCCGAACGTGAGCGGGGCGCGCAGGAACGCGATCTCGATCCGAGGATCGATGATGCCGGCCAGGTTCAGCAGGTTGGTTTCGTTGCCGCCGACGCCATGCAGCAGCAACAGGCGGGCAACGGGGCGGCCGGCGGCCGGGCGCAGCCGGTATTGGAGGCCCGACTCGGGATCGGTGGTCAGCGGCAGGACGTCGGTCATTGCGTGAATCCGGAAGGGGAACGATGCGACAGTCTAGAGCGTATGGGCGGGCGGGTGAATCGTCGGCGAGCGATTGATTGTTTCCTGGGTGGAATGAATTCGACGCATCGAGCCTGCCGCTCATGCGCAGGCGATGCCACAACCACGCCCGAACCCGCTAGGGAAAACCATAGTGCCCGGAATGCCGCGCGCGCACGATCGAGTAAGCACGCAGTCAGCTTCGCTATTCAGAATCGCCGAACTCATTCAAAAAGCAAACCAGGAGACAGGCGATGCATGATGGGTTGGTGAAAAAAATCGAAGCGCATCCGAAGTATGCGCAGCTCAAGCGACGGCGCAATACGCTCGGCATCTGCCTGACCGTGCTGATGCTGATCGTCTACTACGGCTACATCGCACTGATCGCATTCGACAAGTCGTTTCTCGCGAAGCCCGTGAGCACCGGCGTGACGAGTGTCGGCGTGCCGATCGGCATGGCGGTAATCGTATTCACCGTCGTCATCACCGGCATCTACGTGCGCCGCGCCAACAACGAATACGACCAACTGACGCAGGACATCCTGCAGGATGTCGCCCGATGAACAAGACACTTTCGACGATGCTGGTCGCGCTGCTGGCCGCGGGCGCGTGCGGCGTGGCCGTCGCGGGCGGCGGCGATGTCGGGCAGACCGCCAAGCAGGCGACCAACACCACGGCCATCGTCCTGTTCGCGCTGTTCGTGGCAGGGACGTTGTGGATCACCAAGTGGGCGGCTTCCCGCACGCGTTCCGCCGCGGATTTCTATACGGCCGGCGGCGGCATCACCGGGTTCCAGAACGGGCTGGCGATTTCGGGCGACTACATGTCGGCCGCTTCCTTCCTCGGCATTTCCGCCGCGGTGATGACGTCGGGTTACGACGGCCTGATCTATTCGATCGGCTTTCTGGTGGGCTGGCCGGTCATCACGTTCCTGATGGCCGAGCGGCTGCGCAACCTCGGCAAGTTCACCTTCGCCGACGTCGCGGGCTACCGCTTCGAGCAGGGTCCGATCCGCAGTTTCGCCGCGGTCGGCACGCTGGTGGTGGTGGCGTTCTACCTGATCGCGCAGATGGTGGGCGCGGGGCAGCTCATCAAGCTGCTGTTCGGTCTCGACTACTGGGTGGCCGTCGTGATCGTCGGCGCGCTGATGATGGTCTACGTGCTGTTCGGCGGCATGACCGCGACCACCTGGGTGCAGATCATCAAGGCATGCATGCTGCTCGCGGGCGTGACGTTCATGGCGATCATGGTGCTCGCGCAGTACGGCTTCAGCCCGGAGGCGCTGTTCGCCCATGCCGTGGAGGTCAAGACCGCGATTGCGGCGAACGCGGGCAAGTCGCCGGACGACGCGACCCGTATCGGGCTGTCGGTCATGTCGCCGGGCGGGTTCATCAAGGATCCGGTCTCGGCCATCTCGTTCGGCATGGCGCTGATGTTCGGCACCGCCGGCCTGCCGCACATCCTGATGCGCTTCTTCACGGTGCCGGATGCGAAGGAAGCGCGCAAGTCGGTGTTCTGGGCCACCACCTGGATCGGCTATTTCTACGTGCTGATCTTCATCATCGGTTTCGGCGCGATCACGCTGGTGCTGACCAATCCGGAACTGTCCGACGTGGCCAAGGGCGTGATCAAGGGCGGCGCGGGCACGGCCAACATGGCCGCGGTGCTGGTGGCCAAGACGGTGGGCGGCGATGTGTTCTACGGCTTCATCTCGGCCGTGGCCTTCGCGACGATCCTGGCCGTGGTCGCCGGGCTCACGCTGTCCGGCGCGTCCGCGGTGTCGCACGATCTCTATGCGACCGTCTTCAAGAACGGCAAGGCCGACAGTGCCGACGAGCTGAAGGTGTCGCGCATCACGACGCTGGTGCTCGGCGTGATCGCCGTGCTGCTGGGCATCGCGTTCGAGAAGCAGAACGTCGCGTTCATGGTGTCGCTGGCCTTTGCCGTGGCGGCGTCGGCCAACTTCCCGGTGCTGTTCCTGTCGATGATGTGGAAGGGCTGCACCACGCGCGGCGCGGTCATCGGCGGGTTCCTGGGGCTGGCCTCGTCGGTGGGGCTGACCATCGTGTCGCCTTCGGTGTGGGAGGCAACGCTCGGTTATCCGAAGGGATCGGCGTGGTTCCCGTACACGTCGCCCGCGCTGTTCTCGATGACCATCGGCTTCGTGGGCGTGTGGCTGTTCTCGGTGCTTGACTCGAGCGCGCGCGCACGGTCGGAGAAGGGCGCGTTCGCCGCGCAGCAGGTGCGCTCGGAAACGGGCCTGGGGGCGACCCGCGCCAGCAGCCACTGACCGGCCGCCGGTCACGCCCGCCCGGGGGCCGACGATGCCGTTCATCGCATCGTCGGCCCGGGGGCGGGCGGTATCGTTTTCACCCGTCCGTCCAATGATTCAACGGCAATAAAAAATCGCGCATTCAACCGGATTCGCCGATAATTCGCAAACGTTTTACGAAATCCATTTAGCGGTCAATTCGCGGATCGAATAAATAAAAACAAAATATCCGAATCCCGGATTTGCGGTTGCGCAGGCGCACCGGCAGAAGCCTTGAGGCACAAGGTTAACGGCAGATCCCGGCAATACTTTAGGGTTATTTCGCCACAATTATTCATTGCATTTTTATCAATGAACGATTGATTTCCGGTCATCGGAGCGTCATACACCATCCCCGATAATTCGGCGCTCACATTCTTTCAATAGACCAAACGGCGATCGAAGCCGGATCGCCGCGGGGAGCTGGACTCATGACCATCCGTCACCGCATTACGCTGCTAGTCGTCCTGACGTTCTTCGCGCTGTCCGCGATCGGCATCTATGCCGTGTACCAGACGCGCAAGAGCGCGTCGGAGGTGCGTCAGGTCACCCAGGGCATCGTGCCGAGCGCGCTCGCGTCGGCCGATCTCGTCGCCGATGTGAAGAACATCCAGATCGCGACGATGACGCTCGTCTACGCGCCCGACGCGAATACCGCCGCCCAGGCGCGCGACGAGCTGAAGACGAAGCAGGCCGCGCTGCGCGCCGCACTCGACGTGCAGGCGAAGTCGGCGGTCGGCCAGGCGCAGGTCGGGCTCGTGTCGCAGGCGAAGGACAGCGCTGCGAACTATTTCGCGGCGATCGACGACACCGTGAAGATGAAGGCCGACGGCAAGCCCGAGATGGCGCAGGCGTACCTGTTCGCGAACGTCGCGCAGTATCGCGACGAACTCGAAAGCATCGTCGACACGCTGCGCGTCGAGAAGAACCGCCAGAAGGACGTCGCGATCAGCGCGCTGAACGGGATGCTCTCGACGACGGCGACCGCGATCGCGGGCGTCGCCGGCACGGTGATCGTGCTGCTGACCGCGCTCGGCTTGCTGCTGTATCGCCAGATCACGCGCCCGCTGATCGGGATGCAGACGGCGATGAGCGAGATCGCGGCGAGCCAGGATTTCACGCGCCGCGTGCCGGTGGGCCGGATGGACGAAATCGGCCATTCGATCGTCGCGTTCAACGGGATGATCGAGAAGATCCAGGAGAACGCCGCGCAGCTCAAGCAGAAGACGGCGGACATCCAGGCGATGCTGCAGAACATGCAGCAGGGGATCCTGACCGTCGTCGAAGGCGGCGTCGTGCATGCCGAGTATTCGGCGTACCTGGAGACCATCTTCGAGACGAGCGACATCGCCGGCCGCGACCTGATGGCGCTCGTGTTCGACGATTCGGCGATCGGCGCCGACGCGCGTTCGCAGGTCGACGCGGCCGTGCATGCGTGCCTCGGCGAAGACAGCATGAACTTCGAGTTCAACGAGCACCTGCTGGTGAATGAAGTCGCGAAGCGGATGCCGGACGGCCGCGAGAAGTGGCTCGACCTGAGCTGGTCGGCGATCACCGACGAGACCGACACGGTGGTGCGCCTGATGCTGTGCGTGCGCGACGTGACCGAGATCCGCGAGCTGACCGCGCAGGCCGGCGAGCAGCAGCGCCGCCTCGAGATGATCGGCGAGATCCTGTCGATCAGCCAGGACAAGTTCCACGACTTCGTGCACAGCGCGAAGGGTTTCCTCAGCGAGAACGAGCGGATGATCCGCCAGCACGAGCGTGCCGATCACTCGATCGTCGCGGCGCTGTTCCGCAACATGCACACGATCAAGGGCAATGCACGCACGTACAGCCTCCAGCACCTGACGAACATCGTCCACGAAGCGGAGCAGGCGTACGACTCGCTGCGCCGCGCGGACGGCGGCCCCGAGTGGAACCGCGACGCGCTGATGGACGACCTGGCGCGCGTGCGCGAGGCCGTCGAGCACTACGCGACGATCAACGCGGTCACGTTGGGCCGCAGCGGTGACGCGGTGCAGGGCGGCGCCGACTTCCTGATGGTCGAGCGCGCGCACATCAGCGAGAGCCTGCGCGTGCTCGACGGCGCCGACCCGGCGAACGCGGCCGACTGGCACGCGGCACGCGATGCCGTACGCCGCATGCTGAGCCAGCTCGGCACGCAGGGGATCGGCGATGCGCTCGGCGGCGTGATCGAGTCGCTGCCGTCGCTCGCGGCCGAACTCGGCAAGCCGGCGCCCGTCGTGCATATCGACAGCCACGGCCAGCGCGTGCGCAGCGAAATCGTCGCGACGCTGAAGAACGTGTTCATGCACCTGCTGCGCAACGCGATCGACCACGGGATCGAATCGTCCGACGAACGCCGCGCGGCCGGCAAGGCGGCATCCGGCACGATCGACATCGCGGTCGGTGTGGGCGGCGGCGAGCTGTGGTTCGTGCTGAGCGACGACGGCCGCGGCCTCGCGCTCGACCGGATTCGCGGCATCGCGCGCGAGCGGGGCTGGATCGATGCCGACCACGACGCGGCGCTGTCCGACGACGCGGTGGCCGAGCTGATCTTCCGCCCGGGCTTCTCGACCGCGAGTGCTGTGACCGAAGTGTCGGGGCGCGGCGTCGGCATGGACGCGGTGCGCAACTTCCTGAAGCGCGACGGTGGCGATATCGCGCTGCGCTTCACCGACGATCGTGTCGGCGCGCCGTATCGTGCGTTCGAAACGATCGTGTCGTTGCCGGCCCGCTTCGCGGCGGACGGTGCCGCTCACGAGCGTGCGCGCAGCGCGGACGTCGGCGCAGTGGAGTGACGACGTGATCGTGCAGGCGTGGATGATCCAGATGGCCGCCGCGCTGGCGGGCGGCGCAGTCGTCGCAGTCGTGGCGGCGATCGGTTTTCGCGTGATGCGCAAGCGGCTCGTTGCGGCGCTGGAGCGCGATGCGCATGCGTTGCGCGGTGCGCTCGACGCGGCCGGCGAGCGTGCCGAGCAGGCGGCGGCCGCGCACGCGGAGGCGGCCGACGCATGGGCGCACCGCGAGGCGCAGCTCGAGGAGGCGCTGGCACGCGAGACTTCCGCGGCCGGCACGCAGCGTGACGCGCTGCAGGCCATGTCGGCCGATCGCGCCGCGCTGGCGCAGCACGCGCAGAAGATCGCCGACGAAGCCGCGCGCCTGCGCGGGCTCGCCGGCACCTTCGAGCGCTGGCACGAGCAGATGATCTCGCTGACCACGCAGAACCAGGACATGCGCACGAAGAACCAGGAACTGTCGGCGATCGTCGCGCACGTGTCGATCGTGTCGCTGAACGCGTCGATCGAGGCGGCGCGCGCCGGCACGGCAGGGCGGGGCTTCTCGATCGTCGCGAGCGAGGTGCGCGGGCTGGCCGCGCGCTCGCAGCAGCTGTCGAACAGCTATCGCGACAGCCTGAACCGCAACGATCTCGTGACGGCCGCGACGTTCCAGGACATCCAGGCCGGCGGCAAGATGATCACGGCCGCGCTGGCGACCGTCGAGGCGCTGGCCGGGCAACTGCATGCGCGGATCGACGGAGGCGCGGCGTGATCAGCGCGCAGGCGAAAGCCGGTTTCGAGCGGATCTTCTTCGATGCGGCGCGCACGCGGCTCGCATCCGGCGGTGCGTGCGACATCCGGCCGTCCGCCGGCGCGGCGCACGACGCGCACGATCACGCACACGCGAAGTCGCGCACGAAGCCGACGGTGCCCGAGCACGTCGCGGCGCTGACGATCTCGGCGCTGCATTTCCGCCTGCTGCTCGCGCTGCGCTTCAGCGACGACGACGCGACGCGCCGCTATTTCGCTGGCGCGACCGCGGGCACCGGCAGCCAGCGGCCGCTGCCCGAAGCGTTCATGGAGGTCGCGAACCTGTGCTGCGGCGCGATCAACCAGGCGCTGACCGCCCCGTTTCCCGACCTGGGGATGTCGACGCCTTATCTGCTGAGCGGATCGAGCATCGATTACCTGGGCGCGCTGTCGCCCGATCACGTGGCCGCTTACGACCTGACGCTCGACGGCGACGTGCGGGTCGGCGCGACGCTGTGCGTATGCGCGAACGCGCCGGTCGATTTCCATGTGCCGGAAACGGCCGTGATGGAAACCGGCGGCGAGCTCGAACTGTTCTGACCGACCCTGACCGACCATTAGGAAACCTTGAGATGACCGTAGACCAACCCGTCAGCAAGGTGCTCGTGCTGGACGACAGTCGCGCGCACGCCGACGCGATCAAGCGTTTCTGCGACGAGCACAACCTGGTCGGCCTGACCGTGCGGCGCAACCGGCTGCTGAAGGTGCTGCGTTCGAACATCGACCTCGGCGCGATCCTGCTGGCCGAGGATTACGGCGGCTCGCCGGCCGAGAGCGCGATCATCGCGACGCAGATCGATGCGCTGCGCCCCGAGCTGCCGATCATCCTGCGCCGCGACTCGCACGCGTCGCGCGACGGGTTGCCGGAGGCGCTCGCGCGTGTTGCGTGCGCGGCCTACGTCGCGGACGACATGACGCCGCTCAAGCGCGCGATCGACGAATACCTGTTCGGCCGCGATTACCCGAACGCGCTCGTGCGCGGCATCTCGGAGATCACCGAGGCGCGCATCGACAGCCTGTTCCCGGGCATGACGATCGAGCACGAAACGCCGTGCATCGTGCGCGACCAGATCATCTTCGGCGAAGTGTTCAGCCTCATCGCGCTCGAAAGTGCGTGGTGCCGCGGCTACATGCTGCTGCAGACGAGCGAGCAGCCACTGCTCGACATGCTCGGCGGCACGCGCGACGCCGGCCGCGCGCCGGATTTCCGCGACGTGAACAGCGTGCTCGGCGAACTCACCAATCTCGTGTGGGGCGCGTTCAAGAACCGCTATCTCGGCGACGCCGAGGCGCTGGCGCGCCATCCGGTGCAGGTGCCGCTCGTCGTCAATCACAAGCAGAAGTTCATCTCGTTCGGCGGCGACTGCCCGCAGCTCTGCTTCAAGTACCGGATGACCGACCCGGCATCGGGGCGCGCCGTCTGCATCGACCAGCGCTTCGTGTTCAGCCTGAGCTGGTCGCCGGAGGATTTCCGCGAATCGGTGCAGGACGTGGGGCCGATGGTCGAATCGGGTGAACTCGAACTGTTTTGAATGTTGAAGTCGCAACAAGGAAAGGGGAATACAGCATGGCAAAGATTCTGGTGGTCGACGATTCGGGCACGGTGCGCGACGAGGTCGCGGGTTTCCTGCGCAATCACGGGCTCGACGTCGCGACGGCCGTCGACGGCAAGGACGGGCTCGCGAAGCTCAAGGCGACGCCCGGCGTGCGCCTCGTGATCAGCGACGTGAACATGCCGAACATGGACGGCCTGACGATGGTCGAGAAGATCCGCGGCGAACTGGCGAATTCGACGGTCAACGTCGTGATGCTGACGACCGAAAGCAGCCCGGCGATGAAGGAGCGCGGCAAGGCCGCCGGCGTGAAGGGCTGGATCGTGAAGCCGTTCAAGGGCGACGCGGTGCTCGACGCGCTGAAGAAACTCGCGGGCTGACGCACCGGGCGCCGGGGCGCGCCCGCGACCGGTCGCGCATTCAGCGCTGCGGTTCGGGTTGCGCGGTCGCCGTTTCGCCGGTTGCGGCCGGCACGCGTGGTGCGGGCGTCTGCCATTGCACGACGATCATCCCCGCGAAGATCAGCGCGACGCCCGCGACGCGGCCGGGTGTCGCGAGCCGCTGCGCGAGCCCCATCAGCCCGTAGTGGTCGATCAGCAGCGACGCGAGCGTCTGCCCGGCGACGACGCACACGATGAAGGTCGTCGCGCC
>JABLTH010082647.1_pt1 | contig 12314 bp, 7 predicted proteins | sample 7875711 | NCBI WGS metagenome assembly JABLTH01 (sample SAMN14941262, study PRJNA633318) | bioreactor metagenome | isolation source: bioreactor | place: China | collected 2019-03-05 | reverse complement strand
CCACAGGAAGCCCCCGCACTGCGTCCATCAGGAATGGAATTCCCTTGCGAAGACAGATCTGTGCTGTACATACAATCTGTACCCGGCGGCCGTTACTCGTGTCCGCGTCACCGGAATGCTCGCGGGGCTGGAAGATGGCCGGGTCCACCCCGTACGGGATCTGGATGATTTTCTCCGCGGATATACCCTGGGAGAGCATCTGCTCGGCCACTACCCTCCCGGGGACCAGCACCTTGTCAGCGAGGTCGAGTTCGGCTTCGATGCGCTCTACGAACCATTCCGGATACATTTCCGCGTGCGCCCGTCGCGCGCCGAAGAAGCTCTCCAGCATCGTGTTTCTCACGCGAGGATGCGCATCGATCTCGTGGAGGACGAGTTCACGGTCGGAGTTGCGTTTGAAGGTCTCCAGCGAAGATCCCGGCATGGAAAAGAGAATCTCGGCGTCTCCGAAATCCACATTTTGCGCGGATTTGTCGTACGCGACTTTCCACGCGGCGTTGCCCAGGGTATGGGTGAGGGGCGATCGCATGCGGCCACCGAGAACTCTGGTGAATTCCGCCATCGGAGCAAGCAGCACATCCTGACGGAGCCCACCACTCTCGACGCGGGCGCTCTGCTTCCTGACGAACTGCTGAAGCAGGGCGAACTGTGGAAGCACGCGAGATGAGGCCCGCGCAATGGACAACAGCGGGGCCTGGTTTCGAATGGCTCGGCGAGTCAAGAGCCCGTGCCGATCTGCACCGGCTGCGATGGCCCGGATCGCGTTTTCATCGAAGGCGCTCGAGACGGCGACTGCACGGCCTGCCGGGCGGTTCGAGGCAGACCGGGAGGCGATCACGCTCTTTCTCCTTCGCTCTGTGTGTCGACCTGTGTGTCGAGAAGCCGATCAAGTGCCGCGGCGGAACGCGCCCAGGAGTATCTTGCGGTGTTCTTACGCCCAAAATCGATGAGACTCTCACGCAGCGTGAGGTCGGTATCGAGTTCCCTGAGACCCTCCACAAGTGATGCTTCGGACTCCCTCGCGAAGTAGCGCGCTGAGGACCCCAGCACCTCCCGGAGCGCAGGGGCATCGGACGCAAGGACCGGCACGCCGGACGCCTGGGCTTCAAGCGGGGGGATGCCGAAACCTTCGTAGAGCGACGGGAACACGAAAGCGCGGGCAGCGGCGTAAAGGCGCCGCAATTCGTCGTCGTTCACTCTCCCCAGGTACTCCACGGCCTGGGTGGACGTTCTTCCCTTATTCGTCCGGGAAACTGCTTCTGGTGTGCTTCCGACCAGTTTCAGTCGTGTGCTGCTACCTGTCGATTCCGCATACCGGTGGAACGCCCGGACCAGAAGGTCGATGTTCTTGTGCGGCAAGAGGGAGGAGACCGCGAGGAAATAAGGGGTATCAGCTTCGCCGGCGGGCTCCTGGTGGAATCCGTGGGCAGCCGCATTGGGGATCACCGTGATCTTGGCCGGATCTAGGTGGTACACGGAAGCGATCTCCTGGCGGGAGAACTCGCTGACCGTGATGACAGCCGCTGCCGGCCGGAGCGTCAGTGTTGAAAGGAGCCTGTACGCCGCCCGGAACCGCGATGAATAGGTCTGGGGCTGACGAACGTAGGTGACATCGTGGTGTGTCACCACCTGACGACGTCGCAGGATCGGTCCGGTGTTCGTCAGGGAGAGCAACAGAGGGTCCCTCTCGGTCCGAGTGAGTGCACGTGGCAAGTCCCACTGTTCCCAGAGGTGGCCCTGGTGTGTGCCCCATTGCTGCACAGGGACCCCCGCAATGGACGTCTCGCGGAGAGGCCCCGGCGGGGCGACCAGCACCAGGTCGTCGCGGAGTGGCGCCAACGCCGTGACGATCTCCTCTGCAAATCGCTGGACGCCGGTCACCTTCTGGGTCAGGAAGCGGCAGTTCACGACGATCATGTGACGAACGCCCTCAGCTCATCTTCGAATCGCGCGGTTGCGAAACGTGCGGTCGCCTCGAATCCGTCGAACGGATCCAGGCGCAGGGCCTCGTCGACCGCGAGAGCGAGGTCGATGACGTCGGTGGACGCGGCGATCACGCCGGTGCGTCCCGGGGTCAGGCTCTCCAGCTGGCCTCCGATCGGGCCGGTGACGACGGGAGTTCCAGCCGCTTGTGCTTCCACTGGAACGATGCCGAAGTCCTCAATGGCGGGGAAGACCAACACCCTCGCCGCTTGGTAGAGGGAGAATAGGAGCGCATCGGACGGTGCGATGACGAAGTGGACCGGGACGGAGGACTGAGCGGCAAGTGCGCGGAGACGCTCCTCTTCGGGGCCCTTGCCCGCGATCACGACGGGAAGTCCTACGGCCTCGCCCGCGGAGATCACCAGGTCGAGGCGCTTATAAGGAATGAAGCGGGACATGCCCAAGACGAAGTCGTCGGGGAGGCCGTCCAGAAGCGTCAGCTCATCGGAGCTGGAGACTTCGGAGCGCCAGTCGTCGACTCGTTGCACCCGCTCCACAGCAACCGGTGGGTAGATGACGGATGCCTCACGCCCCCAGGTTGCCTCAATGCGATCCTTGACGAACTTGCTGTTGGCCGCAATCGCCGTCGGCTCCTGAGCCCGGCGCCGATCGATGGATTTCAGCAGAGGGGCGACCGTGCGCACGGCGGCGTTGGAGCCTCGGAGGTCGAGCTCGGGAGTCCAGATGTAGCGGGCCGGGGTGTGCGCGTAAACGTACTTCGGGGCAGCGTCGCGCCGATTCCGGAATCCGACATGGTGCGCGAAGAGGTGCGAGCTCACCAGCGTCCAGTCATGAGCCTCGGGGCTCTCGAGCAGGCGCCAGGTGGGGAGCATGAGCGGCAGGGCCAGCGCCTTCCGCCGTCGCAACGGAGTCTTGGCCAGCCACGTCTCGCGGACTTCGCGCTCGCCGAAGCGTCCCGGCGCGTCATTCCACAAGCACTGGATGGCCGCATCGGGAAAAGCAGCCGCCATGGACTCGAGGACTTTCTCGGACCCGCCAGACGCTGCAATCCATTCGTGAACAATCAGACCGCTCATGACTCAGGGCCGCCCCATCCCGAGATAAGTCCATCCAGCTGAACGCCAAGCCGCCGGATCGAGGCAGTTTCTGCCGTCCACGATGACACGGCCGGACGCGAGTCCGTTCACCTGAGAGGGACACATTTCTCGACGGTACTGGTCCCATTCGGTCACGACCACGACGGCGTCAGCTCCGCGCAGCGCATCGTCCCTCTCCGCGACATACGTAAGTTGCGGATGCAGAGCGCTGGCGTTGTCGAGGGCTTCAGGATCGGTCACGACGACGTCGGCACCCAGGCCGTGAAGTCTGACGGCCACGTCGAGTGCGGGCGAATCGCGGACATCGTCGCTGTGCGGTTTGAAGGCAGCGCCCAGAACGGCCACACGCTTTCCGTAGACACTGCCGCCGAGTCCTTCGATCACGAGCTGCACAGCTCGTTCGCGCCGCCGCAAATTGATGGCGTCAACCTCATGGAGGAAATTGACCGACTCTCGACGCCCCAATTCCTCGGCACGAGCGGCAAAGGCGCGGATGTCCTTGGGCAGGCAACCGCCGCCGAAACCGATGCCTGCGCCCAGGAACCGTCGCCCGATCCGTGGGTCGTGACCGATGGCGTCGGCGAGCTGCGTCACGTCCGCGCCCGTTGCCTCGGCGATTTCGGCCATGGCATTGATGAACGAGATCTTGGTCGCGAGGAAGGCATTGGCTGCGACTTTCACCAGTTCGGCAGTCGCGTAGTCCGTCACGATGAACGGGGTCCCCTTGGCGACCGCAGGGTGGTAGACGTCCCGAAGGACATTGGCGGCGGCTTCACCTTCGGGTCCAGAAGGCACTCCGGTCACGAAGCGGTCGGGGTCGATCGTGTCCTGCACGGCCCACCCTTCACGAAGGAACTCCGGGTTCCAGACGAGGGTTGCCCCCGTGGGCGCCACCAGCTCAGCGAGGCGAGCGGCCGTACCCACTGGAACAGTGGATTTGCCTGCGACGACGTCGCCAGGCTTGAGGAAAGGGAGCAACTCATTCACGGCAGCGTCGACGTAGCGAAGGTCGGCGGCGTGACCGCCGGCCTGTTGGGGGGTGCCCACACCGACGAAATGCACTGCGGCTCCGTGAACGCGCGACATATCCGTGCTGAACGACAACCGTCCCGAATCCAGTCCGCTCTGAAGGATCTCCTGGAGTTGTGGCTCGAAGAACGGTGCTCGTCCCTGAGAAAGTGAATTGACCTTTTCCTCATTGACGTCGATTCCGACAACTTCATGTCCAATGGATGCCATTGCTGCCGCATGGACGGCGCCAAGGTAGCCACAACCGATCACCGATAGGCGCATAGTTCCCCCACTTTTACTTTCATATCCGAATCATTCTGTCATAGGCCCGAACGGCAGCCGTCGGCGAGGATCGGTGCCGTGACTTCTCCAAGCGTTCACTCAACGGTGGCTCTTGAAGGCTCGGGATAGTCTTTGCAATCGTGCGGTGAGCACCTTATTCGTTTGCGCTCCCACTCTGCTGTTCGACGCGATTGCCACATCCGATTTTGGCCAGATCAATCGGAACAGGACCCTCGCTCTGGACCCGCGGGGTACCAATCGGAGCGCCAGCAGATAAGCTCTTGCCTGGTTTTTTTCTTGGCGCCACCGCCAGTTCAAGGGCGGTTTGCCGCTGCTTCCGTGAAAATCCTCAGGAAATGCGGAACGGAGGGTATCCTCCAACGCGGCATCGGCCTTGAGCCGCACGGTGAATTCGAGTGCGTCCCGCCCGCCACCTTTGAGGATCATAGCGGCGTGTTTCCTGCGCTCCTGGTTGGTAGGGACACCGATTTCCGGCCGGGTCAGGTTGAGCGCTTCGATGACTGTGTGAGCGGGCGTCGACGGAACGGTGACGTCGACCGATGCGAACTCCATGTGCATTGTCCGGGCAGCCAGCTCGGCGAACGCCTCTTCCTCCGACAAGGAAACGCCCGGGAAGTGATGGTGGATATCGAGCTCGCAGCCCCAGCTGTCGGGCTTGAGAGTGATGGAGTGGTCGATGGGGATCCCACTCCACACGTCCGGAACCGGAAGCCAGCCCCACGATGCCAATGAATGTACGAGGTCCTCGGAGCGTTGGGGATCGACCCAGACATCGACATCCCCTGAGTGTTCTCGCTCCCGAAGGCCCTGCACATGAAGAATAGGTCCTTTGATGAAGATCAAAGGAATGCCCTCATCGCGGGCCACACTGCCGACCAGCGCATAGACCATCTCATGAAGGGGAGAGGAAAGCCGCGGGGGAGACACGCTCCGGGTCCGCGCTGGATGATGTTCGTCCTGGGAGGCGATCCCGAAAGCCTCGAACTCACGCACCAACTCCACGTCGGCCGAATCCAGATCGCCTTCGGAGACCGGCCCGTCAACGAGCCGGAGCCACAACGCAGCCGTCGGTCCGGAGAGTCCGATAGGCTCGGTGGGCTTTGTCGCCAGAACCATGATCTCCGCTTCTGAACTGTTCTGGGGCCATTCACGGAGGTCGAGAACGCCATAGGCGACGGCAACCCAGTCGGTCATTGATTCCTTTCGTGGTGGTATCACGAGACGAAGCGAGTCGGGAATGATGGATGATGCGAGGGAGATGCTCAGCTTCACCGGTCAGCGTATCCGAAGGTTTTTTTGGATGAAGTTCCCGGCTGCCCGGAGAGTCCGGGTGGCCAGGAAAAATCCGAAGTGCTTTTCTTTGCTTTCCCAGGCCCTGAACATCGACGGACGTGGCTTCCGGACGGACAGGCTGATCAGTAGGCACCATCCTTGGCGACGACCGCCTTCGCCGTACGGAAGAGGATCAGGATGTCCTGGGCAAGTGACCAGTTCTCGACGTAGTAGAGATCAAGGCGGATGGACTCCTCCAGGGAGAGGTCGTTCCGTCCGCTGACCTGCCACAATCCGGTCATACCGGGCTTGACGAGAAGCCGCCGGTGGGAAGCGCTGTCATACATCTCCACTTCCCGGGCCACCTGCGGTCTGGGGCCGACCAAGCTCATCGTTCCATTGAACACATTGAGGAGCTGCGGTAGTTCGTCGATCGAATACCGGCGGATCCATGCTCCGAAACGGGTGACCCGAGGATCCTTCTTCATCTTGAAGAAGATCATGCTGCCTCCCGCTTGTGCTTGGAGCTCCTGGAAGAGATCTTCCGCGTCAGTCCGCATGGAACGGAACTTGATCATCTTGAACGGCTGGCCGCCTTTGCCGATGCGCTCCTGATAAAAGAGGGCAGGACCCGGGCTATCGAGTTTGACGATCGCCGCGATGATCAACATGGGCAGCGCGAGAATTGCGAGAATGCTCAACGAACCGACGATGTCGAGCGATCGCTTGGCGAGCGCTTTCATCCCGTCGAGTTTCGGTGTCGTGACGTGAATGAGGGGCAAGCCGGCGACCGGTTGCATATGGATTCGGGGGCCGGAAACGTCGGTCAGGGCTGGAGCCATGATCATGGCAACGTCTCGGGCGGACAATGCCCAGCCGAGGTGGCGGAGGAAGACCGGGTCGAGCTCCGCGCCACTGGTGATGGCAACGGTATCCACCTCGGATCGTTCGATCGCTTCCAGAACATTTTCGACGGTAGGGGACGTCCTGATCACCGGAAGAGACCCAGCGGTCAGGTCTGTGTCGGTCAGAATGCAGGCAACCGGCTTATACCCGGAGATGATATGCCGGTCCAGTTTTTCGTTGAGATGTTGCACGCTGTGAGCCGCCCCCAACAGCAAGACCCGATGCAAGTTCAAGCCACGGAGGCGGGTGCGATGAAGCGCCTTACGGAAAGTCCATCGAGCGGTGATGAGGAATGCGACACCCAGAGGCAGTGCGACCGCAACGTAACCACGTGCCGTGTCAATTTTCAGGACGTAGGAAAAAACGGCGACCGCGCCGAAGAGCCAGAGGGACGCTGCCGTCACACGCCGGTACTCTTCGAGGCCGGTGCCGATGACCTTCGGGTCCCGGGTACCCGTGTACTCGAGGACGAGCCACCAGGCGGCAATGAGGAACAACGACAGAGTCACGTATGAAACATCGACTCCCCGGCCGTTGACCGCGATGCTGTCCTCGAATCCGAAGCGAAGCAAGTAGGCGCCCGAGACGGCAAGCACGACACACAACATGTCCGTCACTCGCATACGGAGCGCATGCGATCGCAGCCACGTGGCAGAACTGATGGCGCGGAATTCGCTGGTGGTGGTCACCGACGCAGTCATCGGGTGTCCGTCACTTCTGCAGACGAGGCGAACACGCTGCAGCTGATCCAAGGCAGTCCGGCCTTGTTCGGATGAGACACCTATTCATGATCTAAGCCCCCACAGCTTCCCCCTGAGTGCCTCACGGCAGACCCAATAATATGACGTATTCGAAGTGCGAGTTCTCGTGACTTGACACGTCGAGAACAATCCTAAATCCAGGGGGCCTGGGGTACAAATTGTTTCCGAAAGCCTCGGGAGGTCTTGCGGATACTATCGAGATCCTGTGCGGAAATTGAGTGGTTAATCGGTTTAGACCCTCGTAACCCGTCCTGAGCCCGCCCTTGAGGGGCCGCCTACCGGTGCGACGGCGACTGTCAGACGGGCCGCCTAAACTGGTGGGACCATGGATATGCTCTTCGATCCCTATGCCAGCACGCCCGCACCACCTGCCTCTCGCGGAGAGGGAACGGCAGGAGGGCGGGTGAACGGCGCTCCGGGGGGTGGCGCGGCCCCCCAGGATCGCGAAGGCTTCCGCACGCCCTCGGCCGAATCGCTGACCGAAGGCCTCAACCCACAGCAGCACGCCGCCGTCGTGCACTCGGGCAGTCCCTTGCTGATCGTGGCGGGCGCCGGCTCCGGCAAGACACGCGTGCTGACACACCGCATCGCCTACCTTCTGGCCACCGGGCGGGCGCATCATGGCGAGATCCTGGCGATCACCTTCACCAACAAGGCGGCTGCCGAGATGCGGGAGCGCATCGAGAACCTGATCGGCCCCCGGGCCAAGAGCATGTGGATCTCCACCTTCCATTCCTCCTGTGTGCGCATCCTGCGACGGGAAGCCGCGAATGTAGGCCTGAACTCGAATTTCTCCATTTATGACTCTGCGGATTCGCTGCGTCTGATCACCTTGGTCGCCAAGAATCTCGACCTCGATCCCAAACGCTTCGCCCCGAAGGCGATCGCGCACAAGATCTCCGCGCTCAAGAATGAGCTGATCGACGCGGAGGAATTCTCTTCCACGGCCAGCGAGAACAATCCGATGGACCGGGCCGTCGCGGATGTTTATCTGGGCTACACCCAGCGCCTGCGGCAGGCGAACGCGATGGATTTCGATGACCTGATCGCGCAGGTCGTCTACATGTTCCGGGCGTTCCCCGCGCTCGCCGAGTCGTACCGGAGGCGCTTCCGTCACGTGCTCGTCGACGAGTACCAGGACACAAACCACGCGCAGTACGCGCTCGTGAAGGAGATCGTGGGCGTCGGCGACGGCGGGCCCGTGCCGCCCAGCGAGCTCACCGTGGTCGGCGACTCCGACCAGTCGATCTACGCCTTCCGCGGTGCGGACATCCGCAACATCGTGGAGTTCGAGAAGGACTACCCGGACGCCGAGGTCATCAAGCTGGAGCAGAACTACCGCTCCACGCAGAACATCCTCTCCGCCGCCAACGCCGTGATCTCCCGCAATCCGGACCGCCAGGAGAAGCGTCTCTGGACCGCCTCCGGCGACGGCCCCAAGATCATCGGCTATGTCGGCGAGAACGAGCACGAGGAAGCGGCGTTCATCGCCCGCGAGATCGACCGGCTGCAGGATGCCGAGGGGCTCCGGCCCGGCGACGTGGCGGTCTTCTACCGGACCAACGCGCAGTCGCGGTCCCTTGAGGACGTCCTGGTCCGCATGGGCCTGCCCTACAAGGTGGTCGGGGGCACGCGCTTCTATGAGCGCAAGGAGATCAAGGACGCGCTCGCCTACCTGCGGGTCCTGGTGAACCCTGACGACGACGTCAACCTCCGCCGCGTGCTCAACGAACCGAAGCGCGGGATCGGTGACCGGGCGGAGGCGGCCGTGGCATCGCTCGCCGAAAGGGAGCGCATCTCCTTCATGGCCGCGGCGCGCCGGGCCGACGAGGCCCCCGCCATGGCGACGCGGTCGGTCAATGCGGTGCTGGGCTTCGTGAAGCTCATGGACGATCTGGCCGAGGTCGCCTCGGGGTCCGGGGCCGTGGCCGCGCTGGAAGCCGTGCTCGAGCAGACCGGATACCTGGCGGCGCTCCGCCTGAGCACCGATCCGCAGGACGAATCCCGTGTGGAGAACCTCGCGGAGCTCGTGGCCGTGATCCGGGAGTTCCAGAACGAGAACCCGGACGGCACGCTCGGCGATTTCCTGGAGCAGGTGTCGCTCGTGGCCGACGCTGACCAGATCCCGGACACTCCGGGTGACGTCGATGAGGCCGTCGCCGAGGCCCGGCGGCTGGGCGTCGTCACGCTCATGACCCTGCACACCGCCAAGGGCCTGGAGTTCCCGGTGGTGTTCCTGACCGGCATGGAGCACGGCATCTTCCCGCACGCCCGGTCCGCGACGGATCCCAAGGAGCTGGCGGAGGAGCGGCGGCTGGCGTATGTGGGTCTGACCCGTGCCCGTCAGCGGCTGTACGTGACCCGGTCGGAGGTGCGCAGCCTGTGGGGTCAGAGTCAGTACAACCCGGCGAGCCAGTTCCTCGACGAGATCCCCGGCGAACTGATCCAGTGGGAACGCGAGGGCACGGCACGGCCCGTGAACCCCGGCTGGGCGAACGACGGCATCGGCAGCAGCCGTTATGGCGGTTCGTACTGGGGCGCGGGGACCTCGCGGAGCGCGCGGGGCGCGGCGGCCAGCAGCACGGCCGGTTTCGACGCGGACGTGCCGGCCTCCGTGGTGCGGGGCCGGGTGCAGCCTCAGAAGGAGGTCATCAGCGTCGCACCCGGGGACCGCGTGAACCACAACGCCTTCGGTGAGGGCGTCGTGCTGAGCGTCGAAGGCGCCGGTGACAAGAGCGTGGCCAAGGTGCGATTCCCGGTGGGGGAGAAGCGCCTCCTGCTGCGGTACGCGCCGGTGACGAAGGTGGACGGCTGAGGCTCGATTCGGGGCCTTAGCTGGGCCGTCGCAAGGTCGCTCAGGATGCATAACAAAACCGATGCGAGTTCTACAAATCATAGAAATGTGGCCTTGGTCACGAAACCGGTAGTCTGGGAGCGGCGCAGCCCCGCACAGGGCTAAAGTTCCCAGTGGAGCACCTCCTGCGGAACGGTCGCAATAACCCGTCACGGGGAGGCGCCTGCACACCTACCTCGACGTAGAAGGACACCGAACCGTGGACCTGTTTGAATACCAGGCTCGCGACATGTTTGAGGCGCACGGCGTTCCCGTGCTCGCTGGCATCGTCGCGACCACCCCTGAAGAAGCCAAGGCCGCAGCTGAGAAGATCGGCGGCGTCACCGTCGTCAAGGCACAGGTCAAGATCGGCGGCCGCGGTAAGGCTGGCGGTGTGAAGGTGGCGAAGACCGCAGATGAGGCGTACGAATACGCCGACAACATCCTGGGCATGGACATCAAGGGCCACACGGTCAAGAAGGTCATGATCGCTCAGGGCGCCGACATCGCCGAGGAGTTCTACTTCTCCGTGCTGCTGGACCGCGCCAACCGCAACTACCTCGCCATGTGCTCCGTCGAGGGTGGCATGGAGATCGAGCAGCTCGCCGTCGAGCGCCCCGAGGCTCTGGCCAAGGTCGCCGTCGACCCGGCCGTGGGCATCGATCAGGCCAAGGCTGACGAGATCGTCGCCGCCGCAGGCTTCGCCGAGGACCTCCGCGAGAAGGTCGCCGCCGTTCTCATCAAGCTGTGGGACGTCTTCAAGGGTGAGGACGCCACGCTGGTGGAGGTCAACCCGCTGGTCCGCACCGGCGCGGGCGACATCCTGGCGCTGGACGGCAAGGTCTCCCTCGACGAGAACGCCGCCTTCCGTCACCCGGGTCACGAGGACCTCGAGGACAAGGACGCCGCGGATCCCCTCGAAGCCAAGGCCAAGGCCGCTGACCTCAACTACGTGAAGCTCGACGGCGAGGTCGGCGTGATCGGCAACGGCGCGGGTCTCGTCATGTCCACCCTGGACGTCGTCGCCTACGCCGGCGAGAACCACGGCGGCGTCAAGCCCGCCAACTTCCTCGACATCGGAGGCGGCGCCTCCGCCGAGGTCATGGCCGCTGGTCTGGACGTCATCCTGGGTGACGAGCAGGTCAAGAGCGTGTTCGTGAACGTCTTCGGCGGCATCACCGCCTGTGACGCCGTGGCCAAGGGCATCGTCGGCGCGCTCGCCGAGCTCGGCTCCTCCGCCAACAAGCCCCTGGTGGTCCGCCTGGACGGCAACAACGTGGAGGAAGGCCGCCGCATCCTCAACGAGGCCAACCACCCGCTGGTCACCCTCGCCGCCACCATGGACGAGGGCGCCGACAAGGCCGCCGAGCTCGCCAACGCCCGCTAAGCCCGGATAACAGAGGTAAAAACATGTCTATCTACCTGAACAAGGACTCCAAGGTCATCGTCCAGGGCATCACCGGCGGCGAAGGCACCAAGCACACCGCCCTGATGCTCAAGGCCGGCACCAACGTCGTCGGTGGCGTGAACGCCCGCAAGGCCGGCACCACCGTGCGTCACACCGCGGCCGACGGCTCCGCCGTCGAGCTCCCCGTGTACGGCACCGTCAAGGAAGCCATCGCCGAGACCGGCGCTGACGTCTCGATCGTCTTCGTGCCGCCGGCATTCACCAAGGCCGCCGTGGTCGAGGCCATCGAGGCCGAGATCGGCCTCGTCGTCGTCATCACCGAAGGCGTGCCGGTCCAGGATTCCGCCGAGTTCTGGGCCCTGGCTCAGTCCAAGGTCGACGCCGACGGCAAGCAGATCACACGCATCATCGGCCCGAACTGCCCCGGCATCATCACCCCGGGTGAGTCCCTCGTGGGCATCACCCCGGCCAACATCACCGGCAAGGGCCCGATCGGTCTGGTCTCCAAGTCCGGCACCCTGACCTACCAGATGATGTTCGAGCTGCGCGACCTGGGCTTCTCCACCGCCATCGGCATCGGCGGCGACCCGGTCATCGGCACCACCCACATCGACGCCCTGGCCGCGTTCGAGGCCGACCCGGAGACCAAGGCCATCGTCATGATCGGTGAGATCGGTGGCGACGCCGAGGAGCGTGCCGCCGACTTCATCAAGGCCAACGTCACCAAGCCGGTCGTCGGCTACGTGGCGGGCTTCACCGCTCCCGAGGGCAAGACCATG
>JABLTH010008315.1_pt1 | contig 12320 bp, 12 predicted proteins | sample 7875711 | NCBI WGS metagenome assembly JABLTH01 (sample SAMN14941262, study PRJNA633318) | bioreactor metagenome | isolation source: bioreactor | place: China | collected 2019-03-05 | reverse complement strand
CGACGGTCTCGTCCCGGAATATCTCGGCACTACCGACGTCGAGGAACGCGGGCGGCAGATCGTGAAGCTGGGTCGCACGGGCCGGCGCGGCATACACCGACACGTCCGGTCCACCGCGCGCGTCGCCGAGCAGCGCGCTCCACCCGGTCTCGTTGCTGACGCGATCCCAGACGCCGATCCCGTCGAACTGCCGAGTGGACTTCGTGAGGCCTCGGTCGTCGAGCATCGGGTAGTCGAGCAGCTGACCGCACAGACGGGGCCCGCCGCGATCGCGCGCTGCGAGGGCCACACCGGCGGCGAGTCCGCCTCCGGCGCTGGCGCCGGCGATCAGCAGCCGATCGAGACGCACGCCGAGCGACTCCGCGTGCGACGCCATCCACTCCAGCGCCGCGTACACGTCTTCGCGCGGATACGGGTCGCGATGCTCGGGCGCGAGTCGGTACTCGATCGACACGAGCACGACCCCCAGAAGTTCGACGAAATCGATCATCCGGTCCAGCCCGCTGAACCGATCGCCGAACATTAGCCCGCCGGAGTGCGCGAAGAGGACGCCGGGGCGCAGCCCGGAAGCCCGCTCGTGACGGAAGACAGATGCCTTGAGCGCGTGTCCCTCGTACCCTTCAAACACCCGTCCCTCGCAGCAGATGCTTCGCCCACCGATCAGCGTGTCCACAGACGGCCCCGCGTAGGACACACGCATGAAGTCGATCAGGTCGCTGGTGATGGTTGGTGGAAACATTCCCCCTACGATCGCCAAACCCGCGCGGAGCTCCGGGTCGAAGGCGGGCCGGTCCCGCCGTGCCGGACGGTCCACGGCCTCGATGCTCCCCAGGGTGCGCTCGTTCATTCCACGCATCTTAAGCAAGGCCGAATGCCGCCCGGCAAGGCTGAACGAACCGGCAGCCACTCGCGGCCGAACACCGACTTTCGCCGGTGCGCGGCGGGCGGGTTTTGGGAGCGGTCCGGAAGGACCGCTCTTGGCCGTGACCGTCAGGCCACGATGACAGCTGGTAGCTGCCGTTGGTGGGCAAGCCGGCCGAACGACCGGTTCGCCGGGCGGCGGCAGGCGAGAGTCGACCCATTACAGCCACTCAGCACCTTGAGAAGCCGACATTCCTCGTTCGCTCGTCCAATCGCTTTGGGAAGGTCGCGGGCCACATACTTCGCGCCGTGACACCCAGGCAGAGAGGCCTACGACCTTGATGCGGCTCAAGCACTCTCTCGGCTTGGCTCCGCATACTCAGTTGGCAAGCCAAGCCCAGCCGATCGCCATGTTCCGCCACCGCCGACAACTACGCCAATGGGCAGCCCGCGTGCTGCTCCTGTGGCTGTTCGGCATCGCGGCGGGCGTTGCCAATGCATGCATCACCACGGAGCAGGCGACTCCGGTAGCCGCGGCGGCCAGCCATCTGGCGGAAGCGGCCGAGGCCCACAACGATGCGGTGCCTCACGACCATGCACAGGCCGATCGACTTGCCCTGCCGTCGCACCACGCGGACGACTCAACGCACATCGCAAACCTGTCCAAGGCGAACTGCCAGGACTTCTGCGACAAGGCGACGGTGTCGATCCCGCCGGTGAAGTCGGCGCTGGACGACGGTCAGTCGCATGCAGTGATCGCCATGACGGCCATGACCGTCGTGCCGATGCCGGCCTTCGCGCCGGTGCAGTTGCGGGTGCCGCGCCGGGATGGCGTGCTGGCCCCGCCGATCCCCATCGCGTTCCTGCGTCTGGCGCTATAGCGCCTGACACTGGCAGACAGCCGTCCTGGCTGCTCTGACCAGTGCACTCCCGACGTCCGCTGACTGCCACCATCCGGTGGTGAGCGCGAGCGGCGGGCTCCTCCCCTTGTTCGACCCTGCCTCGCCCTTGGCGAGACGGTCCATCGAACCCCTTGCATCCATCCGTCTGGAGTTCATTGCCATGAGCACGTTCCGCCCCCTCTTCGTTTCCGCCCTCTTCGCCTGCGCAGCCCTGGCTGCCTCGGCACAGACCCCGCCCGCTGCCAGCGCTTCGATGCCCATGGGCGGTGCCATGATGTCCCACGACTGCGCCAAGCCGATGGCCAAGCACGACCACGGCGCCGAACGGGGCACGCCGCGCTCAGCGCCCAAGTCCGGCCCTTGCGCGCCAGGCATGGGGGCGATGGCGCCGGAAGGCTCTGCCTCGGCAGCGCCGGCCAAGAAGCTGCCCAAGCACAACCACGGCGCTGAAAAGAACAACTGACGTGCCCACACCCTTCGCCAATCTCGCCTGGAGCCCATCGATGACGACACTGCAACAACCGGCCCTCGAGCCGCTGACCGGCGGGTCGTCGCCCCGGGTGAACGGTCCCATCCAGGTGCCCGGACGAAGGGCGCGCAAGCTGTTGTTCTTTCTCCTGGCCGCCACCAGCCTGTCCGGGCCGGTGGCGGCCCAGGAGACGGGCCTGGGGGCAGACCTCCCAGGCCTCCTGACCTTTGCCCGCACGCAGAGTCCGGAACTCCGGGCCATGCAGGCCGAGGCCGACGCCGCCGCACAGCGGGTCGGCCCCGCCGGCGCGCTGCCCGATCCGGTGCTGCGCGTCGAGCTCATGAACATCAACAACTACGGCACGGACGCCTCACCCAGCCTGCTGCCGTGGAAGGTCGGCGAGACCAAGTACACGCTGATGCAGTCGCTGCCGCTGTGGGGCAAGCGCGACCTCAAGCGGGACGCGGCGAGCGCCGACGCACGCCAGGCTGATGCGCGCAGCGAGGCCGCCTGGGCCGAACTCGCGGCGCGTATCAAGGCAACCTATGCCGAGTACTACCGCGCCGCAGGCAACGAACGGCTTTCCACCGAAGTGCTGAGCCTGATGGCGCGGCTGGAACAGGTGTCGCAGGCCCGCTATGCAGGCGGCCTCGCCGGGCAGTCCGATGCGATCCGCGCCCAGCTGGAACAGACGGCCATGCGCGCCGAGCTGATCGCCCTGGATAGCGAGAAGCGGCAGATCCGCGCCCGGCTCAATGCTTTGCTCGCCCGCGACAGCGCTGCGCCCCTGGCCGATCCGGTCGCCCTGCGCCCGGTGCCGCCGGTCACGACGGCAGACGCCGCGTCGCTGGCCGAACGCGCCCGTACCCGCAACCCGCTGATCCTGGCCGAGCTGGCCCGCGTCGCCGCTGCGCAGAAGAACCGTGACCTCACGCAGCGCAACCGCTACCCGGATCTGACCGTCGGGGTGTCGCCGTCGCAGATGGGCTCGCGCATCACGACCTGGGGCGTGATGGTGGAGATGAACATCCCGCTGCAGCAGGAATCCCGCCGCAGCCAGGAGCGCGAGGCCGAGGCCATGGTGGCGGCCGCGCGTTCCCGCACCGAGAGCCTGTCGCAGCAGCTGCTCGGCGACCTCGCCGTGAACCTGGCCGGCCTGGAGGCCGCACGGCGCACCGAGACACTGGTGAAGACCCAGCTCCTGCCGCAATCGGAGCTGGGGCTGCAGTCCGCACTGGCGGCCTACGAAAACGGCAAGGCCGAGTTCTCGATGCTGCTGGAAGCCCAGCGGCAGATCCGCAAGGCCCGGCAAGAAATCCTCAAGTCGCAGGTCGAAGCGCAGATGCGCCTGGCCGAGATCGAACGCATCCTGGGAGAAGACCTGTGAAGACCTCCACCATCGTGTCCGCCGTCGTCCTGCTCGGGGCGGTCGGTGCGGGCAGCTACTGGCTTGGCGCCCGCTCGCAGCAGCATCCGCCCGAGGTCTCGGTCGCCAGCGCCGCGTCCGCGCCCGCTGCGGCGCCCAAGCAACGCAAGCTGCTCTACTACCGCAACCCGATGGGGCTGGCGGATACCTCACCGACACCGAAGAAGGACCCGATGGGGATGGACTACATCCCGGTCTACGAAGGCGAAGACGAATCGGCGCCGGGCGCCGAGGCCGCATCGCCCAACCAGGTCCGCATCAGCACCGAGAAGATCCAGAAACTCGGCGTGCGCACCGAGCCCGCCGCGATGCGCCTGCTCGGCAAGACAGTGCGTGCCGCAGGCCGCATCGAGCCCGACGAACGCCGCGTATTCGCGGTCACAGCCAAGTTCGAGGGCTATGTCGAACGGCTGCACGTCAACGCGACCGGCCAGCCCGTCGCCAAGGGCCAGCCGCTGTTCGAGGCCTACAGCCCCGAGCTCGTGTCGGCCCAACGCGAGTACGCGATCGCGATGCAGGGGCTCGAGGCGATGAAGGACGCCGGCGCCGATGCGCAGGCCGGCATGCGGCAGCTCGCCGATTCCAGCCTCGCGCGGCAGCGCAACTGGGACCTGTCGCCGTCGCAGGTGACGGCCCTGATGAAATCCGGCCAGCCGCAGCGCACAATTTCGTTCCCGTCGCCCGTCTCCGGCATCGTCTCGGAGAAGAAGGCGCTGCAGGGCATGCGCTTCATGCCCGGCGAGATGCTCTACCAGGTGACCGACCTGTCCTCGGTCTGGGTCGTCGCCGACCTGTCCGAACAGGACATCGGCCTGGTCAAGAGCGGCGCGAAGGCGCGCGTCACGACGACGGCCTACCCCACGGAGACCTTCGAGGGACGCATCACCTACATCTACCCCACCCTGAAGGCGGAGACGCGCAGCATTCCGGTGCGCGTGGAGATGGCCAACCCGGGCGGCAGGCTCAAGCCCGCGATGTTCGCGCAGGTCGAGCTGTCAGTTGGCGGGAAGTCGCCGGTGCTGACCGTGCCGGACTCGGCCGTGATCGACAGCGGCACGCGGCGCATCGTGCTGGTTCAGGTCAAGGAGGGCCGGTTCGAGCCGCGTGAGGTCGAGGTCGGCGCGCGCAGCGACAACTACGTCGAGATCCTCAAGGGCGTGCGCAACGGTGAGCAGGTCGTCGTCGCCGCGAACTTCCTGATCGACGCCGAGAGCAACCTGAAGGCGGTCGTGGGCGGGCTCGGCGGACACGCTGGGCATGGCAGTCCGGCCAAGGGCACCGACACCGCGGCATCCGGCGCCGCACCGGCACCTGCCACCGCATCCCCGGCGCCCGCCGCGACCCCTGCCGCGGTCGGCCACAAGGCCGAGGGCACCGTCGACGGCATCGACCTCAAGGCCGGCACGCTCAGCCTCAATCACGGCCCGGTGCCGACGCTCAAGTGGCCGCCCATGACGATGGACTTCAAGGCAGCCAACGCCTCGCTGCTCACCGGCCTGAAGCCGGGCCAGGTTGTGCGCTTCGAGTTCGTCGAGCGCCAGCCGGGCGAATATGTCGTGACCTCGATCACTGGCGCGTCGCCGGCCCGCCCGGCGCCGCCCGCACCCAGTGCGGCGGCCACCTCGCACTCCGGCCACTGAGCGAGGGACGCCATGCTCTCCAGAGTCATCCACTGGTCCGGCAGGAACCCGTTCCTGGTCCTGCTCGCCACGCTGTTCGTGGTCCTCGGCGGCGTCTACGCCGTGATGAAGACACCGCTCGATGCACTTCCCGACCTGTCGGACGTGCAGGTCATCGTCTACACCGAGTACCCGGGCCAGGCGCCGCAGGTCGTCGAAGACCAGGTGACCTATCCGCTGACCACCGCCATGCTGGCGGTGCCGAAGTCGAAGGTGGTGCGCGGCTTCTCGTTCTTCGGCGCCTCGTTCGTCTATGTGATCTTCGAGGACGGCACCGACATCTACTGGGCTCGCAGTCGGGTCCTGGAGTACCTGAACTTCGCATCAAGCCGCCTGCCCAAGGGTGTGTCGCCCGCGCTCGGGCCTGATGCCACCGGGGTCGGCTGGGTCTACCAGTACGCGCTGCTGGCCAAGAACAAGACGCTGGCCGAACTGCGCACGATCCAGGACTGGTATGTGCGCTACCAGCTCACCAAGGCGCCCGGCGTGGCCGAGGTCGCGTCGCTGGGCGGCTTCGTGCAGACCTACCAGGTCACCGTCGACCCGCTCAAGCTCAAGAGCTTTGGCATCCCGCTGATGAAGGTGTCGCAGGTGATCCGCGACTCCAACCGCGATGTCGGTGGCCGCGTGGTCGAGATGGCCGAGACCGAGTTCATGGTGCGCGGCAAGGGCTACCTGCGCAACAAGGCCGACATCGAGCAGCTGGTGCTCAAGAGCGAAGGCGGCACGCCGGTCCTGATCCGCGACATCGCCCGCGTCGAGATGGCCCCCGACGAGCGGCGCGGCCTGTCCGAGCTGAACGGCGAAGGCGAGGTCGTCTCCGGCATCGCGATGTCGCGCTTCGGGCAGAACGCGCTGGAGGTGATCCACAACCTGAAGGCCAAGGTCACCGAGATCTCGGCTGGCCTGCCCGAAGGCGTGACGATCCAGGCCGTCTACGACCGCTCGGACCTGATCCACCGCGCCATCGCCAACCTGCAGCGCACGCTGCTGGAAGAGAGCCTGATCGTCGCGGCCGTGTGCGTGATCTTCCTGATGCACATGCGCTCGGCGCTGGTGGCCATCCTGATGCTGCCGGTGGGTGTGCTGATCTCGTTCATCGCGATGCACCTGCTGGGCATGAACTCGAACCTGATGAGCCTGGGCGGCATCGCGATCGCGATCGGTGCGATGGTCGACGCGGCCATCGTGATGATCGAGAACGCCCACAAGCACCTGGAGCGCCTCAAGCCGGATCACACGGTGAAGGATCGTGCCGATGCGATGCTCAACGCCTGCAAGGAAGTGGGCCCGGCCCTGTTCTTCTCGCTGCTGATCATCACCGTGTCGTTCCTGCCGGTCTTCACGCTGGAATCGCAGGAGGGGCGGCTGTTCTCGCCGCTGGCCTACACCAAGACCTTCTCGATGGCCGGCGCGGCGCTGCTGTCGGTGACGCTGGTGCCGGTGCTGATGATGCTGTTCATCCGCGGCAAGATCATGCCGGAGGCGAAGAACCCGCTGAACCGCTTCCTGATCTGGGTCTACCGGCCGATCATCGCCGGGGTCATGCGGTGGAAGCTGGTCACCATCGCCCTGGCCCTGGTCGCGCTGGGCGTGTCCTGGTACCCGGCCTCGAAGCTCGGCAGCGAGTTCATGCCCACGCTCAACGAAGGCACGCTGCTGTACATGCCGGCCTCGCTGCCGGGCATGTCGATCACCAAGGCCGCCGAGGTGCTGCAGACACAGGACAAGATCATCAAGAGCTTCCCCGAGGTGGCGTCGGTCTACGGCAAGGCGGGACGCGCCAATACGGCCACCGACCCGGCACCCACGGAGATGTTCGAGACCGTGATCAACCTGAAACCGCAGGAGGAATGGCGACCCGGCATGACCACCGACAAGCTGATCGCCGAGATGGACAAGGCGCTGCAGTTCCCGGGCGTGTCCAACGCCTGGACCATGCCGATCAAGGCGCGCATCGACATGCTGTCCACCGGCATCCGCACGCCGATCGGCATCAAGGTGTTCGGCAAGGACCTGGGCGAGATGGAGAAGCTCGCCAAGGAGATCGAGGCGGTGGTCAAGACCGTGCCGGGTACGACCTCCGCCTTCGCGGAGCGCCTGACCGGCGGCAGCTACCTCAACATCGAGCCCGACCGCGCGGCACTGGCCCGCTACGGCTTGTCGGTGGGCGAACTGCTGGACGTGGTCGGCTCGGCGCTCGGCGGCGAGATGGTCACGACCACCGTCGAGGGCCGCGAGCGCTTCGGCGTGACCGTGCGCTATCCGCGCGAGCTGCGCAGCAACCCCGAGCAGATCGAGCGCGAGGTGCTGGTGCCGGTGATGGGTGGCGCCATGGTGCCGCTGGGCCAGGTGGCCAAGGTCGTGGTGGCGCGCGGCACGCCCGGTATCCGGACCGAGAACGCGCTGCTGTCGGCCTACATCTTCGTCGACATCCGTGACCGGGACATCGGCTCCTACGTCGCCGACGCCCGCAAGGCAGTGGCCGACCAGGTGAAGTTCCCGGCCGGCTACTACATCACCTGGAGCGGACAGTTCGAGGCGATGGAGCGCGCGATCCAGAAGATGAAGATCGTCGTGCCGGTCACGCTGCTGCTGATCTTCCTGCTGCTGTACCTGAACTTCCGGCGGCTCACCGAGACCCTCATCGTGATGCTGTCGGTGCCCTTCGCGCTGGTCGGCGGCATCTGGCTGATGTGGTGGCTGGGCTACAACCTCTCGGTGGCCGTGGCAGTGGGCTTCATCGCGCTGGCCGGCGTGGCCGCCGAGACCGGCGTCGTGATGCTGATCTACCTGGACCACGCCTGGGAGCATGCGCGCGAACGCTGCCGTGCCGAAGGCCGCGTGCCGGGACCGTCGGACCTGTATGGCGCGGTGATGGAAGGCGCGGTCGAGCGGGTGCGCCCGAAGATGATGACCGTCGTCGCCATCATGGCCGGCCTGCTGCCCATCATGTGGGGCAGCGGCACCGGCTCGGAGGTGATGAGCCGCATTGCCGCGCCGATGGTGGGCGGAATGATCTCGTCGACCGTGCTGACGCTGTGCGTCATCCCGGCGCTGTACGCGCTGGTCAAGCAATGGCAACTGCGCCAGGAAATCCAACAGCCCAGCGCCGAAGCGGCCATTGCCCCGTCTCCGCTGCCCATCGAATCCACCTCCCCATCCTGAGGAACCATCATGAATCGACGCCGCTTCTTCAAGAGTGCTGGCGCACTCGCCGCCTTGTCTGCACTGCCCACGATGCCGGCCCTTGCTGCGCCGGCAGGACCCGAGGTCCAGGTCTTCAAGAGCCCGACCTGCGGCTGCTGCGGCGCCTGGGTCGAGCACATGCGCGCAGCCGGCTTCACGGTCAAGGTGACCGAGGTCGACGACACCACGGCGGCACGCAAGCGCCTGGGCCTGCCCGACCGCTTCGGCAGCTGCCACACGGCCACCGTGGGCGGCTATGTCCTGGAGGGGCACGTCCCCGCCGCCGAGGTGAAGCGCCTGCTGGCGGCAAAGCCCAAGGCCATCGGCCTGGCCGTTCCCGGCATGCCGCCCTCGGCGCCCGGCATGGACGTGCCAGGACGCAAGGACCCGTACCAGGTGCTGCTCGTCGACTCGACAGGCCAGTCAACCGTCTTCGCCAACTACCCGAAGTGACCCTGGGCCACGTCGGTCTCGCGGGACCGGCGTCAGCGGTTGGCGATCTCGCTCCGAAGCGCGACCCGTGGATCAGTCAGCGGCCAGTGCGTGGATGATCGGGCAGTTGCCCTGGGTCGCGCCCGTTTCGCATTGGCGCAGCAACGCCGTCAGCGCCTTGCGCATCGCCTTCAGGTCGGCGAGCTTGTCCTCGATGACTTGCAGCTTGTGCGCGGCCAGCTCGCGAGTTTCGACGCAGGCGCAGGCCTCGTCGAGGTCGAGCAGGCTTCCCACCTCCTCCAATGTGAAGCCTAGCACCTGGGCACGCTTGATGAAGCGCACGCGCTTGATCGCGACCGAGTCATAGCGGCGATGCCCGCCCATCGGCTTGGCGGGCTCGGCCATCAAGCCGCGGCGCTGGTAGTAGCGGATCGTCTCGACGTTCACGCCGGCCTCGTCGGCAAGTCGCCCTATCGTCAGCTCGGTTGTCATCTGAGCCCCCTTGACTCCGTACTATGGTACGGACTCTAAACTGATCATCTTCGATATGGCTTCACCCCTTTGATGACAACGTTCGGAAGCAAGGGTTCTCTGGTCGCCAGCGCGTTGGCGGCCGTCGGCGCGTCGGTATGTTGCGTCGGACCGCTCGTGCTTCTGACGCTGGGCATCGGAGGCGCCTGGATCGCCAACTTGACTGCGCTGGAACCGCTGAGGCCCTGGTTCATCGCTGCGACGCTGCTGTTCCTGGGCCTGGCGTTCCGGCGCTTGTACCTTCAGCCGCAAGTCTGTGAACCAGGCGCCGCGTGCGCCGAGCCGGTCGTTCTCAGGCGCCAGCAGCTGATCTTCTGGGTTGTCGCGCTGGCGCTCCTCGCGTTGCTGTCGGTGCCCTGGCTGGCACCGTTCTTCCTCTGAAAGGACCACCCATGCGCAACTTGCTCGCCGCTGCACTCGTCACGCTGATGCCGTTGGCCGCGCTCGCCGCAACGCCGCAGACCGCCGTTCTCGACATTCAGAATATGACCTGCGAACTGTGCCCTGTCACGGTGAAGAAGTCGCTGGAGAAAGTGGCGGGCGTGAGCCAAGCACGGATCGATTTCGCGAAGAAGACTGCCACCGTGACGTTCGATGCCGACAAGACCAGCGCAACGGCGTTGACCAAGGCGACAACGGACGCGGGCTACCCCTCGACGGTTCACAAGTGATCACGGCCACCCCCCAACTGGAGTCGGTGCTGACCTGCCCCGAGTGCGGCCACGCCAAGTCCGAGGTCATGCCCACTGACGCCTGCCAGTTCTTCTACGAGTGTGAGCGCTGCAAGTCGGTGTTGCGGCCAAGGGCCGGTGACTGCTGTGTGTTCTGCTCGTACGGCTCGGTCAAGTGTCCGCCGGTGCAGATGCAGCGAGGCTGCTCAAGCTGCGGGGGCTGACGTCCCCAGCGAGTCGGCAAGACTTCATCAGTACGGCGTGCCGCAACCGTCGACTACAGCGCCAGCACTCGCACCCCACGCTTGCTTCGGATATGGCGCTCACTCGTGAAGACTGCGCCTGCCTGCGTCTTTCCGCAGAAGGAAGTCTTCAGTCATTGACCACAAAGGCTGCGACGCCTGCAATCCAGATTGCCACAGGCACCACGAGCACCCACCGGAAGTCCGAGCGAAGCGCAAAGTTCATCGCGCTCATGAGCCCTACGGTCGCCAGGCCCGTGAAGGCCAGCGCCCATGCCGTTCCGGCGAGTTGCCGGGGCATGGCGACTCGCGCAGCGAACAGGGTCAGCACGCCGCTGCCGACCATGTAGCCACCCATGACGGTGAACACGATCCGCAGCCACGACTCCAGACCGGGCGCCGCCTGGCGCAGCTGCTCCAGCGTCGAACCCATGAACCTGGGATCCTCCGGCAGCAACGGCGGCCGCAGCGCGATGAAGTAGATACCGAGTCCGACCAGCCAGACGCCGCAGGCCGTCAGGAGCCAACAGGCGACGCGATCTCGATCAGTCCTGCCGGTGCTCATCCAGTGATCTCCCTTTCGATGTCGGACTCGGCACACCGAAGACGGCACGCGCGTCTTCGGCCATTCGCCGTGTGCACCAGGCCGCATAGGCGCCGCCGAGGACGCGGCCGAGTAGCAGGCTCAGGCCCTTTGCCGGCAGCCGATAGTCGATGAACACCACCAGGCGTGAGCCGCCGGGGGCCGGGTCGATCTCGAAGCCCATCCGGTAGCCGCCGATGACCAGCAACCGCGGCTCGCCGACGGTCTCCCAGGCCTTGTGCCGCGGCGGCTCGTACGCGGTGACGACCTCCTCCAGCGATAGCCGCAGGCCGAGCAGGCGCCCAGTCATCCGGATCACCGAGCCCAGGGCCTGCCCATGGCGGTCGTCGGTCTCGATGCGCATCGACGCGCCTGCCGTCATCAGCGACGGCTTCTCCATGTGGCTGGACAGCCGGCGATGGTCGTCGAGGTGCGCGAACAGGCGCGCCGGGTCCACGGCCAGCAGCACCTCGCTGCGGTGATGCAGTGCAAACCGGGGGTCAGCGTCCATCGGCGGGCCTTCGGCTGGCCAGCAACCAGGTGCCGACCGCCGCGAGCGCCAGGTAGTTGGCCACCATGAACCACGGCGTCGTCCACGCGATGCCGTCGAAGCCGCGCTCGGTGAACGGATAGAGCACCGGCACGGCGTAGTAGTCGGCCGAATGGGTGAACACGTCGATGACGATGTGCGACCACCAGCCCAGCAGCGGGAACCAGAACGACCGCCGCACGCCCCAGGCCAGCAGGGTTGCCAGCGCGGCGATCGGTGCGCTGTGCATCACGCAGTGCAGGTGGTGCGACCACAGCTGGACCAGCGGCGGCAGGCCCGGCTCCTGGCCCGGAATGGCCACGGCGTAGCCGCGCACCGCGGCAAAGGAGCCCTCGCCGAACAGCCACCACCCCGCGATGGGCAGCAGGTGCAACACGTCGGGCAGCGCCGCCAGGACCAGCGTGGCGACGGCCGTCGACCGTGACAGCCGCCTGCGGCGATGTACCACCGCGGCGCCGGCCGCGGCCCAGAGCGTGTGCGCGACGATGTCCACGGCCTGCGCCCGGCACTCAGTCCTGCAGCAGCGTCGCCTTGCGCAGCCGCAGCGCGTTGGTGATCACCGACGCCGAGCTCAGGCTCATCGCCAGCGCCGCGATCATCGGCGAGAGCAGCCAGCCGGTGAACGGGAACAGCACCCCGGCCGCGAGCGGCACGCCCAGCGCGTTGTAGACGAAGGCGAAGCCGAGGTTCTGCTTCATGTTCGCGACCGTGGCCACCGACAGGGCGCGCGCGGTCGCAATACCGTGCAAGTCGCCCTTCACCAGCGTGAGCTGCGCGCTGTTCAT
>JABLTH010010903.1_pt1 | contig 12322 bp, 12 predicted proteins | sample 7875711 | NCBI WGS metagenome assembly JABLTH01 (sample SAMN14941262, study PRJNA633318) | bioreactor metagenome | isolation source: bioreactor | place: China | collected 2019-03-05 | reverse complement strand
GTCTTGAGTCGGGCCATGGCCGGAGGGCGCCGGAGCAATACCCATTGTCCGGCAGGACCATTTGATTTTCGGTCGCGCCATCGCCACAATATTCATGTCGACATTAATTGTGGCGCCCCACGGTCGCCCGGAGACGAACCATGAAGGTGGAACCCCTGACCGTCCATATCGGCGCCGAGGTGTCGGGGGTCCGGCTGCGCGACGCGGCCCGCAGCGCGGATCTCTTCGCCGAGCTGAAGGCCCTGCTGCTGAAGCACCGGGTGCTGTTCTTCCGCGACCAGGACATGGACAGCTTCTCGCGCGCCGACCACGTCGCGCTCGCCAGCCGGTTCGGGCCGCTGGAAGACCACCCCGTCGCCGGCAGCCACCCGGAGCACCCGGGCCTGGTGCAGATCTACCGCAGCGAAGAGAAGAACCCGTACGAGAACAACTGGCACAGCGACGGCCTCTGGCGCCCGGCGCCGGCCATGGGCGCGGTGCTGCGCTGCATCGAGTGCCCCGAAGTGGGCGGCGACACCATCTGGACCAACATGGTGGAGGCCTATGCGCGGCTGCCCGAGGACATCAGACGGAAGATCGACGGCCTGCGTGCCAGCAGCAGCATCGAGCACAGCTTCGGCGCGGTGATGGACTTGGAAAAGCGCCAGGCCCTGGGCCGCCAGCACCCGCCGGTGGAGCACCCGGTGGTGCGCACGCACCCGGAAACCGGCGAGAAGGTGCTCTACGTGGCCAGCTTCACCACCCACTTCCTCAACTTCCACACGCCGGGCAACGTGCGCTTCGGCATCGACAAGACACCCGGCGCCAGCCTGCTGCTGCAACTGCTGCAGAGCCAGGCCACGGTGCCGGAGTACCAGGTGCGCTTCCGGTGGAAGCCGCACAGCGTGGCCATCTGGGACAACCGCTCCACCCAGCACTACGCGGTCATGGACTACTGGCCCGCGCCGCGCAAGATGGAACGCGCCGGCATCGTCGGCACCATCCCCTACTGATCGACAGGAGACAGACGTGAACTTCCTCGACGGCCACCTGTACCCCGAGAACCAGCCGCCGCTGATCATCACCGCCGCGCCCTACGCGCCAGGCTGGATTCCCTCGGACTTCCCCGAGGACATTCCCATCACCATGGAAGAGCAGATCCAGAAGGCGGTGGACTGCTACGAGGCCGGCGCCACCGTGCTGCACATGCACGTGCGCGAACCCGACGGCAAGGGCAGCAAGCGCCTGTCGATGTTCAACGAGCTGATCGCCGGCGTGCGCAAGGCGGTGCCGGAGATGGTCATCCAGGTCGGCGGCTCGATCAGCTTCGCGCCCGAGGGGCCCGACGGCGAAGCCAGGTGGCTCAGCGACGACACGCGCCACATGCTGGCCGAGCTGAGCCCCACGCCCGACCAGGTGACGGTGACGGTCAACACCACGCAGATGAACGTCACTGAGCACGCCGGCGACGATGACTTCCGCGGCGTTTCGCGCGGGTTCCCGCACCTGCACAAGACCTACCGCGACATGATCGTGCCCTCCAACCCCAGCTTCGTGGAGGAGCACATCCGGCGCCTTTCGGCGGCCGGCATCCAGAGCGCCTTCCAGGTCTACAACATCAACAGCTTCGAGACCATCGAACGCCTGATCCGCCGCGGCGTCTACAAGGGCCCGCTGGTGATGAACTGGGTGGCCATCAGCGGCGGCATGGACCAGGCCAACATCTACAACCTGGCCAACATGCTGCGCGCCGTGCCCGACGGCACCGTGCTGACGGTGGAGAGTTCGGTGCTCAACGTGTTGCCGATCAACATGATCGGCATGGCCCTGGGTCTGCACGTGCGCTGCGGCATCGAGGACGTGCTGTGGAAGCAGGACCGCTCCGGCAAGATGAGCTCGGTCGAACAGATCCGGCAGCTGGTGCGCATCGCCGGCGAGTTCGGCCGCCCCATCGCCACCGGGGCGCAGGCGCGCGAGATCCTTCAGATCGGCACCTTCTACGAAACGGCCGACGAGACCCTGGCGGCCAACGGCTTCGCCCCCAACCGCAAGGGTGGCAACCAGGGCTTCCTGCGCAAGGCGGCCTGAAGGCCATGCTGGCACCGCTGGGGGCCTTCGGCGAATCGGGGTGGCTGCGCACGCCCCTGACGGGAACGTCGGTAAAGGGGCCGGGGCCCGGCTCCCCTACCATCCCGGCATCGCCCACCCTTGCCGCGCGCATGTCCAGTCTCGTCCGTGCCGCCAGCCTGACCAACTACGCCGAAGTCGCGCGCCAGGCCGGCCTGAACCCGGACCGCATGCTGCTGGACGCCGGGCTGGACCCCGGCGTGCTGCGCGAGCCCGACCTCATGGTGCCGGTGGAGCGGGTGCGCCGGCTGCTGGAAGCTTCGGCCGTGCAGGCCAAGGATCCCTCCTTCGGCCTGCGGATGGCGCTGACGCGGCAGATGTCCAACCTGGGACCGGTGGGCATGGTGATCCGCGACCAGCCCACGGTGCGCGAGTCCATCCGCGTGCTGATGCGCTACCACGTGGCGCTCAACGGCGCCCTGGCCATGAGCCTGGAAGAACAAGGCACCGTGGTGCTGGTGCGCGAGGAACTGCTGCACACCGGCGCGGCGGAGTCCACGCGCCAGTCCATCGAGCTGGCGGTGGGCGTGCTCTTCGTGCTGATGCGCCAGCTGCTGGGCAGCCAGTGGCAGCCGCAGCGCGTGTGCTTCGTCCATGCGGCACCCAGGGACACCAGCCTGCACCTGCAGGTGTTCGGCCCGCGCGTGGACTTCGGCCACGAGTTCAACGGCATCGCCTGCCTGGCCAGCGAGATGGACGCCCGCAACCCCGGCGCCGACCCGCAGATGGCGCGCTATGCGCAGCGCCTGCTGGAGGAGACCTCGCTGTCCAGCGAGACCTCGATGGTGGACGAGGTGATGCGCACCATCACCCTGCTGCTGCCCAGCGGCCGCTGCAACGTGGAGCAGGTCTCGGCCCACATGGGCCTGGTGCCCCGCACCGTGCAGCGCCGCCTGGCCGAGGAGGGCCGCAGCTTCTCGGAACTGGTGAACGACCTGCGCGTGGAACTGGCCCGGCGCCATGTGGTGCAGGGCACGCGCCCGCTCACCGACGTCGCGGCCCTGCTGGGCTTCGCGGCGCTGAGCGGGTTCTCGCGCTGGTACCAGCAGCAGTTCAACTGCAGCCCTTCGCAGACCCGGGCCGCGCAGGCGACCCGGTCGGTCGACTAGAACACGTGCCGGACGCCCACGTCCATGCCGGTGGAGCCCTGGTTGGCGGCGGTGGTCGACCCGTTGAGCGCGAGGCTGGCGCCGTTGGAGTTCGTCACCCGCGCCAGCGAGGTGTACAGCGCGGTGCGCTTGGAGAGGTAGTGGACCGCGCCCACGCCGTAGCGGCGCGTGGTGCCGTTGGCAACGCCGGTCGCGCTCTTGCGGTCCGACTGCGCCAGTGAAACCTTGAGGTCCGTGGTCGCCAGGCCGTAGGCCGCGCTGACCTGGGTGCCCTTGGTGTCGTTGGACGTGCCGCTGTTGGCGCGGTCGTGCAGCGCGTACAGCGTCAGCTCGCCCACCTTGTAGCGGCCGCCCAGGGTGACGGTCTTCAGGTCGCCGATGCCGGCGTCGTAGTACTTGGCCACCGCCAGGTCCACCGACACCGGCCCGCCGGCGTAGCCGGTGCGCACGCCCACGTGCTTGCCGGTGGCGGCGCCTTCGGCGGCGGCCACCATGGCCTGCACCACGAAGCCGCCCAGGTTGCCGGGCGTCAGGTAGTTGATGGCGTTGTTGGCCCGGATGTTGGTGGGCTGCGCGATCTCCATCGACCCGAACAGCACCTGCTGCGCCGCCGCGCCCTGCGGGCCGAAGGCGTCGTAGGTGGCGTGGACCGTGAAGGTCGGGGTGTAGATGCGTCCGAAGGACACTTCGCCGGCGTCCACCGAGCCCAGCGCCACGTAGGTCTGGCGGTTCCAGAACACCGCGGTCGCGGCGCCGGTGTCCGGCGCGAAGCCGTGCTCCAGCACGAAGCTGGCGCGCAGGCCCCCGCCCAGGTCTTCCGTGCCGCGCACGCCCAGCCGGCTGCCCGACAGGCCGCTGTTGCCCAGGGCGCGCAAGGTGCTCAGCGAGCCCTTGCCGTAGGTGACGTCCACGTCGATCACGCCGAACAAGGTGACGTTGCTGCCGGTCTGCTGCGCCTGGCAGCCGACAGCCAAGGCCAGCAGCACGCCGGCGGCGATGGGATTGCGGTTCATCGGGTCTCCTTCATGGTGATGCGTCGGTTCGGGAATGGGCGGGAGTGCGGGTCGGGAAAGCGGTCTGGAATTCCAGCGGCGGCAGTGTTGCCGCCGGGCCGGATTCGCGGTGTGCACAGCGTGACGCCGTCTTGTCCTTGCACGACAGCCCGTTGAGGGCTAACCCGATGGCCCCCATCGGCGACGCGGCCTCTCTTTGCGCAGCACGACGACCGCTTTTCAGTTCATGTCAGATGCGCTCCAGGGGCTCGTGCCGCCGCCTCCCCGGCCCTAGGATGCCCGCAGCCCCGTCCCGAAGGAGACCTGCCATGACCGCAGCGACAGCATCCACCCCCCCGGCCGCGCCCGCCGTCGTGAAGGCCGCCCACCTGGGGGGTTCCATGGGCGTCGAACCGCTCAGCTGCGCCATCGGGGCCGAACTGACGAACGTGCACCTGGGCGCCGCGTCTCGCGACCCGGCGCTGATGACCGAGATCCGCGCCCTGCTGCTGAAGCACCGCGTGCTGTTCTTCCGCGACCAGGACATCACGCGCGCCGAGCACGTGGCCTTCGCGCGCCACTTCGGCGAACTGGAAGACCACCCCGTGGCCGGCAGCGACCCCGAGCATCCGGGCCTGGTGCGCATCTACAAGTCGCCCGACGCGCCCAACGACCGCTACGAGAACAGCTGGCACACCGACGCCACCTGGCGCGAGAAGCCGCCCTTCGGCTGCGTGCTGCGCTGCGTGGAATGCCCGCCCGTGGGCGGCGACACCATGTGGGCCAACATGGTGCTCGCCTACGAACACCTGCCGGCGCACGTGAAGCAGCAGATCCAGGGCCTGCGCGCGCGTCACAGCATCGAGGCCACCTTCGGCGCGGCGATGCCGCTGGAGAAACGTCTGGCCCTGAAGGCGCTGTACCCGGACGCCGAACACCCGGTGGTGCGCACGCACCCGGAGACGCGCGAGCCCGTGCTCTTCGTCAACGGCTTCACCACCCACGTCACCAACTACCACACGCCCGACCGCGTGCGCTACGGCCAGGACTTCGCGCCCGGCGCCGGCCAGCTGCTGCAGTACCTGCAGATGCAGGCCTTCATTCCCGAGTACCAGGTGCGCTGGCGCTGGAAGCCCAACAGCGTGGCCATGTGGGACAACCGTTCGACCCAGCACTACGCGGTGATGGACTACCCGCCCTGCCACCGCAAGATGGAACGCGCCGGGATCATGGGCGAGTCCACCTTCTGAACGCCACCGCCCCCGCAGGAACCACAGAGAGCCCCCGAGCATGAACTACCTAGACGGATGCCTTTTCCCCGAGAACCAGCAGCCGCTGATCATCACCGCCGCGCCCTACGCGCCTTCGTGGATGCCCTCGGACTTCCCGGAGGACATCCCGGTGACGATGGAGCAGCAGGTGCAGAAGGCGGTGGACTGCTACAACGCCGGCGCCACCGTGCTGCACCTGCACGTGCGCGAGCTCGACGGCAAGGGCAGCAAGCGGCTGTCGAAGTTCAACGAGCTGATCGCCGGCGTGCGCAAGGCGGTGCCGGAGATGATCATCCAGGTCGGTGGCTCGATCAGCTTCGCGCCGGAGACCGAAGGTGCGGCGGCCAAGTGGCTTTCCGACGACACGCGCCACATGCTGGCCGAGCTGACGCCGAAGCCCGACCAGGTGACGGTGACCATCAACACCTCGCAGATGAACATCATGGAGCAGTTCTCCGCCGATGACATCCGCGGCACCTCGATGGAAGACCCGGCGGTGTTCAACGCCTACAAGGAGATGACGGTGCCGGCCCAGCCCGGCTGGGCCGAGGAGCACATCCGCCGCCTCACCGCCGCCGGCATCCAGAGCGCCTTCCAGTGCTACAACATCAACAGCTTCGAGTCGGTGGAGCGGCTGATGCGCCGCGGCATCTACAAGGGCCCGCTGGTGATGAACTGGGTGGCCATCGGCGGCGGCATGGACGTGCCCAGCATCTACAACCTGGCCAACTTCATGCGCGCCACGCCCGACGGTGCGGTGCTCACGGTGGAGAGCTCGGTGCGCAACGTGCTGCCCGTCAACATGATGGGCATCGCGCTGGGGCTGCACGTGCGCTGCGGCATCGAGGACAACCTCTGGCACCAGTCCGGCACGCGCAAGACCAGCACGGTCGAGCAGATCGAGCAGCTGGTGCGGATGTCGCGCGATTTCGGCCGCCCCATCGCCACCGCCCGGCAGGCGCGCGAGATCTGCAAGATCGGCGTCTTCTACGACAGCGTCGAGGAAACCCTGGCCGCCAACGGCTTCGCGCCCAACGCCCAGGGGCGCCAGCAAGGCTATCTGCGCAAAGCGGCCTGAGATGCCTTCGCAGCCGACCGTGCTGCTGGTGCCGGGCCTGCGCGACCACGTGGCCTGGCATTGGCAGACGCTCCTGCAGGCGCAGCTGCCGGGCTGCCGCAGCGTGCCGCCGATGGGCCGCGAGGACCTGGACTGCGGCCGCCGCGTCGAGGCCATCGAACTGGCGGCGCAGGCCATCGAAGGCCCGCTGGTGCTGGTGGCGCACAGCGGCGGTTGCATCATGGTGGCGCACTGGGCGCGGCAGTCGCGGCGCGCGGTGCAGGGGGCGCTGCTGGCGACGCCGCCGGACTTCGAGCGGCCCCTGCCCGAAGGCTACCCGACGCTCGAGCAGCTGCGCGCCGGCGGCTGGCTGCCGGTGCCGCGCGCGCCGCTGCCCTTCCGCAGCATCGTCGCGCTGAGCCGCAACGACCCGCTGGGCGCGCCCGAGCGCGTGGCCGCGCTGGCGGCCGACTGGGGCAGCGCGGTCGCCGACCTGGGCGAGGTGGGCCACCTCAACCCGGCGTCGGGCCACGGCCCCTGGCCGGCGGCAGTGGACTTCATCGCCCGCCTGTCCGCCCCCGCATCGACCTGAAGGAACGACCCATGTCCCGTGTCATCCGCTTCCACGAAACCGGCGGCCCCGAGGTGCTGAAGCTGGAACAGGCCGAGGTCGGCGCTCCCGGCCCCGGCCAGGCGCGCGTGCGCCACACCTACGTGGCCGTGAACTTCATCGACATCTACTTCCGCACCGGCCGCTATCCGCTGGCCCTGCCCAACGGCCTGGGCTCCGACGCCGTGGGCGTGGTGGAGGCGGTGGGCGAAGGCGTGGACTTCGTCCGGCCGGGCGACCGCGTCGGCTACCTGCTGGGGCCGCAAGGCGCCTACAGCGACGTGCGCGTGATGCCGGCCGAGGTGCTGATCCCGCTGCCGCAGGGCATCAGCGACCGCAGCGCGGCCACGCTGATGATGAAGGGCCTGACGGCGCAGTACCTGTTCCGCCAGGTCTTCCCGCTCAAGGGCGGCGAGACCATCCTCTACCACGCCGCCGCCGGCGGCGTGGGCCTGGTGGCCTGCCAGTGGGCGCGCGCCATGGGCGTGACCATGATCGGCACCGCCAGCACCGAAGCCAAGGCCGAGGTGGCGCGGGCCCACGGCTGCGCCCACACCATCGTGACCGGCGGCCTGACGCCCGAGCAGCTGGCGGTGGAGATCCCGCGCCGCGTGCGCGAACTGACCGGCGGCAAGGGCGTGCCCGTGGTCTACGACTCGGTGGGCCAGGACACGGTGCAGGCTTCCCTGGCCAGCCTGCAGGTGCGCGGCGCCTTCGTCAGCAACGGCACCAGCTCCGGGCCGGTGGTGGTGGACAGCGCGCAGCTGGCGCGCCACGGCTCGATCTGGATGACGCGGCCGGCCATGGTGCACTACGCCACGCCGCGCAGCCACATGCTGGCCATGGCCGACGAGCTGTTCGAACACGTGCTGGCCGGCCGCATCCGCGGCGAACCACAGCAGGAGTTCGCGCTCGCCGACGCGGCGCAGGCGCACCGCGCGCTGGAGTCGCGCCAGACCACGGGCGCCACGGTGCTGGTGCCTTGATGCCCCTTGCCGCCGCCGCCAACCCCGCACGGATCCAGAAGCTCTTTCCCGGCCTGCTGGCCTGCGGGGTGGTCGCGGCGGCGGCCACCTTCCTGTCCGAGCACTACGGCGCGCCGGTGATGCTGTTCGCGCTGCTGCTGGGCACGTCGATGAACTTCCTCACCGAACCGGTGGAAGGCCAGGCCGGACCCTGCGCCGCCGGCATCGAGTTCAGCGCGCGCCAGGTGCTGCGCCTGGGCGTGGCGCTGCTGGGCCTGCGCATCACCGTGGGCCAGATCGCCGAGCTGGGCTGGGCGCCGGTGCTGATCGTGGTGCTGGCGGTGGTGCTGACCATCGCCGTCTCCATGGGGCTGGCGCGGCTGATGGGCTTCAAGCCCACGTTCGGGCTGCTCAGCGGCGGCGCCACCGCCATCTGCGGCGCTTCGGCCGCCCTCGCGCTGGCGGCCGCGCTGCCCGCCAACCCGCTGAAGGAACGCGCCACGCTGTTCACCGTGGTGGGCGTCTCGGTGCTGTCGACGCTGGCCATGATCGTCTACCCCCTGCTGGCCACGGCCTTCGGGCTGGACGCGCGCGGCGCGGGCGTCTTCCTGGGCGCCACCATCCACGACGTGGCGCAGGTGGTGGGCGCGGGTTACGGCATGTCCAAGGACACCGGCGACGTGGCCACCTTCGTCAAGCTCATGCGGGTGGCCATGCTGGTGCCGGTGATCGTCTTCGCCGTCGTGCTGACGCGCGCGCGGGCCACGGCGCCCGCCGCCGGCCCGCGCCCGCCGCTGCTGCCCGGCTTCGCGCTCGCGTTCGCGCTGCTGGTGGCCGTCAACAGCACCGGCTGGCTGCCGGCGGTGGTGGCGAAAGCCGGCGGCGAGTTCTCGCGCTGGTGCCTGGTGGCGGCCATCGCCGCCATCGGCATGAAGACCCGGTTGAAGGAACTCGTCGGCGTCGGCCTCAAGCCGGTGCTGCTGATGCTGGCCGAGACCGCCTTCCTGGCCGCCCTGGTGCTGGCGCTGCTGGCCTGGACGCGCTGAAGGCGCGCCCCACGCCAGCGGGACCGCGCCTCACTGCGTCTTGCGCAGGAAGCCCTGGGTGGCGCCCTTGCGGTTCGGTGCGAAGCCGCTGGCGGCCAGGCTCTCTTCCACGCTGTCGTAGAAGACGCCGATCCGGCAGATCTCGCGCGCCTGCGCGGCGGTCGCGATGTCGCGGCCGAACTCGCGCGCGATGCGCACCAGCTGCTCGATCTGCCTGACCGTGCTCTGCTTGCCGGTCCGGCGCTGGTTCCACAGGCAGTCCTCGGTGCCGCAGCGCACGTGCAGCCCCATCGCGATGCCCATCATGTTGACCGGCAGCACGTTGCGCACGTTGCTTTCCACCGTGACCACGGCGCCGTCGGGCACGCCACGCATGAAGTTGCCCAGGCTGTAGACATTGGGCGAATCCATGCCGCCGCCGATGGCGACCCAGTTCATCACCAGCGGCCCCTTGTAGAAGCCGCGCCGCATCAGCCGTTCCACCGACTCGAAGCTGTTGGTGTTGTAGCACTGGAAGGCGCTCTGGATGCCGGCCGCCGACAGGCGCCGCACGTGCTCCTCCACCCACAGCGGATTGGCCGGGACGATCATGTCCTTGAAGGTGTTGAACAGCGCCATGCCCTCGCGCGAGGTGCCCGCGAAGTCCGCGTCCTCGGCGTGGTCGGTGATGTTCATCTGCGAGGTGTTGACCGTCACCGTCACCTGGTCGGGCCTGGGGTCCAGCTCGGCCAGCATGTGGCGCGTGTCGTCGGAGAGCCACCTGGCCGCCGCGCCCTCGCCTTCGGGAGCGAAGCTGATCGAGCCGCCCACCTGGATGATCATCTCCGGCACCGCGTTGCGCACGCCGGCGATCAGCTCGTTGAACTTCGACAGCCGCTTGCTGCCCTTGCCGTCGAGTTCGCGCACGTGCAGGTGCAGCACGGTGGCGCCGGCGTTGTAGCAGTCGACCGCCTTCTGCACCTGCGCTTCCATCGTGACCGGAATGTCCTCCGGGAAGTCCGAAGGCAGCCAGCCCGGCGCGTAGGGCGCGGCGGTGATGATCAGCGGCGGCTGGTTCTCGGGGAACAGGTGGCCGTCGAGGAAGTTCATCGTCGCGTCAGAGCTTGATGCCGAACTTCTTGACGATGGCGCCGTTGCGGTCGGAGATGTCCACCAGCTCGTGCGCCAGCGCCGCGCTGTCGACGTTGAGCTCCGGCTCCAGGCCGGTCTCGAACAGCTTCTGCTGCACGGCCGGCGCGCCGGCGGCCTTCTTCAGCGCCGCCTGGATCTTGGCCAGTTCCGCGGCCGGCAGCTTGGCCGATCCGATGACGCCGATCCAGCCCACGAACTGCAGCTGGGGAAGCCCCAGCTCGGCCATGGTGGGAACGTCGGGCAGGTGACGCGAGCGCACGCTGCCCGTGTAGGCGTAGGGGCGCAGCTTGCCGGCCTTGATCATGGGCACCGAGGTCAGCATGCCGTCGAACATGATGTCGACCTGGCCGCCCAGCAGGTTCTGCAGCGCCGGCGGCGAGCCGGCAAAGGGCACGTGGGTGAGCTCCAGTTGCAGCTGGTCGCTCATGATGGCGCCGGCATAGTGCGACACCGTGCCCGCGCTGTAGGTGGCATAGCTGCCCTTGCCCTTGTTCTTCTGCAGCTCGGCCACCAGGCCGCGGAAGTCCTTGGCCGGGTTGCTGGCATTGGCCACCAGCACGATGCCCGAGCGCGCGATGCTCGCGATCGGCATCACGTCCTTGAGCGGGTCGAAGGGCTGCTTGATGACGTGGGGAATCTCGGCCAGCAGGTTGCTGGCGCCCATCAGCAGCGTGTTGCCGTCGGCCGGGGCCTGCAGCAGCGCCTGGATGCCGATGCCGCCGCCGGCGCCGGGCTTGTTTTCCACCACCACCGGCTGGCCGATGTCGGCGGCCAGTTGCTGGCCCACCAGGCGCGCCACGATGTCCATGGTGCCCCCGGGCGGCGCCGGCACGATCAGCTTGAGGGGCTTCTCACCCAAGGCCCAGGCGCTGAACGCCAGCGTGGTCCCGACAAGCGCGGCGCAGGCGCGCGCAAGCAACATCTTCATCAAGTCGTCTCCATGTAGGTGCCGGGGGTCCAGGTGGCCCCGCGTGGACCGAAGTATCCGGAGTCCGAAAAACCCTGCGCTTGCCCGAAAGGGACACTTGCTTGCTACTTTGCGACAGCGGTCCCCGTGGCAGGTCGGGTGAAACACCAGCTCGAAGCTGCCGGGTCGAGTCGGCGTCCTGCTGTGCTGCGACGGAAACCCGACAGCTCCTGGCAGGCGGTGTGCTCAGGGCTTCTGACCGCCATGCAGCTTCACCAACGTGCGCAGGGTCAACGCCAGCCGCGGCGTGAACTGCACGCTGCGCTGGCTGTCGGGGCAAGGGCAGCCGCAAGGCCGGGCACGACTTGAGGAACGGGCGGCGGCGGCCTCAAGCCGCAGGGGTGCCGGAACCATTTCCGTAATTTCTGTCTTGACAGAAATTCCCAAAGGCGTATCTTCACGCCATGGACCCCCGCGCCGACACCGCCGCCGACGATGCCGCGGCCACGCCCCGCCTGCCGGCCGTGACCGAACGCTTCGTGCTGCACTGGGGCGAGATGGGTTCGCGCTGGGGAGTGAACCGCACCATGTCGCAGATCCACGCGCTGCTGTTCGTCACCGGCCGCCCCATGAACGCCGACGAGCTGTGCGACCAGCTGGGCGTGGCGCGTTCCAACGTGAGCACCTCGCTGCGCGAACTGCAGGGCTGGGGCCTGGTGCGGGTGGTGCACCTGCTGGGCGACCGGCGCGACCACTTCGAGACCTCTGGCGACGTGTGGGAACTGCTGCGCATCATCGTGCGCGGGCGCAAGCAGCGCGAGTTCGAGCCCACCATCCAGGCGCTGCGCGACTGCCTGGCGCACCCGGAACTGGCGCGCGAAAGCACGGTCACCCGGCAGCGCATCAACGAGACGCTGGTGCTGATGGAGACCACGTCCGCCTGGGTCGACGAGATGCTGCGCCTGCCGCCGGAAACGCTGGTGAAGATCATGAAGCTGGGCGCGAAGATCCAGGGCCTGCTGCGCGGCAAGAGCAAGCCCTGATCTCCTTTTTTTGCCGCACAAGTTCTGTCTCTACAGAAATTAAGGAAGGAACGGAAACCATGAACGCTGCAGGCACGCCCCTCTT
>JABLTH010036855.1_pt1 | contig 12338 bp, 8 predicted proteins | sample 7875711 | NCBI WGS metagenome assembly JABLTH01 (sample SAMN14941262, study PRJNA633318) | bioreactor metagenome | isolation source: bioreactor | place: China | collected 2019-03-05 | reverse complement strand
GTGCAGAACCTGTTCGTGGTCGGTCGCGGCTTCGGGTTCGGCGCGGCGCTGGAGGCCGCGCTCAAGCTCAAGGAAACCTGCGGGCTGCACGCCGAGGCGTTCAGCGCGGCCGAGGTCAAGCACGGGCCGATGGCGCTGGTCGGCGCCGGCTTCCCGGTGCTGTTCTTCGCGCAGGACGACGGCACCATGGACAACACCGTGGCCGTGGCGCGCGAATTCCGCGCCCGCGGCGCCCGCGTGCTGCTGGCCGCGCCGGGGGTGAGCGGCGAGGACAGCCTGCCGCTGGCCTCGGGCGTGTCGCCGCTCACCGCGCCGCTGCTTGCGGTGCAGAGCTTCTACAAGGCTGCCGCTGCGCTCTCGCTGGCGCGCGGCTACGATCCCGACGTTCCGCCGCATTTGCGCAAGGTCACGGAGACGGTCTGATGACTGCTTCACTCACCGCTCTGGTCAACGGACGCGTCATGGGCGAGCACGGCCTGCGCGAGGGGCTGGCTGTACTGATCGACGGCGCGCGCATCGCCGCCGTCTGCCCGATGGAAGATCCGCGCGTGGCGCAGGCCACCGCGCATGATCTGGGCGGCAAACTGCTGCTGCCCGGCTTCATCGACGTGCAGGTCAACGGCGGCGGCGGGCTGCTGTTCAACGACGATCCCACGGTGGAGACCTTGCGCGGCATCGCCGCTGCGCATCGCACCTTCGGCACCACCGGCCTGCTGCCCACCCTGATCACCGACACGCGCGAGACCATGCGCCGCGCGCTGGAGGCAGTGGACGCGGCGATCGACGCGGGCGTGCCGGGCATCCTGGGCATCCACCTGGAAGGCCCGTTCCTCGCCGGCGCGCGCAAGGGCATCCACGACAGCACGCTGTTCCGCCCGCTCGATGAAGAAGACCTGGCGCTGATCACGGCGCCGCGCCGCGGCAAGGTGATGCTCACCCTGGCCCCCGAATGCGTGCCGCCATCGACCATCCGCCGCCTCGCCGACGCCGGCGTGCTGGTGGTCGCCGGCCACACCGGCGCCGACTACGCCACCACCCGCGCGGCGCTCGATGCCGGCGTCTGCGGCTTCACCCACCTGTACAACGCGATGACCCCGCTCACCAGCCGCGAACCCGGCGTGGTTGGCGCCGCGCTGGACGACGCGGCGAGCTGGTGCGGGCTGATCGTCGACGGCCACCACGTGCACCCGGTGAGCCTGCGCGTGGCGATCGCGGCCAAGGCGCGCGGCAAGTGCGTGCTGGTCACCGACGCGATGCCGCCGGTGGGTTCGGATCGCCCCGACTACACACTCAACGGCCAGACCATCGTGATGAAGGGCGGCATCTGCCAGAGCGACGACGGCGTGCTCGCCGGCTCCGCGCTGGACATGGCCACGGGGCTACGCAATCTCGTGGAGATGGTCGGCGTGCCGCTGGACGAGGCTTCGCGCATGGCCAGCGACTATCCGGCCGATTGGCTGGGACTGACCGCCACGCAAGGGCGCATCGCGCCCGGACAGCAGGCGGACCTGGTCGCGCTGGATGACGATCTCTCGGTACGAGCGACATGGATTGGCGGACAGATCCATACCGGCCATGGTTGAACGACTCTTCTGTTGGCGTCAGTAGCCTCGGCTGGCCAGCCTTCCCAACGCATAGAACGGTCGGGAGAAGAAATCGACCACGAAGGGATGGAAGTTTCTCTGGCCCTTCAGTGCGCAAATGCATACCCACAGGAGCAGAAGGTTGCTCAACTGAATGAGCAGGATGTGGCGGTAATACCAGGCTGCGAAGCCGTCACTGCTCACGCCGGGCAGGACGCAGGCTTGAAACAAGGCCAGGTCCAGCGCGATCAACCAACCGATATCTCGATTTCGCGGTTGCCATCCGAACAGGGGATCCAGAAATACCCGGTCCAACGCGTTGACCGAGAAGGCCAGCAGCGCCCAGGCGAAAGCAAAAGCGCCACCCCAGCCACTCCAGGCGTTCAGTGCACGCACTGACAGCATGAAGGCCACCGGGAAGGTCATCAGCAAAAGCGACGCCCCAACGGCGAAGCCAACCTTCTTGAATGCTGTTTGGGCCACAGGGGGCTCCTGGATAGGCGGGCGGAATACAAGGGAGAGCTTGCCAGCTGCGGCGCTCGATGATTCGCTCTCCCGAGCTGGCGCGGTGGGACGGCAAGAGGTTGCCACGCAACTGCAAACAGGGCGATGCGATGATGCGCGGCTGATTTTCCTGTCTTCCGCGAGGCTCGTGCATGTCCCTGCTCCGTCGTCTGCTGGTTTCCTTCGCCTGCATGGCCGCCCTGGCCGGATCGGCGCAGGCGGCCGCGCCCGCGCCGCATCACCGCATCATGGTGTTCGTGTGGGACGGCATGCGGCCGGACGCGATCAGTGCCGAGGACACGCCGAACCTGCTGGCGCTGTCGCAGCGCGGGGTGCTCTTCACCGACAACCACTCGACCTACCCCACCTTCACCATGGCGAACGCGTCGAGTTTCGCCACCGGCGCGTTTCCGGGGCCGATCGGCTTCTACGGCAACAGTTTCTATGCGCCGGGCGGCGAAGGGCTGAACGCCAAGGGCGAAGCGGCGGATTTCCAGAACCCGATCTACACCGAGGATTACGCCGTGCTGCGCGATCTCGACCGCCACGAGGACGGCGCCCTGCTGGAAGTGCCGACCCTGCTCGCCACCGCGCACAAGGCGGGCCTGACCACCGCGGTGATCGGCAAGTCCGGCCCGGCCTTTTTGCAGGATTACAAGCTGCCCAACGTCGGTGGCGACAACGTGCTGCTGGATGAGAACACCGTGCTGCCGCTGGCCTTCGCCAAGGAGTTGCAGAGCGCCGGCTACCCGCTTCCGGCCCACACCGCCTTTACCTACAACGCCCGCGAGTTACAGCTGCGCGAGGACAACGACGCACCCACAGAAGCGGGCAAGCTGGTCAAGCTCAAGGACGGCGTCACCTCCGACGCCACCGCCGCGGGCGAGACCACGCCCGGCCCGGCCAACGCGTGGATGATGCAGGTCTACCTCGACGAGGTGCTGCCCAGGTACCGGCCGGACGTGAGCATCGTATGGCTGCGCAATCCGGACACCACCCAGCACCAGTACGGCGTGGGCTCGCCGGAGTTCCACCTCGCGCTGCAGGCGCAGGACGCGCTGCTCGGCCAGCTGGAGGCGAAGCTGCGTGAACTGGGCATGGCCGAGGACACCAACCTCATCGTGGTGTCCGACCACGGCCACAGCAACGTCGCCGGCCCGGCCGACCTGTTTCCGCTGCGCGCGATCAACGACGGCCGCGTGGCGGGCATCGACAGGGTGTGGGGCTTTTCGGTCTCCGGCAGCGTGCGCATGGCCGACGACCTGACCCGCGCCGGCTTTCACGCCTACGACGGCGAGGGCTGCATCTACGCGCCGGTGATGAGCGGCATCCGCGCCGACGGCACGCCGCTGCACCCCACCCGCTACGACGACGATGGCCGCATCTGCGGCAAGCCCGGCCCGTACACCACGCCCAGCTACGTGGTGCCCGACGTGCTGCCGAAGGACGCCGTGGTGATCGCGCCGAACGACGGCACCGATTACCTGTACGTGCCCACGCACGATGCGGCGTTGGTCAAGCGAGTGGTGCGCTTCCTGCAGTCGCGCGCCGTGGTCAACACGGTGTTCGTGGCCAAGCGCTACGGCGCGATTCCCGGCACCCTGCCGGCCGAGGCGGTGCACCTGGAGAACGCCCGCCGCGGGCCGGACATCATCATCAGCTACGCCTGGGACGCCGACGCCGTGGTGCAGGGCTTCCCCGGCACCGAGGTCGGCACGGTGTCCACCGAGCGCGGCCAGCACGGCAGTTTCAGCCCGCGCGACGTGCACAACACGCTGATCGCCAGCGGTCCGGATTTCCTACGCGCCATGCGCGACCCGCTGCCCAGCGGCAACGTGGACGTGGCGCCCACGTTGGCGGCGCTCTTGAACCTGCCGCTGCCCACCGCGCAAGGTCGCGTGCTGCACGAGGCGCTTACCGGCGCGCTGGCGCGGCCGCTGTCGGACTACGCGGTGAAGCCGGCGGCGATTCGCCCCGCGCAGCCGGCGACGGGGCTGAAGACCGTGCGCATCGACGGCACGCCGCTGCCTGCCACCCGCTACAGCTTCACCGTGCGGCAGAAACGGCTGTCGTTCGACGGCCGTACATGGACGTACTTCGACCAGGCCGCCGCCGACCGCCACTGAGCGCGGCGGCGGGTGACCGGTTGCGCGTCACTGGTAGACGTGCAGCCGGTCGAAGATCCAGGCGTGATACGAGGCGAGCAGGTCGGGCCGGGCGCAATCGGTGTACAGGCCGTCGCAGCGATCGCGCAGCGCGGTCTCGGCGGCGAAGTAGGGATCGGTCGGCAGCCCCGCCGCCTGCAGCACCATGCTGGGCAGGTAGGCGATGTCCAGCAGCGGGTAGCTGGGCAGCAGCGGTGGATCGACCAAGTTGCTCTTGAGCATGTAGTAGGTGAGGTAATCCTGCTTCTCCCGCACGCTGGCCGGCGCGGTCGCCGGCAGCGAGCGTGCGAGATCGCGGATCAGGCCGCTGAAGGCCGGCTGGTGGTCGCCGAAGGTCATCAGCACGGTGGGCTGGGCACGATGCAGGAAATGCGCTTCCAGCTCGTGCATGGCGCGGTCCGAGGCCTGCAGGCGCGACAGGTAGGTGTCGAAGTTCAGCGCCGCCTGCTCGGGCAGGCCGCGCAGCAAGCCCTGGTTGTACGGCGGCGGCAGCGACGACAGCGGATGGATGTCGTGCGGGCCGTGCTGGGCCAGGGTGAGGATCATCATGAACACCGGGCGGCCCGGTTGCTTCACGCGCTGGTACACCTTCCACGCCGCGGCGAACATCTGCGCGTCGCTGCTCTTCCAGGCTTCCAGGCCCAGGTCGTTGACGTCGTAGAACTGCTCGAAGCCGTAGTCGCGATACGCGTTGCGGCCGTTGATGAAGCCGCCGGCGGTGGGATAGATCGCCACCGTGAGGTAGCCCAGCCGCTGCAGCTGCAGCGGCAGCGTGTCGTGCACGCGCGGCGCCAGCACGTAGGGTGCGTACATGCCACCGGGGCCGAAGATGCTCTGCGGCAGGCCGGTGATGGAGGCGAACTCGCTGACCCAGGTGCCTCCGCCGAAGGTGTGCACGCGCAGCGCGCCGTGGGCGCGGGTGTGCGCGTCGGCGCGGAACATGCCGACCCGGCACGGCGGCAGGTTGCAGGCGGTGAACACGGAGGGGTCGAAGGTACTTTCCTCCAGCACCTGCACGATGTCCGGGTAATGGGTGGCCGGCGCCGGCACGGCCGGCGGTGCGCTGCCGGCGGTGGGCGCCCAGTCCTGTTCGGCGAGTGCATCGCTGGCACGCGGCGGCAGGTGCACGTCGTCGTCTTCCAGGTTGACGAAGAAGTTGGTGAGCTGCGCGGCGTCGGAGAGCTTCTGCCAGGCGTTGCGGTTGTGCACCTGGGCGAACGGCCCGTTGGCGGCCAGCGCCAGGTGCAGCGCGAACACCGCCGCGGCGACGCCCAGCGCCCGCATCGCCAGCGCGCGCGGCCGGCGCTGCCTGGCATCCACCGCCGGCTCGCGCCGCCACAGCAGCCATACCGCCAGCGGCAGGCCGATCGCCACGGCCGCCGCGGCGGCCAGCAGCGGCGGGTAGTGCTCCAGCGTCTCGACCAGGCTGGAACGCACGAAGTAGACGAAATCCGCCGGCATCAGCGAGGAGTCGAGGTAGCGCAGCTTGAGCTGGCCCAGTGCCTTGAGCAGCACGAAGCCGGCGCCGGTCAACCCCAGCGCCAGCGCCGGCCGCGCCGTCAGGCACAGGGCCACGCCCAGGCTGCACAGCATCACCACCAGCACGAACAGTTGCTGGTCCGGCGCCGGTTCCTGCCAGGCGGTGAAGCCCACGCAGGCGACGAACCAGGCGGCCGCCAGCCACCGGCCCGCGCGCAGGCGCGCCGTGCGGGAGCTAAGTGCATTCATCGAGTCCGCCCCTGTGTGGATCGAGCTGATCCGGCGCGAATCTTACGGTGCGATGACAGCCGCGGTGAGTGCCGCAAGTTGGCCCGTTGCCGGCCATTCGGGAAGCGCCGGAGGGAGGAATCGACACGCCGATCTGCTAGCTTGCGCTCCTCGTTTACGCTCGACGGAAACCGCCATGGCCGCACCTCGTCCACGCCACGTATCCAAGCCTGCTCCGAGCAGACTTGCTCCGGTCAAGCTCGCCCTGGGGGTGCTCGCCGCGGGTCTGCTGGCCGGCTGCAGTGGCCTGCTGGCGCGCCATCCCGCGCTGGCCGACGGCGCGCGGGCCGACGTGGCGATCCTGGAAACCACCGACCTGCACTCCAACATCCTCGGCTACGACTACTACAAGCTCAAAGCCGACCCGACGCTGGGCTACGAGCGCACCGTGACGCTGATCCGCCAGGCGCGCCAGGAGTTTCCCAACACCTTCCTGTTCGACGATGGCGACACCATCCAGGGCTCGGTGCTGGCCGACTACCAGGCGCTGGCCAAGCCGGTGGGCTGCCAGGAGGAGCTGGCGATCTACCGCGCCATGGACAGCGTCGGCTACGACGGCGCCACCGCCGGCAACCACGAGTTCAACTATGGCCTGCCGTTCCTGTCGCAGGTCACCGGCACGCCGATGAACGTCGACGGCGGCGCCTCCAAGCGCTGCGCCGGCCCGCACTTCCCGCTGGTGCTGGCCAACGTGGCCAGCGCGCGCGACGGCAAGCCGCTGTTCAAGCCGTGGGCGGTGGTGAGCAAGACCATCGAGGCCTACACCCCGGACGGCAGCAAGCTGGCGGTGCCGCTGAAGGTGGGCATCATCGGCTTTGCGCCGCCGCCGATCCTGCAGTGGGACAAGCAGAAGCTCGAAGGCCGGGTGACCGTGAGCGGCGTGGTGGAGGCGGCGCAGAAGTACCTGCCGGAGCTGGAGGCGCAGCACCCGGACCTGATCGTCGCGGTGCTGCACGGCGGTCTGGACGATCACCCCTACACCCCGGACATGGAAAACGGCGGCTGGCACCTGGCCGGCGTGCCCGGCATCGATGCGCTGCTGCTGGGCCACTCGCACACCGAATTCCCCGGCCCGCACTACGCCGGCATGAAGGACGTGGACGCCGAGCGCGGCCTGGTGCGCGGCGTGCCGGCGGTGATGGGCGGTTTCTTCGGCAAGGACCTGGGCGTGATCAAGCTGGCGCTGGTGCGTCAGGGCGGCCAGTGGGTGGTGGACAAGGCCGACACGCGCAGCCAGGTGCGCCCGATCTGCCAGCCGGCGGTGAAGGGCAAGGCCCCCGACTGCGTGGCGCCGGACCCGACGATCGCCCCGCTGGTGGCCAAGGTGCACGAGGCTGCAATCGCCTACGTCAACACGCCGATCGGCGACACCGACGTGCGGCTGAGCAGCTACTTCGCCGACGAGGGCAACATGACCGCGCTGGCGCCGATCAACGCCGCGCAGGCCGACTACGTGCGTGCCGAGCTGCCCAAGGCCCACCCGGAGCTGGCCGGCGTGCCGGTGCTCTCGGCCGCCGCCGCCTTCCGCACCGGCTTCGGCGGCCCGGACGACTACACCGACGTGGCACCCGGCCCGCTCACCCTGCGCAGCGCCGCCGACCTGTACTTCTATCCGAACACCCTGGCGGCGGTGAAGACCGACGGTGCCGGGCTCAAGGCTTGGCTGGAACAGTCGGCGCGCCGCTTCAACCGCATCGACCCGGCCAAGACGGGCGAGCAGGCGCTGATCAACCCGCACTACGTGGGCTACAACTTCGACCAGATCCAGGGCGGCATCGCCTACACCATCGACGTGTCGAAGCCGGCCGGCGAGCGCATCACCTCGCTTACCTACAAGGGCAAGCCGGTGACCCCGGGCCAGCCGTTCGTGATCGTCACCAACAACTACCGCGCCAGCGGCGGCGGGCATTTCCCCGGCCTGGACGGCAGCAACATCGTGCTGGCCTCGCCCGACGGCGCGCGGGAGATCCTGGCGCGCTGGATCGAGCGCAAGCAGCACCTCACCGCTGCCGACCTGGAACCCACCTCCTGGCACTTCGCCCCGCTGAAGACCCGCGGCCCGGTGGTGTTCCGCGCCGCCGCCGGCAAGCAGGCGGTGGCCGCCGCAGCCGGATTGCACCACGTGCGCCAGCTCAAGGACCACGGCGACGGCACGGCAACCTACGCCATCGACCTGTCCTCGCCCTGATCGAGAGGTAGGGGGAAAGCCGCCGGGCTGCGTCGAGCGGAGGTGGCCCGGAATGCCGGCAACGGCATTGCGGACGCAAGCCCCCGCGCAGGGATCGCGGCCCTCAGCCTTCCGCATGGACGCGGAAGCACTCTCTGGTGGGCCACAAGCTGCGATGGTTGCGATATCGTGACGGCTATCTCTCTGGTCAACACACGGTGCCACCGCATGGCCCTGGGCGCAGCCGAGCCCAAGCAGACGCTTGCCGGCACCGGTCATCCAACCGAATTCGACGGCTTCGTGCGCTCGCAGCGCGAGGCGCTGGTGCGCTTCCTGCACCGGCGCACGCGCTCGGCCGACGACGCCGAAGACCTCGCGCAGGAGAGCCTCACCCGGCTGATGCGCTACCGCGGCCACGCGCCGGAAACCTGGACCGCGCTGCTCTACCGCATCGCCGTCAACGCCCTGCATGACCGCAGCCGGCGCGCGGCCAGTCATTTCGACGCCCAGCACGTCAGCCTGGACGATGAGGCGGGGCAACTGACCGCCAGCGAACCCAGCCACGAACAGCGCACCGCCTCGCAGCAGGAGCTGGTGGCGCTGCAGCGCGCCCTGCTGCGCCTGCCCGATCGCTGCCGGCAGATCTATCTGCTGAACCGCATCGAGGGCATGACCTACAACGAAATCGCCGACCACTGCGGCATCAGCGTCAAGGCGGTGGAGAAGCACATCAGCCGGGCACTGCGCCTGCTGCGCGAGCGCCTGGGTGCCTTCAACAGGGAGGTCGAACCATGAATCGTCACGCCGCATCGCCGCGCGCCAGCGACTTTCCCACCAGCGCCGAAGCCTGGCTCGCGCGCCTGCACTCGCCCCTGCGCAGCCCGCAGGACGAGGAGGCCTTCGAACGCTGGCGTGCCGCCGACCCGGACCACGCCGCCGCCTTCGCCGAGGTGGAATACCTGCACCGCAACGCCGCCCAGCTGGCGGATGATCCGCTGCTACGCGCGGTGGCCCGGGCCGCCCGGCGCGATCTGGCGCGGCGTCCGCCGGCGCGGGTGCAGCGCACCTGGTGGCTGGCCGCCGGTCTCGCCGCCGCCGTGCTGGCAGCGGTCGGGCTGACCCATCTGATGCGCCAGGACGCTCCGGTGGAACGCAGCTATGCCACCGGCACCGGCCTGCCGCAGGCGCTGACGCTGGCCGACGGTACCGAGGTGCGGCTCGATGCGCAGTCGAGCCTGGTCACGCGCTTCGGTGCGCACCAGCGCGAAGTGATCGTGCGCAACGGCCGCGCCCAGTTCCGCGTGGCGCACGACAGCGCGCGCCCGTTCGTGGTGCTGGTGGACGGCAACGTAATCCGCGACATCGGCACCACGTTCCAGGTCAGCCGCCGCGCCGAGGGCGTTACCGTGGGCCTGCTGGAGGGCCGCGTGTCGGTGAGCCGCGATACCGTGGGCCAGGCCTGGACCAGCGAGCTGGCGCCGGCGCAGCAGTTGCACATCGACACGCGCGGGCATGCCGCCGCGGTCGCGCCGCTGGATCTGGACCAGGCCCGCAGCTGGACCCACGGCGAGCTCTCGTTCGACCAGCGCCGGCTCGACGATCTGCTGCAGTCGATGAACCGCTACTCCACCACCCAGCTGCGCCTGGGCGACCCCGCGCTGGCGTCGCTGCGGGTCAGCGGCAGCTTCCATGCGGGCGATCAGGACGCGCTGGCCAAGGCGCTGGCGCAGGGCTGGAAGCTCCGGGTCGAACGCACCGCAGCGAACGAGCTCACCTTGCTGCCTGCTGCCGGGGCGCGCTGATCGCGATGCCCCGGCGCCACACCGCGTTCGCCGTGCCCGGTCGTCGATTCGCCGCGCGCGGGCTCGCGCTGGCCCTGCTCTTTGCCGCTCTGCCCGCCGCGAACGCCGTGACCGCGCCGGCAGCGGCCGTCCGCCATTACCGGATCGCCGCCGGGATTCCGCTGGACGATGCGCTGCGTGCGCTGGCTCGCCGCGGCGGCATCCAATTGCTGTACGCGCCGCAGCTCACCGCGGGTCGGCACACCGTCGCGCTGGAGGGCAACTTCACCGCCGCCGACGCCCTGGCGCGCCTGCTGCGCGACAGCGGCCTGGCCGCCGACGCCGTGAATGCCGACACCTACGTGCTGCGCCGCATGGGGCCCGCGCCGGTGGCGGCGGGGCAGCCGGCGCACCCGCTGCCGCGCGCACCGCTGGAGAACGTGCCCGTGCCGCTGCTGGCGGTGGAGGTCACCGGCACGCATCTGCGCCGCACGGCGATGGAGAACGCCTCGCCGCTGACCGTGATCGATCGCCGCCAGATCGAGCACAGCGGTTACCAGACCCTGTTCGAGCTGCTGCGCGCACAGCCGGGGATACGCGTCAACAACGCGCCCGTGGCGCTGAGCGACAGCGCGCTGTACCAGGCCAACGGCCTGTCCGGCGCTACCGGCGCGGCGGCGGTGGATCTGCACGGGCTCGGCGCCACGGCGACGCTGTTCCTGGTCGACGGCCAGCGCATGGCCGGCTACGGCCTGTCGCAGGGCGAGTTCAGCCTGGTCAACGATCTGGAGAGCATCCCGCTCGCACTGGTCGAGCGGGTGGAAGTGCTGCGCGATGGCGCCTCGGCCATCTACGGCTCCGACGCGATGGCCGGCGTGGTGAACATCATCCTGCGCAAGCGCTTCGAAGGCGTGGCGCTGGACGGCAACACCGGCGTCTCCTCGCGCGGTGACGCCTCGCAGCGGCGCGGTACGGTGAGTCTCGGCACCGCCTTCGGACACGGCGGCCACGTGATGCTCAGCGGCGATTACCTCGACCGCTCACCACTGCTGGGCAGCGCGCGGCGCTGGGCCCGTGGCGACGGCGACGGTGGCGACGGCATCTACTATTTCGACGGCGGCCAGATCGGCTACGCCAATATCGGCGACAGCTGCACGCAGACCGCGCTGGACGGCCCGTGCACCAACCTCACCGGCCCGCTGACCAGCCTGCAGACCGAGCTGCAAAGCCGCTCGCTGCTGGCCCACGTCGACCACCCGATCGGCTCGCTGGAGGCTTACGCCGACCTGCGCTGGAACATGGTGCGCCAGCATCAGCAAACCGGTCCGGCAACCGAGCAGCTGCGGGTGTTCACGCCCGCGACGGGCAGTAGCCGGGTGGTCAACTACGCGTTCAGCGACGTGGGGCCGATCCGCGACGCCACCCAGTCACGCAGCACCCAGCTCAGCGCGGGCCTGCGCGGCCACCCCGGCGACTGGCAGTGGGACCTGCGGCTGGACGACCAGCACAACGCTGGCACCGATCGCGTGCGCGGCCTGCTGCGCACCAGCGTGCTCGACCAGGCGCTGGCCGATGGCAGCTACCGGCCCGGCGGCCGCAACGACCCCGCCCTGCTCGCCGCACTGTCGCCCGAACTGCTGCGTACCGGCCGCACCAGCCAGAGCGGTTTCAGCCTGCGCGCGGACGGTCCGCTGGCGCAGTGGCGGCTGGGTGAAGTGGGGCTGGCCGCTGGTATCGAGGGTTACCGCGAGCAGTTGGACGACCAGCCCGATCCGCTGCTGATCGCCAACGACGTGTTCCAGTTCCAGCCGCCGTACGTGCGCCGTGGCGATCGCTGGATCTCCGCCGCTTACGTCGAAATGGAATCCCCCCTGGCCAAGGGGCTCACCGCCAACGTCGCCGCCCGCGCCGATCACAGCAGCGGCTTCGGCTGGGCGTTCTCGCCACGGCTGGGGCTGAAGTGGGACGTTTCCGACAGCGTCAGTCTGCGCGGTACCCTCGCCCGCGGCTACCGCGCGCCCACCCTGCCCGAGCTCGATCGGCCACAGGCCCTGCTGCCCACCGGCGTACGCGTGGAGGTACCCGACGCGCTGCTGCCGTGCGTCGGCGCCCGGCCGAGCGGCGGGGGCTATTCGCGGTGCACGCTGCGGCTGGACAGCGTGAGCAATCCCGGTCTGCAGCCGGAACGCTCGCGCAGCCTCACCTTCGGCGTGGTGCTGGCGCCCACGCCGGCGCTGGGCATCGCGCTGGACCTCTACCAGGTCGACCGCCGCCACTAGATCCGCGCCCTGCCGGTGTCCTACGCGCTCGACCATCCGGACGCCTACCCGGAGTTGTTCCGGCGCGACGACCAGGGCGTGCTGTACGCGTT
>JABLTH010035469.1_pt1 | contig 12341 bp, 8 predicted proteins | sample 7875711 | NCBI WGS metagenome assembly JABLTH01 (sample SAMN14941262, study PRJNA633318) | bioreactor metagenome | isolation source: bioreactor | place: China | collected 2019-03-05 | reverse complement strand
CGGCGACACGGGCGGCCGCAACACCGACTCCCTCCTCGCCAACGCGAGCGCCACGCTCTACCGCGGCCTCGACGTCCAGGCGGCCCTCGGCACCGCGCGGTCCACGCTCTCCTCGACCGGGCGCCGGACCGACACCGTCGAGGCGACCCTCGGGGTCCAGGTCCACCCCAACGCGGCCATCTCGCTGTACGCGAACTACCACGACGCGTCGCGGAAGCTGACGGGGGGTGGCCTGCCGGACCTCGACGACCCCGACAAGTCGATCCAGGCCGGCCTGTCCGTCAGCCCGATCCGCTCGCTCTACCTCGCCGGGTCGGTCACGCGGCAGAAGCGGACCGAATTTGGCCAGCGGACCCTGCATGACTACAATGTCAGCTGGTCGCCGTTCCCCTTCGGCACGTTGCATTTCAATTTCACGTACGCCGAGGCGTACGAATCGCAGTTCGAGACGTTGACGCGAAACTGGGGGCCGTCCGTGCGCTGGAACGTGACGCCGCGCACGTACCTCGACGTCTCGTGGCAGGAGTCGAAGCTGGAATCGGTGGTGCAGCAGTCGCTCCGGCGCGCACTCGTCGGGACGCTGCACATCGGTTTCTAAGGAGCCGTACGATGGTCCGCTGTCATCGCCCGATCGCAGTCGCGCTCATGCTCGCCCTCGCGTTCGTCGTCGCCGGGTGCGGCAGCGGCCACCAGAAGCAGGTCACCTACCACGACTCGAACATGGACTTCAGCCAGCTGCAGCGGGTCGCGGTGCTGCCGTTCGCCAACTACACGCAGCTCACGCAGGCCGGCGAGCGCGTGCGCGACGTGTTCATGACGATGCTCCAGGCGGGCGGCTCGCTCTACGTGCTGCCCGCGGGCGAGGTGTCGCGCGGCGCGTCGCGCGTCCGGCTCATGTCGCCGACGCAGCCCACGGGCGACGAGGCGATCGCCCTCGGCAAGGAGCTCAAGGTCGACGCGGTGATCCTCGGCGTCGTGCGCGAGTACGGCGAAGTGCGTTCGGGCAACAGCACGGCCAACGTCTGCGCGGTCAGCCTGCAGCTGATCGAGACGCAGTCGGGGAAGGTCGTCTGGAGCGCCTCGTCCTCGCAGGGCGGCGTGACCGCGAGCGCGCGCCTGCTCGGCGGCAAGGGCGAGCCGATGAACGTCGTGACGGAGCGCGCCGTTCGGGACCTCCTGGACAAGCTCTTCAAGTGATCCGTTCCGCGCCCAGCCGCCGCACGACGCGCCGCCGCAGCGCCCCGCTGCCGGCGGCGTTCGTCGCCGTCGCGGCGCTCCTGGCGAGCGTGGTCCAGGCGGCCCGTGCCGCGGACCTCCCGCGCACGATCGAGAAGTCGGGCTCGGTCCTGGTGCTGCCGTTCGACAACCTGACCGGCGAGCCGGTGCCCGGGGACGCCTTGCGCGCACGCCTCGTCGGCGAGCTGTCGCGGCGCGGCGTGCGGGTCGTCGCCGACGAGCGCATGAAGGCCGCGATGGCCGAACTGCGGCTGCGGACCGTGTCCGGTCTGTCGGACGCGATGGCCACCGCCCTGCGCGAGAAGACCGGCGCGACCGCGGCCCTCGTCACGGCCGTCGACCTGTACGAGCCCAACGACCCGCCCCGCATCGGACTGCAGTCCCGCGTCGTCCGCATCGCCGGGGCGCGCGCCGAGCCGGTCTGGGTCGCGGACATCGATCTCGCCGGCGAGGAGACCGAGGGCATTCTCGGCCTGGGCGTCGTCCACGACCCGGCCGTGCTGACCGGGCGCGCGATCGAGACACTCGCGGTCGGCGTGCTGCAGCACCTGCGGCCGGCGGGCAGTCCCGAGACGCTGAAGCGCCCGAACGCACAGGCCCGGTTCGATCCGCGGGCCGTGTTCGTCGCCCCCGACGCGCCGCGGATGGGGCAGGGCGGCGCGCTGCGGGTGGCGATCCTGCCGTTCGCCAACCGCTCGAAACGCCCGTTCGCCGGCGACATCGTCAGCCTGCACTTCTTCCGCGAGGTGATGCGGCTCGGCACCGTCCAGGCGATCGAGCCGGGCCGCGTCCGGCAGGTCCTCCTGGACACGCGGCTGGTGCAGGAACCGGGCATCTCGCTACCGCAGGCGGACCTCGTGCGGGACCTCCTCGAAGCCGACCTCGTCATCGCGGGAACGGTCTACGAGTACCGCGACGGCCTGCACGCGGGCACGCCGTCCCTCGAATTCTCGGCCTACGCGATCGACGCGCGCACGCGCAAGGTCGCGTGGCTGGTGCGGAGCACGAACGACGGCGCCGACGCGGTGAACTTCTTCGAGAAGGGCGCGGTGCGCACCGCGCCGCGCCTCGCCGGCGAGATGGTGCGCGCGATCCTGCGCCAGGTCGTCGACCGGACCGCGAAGCGGAAGAAGTGACGACGTACTTAACCGAGAACGGCACCGGTTTTGTTTTCGGTTCGGCTTACAATCTGGTACGATAGGTACATCTCCCAACAACGGAAGGGACTATGACCAGACTCGCTTCGCTCGTGCCGCTCGTCGTGGTGTGCGCTCTCGTGCCGGCCCGCGCCGTCGAGGCCCCCAAGGCCGCACCGCTGCCCCTCGTCGACGGCAAGCCCGTCGTCGCGGTCGTCGGCGGCGACCCGATCTACCTCGCCGAACTGGAGTCGGAGATCGGCCGGCTGCACTCCGGGCACGGCACCGACCAGAAGGCGATGCACCACCAGAACCCGACCGCGGTGCTCGACCGCATGATCACCGCCAAGCTGATCAGCCTCGAGGCCGAGCACACCGGGATGGGCGCCCTGCCCGAGGTCAAGGCCTTCGTCGACAAGCAGAAGCTCGAGGCGATCCGGAACTACCTCCTCGCGCAGGAGATCACCAAGGCCGGCCCGCCGAGCCCCGGCGACGTGGAAAAGGCGTTTCAGGGCCTGGTGCGCGAGTATCGCGTCCGCTCGTTCCTGATCCCGCACGAGGCCGACGCCAAGGAACTCGAGAAGGCCGTCAAGGCCGGCGGCGATTTCGACCGGCTCGCGATGGACCTCGTCGTCAAGAAGCGCGCGACCGAGGGCAACCAGCACGAGTGGCTGAAGTCCGACGACGTGCAGCCGGCGATCAAGAAGCTGTTCGACATGCTCAAGATCGGACAGGTCGGCCCGCTCGTCACGATCGGCCAGTCGTACACGATGTTCCGCATGCTCGAGGTGCGCTACCCGGAGAACAAGGAAGCGCGCGAGCGTGCGCGGAGCATCGCCACCGAGGACAAGCAGGGGGCGATCGTGGAGGCGTACGCCGCCAAGCTGCGCAAGCGCTACGCGACGGTCGACGCGGCCATGCTCAGGAGCCTCGACTTCGAGAAGCCGGGCGCCTTCGACAAGCTCCTCAAGGACACGCGCCCCGTCGCCCGGGTCGCCTGCGGCGTGACCGTGACCGTGAGCGAACTCGCCGCGAGCATGGAAGAGAAGTTCTATCACGGCGTCGAGAAGGCCGTCAGCGGCAAGAAGGTCAACCGCGAGAAGGAGGCCGTGCTCGACAACGTGCTCAACAAGAAGGTCGTGGTGTGCGAGGCCGCGGCGCAGAAGCTCGAGTCGAACCCGGCGTTCAAGGCGCGCCTCGCGCGGCTGCGCGAAGGGGCGCTGTTCAATATCTACGTGCAGAAGGCGATCGGGCCCGACATCAAGGTCCAGGACTCGGAGATCAAGGCGTACTACGACGCGCACCGCGCGGAGCTGATGGCCTCCGAAGTCTGGAAGCTCGACTCGATCGCGTTCAAGGAGAAGAAGGGCGCGGAGGAGGCGCTGACCAAGCTGCAGCGCGGCGCCGATCTCGCGTGGATGAAATCGCACGCGCCCGGTCTGGCCGACAAGGAGGCCGCGCAGGCGGCCTTCGATCCGGGGAACGAGGTCGCGGCCGACGGACTGCCCGAACCGGTGCAGCGCGCGCTGCAGGGCGCACGCGCCGGCGACTTCCGCCTCTACGCGCCGGACGGCGGGCCGTACTTCGTGCTCATCGTGAAGTCGAAGGACGAGGCCAAGCAGGTGCCGCTCGAGATGGTGTACGAGGGCATCAAGCGCAAGGTCACCTCGGAGAAGATCGGCAAGGCGATCGAGGACCTCGGCGCGAAACTGCGCGCGGCGTCCAAGGTGACGGTGCACGCGACCGGCGACGCGCTCACGAAGCTCGTGATGCGCGACCTCGCGGGGTCCTGAGCCTACCGAGAACCGGCCCGGGTACGGAGGGATCGCGGCGAGTTCCCGGACGTTCCCGGACCGGGCTCGCAGGATCCCTCTAAGCCGCTGCGAATGAGGGACTTGAAGGCTTTCGGCAAACACGGGATCGGGCTTGACTAAGTTCCTCGCGATGCTATGCTACGAGCGAAAACTAACAATCCAGCCAGTATTAACAAGGCACCCGGCAGAACCCCTGTGAGGAGTGCGGCCCGCATGTTCAACCACGTGGCCCCGATCGTCCGGACGCTGACGCGCGCCCTCGGTCTCCTGGCCGTTCCGGCCCTTCTGGTGCTCGCGGCGAGCGATCCCGCGCTGGCCCAGAAGAAGTTCGAGAAGAAGTCCTGCCTCGACTGCCACAAGAAGTTCGAGGAGAAGTACTCCTCCGCGAAGAGCCGGCACCCCGGCGTCAAGGAAGAGCGCTGCGAGGACTGCCACCTGCGTCACGGCCTGGTCCCCAAGCTCCTCCTCAAGAAGGAAGGCAACCAGCTCTGCCTGTCCTGCCACGCCGGGGAGAAGATCGGGCTCGACGCGCCGACCGTGCACACCCCGCTCAAGAACGGCAAGTGCGTGTCGTGCCACGACCCGCACGGGGCGGGCGGAACGCACCTCCTGAAGGCCCAGGGGGTGGAGAACTGCTACGGCTGCCACGACCGCAAGCAGTTCGAGGCGCCCGTCGTGCACGCCGTCCTCAAGAAGGACGGGTGTACCGCGTGTCACGCGTCGCACAGTTCGAAGAACAAGGACCTGCTGCTCAAGTCGGCCGACGCGCTGTGCGCCTCCTGCCACAACGCCGGCGACGGCGGCTTCCGGAAGGCCCACGAGAACTACCCGGTCGAGAAGGTCTCCTGCAGCCTGTGCCACGACCCGCACTCGGCGCAGCAGAAGGGCCTGCTCAAGACCAGCGTGCACTCCCCGATGCAGGGCGGCGGCTGCAGCTCGTGCCACGCCGACGCGAAGTCCGCGAAGCCCTTCGCGACCAACGCCAGCGGCGCCGACCTGTGCGCGACGTGCCACGACTCGAAGGACCTCGCCAAGGGCGGGAAGGTCATGCACTCGCCGTTCGAGAACGGCATGTGCTCGTCGTGCCACGACCCGCACGCCTCGAAGCAGAAGAAGCTCCTCGCGAAGCCCGGCAACGCGCTGTGCGCGGACTGCCACGAGGCCCAGACGAAGAAGTTCGGCCAGCCCCACAAGCCGGTGACCTCCGAGCAGGGCTGCCTGTCGTGCCACGCGCCCCACGCCGCGGGGCAGAAGAAGCTCCTGGTCAAGAAGGACGAGGAGCTGTGCCTCACGTGCCACGCCAAGGTGAAGGCGCAGAAGGTCAAGGTCGGGCACAAGCCGTTCGAGAGCGCCGACTGCACGGCCTGTCACGACCCGCACGGCTCGGACCTCAAGAAGCTGCTCCCGGACCGCGAGGACCGGCTCTGCTACAAGTGCCACGTCGACGTCGAGACCAGCGTCGGCAAGGCCAACATGCACGGGCCGGTGCAGTACGGGCTGTGCTCGTCGTGCCACAAGGCGCACGGCGGCGACGCCCCGAAGCTCCTCGTCAAGGAAGGCGCCGAACTCTGCAAGACGTGTCACGCGGAGACGATGAAGCCGCTCCAGGGCGCGACGCTGCACAACCCGTTCGAATCCGGCGACTGCACGACGTGCCACGCGGCGCACGCGTCGAGCCTCAAGGGGCTCATGGTCCAGAGCCAGACCGAGGTCTGCGGCACCTGCCACTCCGACGTCACCGACGCCATCAAGGGCGCGAAGAGCACGCACAAGCCGGTCAAGACGGGCGAGTGCTCGATGTGCCACAACCCGCACCAGAGCAAGCTCGCCAAGATGATGCGCACCGAGGGCACCGACCTCTGCCTGAGCTGCCACAAGTCGATGGGCGAGGCGATGGCCAAGGACCGCGTGCACGCCCCGGCGCAGTCGAGCTGCCTCAAGTGCCACGTCCCGCACACGTCGAAGAACGCCACGCTGCTGGCGAAGGCGGGCTCCACGCTGTGCGCGGACTGCCACGACCTCAAGGCTGCCGGTTTCGGCAAGGCCCACCTCGGCATCGATCCCGCGGCGATGGACTGCATCAGCTGCCACGCGCCGCACACCTCGAAGGACCCGAAGCTGTTCCAGGCGAAGGTGCATGCCCCGTTCGCGGGCGGCTCGTGCGACGACTGTCACACCGTCGCCGGCAAGCACTGAGGACACCGCCATGACGCGCCGACTCGGCCCGACGTTGCTCGTGATCACGGCCTCGATCGCCGTCGCCCTCGCGGCGAACGACGCGGCCTTCAAGTTGAAGCCGGGCGCGAAGGGCAAGAACTGCCTGACGTGCCACGCCAACTTCGCCGACACGATGAAGCTGCCGTCCGTCCACACGCCGGTCAGGAACGGCGACTGTTCGGACTGCCACAACCCGCACGCGTCGAAGCACGGCAAGATGCTCGCCGAAGACCCGAGCACGATCTGCGCGAGCTGCCACCCGACGATCCTGCCGGACAAGCGGGTCTCGGCGCATCCCGACGTGGTCAGCGGGAACTGCACGAAGTGCCACGACCCGCACGGTTCGAAGAACAAGGGCAACCTCCTGCGCGCCGGCAACGACCTCTGCGTCGAGTGTCACAAGGGGCTGGGGAAGGCGATCGCCGAGGCGAAGTTCAAGCACGCGCCGGTCGCCAAGTCCTGCCTGTCGTGCCACGACCCGCACGCGGGCGAGACGACGCCGTATCTCCTGACCAAGAAGTCGCCGCAGCTCTGCCTCGACTGCCACAAGGCCGACCAGCCCAACTTCGTCAAGGCGCACCTCGGCTACCCCGTCGGAAAGGGTGACTGCACGTCGTGCCACGACCCGCACGGTTCGGGCCAGCCCGCGATCCTCTGGGCGAGCGTGCACCCGCCGGTGAAGTCGAAGATGTGCGCGCAGTGCCACAACGAGGCCTCGGCGCCCAACGCGCTGCAGCCCAAGAAGGCCGGGATCGACGCCTGCAGGGGCTGCCACAACGAGCTCGTCAACGCGGCTTACGGGCAGAACCGGATCCACTGGCCGGTCGTCGACCGCACCGCGTGCCTCAACTGCCACAACCCGCACGCGGCAAAGACCGCCAAGCTGCTGCGCGCCGAGCAGGGCAAGCTCTGCGGCAGCTGTCATCCCGACGCGGTCGCGCGCCAGGCGACGTCGGCGACGAAGCACCAGCCGATCGCCGACGGCGAGTGTTCGACCTGCCACCAGCCGCACGCCTCCGACACGCTGTACCTGCTCGAGGGCAAGACGCCCATCGAGGTCTGCGGCAAGTGCCACGACTGGGGCAAGCACTCCGCCCACCCGATGGGCGCCAAGGTGGCCGACCCGCGCAACAAGTACCTCGCGACGGACTGCCTGTCGTGTCACCGGACGCACGGCTCGCCCGAAAAGCACCTCGCGCACTTCGACACCAAGAAAGAGCTGTGCCTGCAGTGCCACGCGGAAGTGGGGAGATAAGACGATGACGCGTCCTGTCCTGCGTGCGGCCGCGGTGCTCCTCGTCGCGGCGGCGGCCCTCACCGCGGTGCGTGCCGAGGCCGTGCGCCTGCGCCCGGTCGGCGGCATCTACGGCGACTCCAAGGACGTCGGCTTCGCGGCCCCCGAAGGCGTCGCGCTCGCCGGCAAGGACCGGCTGTACGTCGCCGACACGGGCAACGGCCGGATCGTCCAGTTCGGCATCAGCGCCGAGCAGGCGGTCGCCGAAGCCGTGCTGACCTTCGCCGAGATCCCGTACCCCGTCCGCCTCGCGACCACGAGCAAGGGCACCGTCTACGTGCTCGACGGCAAGCTGCGCAAGATCGGCAAGGTCGTGAACAACGCGTTCGGCGGCTGGGTGACCCTCGCCGCGGAAGGCAACGTGGTGCCGCGCGCGCTGCGGGTCGACGGCTCGGACAACCTGTGGGTCCTCGACGTCGCCGGGGCGCGCCTCCTGGTGCTCGACGGCGACGGGAAGCTCACGCGCACGGTCGCCCTGCCGATGGACCGCGGCACCTTCTTCTCCGACGTGGCGCTCGACGCGCGCGGCAACGCGTTCCTGCTCGACAGCCTCGGGCGCCGCGTGTTCGTCGTGAAGGCGGACGCGAAGGAGGCGGCGCCGTTCGGGCCGGTGCTCGCGAACGACCTCGACTTCGCCACGTCCCTGGCGATCGACGGCGCCGGCCACGTGCTCGTCGCCGACCAGAACGGCGGCGGCGTGGTCGTCCTCGCCGCGGACGGCACCTTCGCGGGCCGCCAGTCCGGCTACGGCTGGAAGGAAGGCCTCCTGCGCTATCCGTCGGCCATGGCGGTCGACCCGGGCGGGCGGCTGTTCGTCGCCGACCGCGGCAACAATCGCGTCGCGGTGTTCGGGCTTTCGCAGTAGATCATGGGACGGGGTGGCGGGTGCGTTGGGGAGTGCCCGCCGGAAGCCGGGACGAGCCTGGGGGGGCGGAACTCCGGAAGGCCCATGGACGCACGGCGTGGAACCGCGCTCGTGGCCGTGGCGGCGCTCGCGCTGGCCGGTTGCGGTCCGGCGCGCGACGCGGCGCCCGAGCCGCTGCCGCAGCCCAAGGCGGCCGGTCCCGCCCTGCGCCTCGGCGTCATGCCCGAACAGAACATCTTCCGCCAGGTCGAACGCTACGAGCCCCTGGTGCGGTATCTCGGGAAGAAGCTGGGCCTCAAGTTGGAAGTGCGTCCGGTCGACGGCTACAGCGGAATCGTCGCCGCGCTCGAGCGTGGCGACGTCGACGGCGCATTCCTCGGCAGCTTCACGTACGCGCTCGCGCACGCCGAGGCCGGCGTCGAGCCGCTCGCGCGTCCCGAGAGCGCCGACGGCCGCTCCACCTACCACGGGCTCGTGCTCGTCCGGAAGGACAGCGGCCTGCGCCGCGCGGAGGACCTGCGCGGCAAGCGGTTCGCGCTCGTCGACCGCGCCACGACCGCGTACCTGATCGCCCTCGACTACCTGACGCAGGCCGGCATCCACGACCCCGCGTCCTTCCTGGGCGAGACGTACTACGCCGGGACGCACGAGGACGTCGTGCGCGACGTGTTCGACCGGCGCGCGGACGTGGGCGCCGCCAAGAACTCCGTGTTCGAACGCATGGCGCGCGAGAACCCGGCGCTCGGGGAGCAGCTCGTCGCGCTCGCGCGCTCGCCGGACGTTCCGGAGAGCACGCTCGCCATGCACCCCCGCGTCGCCCCGGACGTGCGGGCGAAGCTCAAGGCCGCGCTCCTCGCGATGGACGGTGACGCGGACGGCCGCAGGGTGCTCGAGCGTTTCGGCGCGCGCCGCTTCATCGCCACGGGCGATGCGGACTTCGAGATCGTCTACCGCTACGCGCGCAAGAACGGCATCGACCTGTCCCGGCCCGGCACGCCGCCACGGCACGCGCCATGAAACGCCGCATCATCATCTTCCTCACGATGTACGCGGTGGCCTTCGTGGTCGGGGGCATCTACATCCTGCGCATGATCGAGAACACGACCGACCGGCTCAACAACCTGATCATGCTCCACCAGGTCGAGATCCTCCGCGAGCACTACCTGATCCAGATCCGCCGCGTGCAGACCGACCTCACCGTCCGCGACACGCGCTTCGCGCCCGACTTCGACACGGTCGTGCAGCACATCACGAGCATGGACCGGGTCATCTCGACCTGCTTCGACTGCCACCACGCGCCCGCGGTCGCCGAGCGGATCGCGAGCCTGCACGACGACACGCGCGACTACGAGGGCGCGCTCTCGCGCGTCCTGACCTTCCGCGGCAACCCGCAACGGATCGGCGCCGAGCGCGACCACGCGTTCCAGGTCGGCGAGAGGCTCATCGGCAAGGTCAGCGACATGATCGCCCTGACGGGCGCGCGGCTCGAGAAGAGCACGCAGCGCGCGATGAGCGAGATCGCGCGGAGCGAGAGCGTGCTGCTGCTCCTCGTCGCGGCCGGCCCGGTCATCTCGGTCACGCTCGGGTTCCTCCTGGTGCGCGGCCTCTCGCGCCCGCTCGACACGCTCCTCGGCGCGACGCGCAAGCTCAAGGCCGGCGACCTCGACCACCGCGTGTCGGGCCTGCAGGACGAGTTCGCGGAGCTGGGATCGGCGTTCAACGACATGTCGTCGGCGCTCAAGGACCACATCGCCGACCTGCGCCGGGCGGAGCGCATGGCCATGCTGGGCCAGCTCTCGGCCGGCCTCGCGCACGAGATCAAGAACCCCCTGGCCGGCATCAAGGCCGCGATGGAGGTCCTCACCGCCGAGTCGTCGATGGCCGAGGAGGACAAGGACATCCTGCTCAAGGTGCGACGGGAGGTCGAGCGGGTCGAAGCGCTGATGAAGACGTTCCTCAACTTCGCGCGGCCGCCCAAGCCGCAGCCGGCGCAGGTCGACATCAACGCGATGGTCAGCTCGAGCCTCACGCTGTACGGCCGCGGGCCGGCCGGGCGCAAGGACGGTGCCGCGGTCGCCGTGGTCACCGACCTCCGGCCGCTGCCCGTCATCACCACCGACCCGATGCAGCTCGAGCAGGTCCTGGTCAACCTCGTGCTCAACGCCTTCGAAGCCATGCCGGACGGCGGGACGCTGTCGATCCGCACCCGTCACGACGAGCCCGGACGGTCCGTCCGCATCGAGGTCGCGGACACCGGCAGCGGGATCCCCGAGCAGAATCTGGCTAAGATCTTCGAGCCGTTCTTCACGACCAAGGCGAAGGGCACGGGCCTCGGCCTCGCGATCTCGCGGCAACTGATCGAGCAGCAGGGCGGCACCCTCACGGTGACGTCCGGGAAGGGAGCGGGCACGGTGTTCACGATCGAGCTGCCGGCCGGAGCGGGCCGCCCCGTCGAGGTGACCGCGTGAGCGCATCCCGCACCCGCGGGCGCGTGCTCGTCGTCGACGACGACGAGCTGATCACGAGCATGCTGTCGCGCGCCCTGCGCCGCGACGGCTTCGACGTGCGCGAGGAGGGCGATCCCCGGAACGCGCTCGACGCCGCACGCGAGTTCGCGCCCGACATCGTGCTCCTCGACGTGAACATGCCCGGCAAGACCGGCATCGAGGTCCTGCAGGAGATCCAGGAAGAGGGGCTCGGCGCGACGGCGATCATGCTCACCGCCGACGACAGCGCGGAGACCGCGGTCAAGGCGATGAAGCTCGGCGCCTCGGACTACCTCACGAAGCCCTTCAACCTCGAAGAGGTCGCGCTGGTCATCGCGAACGCGCTCGAGAAGAAGACGCTGCGGCAGGAAGTCGACTACCTGCGCAAGGTCTCCGCCGAGATCGGCGAGCGCCCGCTGGTCGGCGTCTCGCCGGCGATGGACTCGCTCAAGGACGAGGCCGGGCACCTCGCGGCCGCGGGCGTCAACACGATCCTGATCACCGGCGAGAGCGGGACGGGGAAGGAAGTCTTCGCCCGCTACACGCACCAGCTGATGCGCGGCAGCGCACCCGACGCGCGCTCGCCGTTCGTCGGGATCAACTGCGCGGCGATCCCCGAGAACCTCGTCGAGAGCGAGCTGTTCGGGCACGAGCGCGGCGCGTTCACGGACGCCAAGGCGGAGAAGAAGGGCGTCTTCGAGATGGCGTACGGCGGCTCGATCCTGCTCGACGAGATCGGGGACATGCCGCTGTTCCTGCAGACCAAGCTCCTGCGCGTGCTCGAGGAGCGCCGCCTGCGGCGCGTCGGCGGCCGCCGCGACATCGAGATCGACACGGTCGTGTTCGCCACGACCAACCGCAACCTCGAGGAAGCGGTCGAGCGCGGCGAGTTCCGCCGCGACCTGTTCTACCGCCTGAACGCCTTCCCGCTTTACATCCCGCCGCTGCGCGAGCGGCGCGAGGACATCGTCGCGCTCGCCACGCACTTCCTCGCGCGCTTCACGGCGAAGTACCGCCGCGGCGGGGCGGCGGAGCTGTCCCCGGAAGCGGAGCGCCGCATGACGGCCTACGACTGGCCGGGCAACGTGCGCGAACTGGAACGGATGATCCTGATCGTCGCGGGGTTCCTGCTGCTGGCCGTCGGCCTCGCCGACGTGCTGCGCGGTTTCCTGCGCGGTCGTGCGTTCTGGATCGGCGCCGGGATCACCGCTGCGCTGCTGCTCGCGCTCTCCGTGCTCGGGGATGCCGCGCCGTTCGCGCTGCTCGGCATCGCGCTGGCCGCGCTGTGGACGT
>JABLTH010017617.1_pt1 | contig 12346 bp, 10 predicted proteins | sample 7875711 | NCBI WGS metagenome assembly JABLTH01 (sample SAMN14941262, study PRJNA633318) | bioreactor metagenome | isolation source: bioreactor | place: China | collected 2019-03-05 | reverse complement strand
GGCCGAGGCCGAGGCTCAGGGGCACCTTCAGCCGCTGGGCCCGCTCGTGCGCGAGGCCGATGTCCTGCAGCGTCGGCGCCTGCAGCATGAAGTGGTGCAGCCGCTTGGACAGGGGCAGGTCGAACAGCGCCAGCGTGTGGTGCCGCCGGTTGCAGTGCAGGAACACGCCGCGCACCGGGATCGGGCCGACCTGGGTGGCCAGCCGTTCGGTGACGGCGAACCCGAGCGCGTCGACGTAGAAGCGTTCCATCCCGTCGGGATCGTGGGTCACCAGCGCGGCGTGTCCCAGGCCCTCGTCGCCCATGCAGAAACCGCCCGGGAAGGAAGTCGACACGAACGGCCGCGGTGCGGCCTCGAGTCCGGCGCAGAGTTCGACGACGTTGCCGTCGGGGTCGACGACGCGGTACAGCCGGCGCACTCGACGGGCACGGCACGAGGCCTCGTCGGCCGGCACGGCCGCGTGGCCGGCGGCGTTCAGCCGTGCGACCAGCGCGTCGAGGGCGTCGTCATCCGCGCAGGCGAAGCCGAGCGCCGACAGGTCGTCGCGTGGGCCGGGCTCGGCGACCAGCCGCTGTGCACGGTCGTCGAGCTGCCAGGCCAGCCGGCCGGCGTCGTCTCGCGCCGGCTCGGGCAGGCCGAGCATCTCGGCGCAGAACCGCTCCCAGGCGGCAGGGCGGGAGACCTCGATGACGAGGTACGCAAGACTCAGGGGTGCTGGCGATGAAGGCATGGGGGGTTCCGGTAAAATGGATGAAGTAAGCAAAAATATACACTGCATTCAAAAATGCACGAAACCCCTACTTCTCGGGACCTGGCCGACTGTCCGCTGCCGCCGCCGCTGGCGCAGGCGTTGATGCAGCAGCCTGCCGGCCTGCGCAAGCGCGAGCGCACGCGCCGCCAGCTGCTGACGGCGGCGCTGCGGGTGTTCTCGGCGCGCGGCGTTGCCGGCTGCACGATCCAGGAGATCGCCGATGTCGCCGGCGTCACCACCGGCACGGTCTACAACCACTTCGATTCGCGCGAGGACGTCGTCACGGCGGTCGCGCTGTGGCTCGCCGAGACGCTCTCCCGCCGCATCGCCGAGACGCAGGCCAGCGTGGCCGAGGGCGCCGAGCGCATGGCGATCGGCCAGCGCCGCTACATCTGGCTCGCCGAGCAGAGCCCGGCCTGGGCGCTGCTGCTGCTGGACATTGCCGGCGCCGCGCCGCACCTGCTCGGCACGGTGGGCGATTACGTCCGCGCCGACCTCACGCTCGCGATCCGGCAGAAGGCGTTTCGCGTCACCGACGAGGCGGCGGCGGTCGACCTGTGCATGGGCAGTTGTTCGCGGGCCATGCTCACCGTGGCGCTCGGCCAGGCCCGGCCCGGCTACGACATCGCCGTGACGACGATGCTGTTGCGCGGCCTGGGCATGGCGTTCGATGCGGCCGCCGAGGTGGCGAGCCGGCCGCTGCCGCCCTTTCCGCCGCTGGAGCCGGCGGCCGCCGCCAGCCCGCTAAGCCGGCCTTAACAATCGCCGGGCCCAATGGGCGCATCGAGGCTTGGCCGAAAGGGGATTCACGATGCGCGCAACGATCACGGGCGGGATGGTTCTGGCCGCCTGGCTGGGCCTGGCGGGGCCCACCGCCTCGGCGGCGACCGCGATCCAGATCGGCCCCAGCGGCAAGACCTATGCCTCGTCGGCCTGGCAATGCGCCCTGCACCCGGTGGAGGGCATGGCGCCGTTCGTGCAGGCCGGGCTGTACAACCCGAAGCGGGCCAGCGGCACGGTTTCGCTCAATGGCAACACCGTGGCCACCGTGACGCCCACCCAGCCGGACGCCACCGTGTGGCTGACCGCCGGGGTGGACACGGTGCGCGTGGCCACCGGCAAGGCGGCCGACAGCTACGTCTTCGACGCCAGCACCACCTTCCCCGGCCAGCCGAACGTGTGCATCCCGGACACGCGGGCCAACACGGTCAGCGGCGACCTGGAGACCGCCGCCAGCGGCAAGTCCACCACCGTGGTCACGCCGGGCTGTGCCTTCAACGGGCAGACGGGCCGCGCCCAGCCCTTCGTCAACCTGTTCGACAACGGGCGCTACCTGCTCAACGTGTCGGTCAATGGCGTGCCGCTGACGCAGCTGAACGGCAGCACGCGCACCCACGTGGCGGTGTTCCTCAGCGCCGGGCTGAACGTGATCGCGGCCGTGAACGGCACGCTGTCGACCGACTACTTCGTGCGCGACGGCGGCAGCGGCACCTGCACCCTGCCCTGAGCCGCCGGCACCAGGTGCGGCACGCCGTCGTCGACCTGCCAGGCCGCGCCCAGCGCCTGCCCGGCATCGGGCACGGCCACCGTGTCGACCTGCCAGTACTCGCCGACGACGCGTTCGGGCGTCACGTCCAGCAGCAGGTAGCCGCGCTTGTTCAGGTCGATGTACCGCAAGTGCGGGTTCTGGCTGCGCAAGTAGGCAGCCAGCGTGCCGTCGGGGTCGTCCAGGCCGGGTGAGCTGACCGAGGTGCCGACGAACTCGACCGCCAGCGCGCCGCGGCCGGCGTCGGGGTCGTAGCCGCCGGCGTTCGGGTTGGGGTTGTTCGGGTCCTGGGTCAGGTCCGCCGCCCAGGCGCTGTGGATGTCGCCGGTCAGCACGACGAGGTTGCCGATCGGGGCGCCGCCGTCCTTGCCCTTGATCGCGGCGTAGAGCCGGTTGCGGGCCGGCTGGTAGCCGTCCCACTGGTCGGGGTTGAGGAACAGCCCGCCGCCCAGCGCGTTGGGCGCGCCCAGGGCCTTGAGCTGGGCGAGCATCACGCCCTGGCCGAGCAGCTTCCAGCGCGCGCCGGACTGGCGCAGGCCGTCGATCAGCCAGCGCTCCTGCTTGTCGCCCAGCAGCGTGCGGCCCGGGTCGAGGAAGGGGCCGCTCTGGCTGAAGGCCAGGCCGACGGGCGTGGCGATCGTCGCCTCCAGTTGCTGGCTGCGCGCCCCCAGCCGCTCCTCCAGCATGAACAGGTCGACCAGGTCGCCCAGCACGAAGCGGCGGTTCTGCCGCCGCGGCTGCTGGCGCGACGGCGGCCGCACCGGCATCCACTCGTCGTAGGCCTGCAGCGCCGCGGCGACGCGGTCGCTCCACGCGCCTTCGGTGTCGGGCTGGTGGTTCCCGGCGCCGCCCTGCCAGGCGTTGTCGGCCGTCTCGTGGTCGTCCCAGATGGCGACGAGCGGATGCTGGCGGTGCAGGGCCTGCGCATCGGCGTCGCGCTTGTACTGCGCATGGCGCTGGCGGTAGTCGGCCAGCGTCACCGTCTCGTGGGCCGGCTCGCAGGGCCGGGTGTCGCCGTACTGGCCGCTGCCGTATTCGTAGAGGTAGTCGCCGAGGTGGATCACCAGGTCCAGGTCGGTGCGCTCGGCGATGCGGCGGTAGGCGTTGAACCAGCCGGCGGCGAAGTTGGAGCAGCTCACCACCGCCAGCCGCAGCTGCTCGACATGGCCGACCGGCAGCGTGCGCGTGCGCCCGACCGGCGAGGACGCGCCCTTGCAGTCGAAGCGGTAGTAGTAGGTCGTCGCCGGCGCGAGGCCGTCGACGTCGAGCTTCACGGTCCAGTCGCGCGTGGGGTCGGTGCGCACGCGGCCGCTGCGCACGACGTCCTGCAGCGCGGGGTCGCGGGCGACGATGAAGTCCACGGCCAGGCGCTCGGTGGCCACCAGCGGCGTGACGCGGGTCCAGAGGATGACCCGGTCGGCCAGCGGGTCGCCGCTGGCCACGCCGTGGTCGAAGGCGACCCGGGCGCCGGCGGCGCCCACGCCCGCACCCAGCAGCGGCAGCGCCGCGGCGGCGGCCACCGCGGGGCCGGAGCGCAGGAAGAAGCCGCGGCGGCTGAGGCCGGCGGGCCGGGGGGGTGGCAGATGCCTGGGGCGTCCCATGGGCGGCTCCTGGTGGTGGCTGGGGCGGCAGTCTGGCGGGCCGGCTTGACGCCCGCGTGACCGCCGATCGTGACATCGGGCACGGCGGGCGGCCACCGCAAAACGTCCAGCCCCTGGGCCGCCAAGGCGGATGACGGCCGGTTTCCCGGCCCTTTTCCGGCTCAAGTTTTCCGGCCGCGCGGGCAACATCCCGACACACGAGAACCAGTCCGCCGCCCGCTGCCGACGATGAACGCGCTCCCCCAATCCCTGCAAGCCCTGTTCGGCGGCCAGAACGCCGCGATGCTGCGGGCACTGATGGCGCCGGTGTTCATCGTGATGGTGCTGGCGATGATGGTGCTGCCGCTGCCGCCGTTCGCGCTGGACCTGTTCTTCACCTTCAACATCGCGATGTCGCTGATGGTGATGCTGGTGGCGGCCAACATGGTCAAGCCGCTGGACTTCGCCGCCTTCCCGACGGTGCTGCTGGTCACCACGCTGCTGCGCCTGTCGCTCAACGTCGCCTCGACCCGCGTCGTGCTGATCGAGGGCCACACCGGCCCCGGCGCGGCGGGCAAGGTCATCGAGGCCTTCGGCCACTTCCTGATCGGCGGCAACTTCGCGGTCGGCCTGATCGTCTTCGCGATCCTGGTGGTCATCAACTTCATCGTGATCACCAAGGGCGCCGAGCGCATCGCCGAGGTCGGCGCGCGCTTCACGCTGGACGCGATGCCCGGCAAGCAGATGGCGATCGACGCCGACCTGAACGCCGGCCTGATCGACGAGGCCGAGGCCAAGAAGCGGCGCGCGGAGGTCAGCGAGGAGGCGGACTTCTTCGGCGCGATGGACGGTGCGTCGAAGTTCGTGCGCGGCGATGCGATCGCCGGCATCCTGATCCTGCTGATCAACGTCATCGGCGGCTTCATCATCGGCGTCGTCCAGCACGACCTGTCGGCCGGCGACGCGGCCAGCTCCTACATCCTGCTGGCGGTCGGCGACGCGCTGGTGGCGCAGATCCCCGGCCTGCTGATCTCGGTCGCCGCGGCGATGGTCGTCTCGCGCGTCGGCTCCGAGCACGACATCGGCCACCAGATCCGCACCCAGGTCTTCAACTCGCCGCGGGCGCTCGGCCTGACCGCCGGCATCATCGGCCTGCTGGGCCTGGTGCCGGGCATGCCGCACCTGGTCTTCCTGCTGATGAGCGGCCTGATCGGCTACTACGCCTGGTGGCTGAGCCAGCGTGCCAGGCGCGAGGCGCAGAAGCCCCCGGTCGACGCGACGCAGGCCGCGCCGGCCGCCAACGCCGAGGCCAGCTGGGACGACCTGCAGCCGGTGGACACGCTGGGCCTGGAGGTCGGCTACCGGCTGATCGCACTGGTCGACAAGGACCGCAAGGGCGACCTGCTGGCGCGCATCAAGGGCATCCGCAAGAAGTTCGCGCAGGAGGTCGGCTTCCTGCCGCCTTCGGTGCACATCCGCGACAACCTGGACCTCAAGCCCAGCATGTACCGCGTGACGCTGCGCGGCGCGGTGGTCGGCGAGGGCGAGGCCTTCCCGGGCATGTTCCTCGCGATCAACCCGGGCGGCGCGGTGACCCAGCTGCCGGGCACCAAGACCGTCGACCCCGCCTTCGGCCTGCCGGCCGTGTGGATCGAGGAGCGGCACCGCGAGCAGGCCCAAATGAGCGGATTTACGGTGGTTGATTGCTCGACCGTCGTGGCGACCCACCTTTCACACTTGATGCAGGTGAATGCCGCCAGGCTGCTGGGCCGTGTCGAGACCCAGGCGCTGGTCGAGCATGTGACGAAACTGGCCCCCAAGCTGATCGAAGACGTGATCCCGAAGATGGTTGGCATCGCGACGCTGCAGAAGGTGCTGCAGCTGCTGCTCGACGAAGGGGTGCACATCCGCGACTACCGCTCGATCATCGAATGCCTGGCCGAGCACGCCGCGATGGTCAGCGACCCTGCCGAGCTGGCCCGCCGCATCCGCATCCAGCTGGCGCCGGCCATCGTGCAGCAGATCTACGGCCCGGCCAAGGAGCTGGACGTGATCGCGCTGGAGCCCGAGCTCGAGCGCATGGTCAACCAGGCCCTGAATTCCCCGCACGGCGCCGTGCTGGACCCCGGCGTCGCCGAAGCCCTGACCCGGCAGGCGGCCGAGAGCGTGCGCAAGCAGGAAAACCTCGGCGTGCCGGCCTGCCTGCTGGTGCCCGACGCGCTGCGCGCGCCGCTGGCCCGGCTGCTCAAGCGCGCCGCGCCCCGGCTGAAGGTGCTGGCGCACAGCGAGATTCCTGAGACCCACTCGATCCGCATCGGCTCGATCATTGGAGCAACGTCGTGAATGTGAAGCGCTTCACCGCCCGGACCTCCCGCGAGGCCTTCGCCCTGGTTCGCCAGGCCTTCGGCGAGGACGCGGTGGTCCTGTCGACCAAGCCGGCGCCCGAGGGCGTCGAGGTGCTCGCGATGGCGCCGGACTCGATGGCCCAGATCGAGAAGGTCGCCGAGTCGGCCCCCCGCCTGTCCGCGGCCTCGGCCCGCCCGTCCGGCCGCGAGAGCCTGGCCGCCCGTGTCGACCGCCAGAACGCCCAGCCCGCCCCGGCCCGCCGTGCGGCGTCGGCCGAGGTGCAGGACGACGTCGAGCAGATGGCGATGAGCACGCTGTCGTTCCAGGACTACGTGCGCGAGCGCATGCTCAAGCGCCGCCAGGCCGCGCTGGGGCAGGAGGACATCGACAGCCCCGCGCTGCCGGCCGACCGCGCGCCGGCACGGCCCGCCGCGCCGGAGGCGCCGCCCCGCCGACCGCTGCCGCGTGCCGAGGACACCCGGCCCGAGCCGCGCGATTTCGCGGCGGCCATGCCCAGCCTGTCGGCCATGCCGTCGATGCACGACGACGGCCCGGCGCTGGCCCAGGCCCGGCGCGAGCAGCAGGACATGATCAACGAGCTGCGCTCGATGAAGGGCCTGATCGAGGAGCGCTTCGGCGCCCTGGCCTTCATGGAGAAGCTGCAGCGCCAGCCGCGCCAGGCCCTGCTGGCGCAGAAGCTGCTCGACGCCGGCTTCTCGCCTGGCCTGATCCGCAAGCTGGTCGACGCCCTGCCCGCCAGCGCCGCCGACGAGACCGTCTGGGCCACCGGCGTGCTCGAGCGCAACCTGCACGCCGGCGAGCACGAGCCCGCGCTGGAGGAGCAAGGCGGCGTCTACGCGCTGATCGGCTCCACCGGCGTCGGCAAGACCACCAGCACCGCCAAGCTGGCCGCCGCCTTCGCCACCCAATACGGCGCGGCCAACCTGGGCCTGATCACGCTGGACGCCTACCGCGTCGGCGCCCACGAGCAGCTGCGCGCCTATGGCCGCATCCTGGGCGTGCCGGTCCACACCGCGCACGACCGCGCGTCGCTGGAGGACCTGCTCGAGCTGCTGTCGGGCAAGAAGATGGTCCTGATCGACACCGCCGGCATGGCCCAGCGCGACAGCCGCACCCGCGAGCTGCTGGACATGCTGAGCCACCGCTCGATCCAGCGCGTGCTGGTCGTCGACGCGTCGGCCCAGGGCGAGACCATCGACGAGGTGATCACCAACTGGCGGGCCGCCCAGTGCAAGGGCGTGGTGCTCAGCAAGATCGACGAAGCCGTCAAGCTGGCCCCGGCGCTCGACGCCATCATCCGCCACAGGCTCAAGGTGCTGGGCGTGGCCAACGGCCAGCGCGTGCCCGAGGACTGGCACCGCCTGTCGGCCCAGGCCCTGGTGCAGCGCGCGCTGCGCGCCACCACCAGCCCGACCTGGAAGCTCGAGGCCGACGACGTCCAGCTCGTGTTCGCCTCCGCGCCGCGCGGCGGCCGCCCGGCCGGCACCGCCTCGCTGCAACTCTGAACCGCCGCGACGCCATGCTCAACCGGACCCCTGCCGTGGACGAGTGGTATGCGCCGGCGGACCAGGCCGAGGGCCTGCGCCGGCTGTTCGCCGCCGGCCGTCGCCAGCGCCTGGTGCCCGTGGCCTTCAACGCGCATGTCGACTGCACGCCGGTGCTGCTGGAGCGGCTGGCCGGCGCGTTCACCGAACTCGGCGCCCACACGCTGGTGGTCGACGCGGCCGACAGCGCGCCGCGCGCCAACGCCCTGGCCGAGATCGACTTGCCCGCGGCCATCGAGTCGCTCGGCCCGCAGATGAGCTACCTGGCCGCGCGCGGCCTGCCGTTGCGGCACGTGAACTCGCGCGGCTCCTGCGAAGCCTGGCTGAATGCGGTCGAGACCGCCGCGCCGCAGGCCGACGTGCTGCTGCTGCACGCCAACGCGCGCGACCTGGTGCGACTGCTCGGCCGGCGCGAGGTGCGGCCCGTGCTGACCACCTCGCTCGACCCCGCCAGCCTGACCGACGCCTACACCTCGATGAAGCTGCTGGCCCAGCGCAGCGGCCTGATGACCTTCGACCTGCTGACCGGCATGGCCGGCGCGCCGAAGGCGGCGCAACGCATCGCCGAGCGCCTGGCCGACACGGCCGACCGCTTCCTCGGTGCCGTGGTGCGCGAGGCCGTCTGGCTGGACAAGCGCGACCCGGCCGACGCGCCCGCCACCCCCGCGCTGGCCCGGCTGGCCGCGAACCAGCTGCTCGACCCCGAAGCGCCCGACACCGGCTTCGGCTTCGCCCCGCTCGGCGCCAGCCCGGAACCCCTCGCCTACTGAACCCGTCCCCTCGGAGACCGCCCATGTACACCGCCACCGGCCGCCTCGATGCCAACGCGTTGCTCAAGCAGTACAGCCCGCTGGTGCGCCGGCTCGCCCACCAGATGATCGCCAAGCTGCCGGCCAACGTGGAGATCGACGACCTGATCCAGGTCGGCATGATCGGGCTGCACGACGCGCTCGGCCGCTTCGATGCCGAACAGGGCGTGCAGTTCGAGACCTTCGCCACCCAGCGCATCCGCGGCGCGATGCTCGACGAGCTGCGCGGCGCCGACTGGATGAGCCGCGGCAACCGCCGGCAGCAGCGCGAGATCGAGGCCGCGGTGCACCGGCTGGAGCAGAAGCTGGGCCGTGCGCCGCAGGAAAGCGAGATCGCCAAGGAGCTCGGCGTCTCGCTGGCCGAGTACCAGGACACGCTGACCAAGGTGCGCGGCACGCAGCTGGTCTACCTGGAGGACATGTCGGGCGACGAGGGCGGCGACGAGTTCCTCGACCGCCATGTCGCCAACGAGGAGGCCAACCCGCTCGCGCAGCTGCAGGACCACCGCATGCGCGAGGCGCTGGTCGAGGCGATCAAGAAGCTGCCCGAGCGCGAGCAGTACGTGATGAGCATGTACTACGAGCACGACATGAACCTGAAGGAGATCGCCGCCGTGCTCGGCGTGACCGAGTCGCGCGTGTGCCAGCTGCACAGCCAGTCGATCGCCCGCCTGCGGGTCAAGCTGCGCGAGTGGTGAGCCAGGACGCCCCGTCACCGGGGCGTTTCTTCTCTCGGGCCGGATGACCGGCGCGGCGGTGCCGGGCGCGCGGCAGCCCCCCCTAGAATGAACCGGCGCACATGCCAGCTCGTCCAGGGGCATCGCGATCCGCCACGCCTGCCTCCGTTCCGACTGCCGACATGAAACGCGATCCGTCCCGCCTGCCCCTGGGTCCGGCGGGGCTCGACGACACCTCTGCCACCCCTTCCCCACCAGCCGCGGCGGACGCTGCGCCGGCGGACATCGGGCCCGCGACCGGTCTGCGGGCGCTCGGCGTGTCCGCCGACGAGGAACGGGCCTACCGCGCCCTGCTGCGCAGCCCCGGGCTGACGACGCGGCAGCTCGCGGCTCGCCTGCGCGCGCCGGCCGCCCGCGTGGCCGACGCGGTGGCCGGCCTGCGGCACAAGTGCTTCGTGTCGCATGCACCCGGCGGGTCGGCCCGGCTGCTGCCGGCCCCGCCGGACATTGCCGTCGAGTCGCTGCTGCTGCTGCGGCAGCGGGAACTGCAGCTCGCCCGGCTGGCGATCCCGGCGCTGGAGCGCGAGCAGCCCCACGCTGCGGAGAACCCGTCGATCGTCGAGGTCATCGGCACCGATCCCGACGCGCGGGCGCTGCCCTACGCGCAGAGCCACCAGCGGGCGACGCGGGAGGTGCTGTGCCTGGTGCGCCCGCCCTTCGTCGTCTCCTCGCCGCGCAAGGTCGAGCAGGAGCGCGCTGCGGCCCGGGCGCGCGGCGTGCGCTACCGCAACATCGTGCATCCCGACACGCTGGCCTGCCGGGACTGGTCGGAGATGATCCGCCAGGGCCTGGAGGCCGGCGAGGAGGTCCGGCTGCTGGCGCAGGTTCCGTTCAAGATGATCATCAGCGACCGCGACATGGGCCTGCTGCCGCTGCAGGCGGACCAGCCCGACGGCCCGATGCTGCTGCTGCGCGGGTCGGCCGTGATGGCGGCCCTGTGCGACCTGTTCGAGCGCCTGTGGGCCATCGCGCTGCCGATCGCCTTCAATGCCGAGGGGGAGGTGGCGGTGGCCTCGGCCGCCACCTACCCGCCGCAGCTCGAACCGCTGGTGCCGCTGCTGGCGTCCGGCGCCAACGACAAGCTGATCGCCGAACGGCTCGGCATGTCCGAGCGCACGCTGATGCGCCGCATCGACGCCCTCTACCGCGCCCTGGACGCCCGCTCGCGCTTCCAGGCCGGCTGGCTGGCGGCGATGCGGACGTACGGGCTTCGCGGCAGCGGGGGCTGACGCCGCCGCGTCAGTCGTTGACCAGCCCGAGGAACATCAGCTTCGGGTTGCGCGGGTGGAACGCGATCGACCCGATCTCGGGGTAGCGGTTGTGGGTCAGCGTGACCTCGCGCCGGTTGTGGTCGTAGCGGTACAGGTCGGTGCCGTAGTTGGCGTAGGACATGCCGAACACGAAATACAGCACCGCCGGGTCGACCGGGTGCGGCACCATCAGCGGCCCGTTGGTCAGCGTCACGCGGCGATCCTGGTCGACCACCCGCTCGAAGTGCAGGCCGCCGTCCGTCGACCGGTACAGGTGACGGCCGCCCGAGGGCGCGCCGTCGGCCGCCTCGGCCAGGTCGATCGCCATCGCCCAGACGACCTTCGGGTCGACCGGCGACACGACGAGGTTGAACACGTTGACCTGGCCGTTGCCGGGCGCGAACCCGGTCGCCGGCTGCCAGCTGCGGCCGCCGTCGAAGCTGGTGAGGGCGCCGTCGACCATGGTGCCCATCAGGATGTGGTCCGGGTTGGCCGGGTCGAAGGCCATGCGGTAGACCAGATGGCCGGCCAGCCCGCCGGTGACGGCCCAGGACTGCCCGCCGTCGAGGCTGGTCCAGATGGTGCCGGCGGCATCGCCGTAGCGCAGCTGCTTCGGATCGACACGCGACAGGCCCAGGCCCGTCAGGCCCGCGCCGGGCACCCAGGTGCTGCTGGCCTGGTCGCCGTCGATCGTCGCCAAGGCGCTGCTGTTGACCGCCCAGCCGTAGGCGCGGCTGCCGGCCGCCGGCTCCAGCACCAGCAGCGCGCCGCCGGTGGCCGAGCTCAGGTCCGCCAGCGGCTGCCAGGTGCAGCCGACGTCGGTCGAGCGCAGGATGTGCGACCCGACCGCCGCCAGCAGGGTGTTCGGCTGTTCCAGCGTGACCAGGCCGCGGGTGTAGGTGAACGGTGCCATGTGGCCGTGGGTCTTGGCGAGGCGGGCACCCTCGTTGACCGTCGCCGTGATGTAGGGCGCGCCGGCGATCGAACGGCAGTCCGGGGCGGCCCAGGCATTCTTGCCGGCGTGGGCGGCGCCGGCCGCGCACAGGGCGGTGGTCGCCATGACGGCGAACGTGACCTTCTTCAGGCAGTGCAGGTGCATACGAATCCTCCTCTCGATGGGTGCGACGGTGCCGGTTGCATCGTCGCCACCGCACGATAAGGACGGATCTCACGAAAGCGGTGGCCGACTTCCGCCGTGGCAGAAGTCGGCCATGCGACCGGGTTCAGTGCCCCGGGCCGCGGGCCACCAGGGCGGCCAGCAGCGCCATCAGGCCGACCAGCGCCATCTCGGCCATCACCCAGGCCCGCAGGTCGTAGACCACCGCCGCATCGGGCAGCGCCGTCTGGCGCTGCCAGCGCCGCAGCCGCCGCGTCGGCACGGCGGCCAGCAGCAGGTACAGGCCGAACGCCGCCAGCTTGAACCACAGGAAGGGGTTGGGCAGCAGGGCGCTCCCGCCGGGCTCGCCGAACGCCAGCCACAGCCCGCCGACCCCGCCCACGCCGGCGACGAGCAGGCCGTGGGCAAGGCCGAGCCGGCCGAGCAGCCGCAGACGCTCGCCGTCGGGCACCTGGCCGAGCAGGATCAGCTTGGCCGACAGGGTCGCGGCCAGCGACAGCACCAGCAAGTGGTGCAGCGAAGCCAGCGTGGCGTCGAGGAGGGATGGCGTCATGACGGGGCGGGATCTCCACAAAGAATGTAGCGGAGGCCAGGCCGCGCGCCCGGCATTCGGGCCACACTGCAGGCCGTCATGGGCCTGGAGGG
>JABLTH010052920.1_pt1 | contig 12356 bp, 8 predicted proteins | sample 7875711 | NCBI WGS metagenome assembly JABLTH01 (sample SAMN14941262, study PRJNA633318) | bioreactor metagenome | isolation source: bioreactor | place: China | collected 2019-03-05 | reverse complement strand
GGCGGCCGCTCAGCGACAACCCTCCGGGCCGGGTCGGTTTGCGCGCAGGGCCGCGTCATCGCTCAGTCGTGTACGGACGTACACTCCTTCGCTCTTCCTTGCCCTGCGCGCAAACCGATCCCGGCGCGGGGCACGGGAAGACCATGACCAGGCTCTAAGGCGCCATGGGCCAGGTCGTCGCCCTCGATGCGCTGTTCGCCGGCCGCCAGGTCTGGCACGGCCGCGCCCAGCCCGCGCCGGAGCCCGGCAACCAACCCACCGGCTGGGCAGCGCTGGACGCCGCGCTGCCCGCGGGCGGTTGGCCAGAACACGCCTTGAGCGAAATCCTGCTGCCCGCCGATGGCGTGGGCGACTTGCAATTGGTGTTGCCGACGCTGGCGCGTCTGACGCGTGCCGGCGGCATCGTCGCGGTGATCGCGCCGCCTTACGCGCCTTGCGTGGCTGGCTGGGAAAACCGCGGCGTGGTCATGGCGCACGTGGAGATCGTGCAGACCGCGATGCCGCGCGATGCGCTGTGGGCCGCCGAGCAATGCCTGCGCTCGGCCAGCTGCGCGGCCGTGCTGGCGTGGCCGCGCGAGGCCGACGATCGCGCGCTGCGCCGCCTGCAAGTGGCCGCCGATGGCGGACGCGCGCTCGGCTTCCTGGTCCGCGATCGCCGCCATGCCGCGCAAGCGTCGCCGGCCGCGTTGCGCCTGGAAGTGGAAACCGCACCGGCGCGCCAACTGCGCATCCGCAAATGCCGCGGTGGGCAGCCACCCGCGCAAGTCATTCCCTTCCCCGTCCATCCCTCCCACGCCGACGGCGCGCGGTGACGCCATGCTGTGGGCCTGCATTCTTCTTCCGCATCTGGCGCTGGACGGCGTGCTGCGCCGCCGGCCGCCCTCGGACGAGCCGCTGGCGCTGGTCACCGGCCATGCGCAGGCACGCAGCCTCTATGCGGTGAACGACGCCGCGCGCGCCGCGGGCTTGCGGCCGGGGCAGCGCCTGGCCGCGGCGCAGGCGCTGCTGGCGCGCTTCGAATCCGTCGAATACGACCCGTCCGCGGCCGAGCGCTGGCACCGCCTGCTCGCCGCCTGGGCCTATCGCTACAGCGCCGAGGTGGCGCTGTGGCCGCGCGCCATCGTGCTGGAAATCAGCAAGAGCCTGGGCCTGTTCGGGCCGTGGCCGGAGTTCGAGCGCAAGCTGCGCTACGACCTTGCCGAACTGGGCTTTCGCCACCGCATCGCGCTGGCACCCACCGCGCGTGGCGCCCACGTGCTGGCCGGCGTGCACGATGGGCTGGCGGTGACCACGCCGGACACGCTGCACAGCGCGTTGCTGTCCATTCCCGTCGGCAAGGCGCGCCTGCCGGCACAGGCCGCCGACAGCCTTGCCGGCATGGGGCTGCGCACGCTGGGCCAGGTGCTGCGCGCGCCGCGCGACGGCCTGCGGCGCCGTTTCGGCGACGAACTGATCGAGCATTTGGAGTACCTCACCGGCGCCAACCAGGAAGTGCTGCCGTTCTATCGCCCGCCAGATCGATTGGACCTGGGCATGGAATGGACGCACGAGATCGAACACGTGGAAGCGCTGGTGTTCCCGCTGCGCCGCCTCGCGGGCGATCTCGCCGCTTATCTGGCCGGGCGCGACGGCGGCGTGCAGCGCTTCATGGTGCGGCTGGTCCACCGCGACGGCAGCTCCACCGACGTGAGCATCGGCCTGCTCGCACCAGAGCGCGACGCGGCCATGCTGTTCGAACACGCGCGCGGCCGGCTGGACCGCACCACCCTGCCGCAACCGGTGGTGGCGATGCGTCTGGTCGCGCATGAATTGCCGCCGTTCGTGCCGGCAGGGCGCGATCTGTTCGACACGCGCCCCGCGAACGCGCTGCCGCTGGACCAGTTGCGCGAACGCCTGCGCGCGCGGCTGGGCGACGGCGCCATCCATCAGTTGCGCGCCAGCACCGATCCGCGTCCGGAGCATGCGCAGACGCGCGACATGCACGCCGAATTCGTCGGCACGCCCGCGCCGCTGCCGCGCCCCACCTGGCTGCTCGACACGCCCATCCCGCTGCGCGGCCCGCCGCCACGCATCCTCGCCGGCCCCGAGCGCCTGGAAACCGGCTGGTGGGACGGCGACCTGCGCCGCGACTACTACGTGGTGGAAACCGCGCAAGGCCAGCGCGCCTGGGTGTTCTGCGGGATCGGCGAGCAAGGCCCGTGGATGCTGCACGGGTGGTTCGCATGAACGACTACGCCGAGCTGCATTGCCTGTCGAACTTCTCGTTCCAGCGCGGGGCGTCCAGCGCGGCCGAACTGTTCGAACGGGCCAAGGCTTGCGGATACAAGGCGCTGGCCATCACCGACGAATGCTCGCTCGCCGGCATCGTGCGTGCGTACGAGGCCTCGCTGGAAACGGGCCTGAAGCTGATCGTCGGCGCGGAATTCACGCTGGACGATGGCCTGCGCTTCGTCCTGCTGTGCGAGACGCGCGAGGGCTACGCCTCGCTGTGCGGGCTCATCACGCGCGGCCGCCGCGCCTCAACTAAGGGCACGTACCACCTCACCCGCGCCGACCTCGCCGATGGCCTGACCGGCACGCTCGCGCTGTGGCTGCCGGAGGCCGAGCCGAACGCCCACGACGGTCGCTGACTCGCCGAACGCTTCGCCCAGCGCCTATGGCTGGCGATCGAATTGCACCGCGGGCCGGACGACGATGCGCGCCTGCGCCAACTGGAAAGCCTCGCCGCCGAGCTCGCCATTCCCGCCGTCGCTGCCGGCGACGTGCACATGCATGCGCGAGGCCGACGCGCGCTGCAGGACACGCTCACCGCGATCCGCCACGGCCTTACCGTGGCGCAGGCTGGCGCGGTGTTGTTCAAGAACGGCGAGCGGCATCTGCGCACCCGCGATGCGTTGGTGGAGATCTATCCGGCACGCTTGCTGGAAGAAGCCACGCGCATCGCGGACCGCTGCCAGTTCACCATGGACCAGGTGCGCTACCGCTATCCGGCCGAGCTGGTGCCGGCGGGGTACACCGCCACCTCGTGGTTGCGCGAGCTGACCGAGAAGGGCATCCGCGAGCGCTGGCCGAATGGCATCAGCGCGGAGAACCGGGCGAAGATCGAGAAGGAACTCACGCTCGTCGAACAGCTGGAATACGAGCACTACTTCCTCACCGTCGAGGACATCGTCCGCTATGCGCGCAGCGAAGGCATCCTTTGCCAGGGCCGCGGCTCGGCTGCCAACTCCGTGGTGTGTTTTGCCCTCGGCGTCACCAGCGTCAGCCCGGACGAAGCCAACCTGCTCACCGAGCGCTTCATGTCGGAGAGCCGCAAGGACAGCAAGTTTGGCCGTCCAGAGCCGCCGGACATCGACATCGATTTCGAGCACGAGCGGCGCGAGGAAGTCATCCAGTACATCTACCGCAAGTACGGTCGCGAGCGGACGGCGCTGGCGGCCACCGTCATCAGCTATCGCGGGCGCAGCGCCGCGCGCGACGTGGGCAAGGCACTAGGGCTGTCCACCGACCAGGTAGCGGCGCTGAGCGATGTGTTCGCCTGGCGCAACGGCGGCTCGTTGAACCAGCATCTGCGCGAGGCCGGCCTCGACCCGGAAAGTCCGCTGCTCAAGCGTGTGTTGGCATTGACCTATGAGCTGCTGGATTTCCCGCGCCACCTCTCGCAGCACGTCGGCGGCTTCGTCATCTCCGATGCGCCGCTGTCGCAGCTGGTGCCGGTGGAAAATGCAGCCATGGTCGACCGCACCATCATCCAGTGGGACAAGGACGACCTGGACCGGATGAACCTGCTGAAGGTGGATTGCCTGGCCTTGGGCATGCTCACGTGCGTGCGCAAATGCCTGGACCTGATGAAGCAGCACGAAGGCGTGTCGCACACGATGGCGTCGATTCCGCATGGCGACGACGCCACTTACGCCATGATCCAGAAGGCCGACACCATCGGCGTCTTCCAGATCGAAAGCCGCGCGCAGATGTCGATGCTGCCGCGCCTGCGGCCGAAGGATTACTACGATCTGGTGATCCAGGTGGCCATCGTGCGTCCGGGCCCGATCCAGGGCGACATGGTGCATCCGTACCTTCGCCGCCGACGCGGCGAAGAGGATGTCACCTACCCTTCGCCGGCTTTCGAGAAAGTGCTGCATCGGACGCTGGGCGTACCGCTGTTCCAGGAACAGGTCATGCAACTGGCGATGGAAGCGGCCGGCTACACCGGCGCCGAAGCCGACGACCTGCGCCGCGCCATGGCCGCGTGGAAGCGCCACGGCGGCATGGAGCGCCATCGCGAGCGGTTGATGGAAGGCATGGCCAGGAACGGCTACAGCGCCGACTTCGCCGCCCGCCTGTTCGAACAGATCAAAGGCTTCGGCAGCTACGGCTTTCCCGAAAGCCACGCCGCCGGCTTCGCCAAGGTGGCCTACGTCAGCGCCTGGATGAAATGCCACCATCCGGCAGCCTTCGCCTGCGCGCTGCTCAACTCGCAGCCCATGGGCTTCTACAGCGCCAGCCAGATCGTGCAGGACGCGCGGCGCCACCGCGTGGCCGTGCTGCCGGCGGACATTCGCTACAGCGATTGGGATTGCACGCTCGAACGCGACGCTCGCAGCGACGGCGGCTTCGCGCTCCGCCTGGGTCTGCGACAGGTGCGCGGCTGCTCGGAAGCCGTGGCCAAGCGCATCGCGCAAGCGCGCGAGCGGGCCGCGTTCACCGACGTCGTCGATCTCTGCACGCGTGCCAACCTGGATCGCCGGCATCAGGATCTGCTCGCCGATGCCGGCGTGCTGCGTGGGCTGGCCGGACATCGCCATCGCGCGAAATGGGCGGTCAGCGGCGTGGAGGCGCAGCTACCGTTGTTCGGCCGCACGAGCCCCAGCGAGGAGAGCATCGTGCTGCCGCCGCCTACGCACGCGGAAAACCTGGTGGCCGACTACGCCTATACGGGCCTGAGCCTGGGCCCGCATCCGCTGCGCCTGCTACGCGGGCAGCTGCGTGCGAAGCATTTCCTGGATTCGAAGCAGCTCGGCCAGTTGCCGCACGAGGCGCCGGCGCGCATCGCCGGCCTGGTCACTCAGCGCCAGCAGCCGCAGACGGCCAGCGGCGTCACCTTCATCAAGCTGGAGGACGAGCACGGGCCGGTCAACGTGGTGGTGTGGCGGCACGTCGCCGAACGGCAGCACCGGCCGTATCTCGAATCGCGGCTGCTCGGCGTGGAAGGTCGCTGGGAAACCGTCGATGGCGTCCATCACCTGATCGCGCGCCGGCTGCTCGACCTCAGCCCGATGCTCGGCACGCTCGACGTGCGTTCGCGCGATTTCCACTGAGTTGGGCATTGCCCGCAATTCGCGGCGTCCCGCTCACGCTTCGACCAGCGTCCGCGCCAAGGCGTCCAGGCAATCCAGATAGGCTTCCACGCGTCGGCGGAAGGCCAGCGCGTCGTTCAATGCCTCGTAGCGCGCATCGGATTTGAGGGCATGTTCCAGCTCCTCGCCCTCCTCGGTCAGCGGCGTGCTGCCGAATACCTGCAGGCCGCCCAGCAAGCGGTGCATCCAATGCGCCACGTCGGCGGGACGGCGCTCCGCCACCAGCGTGTCCAGCGTGAGCAGGTCGCCGCGCGTGGTGCGCACGAAGCGAGCGATCAGGGCATGAATCACCTGGTCGTCGCCGAAGCTCTCCCGCAGCGCGCCCAGGTCGACTTCGAAGACGGGTTCGGGAACGGCTGGGGGCATATCGTGCGTCCCGCTCTCCACCGTCCCGAACATGTGCTCCAGCTTCGCCTGGAGTTCGGCGATGCGCACCGGCTTGGGCAGGAAGTCGTCCATGCCTACGCTGGTGCAGCGCTCCAGTTCCCCCGGCATGGCGTTGGCGGTCATGGCGAGAATACGCAGGTGCGCGCCATCGAGGGTTTCGTGACGGCGTACTGCACGGGCCAGCTCGTACCCATCCATCAGCGGCATGTGGCAATCGGTGATGAGCAAGTCATAGGTGCCGCGATCGAGCGCCTCCAGCGCCTCCTTGCCGTTGGCGACCACGTCGCAGCGGTAGCCGAGCTTCTCCAGCTGTGCGGCGATCAGCGTCTGGTTGATCGGATTGTCCTCGGCCACCAGCACGTTGATTTCGGCCTGGCCGGCGCCGGCGGGCACCGTTCCGCCTTCGCCCTCCCCGACCTCCAGGCCGAGCGCGCGCTGGCAGGCAATGGCGAAGGTGGACCACTTCAAGGGATTGCCGGAGACGGTGATGCCGGAGGCGCTGCTGGCATAGCCATGCGGATCGGGACTGTCGGTGACCGCGATGCACGCGGCGGCATCGTCCGGCCGGCTCGCGCCGAACTCCTCATCGACGAAGAGCAGATCGGGGCGCGCGGCTGTCTTGCCCTCTTCGATGACCAGGCCCAGCGCGCGCAGGTACCCGCGCAGGGCGTGTGCCGTGGTGGCATCCGTCACCGCTACGCGGGCCACACGCCCCCGCAAGGCATGATGCGGAAGCCCGCGGAGATGAACCGGCATCGGCAATTCCACCCGCATCCGCGTGCCGCGGTTGATCTCGCTCTCCAGCGACATCGTGCCGCCCATCAGCTCCACCAGGCGGCGGCAGATATACAAGCCGAGGCCAGTGCCGCCGTACCGGCGCGTGGTCGAGGATTCCGCCTGGGTGAAGGGTTGGAAAAGCCGATCGACCTGATCGGGCGACATGCCGATGCCGGTATCGATGACGCTGAAGCGCACGCGCTGCACGGCGCCGCTGTCTTCCAGCACTTCCACGCGCACGCTCACCGAACCGAGCACGGTGAACTTGATCGCATTGCTCAGCAGATTCAGCAGGACCTGGCGCAGGCGGACATTCTCGGCACTCACTTCCGCCGCCAGCCGTTCGTCGATATCGACGGCCAGCGCCAGGCCTTTGCCGTGCGCCTGCGCGGCGAGTACGCTCACCGTGCTGTCGACCAGAGCGCGTACGTCCACCGGCACGTACTCGATGCTGAGGCGCCCGGCTTCCATCTTGGAGAAGTCCAGCACGTCGTCCAGGATCTGCAGCAAGGCCGTGGCGGACGCATCCACGGTGCCCAGCATCTGGCGCTGCTCCTCGTTGAGGGGCGTATGGCCGAGCAGTTCCAGCATGCCAATCACGCCGTTCATGGGCGTGCGGATTTCGTGGCTCATGGTGGCCCGGAATTCCGTCTTCGCCTGGGTAGCGATTTCCGCCTGCTCCTTGGCGCTGGCGAGCAGCTCGGCCTGGCGATGCTGCTCGGTGACATCGACCCAGTAACCGCTGAAATGCACCGCGCCATCGACGATGCGCGGCGTCGCGCTGGTGGAGACCCAGCGCATGCCGCCGCCCGAGCTGATGCGCATCACGGCTTGCATCGGCGTGAGCGTGCGGGCAGCACGGTCCACCTCGACCATCAACGGCAGGCGATCCTCCTCGACGATCGTGGCCAGCGCGCTTGGCTCGTCCTCGATGAACACCTGCGCGCCGATGCCGAACATCGGCTCCGGATTGCCGCCGACGAACAGGAAGCGCACGCCTTCCTCGCGCGTATAGCGGAACTTATAGACCACCGCCGGCAGGTTGCGGGTGATGTCGGTGAGCTGCTCCTCGGTGCGTCGCCGCTTGCGCGTGTCCCGCCGCAACCGGAAGTAGGCATAAGAGACGGTGAACAGGAAGAGCAGCACCACGGCGATGACCGGTAGGGTCTTGCGTGCGATCTCGCGCCAGGTGCCGCCGTAGGTGTAATGCGAAGCCAGCCAGGTATTGCGGATGGCCTGCTGCTTGCGCTCGGACATGTTCACCAGCACCCGGTTGATCAGGGGTACCAGGGGCGCATACCGCTTGGACACCCCCATGGCGAGCACGACATGCTCTTCGGTGGGCGCGTTGATCTTCAACCGGCCGGGGAAGCGCTCGCGGATGACGAAGTCGGCGTTGGCGATATCGCCGATGAAGGCATCGGCCGAGCCGTCGGCGACCTTGGCCAGGCCCTCTTCCGTACTGCTCACCGCGACCACGTTGACGCCGCGCATCCGGTCCACGATGGCCTTGATGGATTGCTTGGACGTGTTGGCGGTGACGGTCCAGCCGACCATGTCGCTGGTGCCGGTGATGGCGCCGGCCTCGGTGCGGGTGACGACCATCACCGGGTAGTCGATATACGCCACCGTGAACTCCATCAACTTCGCATGCTCGGCGCTCATCGGCGTGATGGCGGGGAGCAGGTCGACCTTGCCCTGGTTCATCAGCTCCGAGGCTTCGCTCCAGTTCCGAGCGGGGACGAACGTGAGGCGAAGGTTGAGGGCCTTGGCGACTTCGCGGAGGTAGTCGCTGGAAATACCCGCCGGCTGGCCATGGCGATCGAGCAAGGTGTACGGCGGCGAGGTCGGGTCGATGGAGACGCGCAGCGGCGGCAGTTGCCGCAGCCAGGCGATTTCTTCCTCACTGAGCGGCACGGCCGAGTCGTCGCTGCGCACATGCCGCATGTCGCCGTTGAGCCAGGGCGCGCGGAGGCGGGCGTGGTCTTCATTGGTGAGAAGCGCCAGCGCCTTGTCCAAGGCACCGATCAGTTCCTGGCGGTCCGTCGGAGCGGCGAAGCACAGCGCCGAGATGGGCAAGGCCACGGGTGCGCCGACGCGCAGCGTGTCCTGCAGCCCGGCTTCTTCGATCGACAGATGCGCGGCGTACGGGTCTTCGATGTAGGCATCCGCGCGGCCGTCGACGACCATCCGAAGCGCTTCCTGCGTACTGTCGGCCTGGAGCAGCTTCACGCCGGGGATGTACTTGCGCGCGGTCTCGGCGGTGGCGTCGTCGGTGAGCGTGACCACGGTCGCATCGCGCAACCCCGCGGTATCGCGGACGCGCGGATTGTCCTGGCGGATGACCAGGGTCGGAAAATCCTCGAAGTACGGGTTGCTGAAAAGCAGATAGCCGGCGCGCTGGGGCGTGGGAGACATGTTCATCAGCAGATCCACGGAGCCCGCCCTCGCTGCCTGGAGCGCCGATGCCCAATCCGGATAGACGCGATACGTCACCTTGATACCGAGCGTGCGGGCCAGCTTGGCCAGGTAGTCGGGAGCCAACCCTCGGACCTGCTCCTTCGCCACGCTTTCGAACGGAGCGAAACCTTCCCGATACGTACCCACGACGACGGTCGGATGTGCCTCCAGCCAGCGCGTTTCCTCAGGCGTCAGCGAGGCGTCTTCCGCCGAGGCGAGGCGCGCCGCGCACAACATCACTATCCAGAGACAAGAGCGCAGCCAGGCCATCAGAACGTCCATTCGAGTGGTGGTGGCGGAGTGCGCCCGGCACTCGCCTGGTGTGAATGCCGCATGGTGGCGGCTTGGGCGGCGCCATCGCCGTCATCGCGCCTTCCCGGCAGCACCGCGATGGATCGCCCCGACTTCCGCCAGCTAGACCGCCAGCGAACAGGTCCGCCAAGGCTCAGCCTCGAGTGCCATCGCCCATTGCACGAGTTTCCGCGCATCTCTTTCGGTTCGCATGGCGACCCGCGTCGCATGGAGCGGCAGCGCGGCTTCACTCTCGGCCAGGTGAGTAGCGAAGACCACGGCATCGAACAACTCCTCGCGGTAGCCGATCGGCTGGTCGTTACGAAGAATCGCCCAACCGCGATCCGGCTTGCTGGTGACGTGGTAACTCACTCGAGTCGTCATGGGGTGGCGCTCTCTCTGTCGTGGACTGCATACGCGTGCAGTCCGTCAAGGGAGCGGCCACCTTAATTAGCCTATTCGTAGTGATAAATCGGAGCAGTCCGAAATGTCACCACCATCGGTATGCCATTCAAAGACATCCCCAGCCGCGTCAGATGATGCCGTGTTCGCGTGCATAGCTCACCATGTCGCGATCATGATTCAAGCCCAGTTTCTTCATCGCCTGGCGCTTCTGGGTGCTGACCGTCTTCACGCTGCGGCTGAGCCGCTCGGCGATCTGCGTCACCGACAGGCCGCTCACGTACAGACGGAATACTTCCATTTCGCGCGGCGACGGCTCGTTGGTGGTTTCCGTGGGCGATTCGCGATCGCTGTGCTCGAAGCGCTCGCGCAGTGACGTGCTCATGAAGGTCTTGCGCTGCGCCACCGCACGCACGGCATGCACCAGCTCTCCCATGGCGGATCGCTTGTCGGCCAGGCCAAGCACACCCTGGTTCTGCAGCGTCCGCAGCACGCCGACGTTGTTGACCATGGTCTGCACGATCACCGGCACTTGCGGATAACGCGACGCCAGGAGGGCAATCAATGGCAGGCCGTCGCCATGGCGATGGCCTGCGATGACGTCGCGCTCGTCACTTCCCGGCATGGAGAAGTCCGTAACGATCACATCGCAAGGCTGTCGCTTGAGCAGCTCGACCAGTTCGTGGCCATTGCTGGCCTCGCCCACGACACGAATATCTTCCTGACGTTCCAGTACCGCCTTGACTCCGGCAAGTACGACTGGGTGGTCGTCGGCAACGATGACTCGAATCATCACGCTTTCCCCGTGAATTCGCCGGTCCTTGTCCCCCACCCGGCTCCCACCGGGAAGGTATCCGCACAACCAAAGCCTTCTTGAAGGACATTGGCGGCGGCCCTGTACCGCTCATGGGCGGTGCGGTCTACATCGTGGGTAGGATTACTCTTATTCATGTCGCTGCCAAGGTAGGTAAACGCCAAGTAATGACGGTTTCTTCACACGTTTTCGCACAGAAACCGGAGGTTCGAAGTCTTTTGGGACTCTAGGGCTGAACATGGCGTTGCCCATCCACCTCGGAAGATAAAAGTTCTCCGAAAATGGAGACGCACAAAATGAGAGTTATCCGATTGGATAGATCCCACACGGATAATTGCGATTTTTCTTAGGGATGGCCTTCGGCATTCGGCCGGACGGGCGCTCTCCTGGCAGGCCGGGCCAGCCAGCAGCGCCCCCCTTTTCAGCGTATTTCCCGCCCAGATGGCATAATGGCGGCTCTTGACTGCCCGCTCGGCAGTACTCGTCAGGCCGCCCTTCCGCCACCCACACGAGTCGAGGCGCCGGCTTTTGCCGGCCGAACCGCTGCGCAGTCGCTACTGAATCTTCTTAAGTTCACGGTAATCGCATGGTCGCATTGGCAACGGAGCACGTGATCGACGTGCACCACTGGAACGACACTCTCTTCAGCTTCCGCACGACGCGCGACCCCGGCTTCCGCTTCGACAGCGGACAGTTCGTGATGATCGGCCTGGAAGTGGACGGGCGCCCGCTGATGCGGGCCTACTCGATCGCCCGCGCGCACTGGGAAGAGCATCTCGAGTTCTTCAGCATCAAGGTGCCGAACGGGCCGCTGACGTCGCGCCTGCAGCATCTGAAGCCGGGCGATCCGATCACGGTGAGCCGCAAGCCCACCGGCACGCTGGTGCTCAACGACCTGAAGCCCGGCAAGCATCTGTACCTGCTGGGCACCGGCACGGGGCTGGCGCCATTCATGAGCATCGTCCGCGACCCGGAGACGTACGAGCGTTTCGACAAGATCGTGCTCGCCCACGGCGTGCGCCACGTCAACGACCTGGCCTATGCGGACTACCTGGAGAAGGAACTTCCCGCGCATGAGTTTCTGGGCGAGATGGTCCGCGAGAAGCTGATCTATTACCCCACGGTGACGCGCGAGCCGTTCCGCCACCGCGGCCGCATCACCGATGCGATCGCCGACGGTCTGATGAGCCAGACCATCGGCTTGCCGCCGCTGAACCCGGACACGGATCGCGTGATGCTCTGCGGCAGCCCGTCCATGCTCGAAGACACCAGCGCCCTGCTGGACGGCCGCGGCTTCCAGGTCTCGCCGCGCACGCGCGAACCAGGGGATTACGTGGTCGAGCGGGCTTTCGTCGAGAAGTGACGGTCGCGGAGTGCCGTCACTGGCGGATGCGTCCCTGCCCCTCGTTGTCCCAATAGCCGAAGATCCGGCGCGCCACCAGCTTGTACAGACGCTTGAACGTGGCGCGCCATAGCCGCGCGTGCGGCGCCGGCGTGGCGAGGATCGCGCGTTGGCGCGCGCTCAGCGCCTCCGGGCAGTACGTGCGCTTGTGCTTGAGCAGGTGACGCAGATCTTCGCGCGCCAGCAGGCGGAACAGGGCGCCGCGTCGGCCGCGCGTCCAGGCGATCTGGAAATCCACCAGTGCGGGGCGGCCGTCCTCGCGCACCAGCCAGTTGGGCTCCTTGGCCAGGTCGTTGTGCACGATGCCGCGTCGGTGCAGCACCGCGAGCAGGCGTAGCGCTTCGCGGTAATAGGCGCGATCGCGCGGCTGCGCCTGCTGCATCGGCGCGCCGGCGATGTAGCCGCGCAGCAGCTCTCTTCCGTCCCAGCCCAGCAGCGGCGGAACCCCCTCGACACCTTCGAGCCT
>JABLTH010053561.1_pt1 | contig 12362 bp, 10 predicted proteins | sample 7875711 | NCBI WGS metagenome assembly JABLTH01 (sample SAMN14941262, study PRJNA633318) | bioreactor metagenome | isolation source: bioreactor | place: China | collected 2019-03-05 | reverse complement strand
CTGCCGGTCGCTGGTTGCCGCGCTTTCGATGATGCCGCCGCCGAGACAGATATCGCCGTCGTACAGCACGGCCGACTGGCCGGGCGTGACGGCCCACTGCGCATCGTCGAACGCGAGCGAGAAGCGTGCTTCGCCTGCCGGGCCGGGCAGGGCGGCGCCGAAGGCGCATGCCGCGTCGGCCTGCCGGTAGCGCGTCTTCGCGCCGCACGCGAAGCCCTCGGCCGGCGGCTCGCCGGCGACCCAGCTCACGTTGCCGGCGACGAGTTCGCGCGACAGCAGCCACGGATGATCGTGGCCCTGCACGACGTACAGCGTGTTCGACGCGATGTCCTTCGCGGCGACGAACCACGGTTCACCGCTGCCGCTCTTGCTGCCGCCCAGGCCGATGCCCTTGCGCTGGCCGAACGTGTAGAACGCGAGGCCGATGTGCTCGCCGACGACCTTGCCGTCCGGCGTCTTCATCGGGCCGGGTTTGGTCGGCAGATAGCGGTTCAGGAAGTCGCGGAACGGCCGTTCGCCGATGAAGCAGATGCCGGTCGAATCCTTCTTCTTCGCGTTCGGCAGCCCGATCTGCGCGGCGATCTCGCGCACCTTCGTCTTCGGGATCTCGCCGAGCGGGAACATCGTCTTCGACAGTTGCGCCTGGTTCAGCCGGTGCAGGAAGTACGACTGGTCTTTCGTATGGTCGAAGGCCTTCAGCAGCTCGAAACGCCCGTCGCGCTCGCGCACGCGCGCATAGTGGCCCGTCGCGATCATTTCCGCGTCGAGCGACATCGCGTGATCGAGGAACGCCTTGAACTTGATTTCGGCGTTGCACAGCACGTCGGGGTTCGGCGTGCGGCCGGCCGAGTATTCGCGCAGGAACTCGGCGAACACGCGATCCTTGTATTCCGCCGCGAAGTTGACGGCTTCCACGTCGATGCCGATCAGGTCGGCCACCGACACGACGTCGATCCAGTCCTGGCGCGTCGAGCAGTATTCGCCGTCGTCGTCGTCTTCCCAGTTCTTCATGAACAGGCCGACCACGTCGTAACCCTGTTCCTTCAGCAGCCACGCGGTCACCGACGAATCGACGCCGCCCGACATGCCCACCACTACACGGCGCTTGCTCATTTGTTGACCGCCTGACGTTCGAATGCTTCGGGGCGCGGCGCGACCGAATGCGTATGCACGAAATCGAGCGGAATGCGCCGCCCGGCGAGGTAATCGTCGACGCAGCGCATCACCGCGGGCGAGCGATGGCGCTCGCTGCACGCGCGCAGTTCGTCGGCGGTCATCCACAGCGTGCGGACGATGCCGTCGTCGAGCGCGTGGCCCGCGACCGGCTCGCCGGCCGTGCCGCAGAACGTGAAGCGCAGGTAGGTCGCGCCGGCGGTGCCGGGGCGGTCGTAGTGCGCCAGATAGACGCCGACGAGCGCGTCGGGCGTGAACGGGTGCGCGGTTTCCTCGAGCGTCTCTCGGATCACGGCGTCGGCCAGCGTTTCGCCGGCTTCGAGATGGCCTGCCGGCTGGTTGATGCGCAGGCCCGACGAGGTTTCTTCCTCGATCACGAGAAAGCGGCCGGCATGCTCGACGAGCGCCGCGACCGTCACATGCGGGGTCCAGATTTCGGGTTTCATGGTTCGGCATTTTACCGGTTGCGCCCGAACGCTGCCCGGCGTTCGGTCAGACGAATCCGACCCTCGTAATCGTCCGTCGTGCCGGTGCGCGGCCACGCCGGCCAGGCTCACGCGTCGATCTCGCGCGATCGTGCGCAACGCTACATGGACAAGACGATGATGGTGTTCGGCGATGCGAAGAAGGTCATCGAGGATATGGTGAAGGCGGTCGACTGACGCATGCGCCGGCAACGCAGGCTGCCCGCCTCGATGCACGGGCAGCCTCAAGGGACAGGCCCGACCGGCGCAAGCCGGCCGGGCCGTTTCATGGTGCGACGAGGTTCGCGATGCACGCGGCGATCGTGTCGCGTACGCGCACGATCGCCGGGTCGCGCTGCGTGCTCGTGCGCCAGCCGATTTCGACCGGGTAGTGCGGCAAGTCGACCGGGCAGGCGAGCGCGCGCAGCGGCGTGGATCGCGCGATCGCGCGCGCCGCGTGCGAGGGAATCGTCGCCACCGCGTCGGAGCCGGCGAGCAGGTACGGCAACGCGGCGAAATGCGTGGTCGACGCCGCGACGCGCCGCTTGTGGCCGAGCGTGGCCAGCGCCTCGTCGACGATCCCGATCACGCCGCCCGACGACACGAGCAGGTGGTCGCGCTGCAGGAAATCGGCGAGCGTGAGCGTGCGCGGCGGCCTGGGGCGGGCGGCCGGGTCGATCAGGCACGCGTAGCCGCCCGTCGCGACCGCGCGCCGGCTGAGCCCGTTCGCCGAGAAGCCGCCCGATGCGATCGCGAGGTCGACGCCGTGGCGCAGCAGCGCGTCGCCGGCGATGCCGCTGTGCGTCTGCCGGAAGATCAGCCGGATGCCGGCGGCTTCCCGTGCAACGGCGTCGATCAGCGCGCGGCCGAGCGCGATCTCGAAGTCGTCCGACAGCCCGATCGAGATCGTGCGGCCGATGCGGTCGCCGCCGTCGGCTGCGATCGCGAGGCTTTCGCGGCAACGGTCGAGCGCGTCGGACAGGATCGGTTTCAGTTCGTCCGCGCGCGGCGTCGGCGCGAGCCCGCGGCCGGTGCGCACGAACAGCGGATCGGCATAGATCACGCGCAGCCGCGCGAGCGCTGCGCTCACCGCCGACTGCGTGAGGCCGAGACGCAGCGCCGCCCGGCTCGCGCCGCCTTCCTCGTACAGCGCCTCGAACACTTTCAGCAGGTTCAGGTCGAGGCTGGCGATATCATCCGCATTCATGACACTTATCGTTCTATCGATTTGATCGATGACATCATATCGATAAAGATGGCGTTACCCCATTCACCGGAGACGCCTTCATGTCCACGTCAGTCATCGCCGCGCTGCAGATCGGCGCATCGCCCGCCGGCACGCGCGCCACGCTCGACACGATCCTCGGCTACGAAACCGCGATCCGCGACAGCGGCGCGTCGCTCGTCGTGCTGCCCGAGGCCGTGCTCGGCGGCTATCCGAAAGGCGAGATCTTCGGCACGCGGCTCGGCTACCGGCTGCCCGAGGGCCGCGACGCGTATGCGCGCTACGCCGCGCAGGCGATCGACGTGCCGGCGCCGGAAACCGACGAGCTGGCCGCGCTGTCGCAGCGCACGGGTGCGAGCCTCGTGGTCGGCGTGATCGAGCGCGGCGGCAGCACGCTGTACTGCACGGCGCTGTTCTTCGATCCGCGCGACGGGCTCGTCGCGAAGCACCGCAAGCTGATGCCGACCGGCACCGAGCGGCTGATCTGGGGGCAGGGCGACGGCTCGACGCTGCCCGTCGTCGACACGGCCGCGGGCCGCGCGGGCGCCGCGGTCTGCTGGGAGAACCACATGCCGCTGCTGCGCTGCGCGATGTATGCGAAAGGCGTGCAGATCTGGTGCGCGCCGACCGTCGACGAGCGCGACGTGTGGCAGAGCTCGATGCGGCATATCGCGCACGAGGGGCGCTGCTTCGTCGTCAGCGCGTGCCAGGTGCAGCCGTCGCCGCGCGCGCTCGGGATCGACGTGCCGGGCTGGGATCCGGAGCGGCCGCTGATCCGCGGCGGCAGCGTGATCGTCGGGCCGCTCGGCGACCTGCTGACGGAGCCGCTGATCGGCACGGCCGGGCTCGTGACCGCGCGTATCGATACCGACGAACTCGTGCGGGCGCGTTACGACTTCGACGTGGTCGGGCATTACGCGCGGCCCGATGTGTTCTCGCTGCACGTCGACGAGCGGGCGAAGCGCACGGTGGTGTTCGGCGCGTAGGCAAAGGCGGCCCGGGCGCCGCACGGCGGCCCGGAACGTGAACGGCGGCGGTGCGCCCGCCGCCGTGCCGTATCGGCGCGTCAGCGCATCGGCGCTTCCGCGATTCGCATGTAATCGGCGATCCGCCGTCCTTCCATGTCCGGAAACTGCTCGTGCACGACGATGTCGCCCATCCGCGCGATGTCGAAGGTGCGGAAATCGCCGCGCAGCTCGCACCACGCGCCGATCGTCCAGCGCCCGCCCCAGTAGACGAGCCCGAGCGGCCACACGCGGCGTTGCGAATGCGCGCCGAGCCGGTCGCGGTAGTCGAAGCTGACGACGTGGCGCGTATCGATGGCCTGGTGGATCGCGTCGACCTTCGCGCAAAACGTCTCGTCGATGTGGAACGACGGCGCGAACACGGGCAGGCGGTCGAGCGCCGTGCGCTTGTCGGCCGGCATCGCCGACGCGATCTTCGCGAGCGCCGAGCGCGCGCCGCTCGCGAAGCGCGCACCGCCCCAGGTTTCGAGCATGCGTGCGCCGGTGGCGAGCGCCGCGAGCTCCTCGGCCGTGAACGTGAGCGGCGGCAGGCTCGCGTTGCGGTTCAGCCGGTAGCCGATGCCGGCTTCACCTTCGATCGGCACCCCTGACAGTTGCAGGTCGCGCACGTCGCGATAGACCGTGCGCGGCGACACCGACAGCCAGTCGGCCAGCTGCTGCGCGGTCGTGAGACGACGCCCGCGCAGCAGCTCGGCGATCTGGAACAGGCGGTCGGCACGGCGCGTCATGACGGCACCTCGGCTCCAACGGCAATGGGGACTTCGCGATGATAGCGCCGCGCGCGCCCGATGGCCGCTGCGCTCAGTGGCATTTCGGCGCGTGCAGGCCGACGCGGTTGCCTTCGGTGTCGATCAGGTAGCCGACGTAGCCGTAGTTGTTCGGCAGCTCGACGACGGAGCCCTGCACGACGCCGCCCGCGCGCTTCGCGCGTTCGAGCGCCGCGACGACCGATTCGCCGGCGTTCAGGTAGACGAGCACGCCGTTCGCGCTCGGCTTGATCTGCTGCGGATCGAACACGATGCTGCCGCCCGTGCTCGATGCGTCGCGGTCGAACGTGGCCATCGGCACGCCGCCGATGACTTCGCGCTGCAGCGTCGTTTGCAGCACGGTTTCGTAGAAGCGGATCGCCCGGTCGAAATCGAGGGACGGAATGTCGAACCACGCGATCGCGCGCTCGGGGGTGGCAGTGGCGGTGGCAGTTGCGGACGTCATGACGCGCTCCTTGTTGCGTTGTTGTTCGGGTTCGGTGCGGAAACCAGCGTTGCATTGCGCCGGGATTGCAGTGTGATCGCAGCCTGCTGACACCGTATTGTCAGTAGAGGTCGGGAACGATCCGCCAGCGCCGCCGGGTCGTCACGTGGCGCACGCCGTCGAGGGAGGGTGGGGAAGCGCGCGTGACCAGCGTCGTCGAGCCGCGCGAGGGCGTCGTGAAGCCGGCCGTCACGCACGACGGGCTGGTGCCGGGCTCGGAGATGGATCGCGGGATTCGCGGCGGGTGGCCGCTCGTGCTGTCGAGCCGCAAGACGCTGCTCGAGACGGGGCAGGCGCTGCCGTTCACGACGGGGCGCCGGGAGAAGTCGAAGCATTGAAACGGAACGCCGCCGTTGCCGCGGATGCGGTAACGGCGGCGTTCCGGTTGCCGCGCAGGGGCCGTATCGGCGGCCCCGTCGCGACCATGATGCGGATTACGCGTCGCCTTCCGGCGTGGCCGGGCGCGCCTTCACGCTGCCGGCGATCAGGTCGAAGCGGAACAGCCGGCATTCGAGCGCGCCGTTGAACAGCGGCGTCTTGGCCGATTCGCGCAACCGCAGCTGGCCCGGCAGCGAACGGTCGGACGTCAGCAGGAACGCCTGCCAGCCGGTGAAGCGCTGCTTCAGCGCATCGCCGAGCGCGTTGAAGAACTCGCTGTCCGGCGCGTCGGTGTGGGTGCGGCGGAACGCGTCGTCGTTGCCGCGGTTGCGGCCCGTCTCGCGCACCTCGCCGCGCGCGCTGCGGCCGCGCACCTCGATCCGCTCGCCGTACGGCGGGTTCGCGAGGATGATGCCCGGGCCGTCGCACGGCGGCGTCATCCCGCGCGCGTCGACCTGCTTGAGCCACACCGACGGCACGCCCGCGCGCTCGAGGTTCGCGCGTGCCTTCTCGAGCATGTCGCCGGAGATGTCGCTGCCGTACACGCCGAGCGCTTCGCCGCGTTTGCCGCGCGCCGCGCGCTTCGCGTCCAGCGCCGGGACCTTCAGCCCCTGCCATGCGGTGATGTCGTATTGCTTGAGTTTCTCGAAGCCGAACCGGCGCTCGACGCCGGGTGCGACGCCGAGCGCGATCTGCGCGGCTTCCGCGAGGAACGTGCCGCTGCCGCACATCGGGTCGTACAGCGCCGTGCCGGGCGTCCAGCCCGTCAGGCGCAGGATGCCGGCCGCGAGGTTCTCGCGCAGCGGCGCCGCGCCCTTGTCGAGACGCCAGCCGCGCTTGAACAGCGGCTCGCCCGACGTGTCGAGGTACAGCGTGCACTCGTTGGCCGTCAGGAACGCGAACACGCGCACGTCGGGCGCACCGGTGTCGATGCTCGGGCGCGCGCCGGTCTTCTCGCGCATCCGGTCGCAGATCGCGTCCTTCACGCGCAACGTCGCGAATTCGAGGCTCTTCAGCGGCGACTTGATCGCGGTGACGTCGACGCGCAGCGTCTGCGTCGCCGCGAACCAGCGCTCCCACGGCTGCTCGAGCGCGAGCGCGTAGACGTCCTGCTCGTTGCGGTAGGCGCGGTGCGCGATCTTCAGCAGGACCCGGCTCGCGATCCGCGAATGGAGGTTCGCGGCCATGCCGGCGGCCCAGCCGCCGCTGAAGTGGACGCCGCCCGGCACCTGCGCGCCCGCGGTGAACGGCGCGCCGTTCAGGTGGCGGCCGGCGATTTCGGCCAGCTCGGCGGCAAGCGCCGCTTCGAGGCCGCGCGGGCAGGGGGCGAAGAATTCGTACAGGGTGGGCGAGGACATAAGGCGGGTGAGGACGTGCAAAAGTCCACTATTGTACGCGGCGCGGGCGGCCGGGGCCGGCGTTGCGTCGCGTTTCGGTGCCGCGGCGCGGGCCCGGGCGCCGCGCATGCGTGCCGGGGGCGGCCCGGCGGCGCCCGGGCGGGCACCGCCAGGCCCGCGGGCTCAGTGCGAGCCCGGCTGGCCGGCGCGGGCGGCCGGGCTGCTGCCCGGCCAGAACAGCGCGAGCGGATTCGACAGCACCGTGCGGACGATCGCGGCGACGAGCGCGCGCACCTTGGTCGGGCGCAGGCTGCGCGAGCGCACGGCCATCGTGAACGCGAGCGCGAAGCTCACGAGCACGTTGAGGATCGCCATGCTGAGCACGCCGGCGCCGGCCCACCACAGCTCGGGGGTGCCCAGCGCGTCCTTGCCCAGCACGCCGAGCGCGATCCCGATCGAGCCGGCCGACAGCGTCACGTGCCGCACCTCGAACGGGAACATGAACACGGTGACGATCGCCGGGATGAGGCCGAGCATCAGGCCGAGGCCCACGTTCGCGACCACGCCGGCCACGTTCGACCGGCAGAAATGCGCGAGCTTCGCGGCGCCGGCCGCGCCGAGCGTGAGGCGCAGCCGGCGGTTGTACGTGAGCGCGTCGCCGACCCGGTGCAGCACGAACCAGTTGTCGGCCCAGCCCGCGAGCAGGCTCGACGCCCACAGCAGCACGCCGGTCAGCGCCGCGTAGAGCGGCGTCGGGCCGAGCAGCGAGAACGAGTGCAGCGTCGCGTGCGCCTTCTCCGGCGAGATCAGGTTCGCATGCAGCAGGTTGCCGGCGAACAGCTGCACCAGCAGGCACACGGGCAGCACGACGAGCACGTTGCCCGAAATCGCGGCGGCCTGCGTGCGGATCAGCGCGATCACCGATGCCACGAACGCCTTCACGCCTTCGTCGTGGCCCGTGTCGTCCAGCTCGCGCGCGAGCGTCGGCGCGGTCATCGCAGGCTGCTTGGTCGCGAGCGTGAAGTGCAGGAAGTGCATCAGCATGAAGCTGGCCGCGTAGTTGATGCCCGCGAGCAGCCCTTCGAGCATCGACTGCAGGTGCGCGCCCGTGATCGCGAACTTCACGCACACCGTCACGACGGTGACGAGGCCGCCGCCCGCGGCCATCCGCAGCATCTTCAGGTACTCGGCGCGGCCGCGCGAGATGTAGTGCTCGCCGGTGTCCGCGTTGGTTTCGACGAGCTTGCGCGCGAACAGCGAGAAGTTGCTGCGCACGAGGTGCGACACGCTCTGGCTGTTGTGGTTCGCGTCGACGAGCTCGGCCGTCAGGTGCGCCATCCCGTGCAGGTCGTCGCGCGCCATCCACGCGTTGAGCAGCATCTCGGCGCGCAGGATGCGCATGCGCATCCGCTCGACCTGGAACACGATGTCGACCGACACGCCGTTGCGGTACAGGTGCGAGAACACCTCGTCGACGGCGATCCGGCATTCGTCGAGCAGCACGCGCAGGTAGTTGACCTCGTGCAGCAGCTTGCTCGGGTCGCCGCCGTCCTCGACGGCCGCGTGCGCGGTCTCGACCGCGAGCATCGCGCGCGTGAGGCGGTAGAACGGCTGCGTTTCCAGCGGCTTGCGCGCGTCGTCGTCGGAGAGCCGGCTGCGCACCGTCTGCGACAGGCCGGTCGAGCTGATCTGGCAGGTCAGGTTGTGCAGCGCGGCCAGCAGGTCGCGCGAGAACGAGCCCGGCTCGTGGCGCTCTTCGTCGGTGACGTCGAACGAGAACAGGTCGGCGAGGCGCGTGAGGAGATCGTCGGGCAGCGCGTCGATCCATTGCGCGTCTTCCGGCGTCGGGAACATCAGCGTGAAGAGTGCCGACAGCTCGCGGCGGTTCGGCGCCGGCGGGATCAGCGACGAGTCGATCCGCTCGAACAGCGCGCCGAAGAAGCCCGAGTGCACGGGCATGCCGGCGTCGCACAGGAGCGAGATGCCGTCGCACTCGCGCAGGATGCCGCGCAGGATGCGCGCGGCGTGTGCCTTCCATGCCGGGTTGCGATCGAGCACGTGGAACAGGTAGCGCAACCGCGCGTGGGCCGGATACGCGCGCGCATCGGCGTCGCGATCGGCCGGCGCGTCCTGCATCGTGCCGGTGCGGCGCAGCCAGTGCGCGAGCTCGATCAGCCATTCGCTGCGCTCGGCGTACGACGCATCGGCGTCGGCGTGCGCGAGCAGCGCATCGAGCTGGTGACCGGCATTGCGCGACGCGCGCCACTTCTTGATCAGGGTCGTCAGGGAACGAAACATAAACGGAATAACGAAAGCCCTCGGCGGGCGGGTTCGGGATGCCGGCCGGGAAACGGCGCGGCGCCGGGGAGAACGGGTGAGACGGGGCAGGTTGCCGGACGATGCGAGGCGACCCGCGATGCGGCTGCCCAGCTCGGTGCACGGTGCGGGCGCCGGGCGGCACGGCGGTCGGGCCGAACGCGGCCCGGCGCCGCTGGCTGGCGCGCACGACGAGCGGCGCGGGCCTGAAAGTGCGTAGGATCGTCAATCGGGCCGGAAAACGCAAGCCGACCGCGTTGCACGAAGCCGGTTCCGGCCGACTTTGACAAACAATGTCATGGCCGTCCGGCCGGGGAGCGCGATGCGGGGCCGGGGCCGGCCGCGGCAGCGCATCGCCGGTGGCGGCCGGCGGGCGCTATCGGACGCGCCGCGCTGGACGAAGCCGCGCAGGCGCGTACGCCGTCGAGCGTTCGCCCGCCCGCCGCCCGCTTATGCGCCGGACTTGCCCGTCGCGCCGGCGCCGCCGCCCGGCGCCGGATTGGCCGGGCACGGCACGACCGGCGCGGCGGCCGTCTTGCCGCCGGCCGCGGGTGCCGTGGCAGCCGAAGCGCCACGGCGCAAGGCCATGGCACGCACGCCGGCCGCGGCTTGCGTGGCGATCACGTCGAGCGCGCGCCGGTGGCCGGCGACGAGTGCGTCGTAGCCGTCGGCGACCGGTTCGGCGACGCTCGTGCGGCAGGTCATCACGGCCTGCGTGGCGAGCGAGCGCACGCTCCACACGGCATCGACCGCCGCGCGTTTGCCCGGCCACGACTCGAAGCGCTGCACGTTCACGCTGATGCGATACACGGGCACGCCAGGCGGAGTCGCGGAATTCGCGACGTCGATCGTGCCGAGCTGCGCGGCGAGATCGTCCGACAGCGCGCGGCGGATCTCGTCGGCGGGCGGCGACGCCCAGCGTTCCTGCTCGAGCACGTCGACCTGCGCGGCGTTCTTCTGCACGACCAGCTGGTTTTTCGCGACCTGCTCGGGCACGCCGACCGACGGCACCTCGATCAGGAACGCCGGGTTGGCCGGCGCGGTGCGCAGCGGCGCCGCGACGTCGGCCGGGCTGAGCGTGTAGAACCGCGCGGGCGGTGAGCTGCACGCGGCGAGCGCGAGGGCGGCGGCAACCGCCGCAGCACCGCTCGCGAAACCGTTCACGCGTGTCGTCATGGTTGATCTCCTGGCTTGCCCTTGAGCAGCGATTCGGGGTGACGCTCGAGGTAGTCGGCGAGCGCGTTCAGCGATTGCAGCGTGCGCGTGAGTTCCTTCAGCGCGCCGCGCACGTCGGACTGCAGCGGCGAATCCTGCTGCAGCGTCGCTTCGGCGGTCGAGAAGGTCTGCTTCGCCGCCGACAGCGTGTCGCGCGCTTCCGGCGCGACCTGCGTGTCGAGCTGCTTGAACAGCTTGTCGGCGTTCGCGAGCGCGCTGTTCAGGTTCGCGCCGATCTGGTCGAACGGCACCTTGTCGAGCTTCTTCGCGATGTCGGCGACCTGCAGCTGCAGCTCGTCGAGCGTGTTCGGCACGGTCGGCAGCTCGAGCGGCTGGCGTGCCGTGTCGATCTTCACGGCCGGTGCCTTCGGGAAGAAGTCGAGCGCGACGTACAGCTGGCTCGTCAGCAGGTTGCCGGTGCGCAACTGACCGCGCAGCCCGTGCTGGACGAGCCGCTCGACGATCTCGCGACGGGCCGGTTCGCCCTTGCTCTCGATCGTTTCGCGGAAGCGCCGGCCGAGGCGTTCCGGATAGATGTTCATCGTCACCGGCATCAGGAAGTTCTTCGTCTTCGGATCGAAGTCGATACCGATGTTCGTCACCTCGCCGAGCACGATGCCGCGGAAGTCGACCGTCGCGCCGACGGCGAGCCCGCGCAGCGACTGGTTGAAGTTCATCACGACCTGCAGCGGCTGGCCGTCCGGGTCGCGCATCGCGTCGCCCTCGTCGGACGCAAGGCGGAACGTCGTGTTGTTCGGCGCCGTCGTGCCGGAGCCCTGGTTCGGCGGCGTCTGGAACGCGATGCCGCCGAGGATCACCGTCGCGAGCGACTGCGTGTTCAGCTTCAGGCCGCTCGAATCGAGCCGCAGATCGACGCCGCTCGCCTGCCACCAGCGCGAGTTGATGCCGACGTACTGGTCGTACGGCGCGTTGACGAACACGTTGAACGTGACGCCCGTGCCGTCCTTGTCGAGCGAGAAACCGACCACCTGGCCGACCTGCACGCGGCGGTAGTAGACCGGCGAGCCGATGTCGACCGAGCCGAGCGAATCGCCGCGCAGCACGTACTGCGTGCCTTTCTGGTCGCCGGTGACGGCCGGTGGCGTCTCGAGGCCCGTGAAATCGGTCAGCGTGTCCTGGCCGCGGCCGGCGTCGACGCCGATGTACGCGCCCGACAGCAGCGTGCCCAGCCCCGACACGCCGGTCGCGCCGACGCGCGGCCGCACGATCCAGAAGCGCGAGCCCTTGACCGCGAAGTCCTCGGCTTCCTTCTTGAGCTGCACCTGGACGAGCACGCGCGACAGGTCTTTCGACAGCTTGATCGTCTTGACCATGCCGATCTCGACGTCCTTGTACTTGACCTGGGTCTTGCCGGGCTCGAGCCCTTCGGCGCTGTGGAAGCTGATCGTGATTTCCGGGCCGCGTTCGCGCACGGACTTGATCACGAGGCCGATGCCGATCAGCGCGGCGATCAGCGGCACGAGCCAGACGAGCGACGGCAGCCAGCCGCTTTTCGTCGAGATCGTCGGATCGGGCGGCCGGGGCGCGTCGTGCTGCGGGCCTTGTGGGCTATTCATGGTGATTCCCTGAGGTTTCGACTGGATCCCAGATCAGGCGGGGATCGAACTGCATCGACGCGAGCATCGTCAGGATCACGACCGAACCGAACGCGAGCGCGCCGGGGCCGGCCGTGATGACGGCGAGCGAACGGAAATGGACGAGCGCGACGGTCAGCGTCACGACGAAGATGTCGAGCATCGACCAGCGGCCGATGCGCTCGACGATCCGGAACAGCCGCGTGCGCTGCTGCGGCCGCCACGCGGTGCGGCGCTGCGCGCTGATCACGAGGATCAGCAGCACGCCGAGCTTGAGCATCGGCACGAGGATGCTCGCGACGAACACGACGACGGCGAGCGGCCAGTCGCCCGACACCCAGAAATAGATGACGCCGCTCATGATCGTGTCTTCCTGCGAGCCG
>JABLTH010062420.1_pt1 | contig 12367 bp, 7 predicted proteins | sample 7875711 | NCBI WGS metagenome assembly JABLTH01 (sample SAMN14941262, study PRJNA633318) | bioreactor metagenome | isolation source: bioreactor | place: China | collected 2019-03-05 | reverse complement strand
GCGCAGCTGCTGCAACGGCGAGGTCCGCGCCCAGTACGCCGGGTCGGCACCGAACGCGCGGTCGTACAGGCGCAGGTGCGGTCCCGCCATCAGGCTCGGCACGTCCAGCGCGGCGCTGTCGAGCGAGATGGTGCCGAGCCAGCGCTCCGCGCCGCCTTCACTGGCGATCGACGGATCGGCCGCGAGCAACGCGACCAGATGTGCGCCCGCCGAATGCCCCGCGAGCACGACGCGGGCGCCATCGCCGCCCCACTCGCCCGCATGGCGCTGCACGTACGCCAACGCCGCCGCCACGTCGCGCGCCTGCTCCAGCGGGCCCGTCGCGGGCAGCATGCGGTAGTCGATCGAGACGAACACGTATCCGGCCGCCAGCCAGTGCGGCATCTTGTTTCCGGTGACGCCCGGGCCGTCCTTGCCGCCGACTGCCCAGGCGCCCCCATGCACCATCAGGATCACCGGGGCGCCATGCGCCCTCTCAGGGGCATAGACGTCCAGACGCTGCGCCACGGCATCGCCGTACCGCACGTCCCCCCACACACGCGCGCCCTCCGGCGCACCGGCGGTACGCGATACGGCCGGCGGCAGCCAGACGGCCAGCAGCAGTCCCATCCATACCAGCGTGAGCAGTCGTCGCATGGCGCGTTCCTCAGCGGCAGGGAATGGTTTCGCCGGCCGCGTTGGTGCAGCTGCCGGTATGCGTCACGCCGTCCCGGGTGACGGTGGTCGAGCCATTGTAGGTGTTGCCGTTCGCTGCCTTGATATCGCTGGCATGGGTGACGCCCTGGCCGGTCGCTCCGGTGGTAGAGCCGGCATAGCTCGCCCCGTGGGCGCCAGTAGCGCCGGTGTGACGGGAGAAGCCGCCGGTGCCGTCCGCGTTGCGATAGGCCAAGCCCTGGCTGGCGACGCTGCCGCCGTCCGCGCCGTTGGCGCGGAAGCCCGACTGGTGCTGCATCGAGCCATCGGCGTTCCGGGTGGTCTCGCCGGAGCGCGCCAACGTGTCGCCGTTGCGTCCACGCCAGGCGCCTGCGCTGGCGGTGCGTGCGTCACCCTGTCCGTCGGTCGACGTGCGCCGGCCATGGACGCCGGCCGCCCCGTCCGGCCCGCGGAATCCCGAGACGTGGCCGGCGGCCACGCCGCCATCGGGACGGACATGCGCGCCGCGCGCCGCGAAGCGTCCCGTCGCGCCGGCTGGAACGGCGGCCGCCAGGCCCATCGCGAGCGCCATGCCGAGAACGATGTGCTTGTTCATCACTACCCTCCATGACGGGCGGATTGCCCGGAAGGCGATGCTGGGGGCGAAGGTCCCTCAAGACATGTCCCGCGCGCGAACGACTGCAACCGGCTGTTGCCGGCCCGGGCACCGGACACATTTGTTTACATCTCGGCTCCTCCACGGACCGGTGACACGGCAGAATCCCGCCATGCCCCAGCCTCCCGCGCCTCCGCAGATCGTGATCGTCGATGACGACGCGCGGCTGCGCGACCTGCTGGTGCGCTACCTGGAACAGCAGGGCTTCCAGGCCCGCGCGGTCAACGACGGGCGCGAGCTGGACCGCGAGCTCGGCCGCCGCCACGTCGACCTCATCGTGCTGGACCTGATGCTCCCCGGCGAGGACGGCCTGTCGATCTGCCGCCGCCTGCGCGGACAAGGCGTGGAAACACCCATCGTGATGCTCACCGCCCGCGGCGACGAGATCGATCGCATCGTGGGTCTGGAAATCGGCGCCGACGACTACCTGCCCAAGCCCGGCAATCCGCGCGAACTGGTCGCCCGCATCAACGCGGTGCTGCGCCGAGGCCGCATGCCGCCCGGCAGTCCGAAACCCGATGGCCCCGCCATACGCTTCGGTGCGTTCACGCTCGAACTGGGTACGCGCCGCCTGCTGCGCGATGGCGAGCCTCTGCGGCTGACCACCGGCGAATTTGCCGTACTCGCCGCGCTGCTGCAGCGTCCGGGCCAGCCGCTCACCCGCGATCAGCTTATGAGCGTGGCGCGCGGCAAGGAACATGGCGCCTTCGATCGCAGCATGGACGTGATGCTCAGCCGCCTGCGCCGGCTGATCGAAGACGACCCCAAGCAGCCGCGCTGGCTGCAGACCGTCTGGGGCCACGGCTACGTCTTCGTGCCCGACGAGCCGGCGACGTGAGCGCGCAACCGCCGCGCCTCTTCACCCGCCTCGCCTGGCTGCTGGCCGGCACGGTGGCGCTGGTGGTACTGATCGGCGTGCTCACCCTGCGCGCGAGCAGCAGCCAGCTCGCCGGCGACTACGCCGCCCGCACGCTCGCCTTGCAGATCGCCGCGGCCGATACGCTGCTCGCCGAAGGACGCGAGCGAGCGCTCGGTGCGCTCGGCATCGAACGGGCCAGCGTGCCACCGCCCGGACGCGAGCCGGTCATGCGCGTACTGCGCGGCATCCTCGCGGAAACCCGCGCGCGCGCGCCGGAGCACGAGATGCGGTTGCTGGTGCGCGACCGCATCCCCGTGCTGTGGATCGCCGCGAGGGCTCCTACCACTGGCTGGATCGGCATTCCCTTGGTCGGCCTGCGCGCGTCGCTTGCGCGCACCGCGCTGTTCACCGCGGCCTGCGGCACCCTGATCGTGCTGCTGATGGCGGCCGCGTATGCGCGCAGCCTCACCGCGCCCTTGCGGCGGCTGGCCGCCGCGGCCGGCGACGTCGTCGCAGGCACGCCGCCTCCGCCGCTGGCGAAGCCATCGGTGCGCGAGATCGTCGATCTGGAGCTGGCCCTGGTACGCGCAGCCGCCAACGTGCGCCGCAGCGCGCGCGAGCGCGACCTCATGCTGGCGGCGCTGTCGCACGACCTGCGCACGCCGCTGGCGCGCCTGCGGCTCGGCCTGGAGCTGGCCGGCCCGGGCGACGATCCTCAGCTGCGCGATGGCATGGTCGCGGACATCGAAGCCATCGACGCGCTCAGCGCGCAATTCATCGCCTTCGTGCGCGACGGCAGCGAGGAAACCAGCGCGGACGTCGACCTGGCGGCGCTGACGCGTGAACTGGTCGCGCGCAATGCCATCGACGGCGGAGCATGGCGGATCGATGCCCCCGACGCTCTCTGGGTGCGCGGCAAGCCGCTCGCGCTCGGCCGGGCGATCGACAATCTGATCCGCAATGCCATCCGCCATGGCGCGCCGCCTTTCCGCGTCGAACTGGCGGAGCACGGCGGCGAGGCGCGCTGCACCGTGTCCGATGCCGGCACCGGGGCACCGGCGGATCTGCTGGAACGGCTCGGCGAACCTTTTCTGCGCGCAGACGCCGCGCGCAGCGGCGCGCGAGGCAGCGGCCTGGGACTGGCCAGCTCGCGCCGCATCGCCCGCCAGCACGGCGGCAGGCTCTCGCTGCGCAACCTTCCCGCCGGCGGCTTCGAAGCCACGCTATCGCTGCCGGCGCTATGCGATCGCCCTGTCTGAGGCGATCCGCTCACATCTCGTTACAACCTCCAACAAAAGCGACACACCTCGCCGGCTGCGGCTTCCTATCCTGCGCCCCACCTTTCCAAGGAGCATCGCTATGCGCCGCATTCTCGCCACTTCCGCACTCGCCCTTCTGCTGCCGCTCGCTGCATGCGCGCAATCGAATGACCGCCTCGCCCGCGGCGCGGATGAGCTGAAACAGCGCTTCGTCAAAGCCGATATCAACGGCGACGGCGCACTCTCGCGCGACGAAGCCAAGGGGATGCCGCGTGTATCGGCCCACTTCGACGAGATCGACGCCGACCACGACGGCAGGGTCACCCTGCAGGAAATCGCCCAGGTCCTCGCCGCCATGCGCGACAGCCGCTGAGCGTCGCGGCAAACCGCCGCGACGGCTGGCTGGCGATGTTCGGCCCGCCGCGCTGGGCGGCGGGCCGAACGGTAGTGCTTACTGCGCCTTCACGCTGACGTCGTCGATCACGAACGAGGTCTGGTTGGAGCTGTCTTCCACCCCGTAGAAGTTGATCTGGATGGTCTGGCCGATATAGGCCGACAGGTCCACGGTGTGTTCCTGATAGCCCGAGGCGGCATTCACGTTGGACCAGGTGGCCAGCGTCACGTACTTGCCGGCAGAGGTGATCACCTGCGCGCTCAGCGTGTCGTACGCCGTGCTGCCGGTTTCGGCCGTGTCGATGTGCATGAAGAAATCGAGCGTCGCCTTGGTCGCCGTGGCCGGGATGGTGATGGACTGGCGCACGTAGTCGGTATGCGACGAGCCGTAGCCATCCAGCCACGCCTTGTAGCTGCCGGTGTGGGCCGGCTCGCTCGAGGTGTTGTTGATCACGCCGCTGGTCTGCGTCCACGGCGTGGTGCCGCTCTCGAAGCCGCCGTTCTGCACCAGCTCGGTCGACGTCGTGCTGTTGGAGACGCTGAAGCTCACCGCCGAACTCGTGCCGACGTTGCCGGCCGCGTCGTACGCCTTCGCTACGAGGCTGTGCGTACCGTTGGTCAGCGTGGTGGAATCCAGCGACGCGGTGTACGGCGTGGCGGTATCCGTGGCCTTCAAGGCGTTGTCGACGTAGAACTCGACCTTGGTCACGCCCACGTTGTCGCTGGCATTCGCCGACAGCGCGATCGTGCCCGAGGTACCGCTCTCGGACGCGCTCACCGTCGGCGGCGTGGTGTCGCCACCGGTGCTGTTGGACACGCTGAAGCTCACGGTCGAGCTCGTGCCGACGTTACCGGCCGCGTCGTAGGCCTTCGCCACGAGACTGTGCGTACCGTTGCTCAGCGTGGTGGAATCCAGCGTGGCCGTGTACGGCGTGGCGGTGTCGGTCGCCGTGAGCGCACCGTCGACATAGAACTCGACCTTGGTCACGCCCACGTTGTCGCTGGCGTTCGCCGACAGCGTGATCGTGCCCGAGGTACCGCTCTCCGAGGCGCTTACCGTCGGCGGCGTGGTATCGCCGCTGCTCGCGCCCTGCGTCACCCATACCGGCGCCGACCACAACTGCTTGCCGTCCTCCTGCGTGATCTTCGCGTAGTAGAAGTGGTCGCCATTGGCCGGCGTGATGGTCGTCGTCGACGTGCTGGACGTGGTGGCCACCGTGCCGTTGCTGCCCGGCACGCCCTCGAACACCTGCACGCGCTGCGCGGTGTGGCCGGCGGTGCTGGCGTAGTTGACGGTCAGCGTCAGTGAACCGCTGTTGCTGAAGCGGTCGCCCATCAGGTGGCCATTGGCGGTCAGTACGATCTGGCCGGTCTTGTCCTCCGTAGCGAACACGTGGCGCGCGCGCACCGCATCGAGGAAGGCATTGAGGCTCAGCGTGGTGCCGTTGGGAATCAGCACGCCGGTGCGGTTGGTGTAGCTGGCACCCCAGTTGGCGCAGTGGTTGTCCTGGTCGGAGCTCGGCGCCACGTGGTAACCGCGCTCCAGCAGGATGTTGAAGGCCGGCTCGTAGCTGGTGCGGCTGGTCTCGGTCTCGGTCGTGTTGTGCGAGAAGGCCGAGCTGTTGAGCACTTCGGCCAGCGCCATCACCTGGTCGCCGTCGGCGGTATAGCCGAGATCCTGCCCGTTGGCATTGAACTGGCCGCTACTGGCGGGATGGTTGAACTGGCCGACCCAGCCGTTGGTCTTCATCAGCGTATACAGCGACGCGTAGTCGCTCTTGGCCGTGAACACGTCGCCGATGAGCTGGTTGGAGCTGTTGTACTCCCACTCGAGCAGGCTGGGCGTGTTGAAGATATTGAGGTGGCCGCCGTTGCTGATCACGCCCCACTCCAGGCCGTAGATCGCCAGGAAGTTCGGATGCGCCGCGTTGAACGTGCTGGCCGCCTGCAGGCCCGACTGATACAGGTTGTGCGCGGTGGTGGGGCTCGCCGAGGTATTGGTGCCGGTCGAGCCGTCGTACATGTGGTTGTGCTCGGACGTCATCAGGATGTCGAGCCCATCGTTGAGCGCGTACTGATAGGCGTCGGCCGGACCGTAGGGTGCGCTCTGCGGGGGCTGCGCGTCCACGCAGGTGGAGACGTCGCCGCCACCGTCGCTGTGGTTGGTCTGGCTGTGCAGGTTGCCGTAGTAGACGGTGTACGGTAGGCTGCCGGTGACCGGCTGCGATTGCGTCGTCACCGCCATCGTCGTGGCCGTGCGCGTCGCGTGGCGCAGAGCAGTGAAGCGCGGCATCTGCGGGGCGGCGACGCTGCCCACCAGGACGTCGTAAGTCTGTTCTTCGATCAGCTGCGGCGCCTTGCTGCGTGCCGCCGTCAGCGCATTGCCGGCCAGGCCGGTGCCGATGCGCGCCACCGTACCGTTGTCGAGCGCGATCGCGCGCATGCGCACGGTGTAGTAGCCCGACGCCAGCGACTGGCCCGCGGCGTCGCGGCCGTCCCAGGTCACCTGGGCCTGCGTGCCGCCGGCGCGGATCGCGCCTTGTCCCTGCCAGTTGCGCAGGACTTCGCCATGCTTGCCGAGTACCGCGACATCCCACGCCACCGGCGTGCCCGCCGTGGCCCCGGGATAGCTGAAATGCAGCGTGATGACGCGGGCTCCGGCGGCCTGGAACGGCACATGCAGGCCCGTTTCGAATTCCTCATGGTCGGGCAAGCTTCCAGCCAGCGCAGGCAACGCCATGACGATGCCGGCAGTCAGCAGACTGCCAGTAAGCAACTTCTTCCACTCCATGTCTTCCCACCCCTCTAGTGGTTTGTGAGGATTCCCCTGCAGGACATCATCCAGTCCCAGCTGACAAGGGTATGACTCATGACCTATGAGCTCGTGACGGCGCCCACAAAATGGCTCATATGAGGTGCGAAAGTTTCTGCGACAGGATGACGTAAGTCTCCGCGCACGGAGTCATGGCAACGCGCATGTTGCGCATGGAGCGTGATCGAGCGCGCCATCGTTATGCCTGCGCGCTCCGTGTGGCATGCGCTTACACCGCTAGCGCGGCTTGCCGCTCGCGCTCGCCTGCGCATCGTCGCGGTGCCACCAGCCACCGCCCAAGGCCTGGAACAAGGCCACGGTGTCGCTGTATCGACCGGCCGGGGCCTGCACGAGCGCGATGCGCGCCTGCTGCCACGCGAGTTGCGCATTGAGCAGCTGGCTCTCGCTGATGTCGCCCAGCGCCAGCTGGCGCCGCGCGATGTCCAGGCTTTGCGAGGCTGCCCGCTCCGCGCGCTGCGTCGCCCGCAGCATCTCGGCATCCGCCTCGACGGCGTGCAGGACGTCGGCCACGTTCTGCATCGCCGCGAGTACCGTACCGCGATACTGCGCGGCCGATTGCCGATAGGCGGCCTCGGCCGCGCGCTGCTTGTGCTTGAGCGTGCCGCCGTCGAACAGCGGCTGGGTCAAGGTCGCGCCGAGATTCCAGAAGCCGTTGCCGGCACCGAACAAGTCGCCCGACTTCGAGGCGGCGCGACCGAACGAGGCGTTGATCTGCACGTCCGGCAGGCGCGCCGCGATGGCGACGCCGACCTCGGCGCTCGCCGCATGCAGCTGCTCCTCGGCGGCGCGCACGTCGGGACGCTGCTCCACCAGCTGCGCCGGCAGGCTCACCGGCAGTTCGGTCGGCAGTTGCAGCTCGTCGATGGAGAAGCGGGCATCGATGCCGGCGTCCGGCGTGCGTCCGCTCAACGCGGCCAGCAGATCGCGCTGCTGCGCCAACTGTTTCTCCAGGGGCGGCAGGGCCGCACGGCTCTGCTCCAGGGCAGCCACCTGTGCCGCCACGGCGGCGTCGGCGACGTCGCCCAATACCCTCTGCTGGCGCAACGTCGACAGGATCTTCGATTGCGCGTCGACGATGTCGTGCGTGGCTTGGATCTGCGCCCTCAGGGAGGCTTCCGCGATCGCGGCATTGACCAGATTGCTGGTCAGCGTGAGGTACGTCGCCTCGAGCTGGCAACGTTGCGCATGAGCGGACGCCACGGCCGATTCGACCTGCCGGCGCGTTCCGCCCCACAGGTCCGGCGCGTACGCCACGCTGACTTGCGCCGTGGTGAGGCTGTACAAGCTGGCCCCCGACTGCGCCGGGCTGGCGAGGTCCTTGGCCACGTCCTGGCGGGTCGGGTTGTAACTGCCATCCACCTGCGGAAAGTACGCGCCGCGCTGGGCATAGACGTTCTCCCACGCCGCTTCCAGCGCCGCATGTGCGGCTTCCACGTCTGCATTGCGCTGCAACGCGTCTTCGATCAGCTCATTGAGCGATGGCGAGCGGAACAGCGTCCACCATTGGCCCGGGATGTCCATCGATGCCACCCATCGCTGCGCTTCGCCGCCGTGCACAGAGGCGGACGCGGTGGCATCGCGCAAGGCTTCCGACGTATAGCGCGTCGCCTGGGGAGCGGCGGGCCGCTGGAAATCGGGACCGACGGCGCAACCGGCCAGGGCGATGGCGAGGCCGGCGCCGATCGCCGCGCGCGCGTGCTTCTTGAGGTGGATGTACATCGTCAGATCTCCTGCGCCGGTTGCGCATGGCGACGGCGGCGACGCTCGACGAAGCGCTCGAGCGCGTCGTAGAGGGCCGGAAGAATGAAGAGGGTCAGCAGGGTCGCGATGACCAGGCCGCCGACCACGACGGTAGCCAGCCCGCGCTGCACGTCCGTGCCGATGCCGGTGGCGAGCGCCGCCGGCAGCATGCCCACGCTGGCGACCGTGGCGGTCATCAGCACCGGACGGAAGCGCTCGGTGGCGCCCAGCAACACCGCGTCTCGCACGCCATGGCCCTCGCGGCGCATGCGGTTGAAGTTGGCGACCATGATGATGCCGTTCTGCACCGCCACGCCGAACAGCGCGATGAAGCCCACCGCCGTGGCGATGTTCAGCGTCTCGCCCTTCACGTGCAGCGAGATCAGGCCGCCCAGCGTGGCCAGCGGCACCACGCCCAGCACCAGCAGGGCCTGGCGCAGGTTGCCGAACTCGGCGAACAGCAGCACCGCCATCACCGCCAGCACCAGGCCCATCACCAGGGCCAGGCGCGCCTGGGCGCGCTGCTGGTTCTCGAACTGGCCGGCCCATTCCAGCCGGTACTGGCGCGGATCGAACTTCACGCGCTCGCCGATCCGCGCCTGCGCTTCGGCCAGATAGTCGGACAGCGCGCGGTCACGGTTGTCGATGCGCACGGTGAGCTGACGCTTGCCGCCTTCGTGCGCGATGGTGCTCTCGCCGGTCTGCAGCGTGATCCGGGTGACCATCGCCAGCGGCACGCGCGCACCCGACGGCGCAGTGAGCACGAGCTGGCCGAGCGCTTCGGGGTTGGCCGCGACGGCATGCGGGACGCGCGCGGTCACGTTGTACACGCGATCTTCCACGTACGCCTGAGTGATGGGCGAGCCGCCGACACCGGTCTGGATCAGCGTGTTGATGTCCGCCACGTTGATGCCGTAGCGCGCGGCGGCGTCGCGGTCGACCTTCACGGTGAGCTGCGGGATCGGCGGCTCCTGGAAGATGGACGCATCCGCCGTGCCGCGCACGCTTTTGAGCGCGTCCACGATCTCGCCGCCGATACGGCGCAGCTCCGCGAAGTCGTTGCCGTAGATGCGCAGCACCAGCGGACTGTGCGCACCGCCGACCATATCGTTCTCGCCATCAATGATCGGCTGGCTGATACCCACGCTGATGCCCGGAATCTGTTGCAGGCGCGCATTGAGGCGACGCACGAAGTCAGCCTTGTTCTCGCCCGCAGGCCACGCGTCGTAGGGTTTCAGCCCCACGCCCGACTCGATATGCGAAGGCGTCCACGGATCGCTGCCGGTGTCGTTGCGCCCCAGCTGGGTCACCACGTAGCTCACCTCGGGGAAGCTACCGACCACGCGGCGGTACTCGCTGGCCATCTCGCTGGCTTTCTCCAGCGACAGTCCGCTGGGCAGCTGCACCTGCACCCATAGCGAGCCTTCGTCGAGCTCGGGCAGGAACTCGCGGCCGATCGTCGAACCCAGCAGCAGTACCGCCGCCAGCGCGACCGCGGCAATGCCGTAAGTGACCCGCGGATGGCCGAGCAGCGTGTTCAGCCAGCGGCGGTAGCCCGCCTGCAGGCGCTCCAGCGGTTTGTTGTGGAAGATCTTGCGCGGCTTGCGCAAGGCCAGCCAAGCCAACGCCGGCACCAGGGTGATCGCGCAGAGCAAGGCGCCCAGCAGGGCATAGCCCACAGTGTGGGCCATGGGCGAGAACAGCTTGCCCTCGGCGTGCTCGAAGGCGAGCAGCGGCGCATAGGCGGTGATAATGATCAGCGTGGCGAAGAAGATCGACCGCGCCACCTGCTTGGTGGCACCCAGCACGTCCGCTTCATGCAGATAGGCTTCCGGCCTCATCTCGCGCTTGCGCAGGATCGCTTCGGTTACCACGATCGCTCCGTCCACGATCACGCCGAAGTCGATCGCGCCGAGCGAGAACAGGTTGGCCGGCATCTTGAAGAAGTGCATCACGATGAACACGGTCACCAGCGCGAACGGAATGGTCACTGCCGCCACCAGTGCGCTGCGCGGGCTGCCCAGGAACAGGATCAGCACGATGCAGACCAAGCCCACGCCCTCGATCACGGTATGCGAGACCTTGCTCACCGTGGCCTGTACCAGATCGTCGCGGTCGATGAAGGGCACGATGCGCACGCCATCCACGGCCAATTGCGCGTTGAGTTCGTCCACCTTGGCGTGAATGCCTTCGAGCACCTTGGAGGGGTTCTCGTACTTCAGCAGGTCGACGATGCCTTCGATCGTGTCCGGATCGTTGTCCTTGCCCAGGATGCCCTCACGGATCTGGTGACCGTACTGCAGCTTGCCCAGGTCGCCGACGCGGATGGGGTTGCCGTTGTGCTGGGTCACCACGATGTCGCCCATGTCCTTGAGCGAGCGCATCAGGCCCTCGCCGCGGATCACGTAGGACTGCTCGCCGCGCGTGATGCGCCCACCGCCGGCATTGGTGTTGTTGGCGCTGAGCGCGGCGATCACATCGTTCATGCCCACGCCGAACTGCAACAGCTTCTGCGGATCCACTTCCAGCTGGAATTCCTTGGTGAAGCCGCCGAAGTTGTCGACGTTCGCCACGCCGGGCACTTGCTGCAAGGCGGGGATCACCTTCCAGCGCTGGATCTCGGAGAGCTCCATGAGGTTCCGCGTGTCCGACTCGAGCGTGTAGCGATAGATCTCGCCGGCCGGACCCGATACCGGATCGAGCGTGGGAGTCGCGCCGGTGGGCAGGGTCACGCCGGCGATGCGTTCCATCACGCGCTGGCGCGACCAGTAGTCCTCCGCGCCATCGCGGAACACCAGCGTGATCAGCGACAGGCCGAAGGTGCTGCTGGAGCGCGTGGACACCACGCCGGGCGTGCCGGCCCGCGCGCGCTCGAGCGGAATGGTGATCTGCTGTTCGATTTCCTCGGCGGCCAGGCCGGGCACCTGGGTGGTGACCTGCGCGGTGACGTCGCTGAGTTCCGGATAGGCCTCCACGGCCAGCTGGGTCCAGGCGTAATGACCGTAGATCATCACCAGCACCGCCACGCCGAACACCAGCGCCCGCCTGTGCAGGCACCAGGCGATGAGCTTGTCAATCATTGATCAGCACTCCACCGGCCACCACCACGCGATCGCCGGGCTGGAGACCCTTGACGATGCGCGCCTGATCGCCTTCGTCCAGGCCCAGCTCCACCGCGCGGCGCACGAACGCCCACGGCGAGACCTCGACGAACACGGTGACACTGTCGTTGTTCATCAGCAGCGCCGACTGCGGCACCAGCAGCGCCTTCGGCTGCGGCACCTGGAAGGCGGCGGTGGCGAACATGTTGGCCTTGAGGGTGCCGTCGGCATTCGGCACCACGATGCGCGCTTTGACGCGGCGCGAATCGGCGTCCAGCACGTCGCTGACCGATTGCACTGTGCCGTGGACATGACGGCCCGGCAGCGCCGGCAGGGTCACGTCGGCATCGACGCCGGGCTTGATCAGCGCCGCTTCGTTCTCCGCCACGTTGGCCGTGACCCATACGTGGCCGAGATCCGTCACGGTCATCAGCACCGCGTTGGGATCGTTGGCGTACGCGCCCACGCCGATGGACAGCGCGGTCACGCTGCCGTCGCTGGGAGCGACCACCGGCATGCCATGCGCGTCGCCGCGGGTACCGTCAGCGCCGAGCGAGGCCAGGCGCGCCTGCGCGCGGGCGTCCTCGGCCTGCGCCTGGTTGTAGGCGCTGCGTGCGGCTTCGAGATCCTTTCGGGCGGATCCACCAGCCAGCTCCACGCCTTCGGCGCGCTCCCGCGCCTGCTTCGCCAGCACCAGGGCATCGGCGGCCTTGCGCGCATCGGCCACGGCCTGGGCGTAATCGCCCGAGGCGATGACCGCCAGCACCTGCCCGCGCGTCACGCGATCGCCGAGCTTGACCTTGAGCTCGACGACGCGGCCGGTCACCGGCGCCAGCACGTTGACCGTATGGCTCGGGTCGGCCTCGATCATCG
>JABLTH010043844.1_pt1 | contig 12368 bp, 9 predicted proteins | sample 7875711 | NCBI WGS metagenome assembly JABLTH01 (sample SAMN14941262, study PRJNA633318) | bioreactor metagenome | isolation source: bioreactor | place: China | collected 2019-03-05 | reverse complement strand
TCCAGCGCCTGGATCGGCCGTCGCCCTGGGGCGAAAAAGGCCTTGGCCTGGGCTTGTCCATCTGCGACCGCATCGCCAACATCCTGGACCATCGCCTTGAACTGTCGTCGCGCATCGGCCACGGCAGCCGTTTCGCGGTCGTCGTTCCCCGTGTCGACGCCGTGCCGCCGAGGCGGCGCGCGATCACCCAGCCTGCCGTGGTCGCCGAGCGCTTGCCGCTCACCGTGCTTTGCCTCGACAACGATCCGGCCATTCTCGATGGCATGCGCGCCTTGCTGACGCGCTGGGGGGTGGATTGCCGGGTGGCCATCGACCCGAAGCAGGCCGAGCAGCAGCTGCGGCAAGGTGGCATCGACATGATCCTCGCCGACTATCACCTCGCCGACGATATGAACGGCTTGCAGGCGCTCCAGTATCTGCGCGGCGTGCTCGGCGACCTGCCGCCGGTGGCGATGATCACCGCCGACGGCAGCAGCGAACTCAAGCAGCGCGCGCGCCTGCTGGGCTATCCGTTGCTGCACAAGCCGGTACGCCCGGCGGCGCTGCGTGCGCTGCTCAGCGCCAGGGCGCGCAAGAGCACCGCCTGACGGCTAGCGTCTGAGGGCTCGCGTCAATCGTCGTCGTCGGGTAGCGGCTGCTGCATGGCGCCCGGTTCGACGGCGAGCTGGCTCGCCGCCAGCGCGACCTGCGTGCGGTTGTTCACGCCGAGCTTGCGCATGATCGCAGTCATGTGCGCCTTCACCGTCGCTTCGGAGACACCCAGGTCGTAGGCGATCTGCTTGTTGAGCAAACCCTCGGCGATCATGGTGAGTACGCGGAACTGCTGCGGCGTCAGCGAAGCCCCGCGCGTGGCGATCTCCGCCTCGTCATCTTTCAGCGTAGAACCGGCGTCGCTCAGCAGGGCATGCGGCATCCACACGTCGCCATCGAGCACGGTGCGGATCGCCTGCACGATGTCTTCGCTGGAGCTGGACTTGGGAATGTACGCCGATGCACCGTGCGCAAGCGCGCGCCGCGCGACCTGCGCCTCTTCGTGGCCCGAGACCACGATGGTGGGCAGTCCGGGAAACTGTCCGCGGATATGCGCGAGCGCCGAGTATCCGCGCGCGCCAGGCATGTGCAGGTCGAGCAGCAGCAGGTCCGCCTCCGGATACTGCTCCACCATGGTCAGCAAGCTGTGCACGCTGTCGGCGCAATGTACGTTCGCCTCAGGCATGGCGCTGAGCACCGCGCGCTGGAGGGCGTCGCGGAACAGCGGATGGTCGTCGGCGATCAGGACATCGGGCATGGGAGTGAATGGGGAATCGGGAATGGGAGAGCGGCGCGAGTCTGCCTCGCTATTCGCGATTCCCTTTCGTCATTTGATCAAGCGCTCGTCGACCAGGTTCTTCACCACGCTCGGATCGGCGAGCGTGGAGATGTCGCCGAGCTGGTCCGGCTGGTTCTCGCCGATCTTGCGCAGGATACGGCGCATGATCTTGCCCGAGCGGGTCTTGGGCAGGCCCGGCGCCCACTGCAGGTAATCCGGCGTGGCGATCGGACCGATCTCTTTGCGCACCCAGGCGATCAGTTCCTTGCGCAGCTCGTCGCTGCCTTGTTCGCCGGCGATCAGCGTGACGTAGGCGTAGATGCCCTGGCCTTTGATCTCGTGCGGGCAGCCGACCACGGCGGCCTCGGCCACCTTCGGGTGCGCCACCAGGGCGCTTTCCACCTCGGCGGTGCCGATGCGGTGGCCGCTGACGTTGATGACGTCGTCCACGCGTCCGGTGATCCAGTAGTAGCCGTCCTCGTCGCGGCGCACGCCATCGCCGGTGAAATAGTTGCCCGGGTACGCGGTGAAGTAGGTTTCGATGAAGCGCTGGTGGTCGCCGTACACCGTGCGCATCTGGCCCGGCCAGGAATCGGTGATCACCAGATTGCCCTCGGTGGCGCCTTCCAGCACCGTACCGCTCGCATCGACGATGGCCGGCGTGATGCCGAAGAACGGCTTGGTCGCGGAACCGGGCTTGGCGTCTATCGCGCCGGCCAGCGGGGTGATCAGGATGCCGCCGGTCTCGGTCTGCCACCAGGTGTCCACGATCGGGCAGCGCTCGTCGCCGACCACGCGGTAGTACCACTCCCAGGCCTCGGGATTGATCGGCTCGCCCACCGAGCCGAGCAGGCGCAGCGAGGCGCGCGAGGCCTTCTTCACCGGCGCTTCGCCTTCGCGCATCAGTGCGCGGATGGCAGTTGGCGCGGTGTAGAACAGGGTGACCTTGTGCTTGTCCACCACGTTCCAGAAGCGGCTGGTGTCCGGATAGTTCGGCACGCCGTCGAACATCACCGTGGTCGCTCCGTTGGCCAGCGGGCCGTACACCACGTAGCTATGCCCGGTGACCCAGCCCACATCGGCCGTGCACCAGTACACGTCGTCCTCGCGCAGGTCGAACACCATCTCGTGCGTGTAGCTGGCATAGACCAGGTATCCGCCGGAGGTATGCAGCACGCCCTTGGGCTTGCCGGTGGAACCGGAGGTGTAAAGGATGAACAGCGGATGCTCCGCTTCGACCGGAGTGGGCGGGCAATCGGCCGACTGGCCTTCCATCAGCACGTGGTAGTAGCGGTCGCGCGGCGACTGCATCGGCACGGCGCTGCCCGTGCGGCGCACCACGATTACGGTCTCCACGCTGTTGGTGCCGGGACGTTCCAGTGCCGCGTCGACGTTCGTCTTGAGCGGGATCCTCTTGCCGCCGCGCACGCCCTCGTCGGCGGTGACGATCACCTTGGCGGTGGAGTCGGCGACGCGGCCGGCCAGCGAGTCCGGCGAAAAGCCGCCGAACACCACCGAGTGCACGGCGCCGATGCGCGCGCAAGCCAGCATGGACACGGCGGCCTCGGGGATCATCGGCATGTAGATCGCCACGCGATCGCCCTTGGCGACGCCGAGGTTCTTGAGCGTGTTGGCGAACTTGCACACTTCGGCGTGCAGCTCGCGATAGGTGAGGTGGCGCGACTCGTTCGGGTCGTCGCCCTCGAAGATGATCGCGGTTTTGTCGCCGCGTGTTTCCAGGTGGCGGTCCAGGCAGTTGGCCGACACATTGAGCTCGCCGTCCTCGTACCAGCGGATGTGCAGGTTCGCCGGATCGTAGGACACGTTCTTGATGCGGGTCGGCGCCTTCGTCCACGCCAGGCGCTGGCCGATCTCGCCCCAGAAGCCCTCCGGATCGCGCACCGATGCCTCGTAAAGGCGCTCGTAATCCTCCTTGCGGATGCGGGCCTTGGCGGCGAACTCGGGCTTGACGGGGTAGACCTTGCTCATGGACGGCTCCTGCTGGCCGGGCGACCAGGCGCCCGCGGACGTGGATCGCCGCGACAAACCCTTTGCCGACGGCGTGTCGGGCGAGTGTAGCGAAAGGCCGGCAAGGGGGTCGTGACGGGTTTGGTTCGACTTTGGTCGAGGTTCGACCAATGGGGAATAGGCGTCCGCATTGCAGCATCACCAAGCTCGGTCTCGCCATAGCCCCGGGGAGGCAAGACCATGGTGTGCATTCGTTCGGGCGGTCGCCGTACCGCCGTCGCGCTGGCGATCGCCGTCGCGCTGGGCCTGCCCTTGGGGGCGCAGGCCGAGCCCGCGGCCAAAGCCAAGGCCAAGACTGTCACGCGCGAGCAACAGCTCGAATCCCGCGTGTCGCAGCTCGAGCAGGAACTGACGGAATTGAAGGACATGCTGCGCCAGCAACAGGCCCAGCAACAGCAACAGCAGCAACAGGTAGTTCAGGCGCAGCAGCAGGCGGCCGAAGCCAATGCCACCGCGCAGAAGGTGGCCGCGGCCCCGCCGCCGAAAGAGACCTTCAGTACCGCGCCGGGCGTGTCGGTTGCGCTGCATGGCTTCATCAGCGCCAGCGCCTTCAGCCAGAGCAGGAACTTCTCGTTCGGCAACGGCCAGAACGCCGAGTATCCCGTGCCGAGGACCGCCGCGGCGCCGTCGTCCGGCTCGCTCAGCGGCGTGGACGTGCGCAACACGCGCTTCTGGCTGGACTTCAAGGGCGGCAAGTTCACCGACAGCTGGAGCGGTGGCGGCCGCATCGAGATGGACTTCTTCGGTGGCTTCAACGGCACCGGTCCGTATAGCGAACAGCAACCGGTACCGCGCCTGCGCCAGGCCTACATGGACCTGACCAACCCGGACACCGGCAGCACGGTGCGCATCGGCCAGCAGTGGGAGCTGCTGTTCCCGCTGGACATGGTGTCCACCTCGCTGTCGCACATCGCCTTTCCGCTGGGCTTCGGCACGGGCCTGATCGGCTGGCGCTTCCCGGGTGTGGTGTGGATGCAGGACCTCAATCACGGTTCGTCGTCCGGCCCGAAGTGGCGGCTTGACCTGGGCGCCTTCGAAGGCACGTGGACCGGCCCGGGCGACAACATCAACTACCTGACCGCGGGCAACGCGGGCTTCCGTCCGCAGATCGAGGCGCGCCTGCACGTGCAGGACAAGGATGGGCTGGCGTTCTTCGTCGCGCACTACAGCCAGGTCAACCTCAAGGGCGTGGGCGACACCGTGGCCGCGCCGATCAAGGACAAGATCACCAGCCTCGCCTACGAGCTGGGCGGCAGCTGGAAGCCGGGCCCGTGGAACTTCAAGGCGCTGGTATATGCCGGCAAAGGCATCGGCCAGGTCTTCGGCGACCTCTCGCAGTTCGGCGACATCAAGGACCAGGGCGGCTACGTGCAGGCCGGCTACAACTTCACCAAGAACTGGAGCGTCAACGCGTTCTACGCGCAGGCCAACCCGGACGACAAGGACGTGATCCGCTGGGCCGGAAAGGCGCCCTTCGTCAACGGCCGCCTGCGCAACCGCCAGACCGCGCTCAGCCTGCAGTACGCCGCGGGCGCCTATGAGCTGGGTGCGGAATGGATGTACGACAAGCTGGACTACACCACGACCGGCCTGGACCGCAAAAAGCTCGGCGGCAACCAGTTCAGCCTCAACGCGCTCTACAAGTTCTGACCCGCGAGGCGGCGCACGGGGGTGCGCCGCCTCGACGGAACCGCGGAGGCCGACGCGCCTTCACCGGCCCATCCCGACGCCGGCCATCTCACATCCGTAGGGGAGCAACATGGCTAAGACTGCAACGGACGCCGCCGCGCTCGACACCAGCCACCGCAGGGTGATCCTGGCGTCCAGCCTCGGCACGGTCTTCGAGTGGTACGACTTCTATCTGTACGGCTCGCTCGCCGTGCTGATCGGCAAGCACTTCTTCTCGGGCCTCAACGAAACCAGCGGCTTCATCTTTGCGCTGCTGGCCTTCGCCGCCGGCTTCGCCGTGCGGCCGTTCGGCGCCATCGTGTTCGGTCGCCTCGGTGACCTCGTCGGGCGCAAGTACACCTTCCTGATCACCATCATCATCATGGGCTTGTCGACCTTCCTGGTCGGCGTGCTGCCGAGCTACAGCACGGTGGGCATCATCGCGCCGGTGATGCTGATCGCGCTGCGCCTGCTGCAGGGTCTCGCGCTCGGCGGCGAGTACGGCGGCGCAGCCACCTACGTGGCCGAACATGCGCCGCACGGCAAGCGCGGCCTGTACACCAGCTTCATTCAGATCACGGCGACCTTCGGCTTGTTCCTTTCGCTGCTGGTGATCCTCGGCACGCGCCTGAGCCTGGGAGACAAGGCGTTCGAGGACTGGGGCTGGCGCGTTCCGTTCCTGATCTCCTCGCTCCTGGTTGCGGTATCGGTCTATATCCGTCTGCAACTGCAGGAGTCGCCGGTGTTCCGCCAGATGAAGGCGGAGGGCAAACATTCCACGGCCCCGCTCACGGAGGCCTTTGGACAGTGGAAGAACCTCAAGGTCGTGATCCTCGCGCTGCTGGGCGCGACAGCGGGCCAGGCGGTGGTCTGGTACACGGGCCAGTTCTACGCGCTGTACTTCCTGACCCAGAGCCTGGAGGTCGAAGGCACCACCGCCAATCTGCTGATTGCCTGCGCGCTGATCATCGGCACGCCATTCTTCGTGTTCTTCGGCTGGCTGTCGGACCGCATCGGCCGCAAGAGCATCGTACTTGCCGGCTGTCTGCTGGCAGCGCTGACCTATTTCCCGATCTTCAAGGGCCTTACCCACTACGGCAATCCGGCCATCGAAGCCGCAGCGGCCGGCGCGCCGGTAACCGTGGTGGCCGATCCGAATGCTTGCAGCTTCCAGTTCGACCCGGTGGGCAAGAGCAAATTCACCAGCTCATGCGACGTGGCCAAGACTTTCCTGGCCAAGAAGGGCATTCCCTACCGCACCGAGGGCGCGCCCGCCGGCGCGGTGGCGCAGGTGAAGATCGGCGACAAGACGATCGACTCGTTCGAAGGCGGCAGCCTCGACAGCGCAGCCTTCGCCGCGCAGAGCAAGGCCTTCGGTACCACCGTCGGCGCCGCGTTGAAGACGGCGGGCTATCCCGACAAGGCCGACCCTGCGCAATCGAACTACCCGATGCTGGTGGTGCTGCTGGCGATCCTGGTGATCTACGTGACCATGGTCTATGGACCGATCGCCGCATGGCTGGTGGAGATGTTCCCAACGCGCATCCGCTATACCTCGATGAGCTTGCCGTACCACATCGGCAACGGCTGGTTCGGCGGCTTCGTCCCGACCATCGGCTTCATGCTGGTCGCGTGGAAAGGCGACATCTACTACGGGCTCTGGTATCCGATCATCGTGGCGATCGGCACGTTCTTCATCGGGTTGCTGTTCCTGAAGGAGACGAAGGACGTGGATATCATCAACTGAAGGAGCACCTCCCTCCTCGCAAAGCAGCGGCCACTGGCCGCTGCTTTCTTTTAGGGAAGCCGCGCAGGTTGCGGCATTCGTTCCCGGAGCTATGCCACAGGTGTAGTGCATTGCGTCTTGTGGAAGCGTCCGTAAGTCGACGCCGAGAAATCGAAGTTGCTCGCGTAGATGCGATTGATCGCGGGGATTGCCCGGCTGAACATCGATATCCGACTCGACGTCGCTTGGGTCGACGATCTGAAACGCGTAGCGAGGCAGTAGGGGTGCAGTGCGCTCATCGCTGAGCTGGTGATCGAGATGACCGCTCGCCGTCACTGGCGAGAGAGCCGCCATCGCGCATTTGCAGGCGGTCCCGCAGATCAGGCGTCGTTTCCTGGCTTCCATCGGTGAATCCGTTCGTTCGAAGAATCTGTGTTTGCTTGTTGGAAAAGAGGCGGTGACCTTGGCCACCGCCTGCAGATCAGCGAGGACGGCAAGTGACGGTGACCGTTCCTTGGCTGCTCAAGACGCTTCCACACTGCCAGCGCGGTGCTACTTGAATCTCCTGCACACCTGCGCCCAGGAACTCCAGCTGATTGCGCATCAAAATGATGTCATAAGCTTTGCCCGAGCCGGTGTAGTCGAACTCCATGATCTGCTTCGCCAGCTGGTCCGGCTGAATGGGTACCGGATTGCCATGCGAATCGCGCAGAGAGTCTTCGACGATCTCGTAGACCGGAACGGTCGTGCTGTTGTTGAGCCGGAGTGTTGCCTTGCCCCCGTCAGCCAGGTACACGATCACGTCGATGCCAGGCAATTTGCTGTTGTCGATGATGCCAAGTGCCGATAGCACTTTGGCCACGTTGTCCATGCCGATGTTCACTCTCTGCAGCATGTTGCTGCGCACGGAGTCCAGCAGGAGATCGCGTTTTGCGCCGGCCCGGGAAATGTCGAACACCGTCGTGTTCGGATCCGGATAATCGATCACCGGATTGATCGGATTGCCGAGGATCCCTGTATTGCGCGGAAAGAAATTGCCGTCCCGATAGAACGCCTGGTAAGGCGCCGACGCCGTCTGCGCCGGATCGATGATCTGGAACTCGTAGAACTTCTTAAAGCCCACCGGCTCCGTGTAATAGAACTGGACCAGGTATTGATAGGCCTCCGTGTAAGGCGGCTCCACCTCCTTGTCGTACACATAAGTTTCGATCGTCGCGATGGGAGAGATCGGCTGCGCCGTGAGCGGCGTCGGCACGGTCATTTCCTGGTTGCAGTTGGGGTCGCCAGGGCGGTTGCTGCAGGGGGGATTCGACCAGCCTCGCGCCAGCTGGTACTTGTGGATGGTCTGCGCGGGGAAGTTGCCGACATAGAAGTCGAACGTGCCCATCTCGCCGGTCAGACCTCTCACCATCGCGCGTTCCTGCTCCACCGAGCAGCCGTCGCAGAAGTACAGGTTCACGCGGTCCGCGGCCACGGCGGGACAGGCCGCCAGCATGAGCAGGCCGACGCCCGCCAATTTGCCAATCATGAGTTGCTCCTTTGGACGTTTTCGCAACTTTCAGTTGCGAAGTGGAACGTCAGCCAGGAGGCCCCGGACAGGCAATCGGAGCATTACGAAATGCTTAGTGGCGGCGGCGAGCCGCTCAGTGATGGAAGGGCGATTTCCCTTCGCGCAGGCGCTGCAGGTCGTAGTCGGAGAGTGTTTCCATGCGCGAGCTGGCGCTGATCCGCGCCTGCGCGAAGGCCAGCGCGGTGGCGAAGGCGCCGACGATGGCCAGCAGCAACCAGAGTCCCATCGCTCCGCCGCTGTGGCGGGTGAAGCTCAGGACCAGAGAGAGGACGGTGCCGATCAGCAGGAGCCAGCGCATGAAGACCTCGGTTCTCGGGAAAGAGACAGTCGCCGGAACGGCTCCGACGCTACCTCGACCAGGGCGCGGATCATAGTAGGCCGAAGGTTCGAGGTTTGCCGTAGCGCGCACAAACCGTATCGATTCGCGTCGTACCATCGTGCCGGCTTTTTCCCGACGGCGGCGTGCCATGCGGAAGGCGAACTCCCGATCCACCGACGACGAACGGTCCGGCTGGCTGCAGCGCGCCTTCGACGGAGCGGGTGGTGTCTTTTCCCTGTTGCTGGACCACCTCAAGCCATTGCGCGTTGCGCTGTGGGTCCTGGCCATTGCCGCCGTGGTGGCGACCAGCGTGGACCAGGCAGCCGAACTCTTCCTGATCGCCGTCTGGATCGACCCGAGCCTGTGGCGTTACCTGGCCTTGCTCGGCAGCAGCGCCCTGGCCGGCCTGGCGGTCTGGTACGGCGCGCGCAACGCCTATCGACTCGTATACCTGCGCTGGCCGGCTCTCCAGGACAGCCGCGGCAGCGGCTTGCGCAGCTGGCTGCCGCGCATCATGGGCGCCTCCATTCCGTTGCTGGTCCTGCTCGGTTACGTGCTCGCCCTGTATCGGCTCCCGCACGGGCCTTGCGGCGCCACACTCGATTGCCAGGGACGCACGTGGCGCGCGGTCGGCCTGCTGGTGGTCTCGCTCGCGCTGATCGTGTTCTTCATGACGCGCCGGCGCGTGCTCAACGCATGGCCGCGTTTCCATGGCCGGTCCCGACCGATCTGCCCGACGCCCTCCGACGAGACGCGGGTCGAGCGCGTGGGGCGGTTGGGCCGCGCGGCGCGAACGGTATACGCGTTCTCGATCGGCGCCAATATCGCCGCTACCGTGCTCATCGGAGCGCGGCCCGAGCTCCTGGATGGCATCGGCCCGCTGGCGATCCTGTTGATCGCCGCCGCCTTTCTGTGCCTCAACGGCGGCTGGCTGTGCATGCTCGCCGACCGGCGCGGCTTTCCGTTGCTCAGCACGCTGCTGCTGGTCAGCGCGACCCTGCATGCGCTGCATCTGAATGACAACCACCGCGTGCGCCAGTACCCCGGCATGAGTACGCACACGCATCCCGCCGCCGCGCCCGCGGATACCCGGCCCGCATTCGACGATTACGCGCAGGCCTGGCTGGACCGTCGGTGCGCCGGAAGGTCGCCGTGTCCGGTCGTGCTGGTCACCGCGGAAGGCGGCGGCATCCGCGGCGCGGCCTGGACGGCGATGGTTCTGGCCAGGCTCACCGCAATGGTGGATGCACGCCGGCCAGGGCAGGGCGAACCGCTGCTGGCGCAGTACCTGTTCGCCGGTAGCGGCGTCTCGGGCGGCAGCCTCGGACTGGCGACGTACGTGTCCCTGCTGCGCCAACCCGCGGGTGCCAGACCGGATACGCTCGAGCGGCGCGCGCGGGGCCTGCTCGACCATGACTTCCTCGCTCCCGCGCTGGCGAACATGTTCTTCGTCGACTTCACCCAGCGGTGGCTGCCGGGCGCCTGGTTCGACGACCGTTCCCGCGCGCTGACCCGCGCGTGGGAGCATGCGGCGCGCCAACAGGGCGTGGATGCCTTCGCCCAGCCTTTCAGCGCACTCTACGAAACCACCGGAGGCCAGCCGGACATCGGCACGCCTGCGCTGTTCCTCAACAGCACCACGGTGGCCGAAGGGCGGCGCTTCATCCAGCATCCGTTCCGACCGATGGCCACGCCCCGGCAGCAGCCGTGGACCGCCGCGTTCGACGGCGCGGCCTGGCTCGATCCGCGCCTGCCGTTGGGCGAAGCGGTGCTCAACAGCGCGCGCTTCACCTACGTCAGTCCCGCCGGCACGCTGGAGACGGCATGGCCGGCGGGCGTCACGCCGCCGGTCCCGGGCCGGCTGCAGCTCGTCGACGGCGGCTACTTCGAGAAGTCCGGCGCGACGACGCTGATCGAAGTGAAGCGCCGACTGCGCGCGGTCGCGGACGCGCGTGGCGTGTCGTTGCGCTTCATCGTGCTGCACATCAGCAACGATCCGGAACTGGCGGATTTCGTCGACCGCCACGATCCGGCCCAGCCCTTGCCCCTGTACGCCACCGCCTGGTCCGGCGCGCAGACCGGCGGAAGAGGCAGCGCGCCGAGCGGCGAGGCGGTCGCGCCGCTCAAGGCGCTGATGGACACGCGCACCGCGCGCGGCGAATTCGCCAGGACACAGCTCTTGTTGAGCCTGCACTGGGACACGGCGGAGCCGGCGAAGGGCGACATGCTGTGGCACTTCCGCTTGTGTCCCGGCGAATACCCGATACCGCTGGGCTGGACCGTGTCCGCGCCGGTGTTCGACGAGATGGAACGGCAGCTCGAGCACAACTATCCGTTGGCGGCGATGGCCGACGCCCTGGCCACGCAGCTTTCGCCGTCGCCCTGAGGCACGGCGCCGCGGGTGACGCACGCCATCCTGTCCGAATCTCGGGCCTTGCGACGACGCAAGCGTAGGCTTGCGCCTCTATGTCGTCGATCGCCAAGCCCGTCCAGCCCATCAAGGGCCGTGGTTCGTCTTCCCGCACCCCCGGCCGTTTAGACAAGCGGAGCTATGTGGCGGAGGACGACGGCTGGTACCAGGAAGACGGCGAGGCTCCGCGGCTGCCGACCGAAGTGCGCGAAGACATCGCGCGCAGCATCATCAGCCGCAACGACTCGCCGGACGTAGGCTTCTCCCAGTCGGTCAATCCGTACAAGGGCTGCGAGCACGGTTGCGTGTACTGCTTCGCGCGACCGAGCCATGCCTACCTCGATCTCTCGCCCGGCCTGGATTTCGAGACCAAGCTGTTCGCCAAGACCAACGCCGCCGATCTGTTGCGCAAGGAGCTGGCCAAGCCTGGCTATCGCTGCTCCTCGATCGCGCTGGGCATCAATACGGACGCCTACCAGCCGATCGAGCGCCGTTACCGCATTACGCGGCAATGCCTGGAGATCTTCGCGGAAACGCGGCATCCGGTCGGCTTCATCACCAAGAACGCGCTGATCGAGCGGGATATCGACCTGCTGGCCGCGATGGCCCGCGAGCGGCTGGTGAACGTGTACTTCTCGGTGACCACCCTGGACAGCCGCCTGGCCGCGCGGATGGAGCCGCGAGCCAGCGCGCCGCATGCGCGCCTGCGCGCGATGAAGGCACTGCACGAGGCCGGCGTGCCGGTGGGCGTGATGGTGGCGCCGGTCATTCCGATGATCACCGATCGGGAGCTCGAGGCCATCCTGGAAGCGGCGCGGGCGCATGGCGCGCAGGCGGCCGGCTATGTGCTGCTGCGCTTGCCGCATGAACTGAAGACGATCTGGCGCGAATGGCTGGAACTGCACTACCCGGAGCGAGCGGCCCATGTCATGAGCCTGATGCGCCAGATGCATGGCGGCAAGGATTACGACAGCCGCTTCGGCCAGCGCATGCGCGGCGAAGGACCGTTCGCGCAGCTTCTCCAGCAGCGCTTCTCGAAGGCGTATGCGCGGTTGGGGTTTGGGCGGCTGGCGCCGTTGGACTCGAGTCGGTTTGTGGCGCCGCGGGTGGATTCGCGGCAGGGGGAGCTTTTTTAGTGGGGTGGTGATTGGGGGCGAGGTTGCCTCGCCTTATCGGCGAGAGGGAGCCGCTGTTGTGGCAATGGGGCTCGTGTTCGTCGCCTGTCGCGTCGGTCGCCAGCTTGTCTCGCCTTATAGGCGAGTGATTTCGAGCCGCTGCCGCGGCCCGAGTTACTTCTTCTTGCTTGCCCAAGAAGAAGTAACCAAGAAGAAGGGCACC
>JABLTH010022226.1_pt1 | contig 12371 bp, 10 predicted proteins | sample 7875711 | NCBI WGS metagenome assembly JABLTH01 (sample SAMN14941262, study PRJNA633318) | bioreactor metagenome | isolation source: bioreactor | place: China | collected 2019-03-05 | reverse complement strand
TTGACCCAGCGGTTGGCGGCGCGGCCCTTGGCAGCCTCCGCCTCGCGGGCCCGGCGGTAGGCCGGCAGGCAGAAGTCGGGATCGGTGCCCCCGAGCGGCAGGTAGAACTCCTGAGTGCGGGCCTGCGCCGCGAGTTCGTGAATCCGGGTGGTGCTGCTGCGATCCTGCATGATCTACTCCTTACCTTTCGCCCAGGGTCCGCATCGAGCGGACGATCCGTAGCTGATGTTCCGCTTACTTCCGTATTGCGGAAGAACTTTTTTGTTCTGCGAAAAGTCTACGAAGCGGCCACAGGGGCGTCAAGACCCCCTTCGAGGACGTCATCGACCGCCACTGTCACAATCGCCACTTTTGAATCAGTCAGAAAATGTGATTTACAACACCGGAAACCCGGGTCTAGGATGATTCTCAATTCGTGACGCAGATCACGAATACCTGAGAGCAGCAGGCAGGGTCGTAATGAGCTGGCATCCACGGATGTCGGCTCATTTTTTGTGCCGGGATCCGCCAACAGGCGCCGCACGGCGCACGACACGACAACGGTGGACTGAGCATCCATCAGGAAAGTTGGGACAAGACCATGAGCAACAACATCGTCCTCGGCAAGAATCAGTACGGCAAGGCGGAGAACCGCGTCGTCAAGATCACCCGCGACACGGACCGCCACGAGATCGAGGATCTCAACGTCACCTCGCAGCTCCGCGGCGACTTCACCGCGGCGCATATCGACGGCGACAACGCCCACGTGGTCCCCACCGACACCCAGAAGAACACCGTCTTCGCCTTCGCCCGTGACGGCATCGGCTCCCCCGAGGAATTCCTCATCCGCCTGGCCAACCACTTCACTGGTGAGTTCGAGTGGGTCACGGGCGGCCGCTGGGAGGCCGAGCAGTTCGCCTGGGAGCGCATCCTCGCCGGCGGCGAGGAGCACAACCACTCCTTCGTCCGCAAGGGCCAGGAAGTGCGCAACGCCGTCGTCACCAAGGACGGCGACGACCTCTACGTCATCTCGGGCCTGAACGACCTCACGGTCCTCAAGTCCACCCAGTCCGGCTTCGTGGGCTACCCGAAGGACAAGTACACCACCCTGCAGGAGACCACGGACCGCATCCTGGCCACCGACGTCTCGGCCCGCTGGCGCTACCGCAACGACGCCGTCGCCGAGGGCGGCATCGACTACAACGCCACCTACGAGTCGGTGAAGGCCCTCCTCCTGGAAGGCTTCTCCGAGGAGTACTCCTACGCGCTGCAGCAGACCCTGTTCCAGATGGCGCAGAAGGTCTTCGCGGCACACCCGGAGATCGACGAGCTGCGGTTCTCCACCCCGAACAAGCACCACTTCGTGGTGGACCTGTCCCCGTTCGGTCTCGACAATCCCGGCGAGGTCTTCTACGCCGCGGACCGCCCGTACGGCCTGATCGAGGCCAACTTCGAGCGCGAGACCATCTCCGACCCGGGCAACGCCTGGGACGGCATCGTCGGCTTCTGCTGATCCCCTGACTCGCCCGGGCTGCGCGCCATCAGCGCCCCTCGTGCCTGCTCTGCACCGAGGCGGCCGCGAGCGCAGCCCGGGTGACACCCCCTCCCGGAGCGCACCCACCCGGCGACCCGGCGTCGTCGTTCCCTTGATCTTGTGACCGTTTCCGGCAATGGCGCCGGAACGCGCCGCACCACCTTCCCAGGCCCCCGGTGCCCCCACCGATGCCGGCCGATCGCCGCAACGCCGCGGCACCCCATCAATCATTAGGCAGACAGGAAGTCTGAAATGAGTGCAACAACCGTCAAACCCACCACCCGGCCGGAGGATGAGCGCCTCTCCCTCGGCAGCACCTTCGCGTACGGATTCCAGCACGTCCTCACCATGTACGGCGGGATCATCGCGCCGCCGCTCGTCATCGGGCAGGCCGCGGGCCTCAAGCCGGACGAGATCGGCGTCCTGATCGCCAGCTGTCTCTTCATGGGCGGCGCGGCGACCCTCCTCCAGACCCTCGGCATCAAGTTCTTCGGCTCGCAGCTCCCGCTGGTCCAGGGCGTGTCCTTCGCGGGCGTCGCCACCATGGGCGCGATCGTCTCCCAGGGTGGCGGCCTGCCGGCCGTGTTCGGTTCGGTGATCGTGGCCTCGATCATCGGTCTCGTGATCGCACCACTCTTCTCGCAGATCCTGCGCTTCTTCCCGCCGGTGGTGACCGGCACCGTGATCACCACCATCGGCCTCACGCTGATGCCGGTGGCCGCCAACTGGGTCATGGGCGGCAACGCCAAGGCCGACAATTACGGCAGCATGGCCAACGTCGGGCTCGCGGGCCTCACGTTCGTGATCGTCCTGATCCTGTCCAAGGTCGGCAGCGCCACCGTCTCGCGGCTCTCCATCCTGCTGGCCATGGTCATCGGCACGGTCATCGCCGTGTTCACCGGCCAGGCCAACTTCTCCAATGTGGGCAACGGACCGATCTTCGCGTTCCCGACCCCGTTCGCCTTCGGCCTCCCGACGTTCAACGTGGCCGCCATCATCTCCATGTTCATCGTCATCCTGGTGACCCTGACCGAGACCAGCGCGGACATCATCGCGGTCGGTGAGATCGTCGGCACCAAGGTGGACCGCAAGCGCGTGGCCGACGGCCTCCGTGCGGACATGATCTCCAGCGCCGTCTCCCCGGTGTTCGGTTCCTTCACCCAGAGCGCCTTCGCCCAGAACGTGGGCCTGGTGGCCATCACGGGCATCAAGAGCCGCTTCGTGGTCAGCGCCGGCGGTGTCATCCTGATCGTCCTCGGCCTGCTCCCGGTCATGGGCCGCGTGGTGGGCGCCGTGCCCATGCCGGTCCTGGGCGGTGCGGGTATCGTCCTCTTCGGCACGGTGGCCGCGTCCGGCATCCGCACCCTGTCCACGGTGGACTACAAGGGCAACATGAACCTCATCATCGTGGCGTCCTCGCTGGGCTTCGGTCTGCTGCCCGTGGTCAAGCCGGACATCTACCACGCCTTCCCGGACTGGTTCGTGACGATCTTCCACTCCGGCATCAGCTCCGCCGCCCTCATGGCGATCCTGCTGAACCTCCTGTTCAACTACTTCAAGACCGGCAACTCCAAGAACTCCTCGGTGTTCGTGGCCGGCACGGACCGCGTCCTCACCCCACAGGACCTCCGCGGCCTGCGGGAGGGCGACCGCTTCGAGAACGGCAAGCTGATCGACTGCGACGGCAAGGAAGTCAAGGTCGAATCCGGCGGGGCCCACTAGCTCTCCTCCCTCCACGCGAACCGCCACTAGGTGCCCATATCCGCCACGGATTCGGGCCCCGAGTGGCGGTTCGCGTGCGTCACCGGCGCCAGCCTGCCGCCCACAGCGCATTCCGGATCACGACGACGGCGCGGGGCCGCTCGCCGTCGAGGTCGCCCTTCTTGAGCCGGACCTCCGTCCACCCTGCGGCCTGTGTCCTCCGCTGCCTTTCGATGTCGCGAGCGTACTGGTCGACCGCATCGTGAACGGCCCCGTCGTACTGGATGGACAGCCGCCACGCGGGATAACACAGATCCGGCCACGCCACCGGCCGGCCCGTGGAATCCCGGATGGGCGAGTTCAGCTCCGGCTCGGGGAGGCCTGCATCGAGGATCGCGAGGCGCAGCCGGCTCTCCGGAGGGGAATCGGCCCCGACCCTGGCGAGATCCAATGCGAGACGGGCCTTCCGGACCCCTCGTTTGCCCGGATGCCTCCGCACCACGGCACGGAGTTCAGACAGGGGCACCCATGCTGAGCGAGGGTACGGATGTTCGTCGGGGTGCGCGCAGATGAGCCGGTCCGCGATCGGCACGAGTTCCCCGATGTCCAGGTACTCCGCGAGGTCGAGGAAGGTACGGGCCGGGGACGTGAGCCGGAGCCCTTCGTGACCGACGATCTCTCCCGGAGCGAAGGTCAGCTCACGCCCGACGACATTGGCGCGTCGCGGGCGGTTGACACCTCGGGGATGGGCGATTCTGATGCGCCAGTCACCCAGCACGCGCCATGGCAGGGGAAACTCCCAGACACGAGCGGCACTGAAATCCACCAGCGTCGCCCGGGGATCGAGCTCGCAGTACGCCAGCAGAGCAGCGATCGGCCCGGGGTCTGGGTGAGCGGGGATCCGGATCCCTCGGGACACCCGCACCAGGTCACCAGCCCGCGTCCTCTTGCGGGACACGCCGAGGGCATCGGCATGATGGACGGAGAAGGACCCCTGGGTGAGCTGCGCAGGCAACGGTGTGGGGCGACGAGGCATGCCTCATTCTGTCGACCCGGGAGAATTCTCGCAGAGGTTATCCACAGCCCACACGCGAACCGCCATTAGGTGCCCCTATCCGGCAGGAATACGGGCACCTAATGGCGGTTCGCGTGGGGGGAAGGAGGGGGTCAGACCCGGTTGAACTCCAGGGACAGGGCCTGTGCGGCCTCCGTCAGCATCGGGACGGCCCGCTCGGAGAACGCCTGGTCCACGCGGGTGATCGGGCCGGAGACCGAGATCGCGCACGGGGTCGGCGCGTTCGGCACGGCCATGGCGAAGCACCGCACCCCGAGCTCCTGCTCCTCCTCGTCGATCGAGTAGCCGCGTTCGCGGATCAGGGCGAGGTCGTCCAGCAGGGCCTCGATGGAGCCCAGGCTCTTGACGGTCGGCGTCGGCATCCCGGCGCGCTGCACGATCCCGCGCACGGTCTCGTCGTCGAGCTGGGCGAGGATCGCCTTGCCCACGCCGGTCGCATGCATGTGCGCGCGACGTCCCACTTCGGTGAACATGCGCATGGCGTGCGGCGACGGCACCTGGGCGACGTAGATGATCATGTCCGTGTCCAGCACCGCCATGTTCGCGGTCTCGCCGAGGCGGTCCACCAGGAACTTGAGCTGCGGGCGCGCGACGGCGCCGAGCTGCATCGAGGCAGCCTCGCCGAGGCGGATGAGCCGCGGGCCGAGGGCGTAGCGCCGATTGGGCAGCTGCCGGATGTAGCCGAGCGACACGAGGGTCCGCAGGAGCCGGTGGATCGTGGGCAGTGGCAGATCCGTGGAGGAGGACAGCTCACTGAGCGTCACGTCTCCGCCCGCATCAGTGATGAGTTCCAGCAGTTCAAAGACGCGTTCCACGGACTGAACTCCGCCTGAGGTCTTCTCAGCCATCTCAACTCCTTCCCGCTTCGTTGCGTATGGTGCGGTACCGTCCGGTAAATCTTATCCGCATAGTGGAAAGAGCCGTGGACCGTCTGCCTACCATCCAACAGTTAGAAACGGTCCAGAAGCAAGAGCAATTGCTCTTGTCTTTCCACTTTGTAGAGAATAATATCCATAATACGAAAACATCTCGCGGGAGGCTGACGCTCCGCGGGCCCAACACTGGAGGAGAATTCAATGGCGAATCCCAGCCCCGGAAATTCCATCACCCTGCGGGTCGAGGCCCCTTCGAGCTTCACCGCGACCAGCGAACTGGCCGCCGCCGTCGGCAACGCCGGCGCAGCCGTCACCGCACTGGACGTGGCGGAATCGCACCACAACACCATCGTCGTCGACGTCACCTGCAACACCACGGATGACGAGCACGCCAAGCGCGTCGAAGCCGCCCTGAACGCCCTCGACGGCGTCAAGGTCCTCCATGTCTCGGACCGCACCTTCCTCATGCACCTCGGCGGCAAGCTCGAGGTGGTCCCGAAGGTTACGCTCCGCAACCGTGACGACCTGTCCCGCGCCTACACGCCCGGCGTCGCCCGCGTCTGCATGGCGATCGCCGAAGACCCCTCCGCCGCCCGCAACCTGACGGTCAAGCGCAACACGGTCGCCGTGGTCACCGACGGTTCCGCCGTCCTGGGCCTCGGCAACATCGGCCCGGCCGCCGCCCTCCCCGTCATGGAAGGCAAGGCCGCGCTGTTCAAGCAGTTCGCCAACGTCGACGCCTGGCCGGTCTGCCTGGACACCCAGGACACCGAGGAGATCATCCGCACCGTCAAGCTCCTGGCACCCGTCTTCGGCGGCGTGAACCTCGAGGACATCGCCGCCCCCCGCTGCTTCGAGATCGAGGCCCGCCTGCGCGACGAGCTCGACATCCCGGTCTTCCACGACGACCAGCACGGCACCGCGATCGTCACCCTCGCGGCCCTCGTCAACGCCCTGCGCGTGGTGGGCAAGAAGATCGAGGACGTCAAGATCGTGGTCTCGGGCGTCGGCGCCGCCGGCTCCGCCATCATCCAGCTTCTCAAGGCCCAGGGCGCTCAGCACATCATCGCCGCCGGCCGCTCCGGAGCCATCCACAAGGGTGAGAGCTACGACGACCACCACCGCACGTGGATCGCGACCAACACCAACGAGGAAGGTTTCTCCGGCAGCCTCCACGACGCGCTCGTGGGCGCCGACGTCTTCATCGGCGTCTCCGCTCCGAACATCCTCGCCGAAGAGCACGTGGCCTCGATGGCCGACGACGCGATCGTCTTCGCCATGGCCAACCCGACCCCCGAGGTGGACCCGGTGGTCGCGTCCAAGCACGCCGCCGTCGTCGCCACCGGGCGCAGCGACTTCCCGAACCAGATCAACAACGTGCTGGCCTTCCCGGGCCTGTTCCGCGGTCTTCTGGACGCCGGGGCCAGCGACATCACGCCGGACATGCTCGTCGCGGCCGCCGAGGCCATCGCCAACCGCGTGGCGGATGATGAACTCAACGCCAGCTACATCATCCCGAGCATCTTCGATCTTCAGGTGACCAAGGACGTCGCCGCGGCCGTCGCCGCTGCCGCCCACGCCAATTCGGCCGCTGCTGAGGCAGTGGCAGCCCTCTGACCGGCTGGGTAATCCAGCACTCGCCGTCCGGCCCCGCGGGGCCGGACGGCACCGTGGAGAAGTAAGGACAGCACATGACCATCACCGTCACCAACCCCCAGCCGGTGGAGCGCGCCGAGGAGATCCTCACCCCGGAAGCCCTCGCTTTCGTGGAGGCCCTGCACCAGAAGTTCGCGGCACGCCGCAATGAGCTGATCGACGCCCGCGTCACCAAGCGCGAGCAGGTCGCCAAGACCGGGATCCTGGACTTCCTTCCCGAGACCGCCGAGGTCCGCTCGGGCGACTGGAAGGTCGCCGAGGCCCCCGCGGCCCTGCAGGACCGCCGCGTCGAGATGACCGGACCGGCGTCGCCGGCCAAGATGGCCATCAACGCCCTGAACTCCGGCGCCAAGGTCTGGCTCGCCGACCTCGAGGACGCCAGCACCCCGACGTGGCACAACGTCATCGACGCGATCCTCAACCTGCGCGACGGCGCCCGCGGCACCCTCTCCTACACCTCGCCGGAGGGCAAGGAGTACCGTCTGCGCACGGACGCGCCGCTCGCCGTCGTCGTGACCCGTCCGCGTGGCTGGCACATGGACGAGAAGCACGTCCTGGTGGACGGCCAGATCGCCGTGGGCGCGCTCGTGGACTTCGGCCTGCACTTCTTCCACGTGGCCCAGCAGCTGATCGAGAACGGTCACGGCCCGTACTACTACCTGCCCAAGATGGAGAGCCACCTCGAGGCCCGCCTCTGGAACGACGTCTTCACCTTCGCCCAGGAGTACGTCGGCATCCCGTACGGCACCATCCGCGCCACGATGCTGATCGAGACCATCCCGGCCGCGTTCGAGATGGAGGAGATCCTCTACGAACTGCGCGACCACGCCTCCGGCCTGAACGCCGGCCGCTGGGACTACATGTTCAGCATCGTCAAGTACTTCCGCGACGCCGGCGAGGACTTCCTCTTCCCGGACCGCGCCTCCGTGCAGATGACCGCGCCCTTCCTGCGCGCCTACACGGAACTGCTCGTGAAGACCTGTCACAAGCGCGGCGCCTTCGCCATGGGCGGCATGGCCGCCGTCATCCCGAACCGCCGCGAACCCGAGGTCACCGAGGCCGCGTTCGCCAAGGTCCGCAACGACAAGACCCGCGAGGCCACCGACGGCTTCGACGGCTCCTGGGTGGCGCACCCGGACCTGGTCCCGATCTGCGAAGAGGTCTTCGACTCCTTCCTGGGCGACAAGCCGAACCAGCTGGACAAGCAGCGCCCCGAGGTCGAGGTCACCGCGGCCCAGCTGCTCGACGTCGCCTCCGCCAAGGGCGAGGTCACCGAGGCCGGCCTGCGCCTGAACCTCTACGTGGCCGTGGCCTACACCGCCGTCTGGATCTCCGGCAACGGCGCCGTGGCCATCCACAACCTCATGGAGGACGCCGCCACCGCCGAGATCTCCCGCTCCCAGGTGTGGCAGCAGATCAACGCCGGCTCCGTGCTGGCCGACACCGGCAACACCGTCACCCGCGAGCTCGTCCGGCAGATCCTCACCGAGGAGACCGAGAAGCTGCGCGGCGAGGTGGGCGAAGAGGCCTTCGAGAAGTTCTACGCCCCCGCGAGCGAGCTGATCGCCGAGCTGTGCCTGGGCGAGGACTTCGTCGACTTCCTCACCACCCCGGCCTACGAGCTGGTCGACTGATGGCGGGCACCTCACTCTCCGCCGCCGATCTGGCGGACGTCGAAACCCGGCTCGCGGCCACGGACACGCTCCTGGACCGCAACTACCCGGGCGATGACGGCAGCCGCCAGCCCATCCACACCGTCTACGTCTCCGCGGACCGCTTCACGCCGGACTTCGCCGCGGAGTGGGGACAAGCCGCGAACGACGTCGTCGCGCAGCACGGCGGGCTCGAGGCCCTGGGCGCCCTGCTGGGTCAGTCCGAGGAACTGAACGCCGCCGTCGCGCCGCGCGTCGCGGCCAAGCTCGCGAACGAGCCCATCGAGGACCTGCGGCTCGACTTCGAGGACGGCTACGGCAACCGTGGCGACGAGGCCGAGGACGCCGACGTCGTGACCGCGGCCAAGGCCGTCCACCAGGCGGTGGAGGCCGGCACCGCTCCCCCGTTCATCGGCATCCGCTTCAAGTGCTTCGAGGCCCCCACCCGGGCCCGTGGCCTGCGCACGCTGGACCTCTTCGTCTCCACCCTGGTGGAGCAGGGCGGACTGCCCGACGGCCTGGTCCTGACCCTGCCGAAGGTGACCACCGTGGACCAGGTCACGGCCATGGACCACGTCGTCTCCCGTCTCGAGGAGATCCACGGACTGCCCGCCGGCCGCCTGCGCTTCGAGGTGCAGGTGGAGACGCCGCAGCTGATCCTCGGCCACGAGGGCACGCATCCGGTGGCGCAGCTCCCGCACGTCGTCCCGGGCCGCATCAGCTCGCTGCACTACGGCACCTACGACTACTCGGCCAGCCTGCAGATCGCCGCCGAGTACCAGTCCATGGAGCACCCGGTGGCCGATGTGGCCAAGGAGATCATGCAGCTGGCCGTCGCCGGGACGGGCATCCGCCTCTCCGACGGTTCCACCAACATCATCCCCGTGGGTGAGAACGTGGAGAACGCCTGGAAGCTGCACGGCCGCCTGGTCCGCCGCTCCCTGGAGCGCGGCTACTACCAGGGCTGGGATCTGCACGCGCACCAGCTGCCGAGCCGGTTCGCTGCGAGCTACGCCTTCTACCGCGAGGGTCTGGCCGCGGCCACCACCCGCCTGAAGAACTACTTCTCCCAGACGGACGCGGGCGTCATGGACGAGCCCGCCACCGCCCGCGCGCTGGCCAACTTCGTCCTCCGCGGCGTCCAATGCGGCGCGGTCGGCGAGGACGAGGTCCTGACCCTGACCGGCGTCGCCCTCCCGGAGCTGACGGTGCTCGCGCACCCGCGGCTCGCCACCACTTCTCACTGATTCACGAAGGAGTCCTTCATGGGAAATCTCTACTACCCCACGGGTGGCCTGCCGCCGCAGTCCCATCTCACCACCGAGCGTGCGATCGTCACCGAGGCGTACACGGTCATCCCCAAGGGCGTTCTCACGGACATCGTGACGAGCCTCCTGCCGGGCTTCACGAACACCCGTTCGTGGATCATCGCGCGCCCGATCTCCGGCTTCGCCACCACGTTCTCCCAGCTCATCGTCGAGGTGGGGGCCGGCGGCGGCGCGCCGAAGGCCGAGTTCGAGTCCGGCGTCGAGGGTGTCATCTTCGTGGTCAAGGGCACGCTCACGCTGAACCTCAAGGGCGAGCAGCACGTCATGGAGGAAGGCGGCTACGCCTACCTGGCCGCCGGCGACGAGTGGGGTGTGGAGAACACCAGCGGTGACATCGCCACGTTCCACTGGATCCGCAAGGCCTACGACCGTCTCGAAGGCTACGAGGCCACGTCCTTCGTCACCAACGAGAAGGATGTCGAGGCCGTCGCGATGCCGGACACCGACGGCGTCTGGAAGACCCAGCGCTTCGTGCCGTCGGACGATCTGGCGCACGACATGCAGGTCAACATCGTCACCTTCCAGCCTGGCGGCGTGATCCCCTTCCCGGAGACCCACGTCATGGAGCACGGCCTCTACGTCCTGGAGGGCAAGGCCATGTACCTGCTCAACAAGGATTGGGTGGAGGTCGAGGCGGGCGACTACATGTGGCTCCGCGCGTTCTGCCCGCAGGCCTGCTACGCCTCCGGCCCCGGCCAGTTCCGCTACCTGCTCTACAAGGATCAGAACCGCCAGATCAAGCTCACCGGCGCACCGCTGCCGGGCTGAGCCTGCCGCTCTGACTACTCAGCGCTGAGGCGCTGAGGCGCTGACCGCGACGGCCGCCGTCGTGCACTCTCGAAGGAGGGACACGACGGCGGCCGTCGGCGTTAACGATGAGGCGCGGACCGCGCGAGCGTGTGTACCTTTATAGCGCTCAGCGCTATAATTGACGCATGACATATGAGGCTGTGACTCTTCTCGGCCACCTTGCGGAAGTCCGTGGGGGCCTGGTCACTGCCGCCCAGGCCAGCGCGGCCGGTGTTTCGCCGTTCCAGATATCGAGGATGGCGGATGCGGGAGTGCTGATTCCCGTGGGACGTCGGGGTGTCTACCGGATGGTGGGGGCACCAGAGCTCGAGCATGAGGACATCACGGCGACATGGCTGTCGCTGAAGGGGATCGACGCCCCGGCTTCGGAGCATGGCGCGCAGGGCCTGGTCGTCGCCGGCATCGACGCCGCGATCCTGCACGGCCTCGGCGATTTCTACCCCGGTGACCACGAGCTGATCTCAGCATCCCGCAAGACCACACGACAATCAGATGTGCGGATCCGCCACGCGCAGCTGCACCCCGAGGAGGTGACGTGGGCCGCCTCGGTGCCCGTGCTGACCGTCGAACGGATGATCGCAGACCTCATGGCCACCTGGGTTGAGTCGAGCCTGGTCATCGACGTCGTCAGGGACGCGATCCAGGCTGGACGGCTCGTTCAGCCTCACCGGCTTTCCGAGGCCCTGGCGCCACTGGCTGCGGCCCGGGGTTTCGCGGCCGGTGACGGTGCTGCAGTCGCGGAGTGGCTGTACGAACACGCCGGACTGCAACCGCTGGGAGCTGTCGCGTGAGCGAAGGCTACGCCTCGTGGACAGCGCTGGCCGCGGCGCTGAAGGCCAAAGCCCAGCAGGACCTCAAGAACGGCGCGACCACCAAAAGCGTGCACGAGCAGCTGACGCTCGCTCGTTTCGACCGGTTCCTCTCCCGTGTCTTCGCCGATGGTGGCGCAGGCTGGATGCTCAAGGGTGGAAGCGCCATGCTCGCGCGCATCCCTGACACCCGGGCCACGAAGGACCTGGATCTGGGAACCGATCAGGGCCTCGACGACGCGATTCGCGACCTGGAGCAACGCACTCGCGTCGACTTCGGCGATCATCTGCGCTTCGAACTGGTCCGCACGATCGCGACCGGCCGCGGAAGCAATCAACCCGGCGTCCGGTTGCGCAAGGCCGTGTTCGTCGCCCGCGACGCTGACACCGGCAGGAATCTGGGCGAGGTCTCCGTCGATGTCGCTCTTACGCCCGCGCCCATCGGAAAGCCGGACATCGTGCAACCGGCCACCCGTATGGCACTGGGAAAGAAACTCAGAACCTCCCCTTACCGGCTCTACCCCTTGGCCGATCATGTCGCCGACAAGGTCTCCGGCGTCATGTCCACGTTCGGCGGCCGCCCCTCCACACGAGTGAAAGACCTCGTGGACCTGGTCGTCATCGCGGGCACCCAGCAACTCAACGCCAGGGAGCTCCAGAAAGCCCTGGACGCCAGAAGGGCGACCGGTCAGCTCTCCCACGAGACCGTCACCTTCCTGATTCCCAGGCCATGGACGACAACTGCGGGACGACGCGAGTTCGAACGCCTGGCGCACATCGTCGGCGCCGACCTGGATCCCGCGACCGCTGAGGCGCTCGTCGGGCGGATGGTTGATCCTGCGCTGTCCTCCGACCCGGTGCCGGAAGCTGTGACCTGGGTGCCGGGGCACGGTTGGGTCGGAAGCCCGGAGTAGGCTGCGTCACGGAGCCATGGTCGGAGGAACGAGCTTCC
>JABLTH010077662.1_pt1 | contig 12378 bp, 12 predicted proteins | sample 7875711 | NCBI WGS metagenome assembly JABLTH01 (sample SAMN14941262, study PRJNA633318) | bioreactor metagenome | isolation source: bioreactor | place: China | collected 2019-03-05 | reverse complement strand
ACGCGGCCGCGTGCGGCTCGACGCCGCGGCCGGCGGCTACGTGCCCGCGGGCGGACTCGACGTGACGCCGGGCGAGACCGCCGCGCGCGGGACCGCGATCGCGCTCGCGCCGGCCGCCGCGATCGAGGGGACCGTGCGCGACGCGAAGGGCCGGCCCGTGGCGGGCGCGTCGATCGCCGCGAAGGAACACACCGAGCCCAATCCCGGCGAGATGCGCATCGTGATCCGGCGCGGCGACGAGGCGCCCGGGCCGGCCGCGCGCAGCGACGAGCGCGGCCGCTTCCGCGTCGCCCCGCTCGCGCCGGGGGCGTGGGACCTCGACGTGACCGCGCCCGGCTTCGCGCGTCGCGCGCTGGTCGTGCGCGGCCTCGAGCCGTACCGCACGACCTCGGGGGTCGACGTCGAACTCGCCGCGGGCGCCGCGGTCGCGGGGCGCGTGGTCGACGCCGAGAGCCGGCCGATCGCCGGCGCGTCGGTCGCGCTGAAGCCGGCCCCGGCCGCGGCCGGCGAGGGCCGCATGATGATGATCGGCGGCGGCGAGGCGCGCGAGGAACCCGCGGTGACCGCGACCGATCACGACGGCCGCTTCCGGCTGACCGGGCTCGCCGCGGGCCGCTACGACGTGCTCGTCACGCGCAGCGGCTTCGCGCGGAAGACGATCGGCGGCGTCGAGGTGACCGAGACGGGCCTCGATCTCGCCGACGTCGCGCTCGCGCCCGGCGTGCGGCTCGAGGGCTGGGTGCGCAATCCGGCGGGCGAGCCCGTCGAGGGCGCGCAGGTCGTGCTCGCGAACGCGGCCCGCAACGGCGCGCTGCCGCTGCCGGGCCTCTTTGACGCGAACCAGCCGCCCGACGCGGCGACCGGTCCCGACGGCTGGTTCGCGATCGACGGGCTCGCGCGCGGCGAGCACGCCGAACTGACCGTGCGCCGCACGGGCTACGTGCGCCAGCCGGTGCCGTCGCTCGAGGTGCCGCCGGCCGCGCCGCTGAGCGTGGTGCTGCGTCCCGCGTCGGTGGTCGCCGGCGTCGTCACCGACGCGGACGGCAAGCCCGTGGCCGGGGCCGACGTGTCGATGTCGGTGACGAAGAAGGCGGGCACGGGCCAGATGTCGTTCGCGTTCCGCTCGATCGAGGGCGCGACCGCCGACGCCGCGGGGCGCTTCCGCTACGAGGGCGTCGAGCCGGGGCGCGTCTCCTTGACCGCGCGCGCGCCGGGCTGGCGGGAGGCGAGCCTCGCGTCGGTCGAGGTGCCCGAGGGCCAGGACGTCACGGACCTCGCGCTGACGCTCGCGCCCGGCGCGTGGCTCGTCGGCCAGGTGCTCGCGCCGGACGGGCGCAGCGCGATCGGCGCGCGCGTCGGCCGCGTCAAGGAGATGGACATGGGGCGCTTCGACCCCACGGCGGGCGAGACCGACGCCGACGGCTGGTACCGCATCGACGGGCTCGCCGCGGGCGACGTCTCGGTCGAGGCCACGCATCCCGACTACCCGCGCGTCGCGAAGGACGTGACGCTGCGCACCGGCGAGAACCGGCTCGACCTCGCGTTCAGCGGCGGCGTGCGCGTGAGCGGGCGCGTGCTCGATCCCGACGGCGCGCCGCTCGTGGGCGCGACGGTGGCGCTGCGCGACCCGGGCTCCTTCGGCGGCGGCCCCGAGGGCGTGAGCGGCGCCGACGGCGCGTTTGCGATCAGCGGCGTGCGTGAGGGGACCTACGACGTGTGGGCCTCGCGCACGGGTTACGGCACCTCGCGCGGCGCGCCGCGCGTCGAGGTCAAGGGCCCGGTCGAGGGGGTCGTCGTGCGCCTCGCGCGCGCCGGCCGCCTCGTCGGCCGCGTGACCGGGCTCGACGCGGCCGACTACGCGCGCGTGCAGGTGACGACCGATCGCGGCGGCATGCCGGGAATGGGTGCGGCGCCAGTCGACTACACGGGCAGGTTCGTGCTCGAAGGGCTCGAGCCCGGCACGTACACCGTGCACGGCCAGGTCGCCGACTCGGGCCGCCAGGCGCGCGCCGAGGCGACGCTGCCCGCGGGCCAGAACGAGGCGCAGGTCACGCTCGAGTTCGGGCGCGGCCTCGTGCTGTCGGGCACCGCGCGGCAGGCGCGCCGGCCGGTGAGCGGCGCGATGGTGCGCGTCGAGGGCAAGGACGTGCGCGCGTCGGGCTGGGCGCGCACCGACGCGAACGGCGCGTTCCGCATCGACGGGCTCGAGCCGGGTCGCTACGTGCTCGCGCTGCGGCAGTGGGACACGGGTCTCGCGTACGACCAGGACGACGTCGACGTCGCGACGAGCCGCGAGATCACGCTCGACGTGCCGGCGGCCGAACTCGCCGGCAGCGTCGTCGACGCGGCCGACGGCACCCCGCTCTCCGGCGTCACGCTCTCGCTCGCGCCCGCGGGCCGGGACGCGCCCGATTCGTTCGCGCCGCACGGCGCGACGAGCGACGTGAACGGCCGCTTCACGATCGCGGGCCTCGCCGACGGGACGTTCACGCTGCGCGCGCGCCGCGAGGGCTACGCGCAGTCCGAGAGCGCCGTCACGATCGCCGGGGGGCAGGTGCAGGGCACCGTGCGCGTCGCGCTCGACGCGACCGACGGACTCACCCTGCGCGTCGCGCTCCCGGGCGGCGGCACGCCCGACGAGGTGCTCGTCGCCGTGCTCGACGCGGCGGGGCGCGTCAGCGGCAGCGGCTACTACGCGACGGGCGAAAACGGGCGCGTGCGCCTGGCGACGCTCGCCGCCGGCGGGTGGGAACTGCTCGTCTCCGCGCCGGGCACCGGCACGGCCGCGCTGCGCGTCGAGGCGCCGGGCCCCGCGGTCGCGGTCGCGCTGCCGCGCGCGACGACCCTGCGCGTGGTCGTGCCCGCGCTCGCCGGCGACGGCGCGACGGGCACGGTCACCGTGAAGGACGCGACGGGGCGGCCGTTCCGCACGCTCTCGATGTTCGGGCGCACGAGCGCGGAGTGGCCGCTCGCGCGCGGCGAGGCGACGATCGACGCGCTGCCCCCGGGTGCGTGGACCGTCGAGGTCGCCGCCGCGGACGGACGGCGCTGGAACGCGACCCAGGCGACGGCGCCGGAGGCGGTCGCGACCGTCACGCTGAAGTGACGAGCGCCCCTGGAGTGACGAGCGCCCCTGGACTGACGGGAGCCCCTAGAGCCCCTTGGGGATGATGCCGTCCGGCGTGAGCTTGTCGACGATCTGCGGCAGGAGGCCCGACAGCGTCGATCCGAGCTGGCTCACGTCGACGCCCGCGCCCTGCGCCATGCTCTTCAAGCGGTCGGCTCCGAGCACCGACTGCAGCTGGTCGAGCGAGATCGGCAGGTTCTGCCCGGTGCCGATCCACGACGACACGATGTGGCCCAGCCCCTGCGACTCGAACTTCTCGACCAGCCCGGACAGGCCGCCGCCCTGCAGCAGCCCGAGAACGTTCTGGGCGATTCCGGTCGGTTCGTTCAGGAGCCCGCCCAGCTGACCGAGGATGCCGTCGAAGAGTCCCATGTCCGCCTCCCGCGCGGAATATATCAAACGCGGCTGACCAGGGACCTCAAACGTGGCGCAGGACGCGCGCGGGCAGCGTCACGACCGCCCAGACGAGCTGCAGCACGCCCGACACCGCGATCCCGAGCAGGCGGAACGGCAGCAGGATCAGCCACACCAGCGGGTAGAGCACCAGCGCGAGCAGGGCCAAGGGCCAGCACAGCACGAACAGCAGGCACCACAGCAGGAACGCGACCATCGGCACCTCCGCCCGCGTTCATAGCACCGCGTGCGACACGCGCAAAGCCGCGCCGCACGAACGGTTCCCGGGGATGCGCGAGCGGCGCCGCGGCCCGGCGTCACGCGGGCCCGGTGCGCAGTTGCATTTTTCCATCGCCACGTCTCAAGGACCCCGTTACGAAACCGAAAAGCTGGCGAGGATTAGCCCGGCGCCGCCGGACGCCGGGCCACGCCCAGGGGACAGCGAAGGAGCGGTTTCGGAGCGGCACGATGCTGAAGTTCCGCAATCACCGGCGCGCGGCCGCCTCGATCCTCGACGAGGCGGGCCTGCTGCGCGAGGCCCTCGACGCGATCGACGACGGTGTGTACGTCGTCAGCCCCGACCGCCGCATCGTGTTCTGGAACCGCGGCGCGGAGCGCATCACCGGCTTCGCCGCGCACGAGGTGCTCGAGCGTCCCTGCGGCGACGCGCTGCTCAAGCACGTCGACAACGCCGGCAAGACGATGTGCGGTGCACGCTGCCCGCTCGCCGACGTGAAGGACGGCGGCGCGACCGAGTCCGAGCGCGTCTTCTGCCTGCACAAGGCGGGGCACCGCGTGCCCGTGCGCGTGCGGGCGACGCCGGTGTTCAGTTCCTCCGGCACGTACGTCGGCGCGATCGAAGTGTTCCAAGAGGAGTGCGCCGAGGTCCGCCTGCGCGAGCAGATCGAAGACCTGAAGCGCGTGGCCACCACCGACGCGCTCACCGCGATGCCCAACCGCCGCCGCTTCGAGGAGGCGCTCGACGTCGCGATCTACAGCCTCGACCGCTACGAGCACCCGTTCGCGCTCGCGCTGTTCGACATCGACCACTTCAAGGAAATCAACGACACGTGGGGCCACGACGTGGGCGACGAGGTCCTGCGCGCCGTCGGCCTCACGCTCGGCGGCGCGCTGCGCAAGGCCGACATCGCGGCACGCTGGGGCGGGGAGGAGTTCGCGGCGCTCCTCGCCGGCGTCCCCGACATGGAGACGCTCGAGCACGCCGTCGACCGCCTGCGCGCGATCGCCTCCGGGATCCGCATCCCGCACGGCGACGAGACGATCGCGCCGACGGTCAGCGTCGGCGCGACCCTCGCCCGGACCTGCGAGACCGCGACGCAGCTGTTCCGCCGCGCCGACGAGGCGCTCTACGCCAGCAAGCGCGGCGGACGCAACCGCACGACGGTGCGCTAGCCCGCGAACCCGCTAGCCGGCCTGCCCCGCGGGGTCCGGTTCGCCGCGGCGCGACTCCACGGACCGCCGCCCCTCCGTGCGCCGCTTCAGCTGGCGCGCGAGCGCCTCGCGGAAGCGCTCGAGCGCGACCGCGAGCGCGGCCCCCGGCTCCTCGCGCACGTCCTCGACGCTCACGATGCGGTCGAGCCCGTGCGCGGAACCCTGGATGCGGCAGCGCAGCGCGGGCCCGCCCTTCGGCCCGTTGTCGTCGAAGAACGACAGGCGCACGTGCGCGAGTTGCGGCTCGAAGCGCGCGAGCGCCGTGCGGGCCTCGTTCTCGAACGCCGCGCGCGTCTCCGCGGACAGGTCGACGCTGGCACTCCGGATGTCGATCGTCATGGCCATTCCTCCTCGTCCTGCGTTCAGCGGCAGGGGGCTTCAGCGGCACGGGACTTCAGCGGCACGGGGCTTCAGCGACCGGGAGCGAGCGCGAGCAGGCGGCGCACGCGCTCCTCAGTCGGAGGGTGGGTACGGAACAGGGCGGACCATCCGCCCCCGCGCAGCGGGTTCACGATGTAGAGGTGCGAGGTCGCGGCGCTCGTCGCCGGCACCAGCCCGCGCGACGCGACGTGCTCGAGCTTGCGCAGCGCGGACGCGAGCGGCCGCGGCGAGCCGAGGATCGCGGCCCCGCCGGCATCGGCGCCGAATTCACGGCTGCGGCTGATCGCCATCTGCACCAGGAGCGCGGCGATGGGCGCGAGCACGATCATCGCCAGGCTTCCCACGAGACCGGGGCCGTTGTCTTCGCGATCCTGGCCCTGCCCGCCGAAGCCCGTGAACAGGAGCGCCCACTGCGCCATCTCGGCGAGCATCGTGACCGCGCCGGCGAGCGACGCCGCCACGCTCGAGACCAGCGTGTCGCGGTTCTTGATGTGCGCGAGCTCGTGCGCCACGACGCCGGCCAGCTCGTCGCGCGTGAGGAGCCGCATGAGTCCGGTCGTCACCGCGACCGCGCCGCGCGCGGGCGAGCGCCCCGTCGCGAACGCGTTGGGCGCGTCGCTCTCGACCACGAACACGCGCGGCCTGGGCAGGCGTGCGCGCGCCGCGAGCTCCGCGACGAGGCCGTGCAGCTCGGGCGCCTCGTGCGGCGCCACCTCGCGCGCGCCGTTCATGCGCAGCGCGATGCGGTCCGAGAACCACCACGCGCCGAGGTTCACGGCCAGCCCGAGGCCGAACGCGAGGACCATCCCGCCCCGGCCGCCGAGCGCGGCGCCGACGGCGAGGAACACGGCCATGAGGGCCGCGAGCAGGAGCGTCGTCTTGAGCGAGTTCAGGATCACGGCGGTCCCTCCGGGACTGCCGCGGGGCCGGAACGAAGACGCGAGACCCCACGGCAATCGCTGTCGTGGTTGGTCTCGCCGCGGCGCGACGCTCGATCGCTCGTCGCGCATCCCCGGGGCCGGGAGCGTTGCCGCTCCGTCCTGACGGCGCCCGGGGCCCGATGGTCCGGGGGGCTACTCCCCAACGGGTGGTCACTACATATAGGGTGCGGGGGGCGATTCGTCAAAAGAACGCCACGCCGGTCCATTGCGACATACACCAAAAGTGACGAAGATGGTGTATCGGGAGGATTCGCCATGGGACGCACGAACATCGAGATCGACGACGCGCTCATCGCGCGTGCGATGCGGCTCACGGGTGCTCGCACCAAGCGTGAAGCCGTCGAGATCGCGCTGCGGCGCCTCGTCGAAAAGGGCGATCTCTACCGCGCCATATTGCGGCTGAAGGGCAAGCTCCCGTGGGACGGCAATATCGACTCGTCGAGGTCCTCCCGCACGAACCGGTCCCGGACGAACCGGTCGTGACGGTCGTCGACTCGAATACGTGGGTCGACTTCTTCAACGGAGTCGATACTCCCTACGTTGCGCGGCTCGAAGAGGTTCTGCAGGACGAAGAGGACCTGGCCGTCCTGCCGATCATCGTGACGGAAGTACTGCAGGGGTTTCGTTCCGAAGCGGGTTTCGCGCGGGCGCGCGAGGTCCTCGTCGCCGTACCTTCGGTTCAGCCGGACACCGCGGGTCACGTGCGGGCTGCGCGGCTGTATCGGGCGCTACGTGCCAAGGGCGTGACCGTGAGCGGCGCGGCGGACTGCATCATCGCGCAGGCGTGTCTCGACACGCGGGCGGAGCTCCTGAGCCCGGATCGGGATTTCGAGTGGATCGCGCGGCACACCCCGCTGCGGTTGTGGCGACCCTAGCCCGGACCGGTCTGCTTGCGTCGCTCCACCAGCCGGTCGACGTCGTTCGTGATGATCCCGTCGACGCCCCACGCCGTCAGCTCGTCCCAGCGCTCCGGGTCGTTCACCGTCCACACCTGCACCGTGCGACCGTGCTCGTGCATGCGACGCACGAGTGGCGCGGTGAGCAGCGCGTCGTGGATCGCGATCCCCGCGAGCCACGCGGGCGGGGCCCACGGCGCCCGGCAGACGAGCGCGTTGCGCGCGTTGTCGGCGAACGAGCGCTCGCGCCCGATCGAGACGACGGGCCACAGCGGCCAGGGCAGGGCCGCGGCGCGCAGCTGGGCGAGCGTGGACCACGTGCCGCTCGACACGAAGCTGCCCCGTGCGGGCGGGTGCGCCTCGAGGAAGCGCACGAAGGCCGGCGCGTCGCGCAGCGTCTTGACCTCGATGTCGAGGGGCACGGGGCCGACGGCGGCCAGGACGTCCTCGAACAGCGGGGCGCGTTCCGTGCCCTGCGCGAGGTCGCGCACGGCGGCGTAGGGCAGGGCGGTCCACGGCGGGTGCTGCGGGGACCACGCGTCGTCGTGGAACACGATCAGGCGGCCGTCGGCGGTCTCGTGGACGTCGAGCTCGATCATGTCGCAGCCGGCGTCGATCGCGGCGCGGAACGCGGGGAGCGTGTTCTCGTCGTGCGTGCGCCACAGGCCGCGGTGCGCGACGCACAGCGGGCGCGTGCTCATTGGGCGGGCTTGCTTGAAGCGGAAGCCGCGACGCTCGACCCGTGCATGTGCACGATCAGCCAGCGCTCGCCGCGCAGCTCGAGCGCGAGCGTGCGACGGTTGCGGCCCGAGGCCGCGTCGAACTCGAAGCTCACCAGCGCCGCGTCCGCGCCGAGCCGCTGCACGTGCAGGCGCTGCGGGTCGATGTGCAGGTACGGCGGCCCGCTGCGCTCGCGGCGCATCGTCTCGAAGAACGCGCGGAAGTCGGGCTCGGCGGCGGCCCACCCGTCGCGGCGGCCGGGCGCCTCGGCGAAGGGCAGGAACACGGTCGCGTCGTCGGCGAAGGCGGCGCGGAAGCGGTCCCAGTCGAGGTTGTTGAAGGCGCGCACGAAGGACTCGGCGGCGGCGCGGATCGGGGCGTCCTTGGGCTGGTTCTTCGTCTTCATGAGCCCGTACACGGTGAAGCCGGCGGACACGACGAGGACGACCGCGACGAGGCGGATCGCCCCACGGAGGCGCGCGAAGAATCCGTCATGGGCGGGCGGCATGGCGCGGAGCGTACCACGTCGCCGCTACAGCTCGATCTGCGTCCCCATCTCCACCACGCGGTTGGGCGGCAGGCCGAAGAACGAGGTCGCCGTGCGCGCATTCCTCGACATGAACGCGAACAGCCGCTTGCGCCACGTGGCCATGTCGCTCCGGCCGGTCGTGAGCAGCGTCTCGCGGCCGAGGAAGAAGCTCACGTTGCCGGTCGCGACCTCGAGGCCGCGGGCGCGGCAGAGGTCGAGGATCTCGGGCACCGAGGGCGCTTCCATGAAGCCGTAGGTCGCGATGACCTTGAAGAACCCGTGGCCGAGGTCCTCGATGACGACGCGGTCCTCGGACGCGACCTTGGGCGTGTTGGCGGTGAGCACCGTCAGCAGCATGACCTGCTGGTGCAGCACCTTGTTGTGCTTGAAGTGGTGCAGGAGCACGACCGGCACCACGTCCATGTTGGAGGTCATGAAGACCGCGGTGCCGCTGACGCGCGTCGGCGAGGTCGCGGGGAACTGCGACATGAACACCGACAGCGGAAGCGACTCGCTCTGCATCATCGTGCCGAGGATGCGGCGGCCCTTCTTCCAGGTCGTCATCAGCGCGAACAGACCGATTCCGACGACGAGCGGGAACCAGCCGCCGTGCGGGATCTTGTTCACGTTGGCGAAGAGGAACGTGAGGTCGATCCCGAGCATGAAGACCGTGAGCGCGACGACCTTCGGGAGCGACCAGTGCCAGCGGTTGCGCGCGACCGAGGCGAGCAGCACCGAGGTCGTCGCCATCGTGCCGACCACCGCGATGCCGTACGCGGCGGCGAGCGCGTTCGCGTTCCGGAAGGCGATCACGAGGCCCACGCAGGCGACCATGAGCGCGGTGTTCACGCCGGGCAGGTAGATCTGCCCGCGGATCTCGGCCGAGGTGTGCACGATCTGCAGGCGCGGGGAGTAGCCGAGCTGGATCGCCTGCTGGGCGAGCGAGAACGCGCCCGAGATCAGCGCCTGCGAGGCGATGACCGCGGCCATCGTCGAGAGCGCGACGAGCGGCACGACGAGGCCCTGCGGCGCGAGCAGGAAGAACGGGTTCTCTCCCGCGGCCTCGCCCTGGCTCATCATCAGCGCGCCCTGCCCGAAATAGTTGAGGAGCAGCCCGGGCAGCACGACGCCGTACCACGCGATGCGGATCGGGCGCCGGCCGAAGTGGCCCATGTCCGCGTAGAGCGCCTCGGCGCCGGTGACGCACAGCACGACCGCGCCGAGCACGAGGAAGCCGCGCAGCCGGTGGTCGGCCATGAACAGCACCGCGTGGTACGGGTTGACCGCGGCGAGCACGCCGGGCTCGCGCAGGATCCACGGCACGCCGAGCGCGCCGATCGCGAGGAACCACAGCAGCATCACCGGGCCGAAGATCGCGCCCACGCCCGCGGTGCCGCGGCGCTGGATCAGGAACAGCGCGACCAGGATCACGACCGAGATCGGCACCACGAGCGGCTGCAGCGCGGGGGTGGCGACCTCGAGCCCCTCGACCGCGCCGAGCACGCTGATCGCGGGCGTGATCATGCCGTCGGAGGCGAGGAGCGCCGCGCCGAACAGCGCGGCCATCACGAGCAGCGTCCGCCCGCGCCGCGCGTGCACCGAGCCGGCCGGCATCACGAGCGCGAGGAGCGCGAGGATCCCGCCGTCGCCCTCGTTGTCGGCGCGCATGACGAAGCCGAGGTACTTCACGACCACGATCAGGATCAGCGACCAGAACACGAGCGAGAGGATCCCCAGCGCGTTCTCGGGGGTCGGGGCGATCCCGTGCAGCGGGTGGAAGCACTCCTTGATCGCGTAGAGGGGCGAGGTCCCGATGTCGCCGAACACGACGCCGAGGGCGCCCATGATCAGCGGGCGCAGCGGTCCGTGGGCCTCCGGGTGGCGGGAGACGTCGGCGGAGGCGGGGGGCGCGGTCAGGTGGGCAGACATCCGGCGGAAGCGTACCGAAAGCCGAACCGTTTGTCCCAGCCGGCCTGGTCCGTTCGGCGACTTCAGCGTCCAGGGGCCGGGCGTCCGGGGGCCGGGCGTCCGGGCGCGGGGCGGCCGCCTGCGGGGTGGCCCGGGCCCGGGCCCGGGGCGGCAGGTCCGACGTGGGCCGGCCCGGGTCCGGCGGGGAGCGGGACCGCGGCGTCGACCAGGCACGAGACGGTCAGGGTCGTCTCCCGCGGGAAGAGGCGCCGGAACAGCGTGCGCCGCCGCGCGGCGCGCATCCGGTGGAGGATCGTGTCCGTGACCTGGTGCGTGGCCGCGAATCCGGCCTCGAGGCACTCCGCCGCGCGCGAGAAGGCCGACCAGTGGAACTCGCCGGTCTCCGGCGTGATCACCACGTCGGCGAGGCTCCGGCTCTCGTTCCGCAGCCGCTCGCCGCGGATCTGCAGCACGCGCTGCATCACGTCGGCCGCGGAGGCGGGCATGCCCCGCGGTACCGAGCTGCCGACGTCCACCGCGATCACGAAGTCGGCCCCGAGGTCGCGCGCCGGCCGCGTCGGCAGCTCCTGGAACACGGCGCCGTCGACGAGGATGCGATCGCCGACCGCCACCGGCTCGAAGATGCCGGGAATCGCGCTGCTCGCGCGCAGGGCGAGGGCGAGGCTGCCCTCGCCGACGATCACGTCGGTGCGGTTCGCGAGGTCGTAGGTCACCGCGTAGAACGGCAGGTGGAGGTCCGCGAACGTGTGGGCGCCGACGATGTGGTCGATCACGTCGACCAGCAGCACGCTGTCGACCAGCGACTGCGCGAGCGCGTGGCGGTTCCACAGGATCATGCGCCGCACCGAGCCGATCAGGCCGGACACGCGGCCGCGCAGCCCGGGCAGCGGCGCGGGGGAGACGAGCGCGGTGAAGCGCCGTTCGACGCGCGCCACGCGCTCGCCGTCGAGGAGCGTGCGGAAGCGCGCGTCGAGCTCGGTCGCGTCCGGCTCGAGCGCATAGGCCGCGCCGACCACCGCGCCGAAGCTCGTGCCGACGACGAAGTCGGGCGCCGGGACGCCGGCGACGCGCAGCGCGTTCAGGACCCCGAGGTGCGCGAGCCCCCGGGCGCCCCCGCCGCCCAGCACCAGGGCCGTCCGGAAAGGTCGCCACCGCATGACCGGAGAGCATAACCGGGTTCCCGCGCCGCGGTGGTATAAGGGCGCAGCCCGGTCTCCGGCAGGTGCGCCGGAACCGCTCTCGCGAGGGCCTCGGCGATGCTCGAGCAGGCGCCCGAACGCGCGGACGAGGCGCTGCTCGTCGAGTTCGCGCGGGCGCTGCACGTGCACGGCGCGTCGGCGCCGCGCCTCGAGCACACGATGCAGCTGCTCGCGCGGCGCTTCGCGTTGACCGCGCAGTTCTTCTCGACGCCGACCGCGGTGTTCGCCGCGTTCGGCGCCGGGCCCGCGCAGCGCACGTACCTCGTGCGCGTCGAGCCCGCGGAGGTGGACCTCGAGAAGCTCTCGCTGCTGCACGAGCTGATCGCGCGCACGCGGTCCGGCGCGCTCGGGCCCGCGGAAGCGCGCGCGCGGCTCGCCGCGATCGTGTCCGCGCCCGTGCGCTGGGGGCCCGCGCTGCGGCTCGTCGCGTTCGCGGGCGCGTCGGGGTCGTCGACGCGCTTCCTCGGCGGCGGCCCGCGCGAGATCGCCGTGGGCGTCGCGCTCGGGCTCGTGACCGGCCTCCTCGCGATCGCGGGCGACCGCGTGGCGTCGATCCGCCGCACGTTCACCCCGCTCGCCGCGATGGTCGTCGCGTTCCTCGGCGTCCTCGCCGCCCACGCGTTCGGGCCGCTGTCGGTGAGCCAGGCGACGCTCGGCGGGCTCATCTACCTCCTGCCCGGTCTCACTTAGCTGTTAAATGGTCATGCTTTGCATGATTCACTCCTTATAGGGTGATGAAAGTAACATGGTTGATTTTGCATGTTTTCTAGGAAACGTGCAAGCGCCCAGACAAAAAAGATAGGACAAAATT
>JABLTH010062309.1_pt1 | contig 12380 bp, 9 predicted proteins | sample 7875711 | NCBI WGS metagenome assembly JABLTH01 (sample SAMN14941262, study PRJNA633318) | bioreactor metagenome | isolation source: bioreactor | place: China | collected 2019-03-05 | reverse complement strand
GCGCCCACCACCAGGCCCAGGTTGGCCTTGCGGTTCCACTCGCCCGCGGCCAAGCGGGCGATGTGTTCGAACACCTTGTCGCCGTTGGCCAGCGTCAGGCCCTGCAGGTCGGCGCCGCCGGCGTTGGAGGTGCGGCACAGCAGGATGGCGCCGCGCCCTTCGTAGCGCAGGTAGGGCTCGATCGAGTCGAAGCCCATGAAGGGGGACAGCGTCACCGCGTCGGCCTGGTAGCGCTCGAAGGCCTCGCGCGCGTACTGCTCGGCGGTGCTGCCGATGTCGCCGCGCTTGGCGTCCAGGATCACCGGCACGCCGGGGGCGACGCGGCGGATGTGCGCCATCAGCCTTTCGAGCTGGTCCTCGGCACGCTGGGCGTGGAAGTAGGCGATCTGCGGCTTGTAGGCGCACACCAGGTCCTTGGTGGCGTCGACGATGGCGGCGCAGAAGTCGTAGGTGCGCGAGGCGTCGTTCTTCCACGCGCCGGGGAAGCGCGAAGGCTCGGGGTCCAGCCCCACGCTCAGCAGCGAACGGTGGCGGCCGGTGGCGGCGGCGAGCAGGGCGTTGAAGTTCATGCGCGGTTCAGGCCTTGCGGGCGAGTTCGGCCGCCATGCCGATGTACGACGCCGGCGTCATCGCCTTCAGCCGCTCGCGTTCGGTCGCCGGCAGCTCCAGCGTGTCGATGAAGGCCTGCATCCCCTGGCGCGTGATGCGCTGGCCGCGCGTCAGCGCCTTCAGCCGTTCGTAGGGGTTCGAAAGGCCGTGGCGGCGCATCACGGTCTGGATCGGCTCGGCCAGCACTTCCCAGGCGTCTTCCAGGTCGGCGGCGAGCGCGAAGGCGTCGAGCTCCAGCTTGTCGAGCCCGCGCGCCAGGCTGTCGTGCCCCAGCACCGCATAGCCGAGCGCGACGCCCATGTTGCGCAGCACCGTGCTGTCGGTCAGGTCGCGCTGCCAGCGGCTCACCGGCAGCTTCTGCGCCAGGTGCGACAGCAGCGCGTTGGCCAGTCCGTAGTTGCCTTCGGCGTTCTCGAAGTCGATCGGGTTCACCTTGTGCGGCATGGTCGAGCTGCCGACCTCGCCTTCCTTGGTGCGCTGCTTGAAGTAGCCCAGCGAGACATAACCCCAGACGTCGCGGCTCCAGTCCACCAGGATGGTGTTGCAGCGCGTGACGGCGTCGAACAGCTCGGCCATGTAGTCGTGCGGCTCGATCTGGATCGTGAGCGGGTTGAAGGCCAGCCCCAGCTGCTGCTCCACCACCTTGCGGCTGAAGGCTTCCCAGTCGAAGTCGGGCCAGGCGGCGAGGTGGGCGTTGTAGTTGCCGACCGCGCCGTTCATCTTCGCCAGCAGCCTGACCGCCGCGATGCGCTCGCGCGCGCCCACCAGGCGCGCCACCACGTTGGCGACTTCCTTGCCCACCGTGGTGGGGCTGGCGGGCTGGCCGTGGGTGCGCGCGAGCATCGGCACCGCGGCCCATTCGCGCGCCATCGCGCGCAGCTTGTCGATGATGCGGTCCAGCGCCGGCAGCAGCACCTGTTCGCGCGCCGCCTTCAGCATCAGCGCGTGGCTGGTGTTGTTGATGTCCTCGCTGGTGCAGGCGAAGTGCACGAACTCGCTGGCGCGCTGCAGCTCGGCGCTGCTGCCGAAGCGGCCCTTGAGCCAGTACTCGACCGCCTTCACGTCGTGGTTGGTGGTCTTCTCGATCTCCTTGATGGCCTGGGCGTCGGCTTCGGAGAAGCGCAGCGCCAGCGAACGCAGCAGCCCGCGTGCCGCTTCCGACAGCGGCTTGAACTCGGCGAAGCCGGCATCGGAGAGGGCGATGAACCACTCCACTTCGACCTGCACGCGCCGGTGCATGAGGCCGAATTCGGAGAGCAGCGGCCGCAGCGTGGCCATGCGGCCGGCATAACGGCCGTCAAGAGGGGACAGGGCGGTGAGGTTGGAGACGGTCATTCGCGGCGCGGCCCGCGGCGCTGCGCGCCGAAGGGTCAGGGGGATTTCTGCGATTCTAGGCCGCGCCAGTCGATCTCGAAGCTGCAGACGTCGGCGCCGCAGGCTTCGCAGGCGGTCTCGGTCACGCGCGCGGCCGGGTGCACCAGCACGCGGAACAGGCGCTCGAAGGTGGCGGCGTAGAAGTCGCAGGCAGGCGTTTCGGACTTCAGGTCCTTGCACATCGGGTTGGCGCGGATCGTCAGCGTCACCGGCCGCCCGGCCCGCGCCTCGAAGCGCCCGCTGCCGGCGAAGGTCCAGGCATGGCGCGTGATGGCGGTCAGCAGCACGCGCGCCGCCAGCGGCGCCGGCAGCCGCTTCAGCAGCGCCTGCACCGGCTTCGGGATCCGGTGTGCCAGCAGGTAGTCGCCGGTGCAGGTGCCGGCTTCGCGGGCGACGCGGCGCGCCGCCGCTTCGCCCAGGGTGGCGCGCAGGGCGGCGTGCAGGCGCGCCACCTCGGTCTCGTCGACCATCGCCTCCGGCGGGTGCTGCCAGTGCGACAGCAGGCCAGCCTGCGCGAACACCCGTTCGGCACGCTCCGCCCCGCACAGCGCCGGCAGCACCTCGGCCACGCGCGTGATCGCGTTCGGCCCGATGCGACCCGCCGCCGCGTTCACTTCATCTGCTCTTCGGCCAGCTGCTCGGTGCCGCCGCCGCAGGCCATCGCGGCCTTGGCGATCTCGAAGTTCTCCTCGCCCTTGCGGCGCCGCATCTCGATCTTCGGCCCGTGCATCGTGACCCAGCCGTCGTCCACCTGCGACAGCGCCGCGGCGGTCTCGGGCTCGATGCGGCGGTTCTGGTCGAAGTCGAAGTGCACCTTCTTCTTCGTCTGCGGGCCCCAGTAGCCGACGCGGCCCAGGTCGTAGAACTTGCGCTGGAAGCCGCTCTTGGCGAAGGCCTTCAGGCAGCCCATCAGGTACTTGCGCTTGGCCTTGTCCTTCTCCCAGGGGTACTGGAAGAAGCTCTTGTTCATGAAGAAGCGGCGGTAGTTGCTCATCACCCGGTCGAGCAGCTCGCCGCGGTCCATCGCGTCGGGCTTCATGATCGGGGTCACGAAGTTGTACTTCTCGAAGTCGAACACCTCGACCTTGTCGCCCAGCTCCTGGAACAGGTCGGAGAACGGCCAGGGCGTGTACATCGCCCAGTTGGCCATGTCCGGATTCCAGTCACGCGCCATCTGGTAGGTTTCTTCCAGCGTCTCGGCGGTCTCGTTCTCCAGCCCGACGATGAACTGCGCCTCGGTCACGATGCCGGCGGCACGCAGCAGGTCGATCGCCTTCTTGTTCTGCGCGATCGTCGTTTCCTTGTTGAAGCGGTCCAGCTTCAGCTGCGCCGCCGCCTCGGTGCCCAGGCTGACGTGGATGAGGCCGGCGCGGCGGAACAGCGGCAGCAGCTTCTCGTCGCGCAGGATGTCGGTGACGCGGGTGTTGATGCCCCACAGCACGTCGAGCTTGCGTTCGATCAGCTCCTCGCAGAACTGGATGAACTTCCTGCGGTGGATGGTCGGTTCCTCGTCGGCGCGGATGAAGAAGCCGACGTCGTGCTCCTTCACCAGCTTCTCGATCTCGTCGACAACCTTCTTCGGGTCGCGGATGCGGTAGTCGCGCCAGAACTTCCACTGGCTGCAGAAGCTGCAGGTGAAGGGGCAGCCGCGCGCGAAGTTGGGAATGGCGACGCGCCGGCCCATCGGGATGTAGATGTACTGGTCCCAGTCCAGGATGCCCCAGTCGGGCTCGATGCGGTCGAGGTCCTCGATCGGCGGCTCGGCCGCCGTGGCCACCACCTTGCCGTCGGCGGCGGCGTAGGCGATGCCGCGCACGCCGCCGCGGTCGCGCGCGAAGCTGCCGTCTTCGACCGCGCGCACCAGGTTCAGGAACACCTGCTCGCCTTCGCCGCGCACCACGGCGTCGATCCAGGGCGCTTCCTTCAGCACCTGCGGGTACATGAAGGTGCCGTGGATGCCGCCCAGCACGGTGACGATGGCCGGGTCCACCTCCTTGGCGATCTGCAGCAACCGCTCGGCCTTGTAGATGGCGGGGGTGATGGCGGTGCAGCCGACGATGTCGGGGCGCAGGTCGGCGATCTTCGCGCGCACCTGGTCGTCTTCCAGGTGGTGCGTCATCGCGTCGACGAAGGTCACGTCGGTGTAGCCCGCAGCCTTCAGGTAGCCGGTCAGGTAGGCCACCCACGCGGGCGGCCAGTTGCCCGCGATTTCGGCGCCGCCGGAGTGGTAGTTGGGGTGAAGCAGCAGCACGCGCATGGTCGAGGTTCCTCCTCTCGGGGGAAGTCCACCGTAAGCGCGCCTGCGTCCTGGCCTTTTGCGATGTGTCAAGGTCAGATGACACATACAGTGACTACAAACCCTGACGCCGGGTGCCTCCGGATTGACGCTGCCGGTACGCACCTTGCTAAATCAAGGGTTTAGATCAACCCCGCCAGGAGCTTCCATGTCCTTCTCCCGCCGCCACGCCACCCTCACCGCCGTGGCCGCCGCGATCGCCTTCGCCGCCCCCGCCTTCGCCCAGACCAAGATGAAGGTGGCCGCCATCTACACCGTGCCGGTGGAACAGCAGTGGGTCAGCCGCATCGACAAGGCGCTGAAGGCGGCGGTGGCGCGCGGCGAGATCGAGTACGTGTTCAGCGAGAACGTCGCCAACGCCGACTACGAGCGCGTGATGCGCCAGTACGCCGAGAAGGGCAACACGCTGATCGTCGGCGAGAGCTTCGCAGTCGAGGCCGCCGCGCGCAAGGTGGCCAAGGACTACCCGAAGGTCGCCTTCCTCATGGGCAGCAGCGGCAAGCCGCAGGAGCCCAACTTCAGCGTCTTCGACAACTACATCCAGGAACCGGCCTACCTCACCGGCATGGTGGCCGGCGGCATGACCAAGAGCAACAAGATCGGCATGGTCGGCGGCTACCCCATCCCCGAGGTGAACCGCCTGATGAACGCCTTCATGGCCGGCGCGAAGGAAGTGAACCCGAAGGTCGAGTTCACCGTCACCTTCATCAACAGCTGGTTCGACCCGCCCAAGGCCAAGGAAGCCGCCTTCGCGATGATCGACAAGGGCGCCGACATCCTCTACGCCGAACGCTTCGGCGTCAGCGACGCGGCGAAGGAGAAGGGCAAGCTCGCCATCGGCAACGTGATCAACACGCAGGACAAGTACCCCGACACCGTGGTCGCCAGCGCGCTGTGGAACATGGAGCCCACCATCGACACCGCGCTGAAGGCGGTGAAGGACGGCAAGTTCAAGGCCGAGGACTACGGCAAGTACTCGACCATGAAGTTCAAGGGCAGCGAACTGGCGCCGCTGGGCACGTTCGAGAAGAAGGTGCCGGCCGAGCTGGTGGCCAAGGTGAAGGCGAAGGAGAAGGACATCGCCGACGGCAAGTTCAGCGTCAAGGTCGACGACGGCCAGCCCAAGGGCAAGTGAAGGCGCGGCGGCGCTGCCGCGCCGTTGCCGCCTTCAGCGCAGCGTCTTGGCGGCGCTGCTTCCGCGGGCGGCCAGGGTGCGGCCGGCGTCGTCCTTCAGCAGCGCGGTGACCACGCCCGAGGGCAGGCGCGCCATCGCGGCTTCGTCCACCTGGCCGGCGAACTTCCAGCCCTGCGGCAGCTTCACGAACACGAAGCCGGTCGGCGGGTCGACGAAGACGGTGTAGTCGGCCACCGCGATGCCGCTGCTCTCGGTCGTGGCTTCGGCGTGCGCCGGCGCCGCGGCGGCGAACAGCAGGCTGGCGGCGAAGGCGGCGGCGGTCAGGATCTTGCGCATGGTGGTTTCTCTTCCTGGTGTGTCGTGGTGGGGTTCAATGGGTGCCGGCGGCGCTGCGGCCGAGCCGGAGCTCGATCCATTCCTGCAGCTGCGCCAGGCTTTCGAAGTCGCCCTTCAGGCCGCTGGCCAGATGCTGCACGCGGCCTTGCAGCCGGGGTGCGGCGCCTTCGGCGTCGCGGTGCAGCCTGAGCACGAAGGCCAGGTGCTGCGGGTGCGTGACGACGTTGGTCAGCCAGGTCGAGCGGTCGTTGGGGTCGGGCTTCGTTTCCATGGCCGTGACTGTAGGAACGCGGCCTTCCCGAGTCGTCAGGAAACGGTCTTGTTTCGGTCTTTTCGGCCGTGACCGACAGCCCCGCCGCCCTGGCCTTCGGCGAGTTCCGGCTCGACCCCGCCAACGCCCTGCTCACGCGCGGCGGCGAGAGGCTGGAACTGCCGCCCAAGGCCTTCGCGCTGCTGTGCCACCTGGCGGCGCGCCCGGGCCAGCTGGTCAGCAAGGACGAGCTGCTGGACGCGGTGTGGGGGCGCCGCTTCGTCAGCGAATCGGTGCTGAAGACGGCGGTCAACACCCTGCGCAGCACGCTCGGCGACGACCCGAAGACGCCGCGCTACGTGGAAACCGTGGCGCGCCGCGGCTACCGCTTCGTGGGCCAGCCGGCGCCGGCGTCGGCCCCGCCACCGGCCCCGGCCCCGGAAGACGCCGGCGCCCCCTGGGTGCGGCGCGACGCCGCCGACGAACGCCTGCAGGAAGCGCTGGCCGTGGTGCAGACCGGCGGCCGCCGCCTGGTGCTGCTGGGCGGCGAGGCGGGCATCGGCAAGACCACGCTGGTCGACCGCTTCTGCCGCCGCGTCAGCGGCAGCGTGCAGCTGGCCAGCGGCCAGTGCGTCGAGCAGGCCGGCGGCGGCGAGCCGCTGCTGCCGGTGCTGGACGCGCTGGCCGCGCTCACGCGCGGCCCACGCGGCGCGGCCTGGGTGCAGGCGCTGCGCCAGCGTGCCCCGGCCTGGCTGGCGCGCCTGCCCTGGCTGCTGGGCGACGCCGAGGCCGCCGCCGTGCCGGCCGCCGGCGAGCCCGAACGCATGCTGCGCGAGTTCGGCGCCCTGCTGGATGCGCTGACCCCTGCGCAACCGCTGGTGCTGGTGATCGAGGACCTGCACTGGAGCGACCATGCCACCGTGCAGCTGCTGGGCTACCTGGCGCGCCGGCGCGGCCCGGCATGCTGGCTGGTGCTGGCCAGCTACCGCCCCACCGACGCCGCGCTTGCCGACCACCCGCTGATGGCGCTGCGGCTGGAGCTGCGCGCCCAGCGCCTGGTGACCGAGGTCGCGCTCGACGCCTTCACCGAAGCCGAGGTCGACGCCTACCTCGCCGAACGCTTCGCCCCCGCCGCCGTGCAGCAGCGCGCCGGCCTGGCGCGCGCGCTGCAAGCCCACACCGAAGGGCTGCCGCTGTTCGTGGCCGGCGTCGTCGACGAACTGGTGCAGACCGGCGAGCTGGCCGAGCGCGGCGGCGCCGGCTGGCAGCTGGCGGCAGACGCCTGGCAGCGGCTGGCGGTGCCGGAGACCATCGCCGGCCTGGTGGAACGCCAGATCGCGCGCCTGCCCGGCCCGCTGCGCGCGCTGCTGGAAGCCGCCAGCGTGCTGGGCCCGGAGTTCGCGCACGACGTGCTGGCCGAACTGCTGGGCGAAGCGGCCGAGGCGCTGCGCGCGCGCTGCGACGGCCTGGCGCGGCGCGCCGAATGGCTGGCCAGCGCCGGCATGGTCGAACGGCCGGGCGGCCGCCTGGCCTTCCGCTACGGCTTCCGCCACGCGCTCTACCAGCGCGTGTTCTACGAACGCGCCGAGCCGGCGCAGCGCCTGCAGCACCACCGCGCCGCGGCGGCGGCGCTGCTGCAGGTGGCCGGCCATGCCGACGACCGCCACGCGGCCGAACTGGCGCAGCACTTCGAACGCGCGCGCGACATCGCCGCCGCCGCCGGCGCCCAGGTGCCGCTGCTGGCGCTGGAAGCGCGCCGCTGGCGCCTGGCCGCCGCGCGCGCCGCCGAGGCGCTGCACGCGCCGGCCGACGCGCTGGCGCACTACGCGCGCCTGCTCGAGGCGGGCGAGGGCGGCGCGGCGCAGGCCGCGCTGCTGATGCGGCGCGCCGAGCTGCTGCGCGTCACCGGCCAGGGCGAGGCGGCGCTCGCCGAAAGCGCGCGTGCCATCGAACTGGCCGCAGGCGACGCCACGCTGCAGCAGGACGCGCGCGTCGTCCACGCGCGCACCGCGGTGCGCTGCGACCGCATCCCCGAAGGCCTGGCCGAGGCCGAGGCGCTGCTGGCCGCGCTGCCGGCGTCCGACCCGCGCCGGCGCGCGCTGCTGCAGGTGCAGGCCGAAGGCCTGCGCCGGCGCGGCGAACTGCCCGCCGCCGACGCCGTGCTGCAGCGGGCGCTGGAAGCCGCCGGCGACGAGGACACCGCCGAACGCGCCGCGCTGCTGGCCGAGCGGGTGGACCTCCACTTCCAGAGCGGCGCGGTGGCCGAAGGGCTGGCGCTCGCGCGGCAGGCGCAGGCGCTGTACGAACGCTGCGGCCAGCCGGCCGGCGCGGCCCGCATGCTGATCCGCCAGGGCACCTTCGCCCTCGGCGTGCAGGACCGCGTGCTGGCCGAAGCCGCGCTGCTGGAAGCGCGCGAGCGGCTGCGCCGCCTGAACGACGTCGACGGCCAGCGCAGCGCCGCGCTCAACCTGGCCAAGCTGTATTCCGACCGCGGCGACGCCGAACGCACGCTCGAAGTGCTGGAGGAAGGCTGGTCGCTCGCGCCCGCCTTCGAGAGCCCGGTCGCCGAGTGCGCCTTCCTCAACGGCTTCTACTACTGCCGCTACCTGCGCGGCGAACTGGGCGCCGCCTTCGCCGACGCCGCGCGCGCACTGGCGGCGGCGGCCGAGCTGCAGTCGCTCTACTGGCGCGTGGGCACCGCCATCGGCGTGGCCGACCTCTACATCCACCTGGGCGAGCTGGACACCGCCGCCGCGCTGGTGGACGACGCGCTGGCGCAGATGCGCGAACGCGGCGAGAAGGGCCTCTTCGCGCGCGCCATGCTGCGCCGCGCCTGGATCACGCTGCGCGCCGGCGACGCCGCCGCCGCGCGCGCCGAGGTGGCCGCCACGCGCGCCGAAGGGCCGATCGAGCTGATGGAAGACGCCGCCGGGCTGGACCGGGTGGAAGCCGAGACGCGCCTGGCGCAGGGCGACGCCGCCGGCGCGCTGGCGCTGCTGGCGCGCCACGACGGCGCGCCGACGATCGAGGTCTGGGCGCTGATGCTGGCGCTGCGGCTGGCCGCGCGCGGCGCGCCAGCCGACATCGACAGCGCGCTCGCCGCCGCGCAGGACCCGCGCCTGCCGGCGCTGGAAGGCCTGCGCCTGCGCGCGGCGCTGGTGCAGGCGCTGCAGAAGGCCGGCCGCGCCGCCGAGGCCGCCGAACACGCGGCGCTGCATCGCGCGCAGCTCGAGCGCGTGGCCGCCACGCTGGCCGCCGAGCCGGCTCGCCGCAGTGCGCTGCGCGCCGGCTTCGCGCTGGCAGCGTGAATCAGAACAGCAGCGACCACACCGCCAGCAGCGTGAGCACGAAGCCCAGCGTGGCGGCGTAGGCGACGAGCACGAAGGCGTCGCGCAGCAGCTGCGCCCACCAGCGCGCGCGGTAGACGCGCCGCTCGGCCAGCCAGGTGTAGAGCGGCGTCGCCACCATCGCGGCGAAGGCCAGCAGGCCGACCTGGGACAGCAGCAGCCCCAGCATCAGGAACCAGAAGGCGTGCAGGTGGAGCGCGAACACCAGGTGCTCGGTGTAGCGCAGGCGCCGGTTCCACCAGGCCAGCTTCAGCCAGGCGGCGAAGGCCGGCACCAGCACGAACATGGCCGCGCCCAGGTTGGAGACGTAGCGCGCGCCGTATTCGGCCACCTCGCGCAGCACCGCCTTGGGCTCGATGTCCAGCCGCCGCTGCAGCCGCTTGCACAGCCACTGGGGCAGGTCGTTGCAGAAGAAGGCGCCGTCCTTGACGCCGGCCTTGCCGTGCGCGATGTTGATCTGCAGGTTCTGCACGCCCTTCTCGGGCGTCTTCGCCCCTTCCACGTTGAGCGTGAAGCTCGCCGCCAGCCGCAGCGCCAGCAGCACCAGCACGCTCAGCGTGAGGTACAGGCGCAGCGGCAGCACGTAGTGGCGGCGGCGGCCGGCCAGGTACTGGCGCGTCAGCTCGCCCGGGCGCGTGAGCAGCAGCTTCAGCGTGCGCCAGAGCGCCCCTTCGGTGGAGAAGTAGGCGCCGCCGAACTGCTGCGCGAATTCGCGCAGCGTCGGCGCCTGCACGTTCGTCTCCTGCCCGCAGGTGGGGCAGTAGCGCGCGCCGGCGGGCAGCGGCGCTTCGCAGTTCAGGCAGGCGGTGGGCGGGGTGGGGGTCGACATGCGGCGAGAATCGCAGCCGATGGTAACCAGCGTCCTGCGCCTTTCGAACATCACCAAGCGCTTCGGCGCCCTGGTCGCCAACGACGCCATCTCGCTCGAACTGGGGCGCGGCGAGGTGCTGGCGCTGCTGGGCGAGAACGGCGCCGGCAAGAGCACGCTGGTGTCCATCCTTTTCGGCCACTACGTCGCCGACGAAGGCAGCATCGAAGTGGAAGGCCGCCCGCTGCCGCCCGGCGAGCCGAAGGCGGCGCTGGCCGCCGGCATCGGCATGGTGCACCAGCACTTCACGCTCGCCGACAACCTGAGCGTGCTCGACAACGTGATGCTGGGCACCGAGCCGCTGTGGCAGCCCTTTTCGCGCCGCGCCGCCGCGCGCGCGCGGCTGCTCGAAGCGGCGCAACGCTTCGGCCTGCAGGTGCAGCCGGAAGCGCGCGTGGCCGACCTCTCGGTGGGCGAACGCCAGCGGGTCGAGATCCTGAAGGCGCTGGTGCGCGGTGCGCGCATCCTGATCCTGGACGAGCCGACCGCGGTGCTCACGCCGCAGGAGGTGGCGTCGCTCTTCGCCACCCTCTCGCGCATGGTGGCCGAGGGGCTGTCGATCATCTTCATCAGCCACAAGCTCGACGAGGTGCTGGCGGTCTCGCACCGCATCGCCGTGCTGCGCGGCGGCAGGTTGGTGGCGCTGCGCGACGCGAAGGGCGCCGCCAAGGCCGAACTGGCCGAGGCGATGGTCGGCCGCAGCGTGCCGGCGCCGGTGCGGCGCAACCACGAGCCCGGCGCCGTGGTGTGCGAATTGCCGGGCACGCCGCTGTCGGTGCGCGCCGGCGAGGTGCTGGCGATCGCCGGCGTCGCCGGCAACGGCCAGCGCGCGCTCGCCGCACGGCTGTGCGGCGAAGGCGAGGAAGGCATCGTGCTCGAAGGGCGCGCGCTCGACCCCGGGCCGCGCCGCTTCGTGCAGGCCGGCGTGGCGCGCGTGCCCGAAGACCGCCAGGCGGTGGGCGCGGTGGGCGACCTGCCGCTGTGGGAGAACGCGGTGCTCGAACGCTACCGCGAGGGCGCCTTCTCGCGCCGCGGTCTGGTGCGGCGGCAGGCCGCGCGCGAGTTCGCGCGCCGGCTCGTCGACCGCTTCGACGTGCGCGGCGGCGGGCTCGACGCGCCGGTGCGCGCGCTCTCGGGCGGCAACATGCAGAAGCTCATCCTCGGGCGCGAACTGGGCAGCGGCACGCCGCGGCTCATCGTCGCCGACCAGCCGACCTGGGGCCTGGACATCGGCGCCGTCGCCTACGTGCACCAGCAGCTGCTGGACGCGGCGGCGGCCGGCGCCGCGGTGGTGCTGATCAGCGAGGACCTGGACGAGATCTTCGCGCTCGCCGACCGCGTGGCCGTCATCCACCACGGCCGCCTTGGCGCGCCGCGGCCGGTGCGCGACTGGACGCTGCCTGAGATCGGGCTGGCGATGGCGGGGGCACAGCGTGCGGCTTGAGCGGCGCAGCACCACCCCGGCCGCGCTGCTGCTGGTGGCGCCGCTGGGCGCCATCGCCTTCACGCTGGCCGTCAGCTCGCTGTTGGTGGCCTGGGCCGGCGCCCCGGTCGGGCGCGCCTATGCGCTGCTGCTCGAAGGCGGCTTCGGCTCGCGCTTCGCGTTGACCGAGACGCTCACGCGTGCCACGCCGCTGGTCTTCACCGGGCTGGCGGCGGCGGTGGCGTTCCGCGCCCGCCTGTTCAACATCGGCGCCGAAGGCCAGCTCTACGCCGGCGCGCTGGCCGCGGTGGCAGTGGGCGGGCTGCACGGCGGCACGGGCTTCGAGCTCTCGCCCTGGCTGCTGTTCCCGGCCATGCTGCTGGCAGCGGCCGCCGCCGGCGCGCTGCTGCTGCTGGGGCCGGCGCTGCTGAAGAGCCGGCTGGGTGTCGACGAGGTGGTGACGACGCTGCTGCTCAACTTCATCGTCCTGCTGTTCGTCTCGGCCATGCTCGACGGGCCGATGAAGGACCCCACCGCGATGGGCTGGCCGCAGAGCGTGGCGCTGCAGGATTCGCTGCAGCTCTCGAAGCTGATCGAGCGCAGCCGCGTGCACAGCGGCCTGGTCGCCGCGCTCGCGCTGGCGATCGCACTGTGGGCACTGCTGAAGTACACGACGCTCGGCTTCGAGATCCGCGCCGTCGGCGCCAACCCGCGCGCGGCGCGCTTCGCCGGCATGCCGGTG
>JABLTH010060251.1_pt1 | contig 12380 bp, 9 predicted proteins | sample 7875711 | NCBI WGS metagenome assembly JABLTH01 (sample SAMN14941262, study PRJNA633318) | bioreactor metagenome | isolation source: bioreactor | place: China | collected 2019-03-05 | reverse complement strand
GCCATCAACCTGATGCTGGGCTGCGAGAACGCGGCCGACCACCTGGCGCACTTCTACCTGTTCTTCATGCCCGACTTCACGCGCGAGACCTACGCCGCGCGGCCCTGGTTCGCCGAGGCGCAGCGCCGCTTCGCCGCGCTGGCGGGCGAGCAGGCGCGCAAGGCGGTGGCGGCGCGCGCGCGCTGGTTCGAACTTCTGGGCACGCTGGGCGGCAAGTGGCCGCACACGCAGAGCGTGCTGCCCGGCGGCAGTTCACGCGCCATCGAGCCTGCCGAGCGGCTGCGCCTGCTCGCGCGCGTGCGCGAGTTCCGCGCCTTCCTCGAGCGCGAGCTCTACGCCGCGTCGCTGGAAGAGGTGCTGGCGCTGGACAGCCTGGCGGCGCTGCAGCGCTGGCATGCGGCGGACCCCGGGCGCGGCGACTTCCGGCTCTGGCTCGGCATCGCCGCCGACTGCGGGCTCGAAGCGCTGGGCCGCGGCCCGGGGCGCCTGCTCAGCTACGGTGCCTGGCGCCAGCCCGACGGCACGCAGCGTTTCGCGCGCGGGCTGTGGGACGAGGCGGGCGCGTCGGTGGCCGCGGTCGACCTGGCGGCCATCCGTGAAGACGCCACCCACGCCTGGCTGGCCGACGCCGCCGACGGCCCGCGCCACCCGCGCGAAGGCCTCACGCTGCCGCAGCCCGACAAGCCCGGCGGCTACAGCTGGAACAAGGCGCCGCGCCTGGTCGGCCAGGTGGTGGAGACCGGCGCCCTGGCGCGCCAGGTGGTGCGTGGCCAGCCGCTGCTGCGCGAAGCGGTGGCGCGCCACGGCGCGACGGTCTACACGCGCGTGCTCGGCCGCCTGCTGGAGCTGGCCGCGCTGGTGCCGCTGATGGAAGAGACGCTGGCCGCGCTGGTGCCGCACGAAGCCTTCTTCGTGCCGGCGCCGCTGCCTGCCGCCGCCGAAGGCTGCGGCCTCGCCGAAGCGGCGCGCGGCGCGCTCGGCCACTGGCTGCGGGTCGAAGGCGGGCGCATCGCCGGCTACCAGATCGTGGCGCCGACGAGCTGGAACTTCTCGCCGCGCGACGCCCAGGGGCGGCCGGGCGCGCTGGAGTCGGCCCTCGTCGGCACCCCGGTGGCGGCGGGCGAAAGCACGCCGGTAGCGGTGCAGCACGTGGTGCGCTCGTTCGACCCCTGCATGGTCTGCACCGTGCATTGAGCCGCGTCCCGGGCGCAGTCTGAAACTTCCCTTAAGCCGGGCGCCCGTAAGATCCTGCGCCGCATGACCGCTGCAGACCCGAAGGACGCCTGGGGCGACGAAGACGCCCGCCTCGTGGCACGCTGCCGGGCGGGCGAAGCCGCTGCCTGGCGCGCGCTGGTGGCGCGCTACCAGCGGCTGGTCTACACCGTGGTGCTGCGCGCCGGACTCGACGAGCACGCCGCCGCCGATGTCTTCCAGACCGTCTTCCAGCGCCTCATGGCGCACCTGCCGCGCATCGCCCAGCCCGAAAGGCTGCAGGCCTGGGTGGTGACCACGGCCAAGCGCGAAGCGCTGCGCGAGCGCGAACGCACGCGCCGCCAGGTCTCGATGGACGGCGACGACGAAGCCCCGGGCCCGATCGACCACCTGGCCGACGACGCCCCGCTGGCCGAGGAGGCGCTGTCCGACCTGCAGCAGCTGCACCGCCTGCGCGAAGGCATGGAGCGGCTGGACGACCGCTGCCGCGACCTGCTGCTGCTGACCTTTCGCGACGAAGAGGACAAGGTCGGCTACGACGAGGTCTCGCGCCGCCTGGGCATGCCGGTGGGCAGCATCGGGCCCACCCGCTCGCGCTGCCTGGGCAAGCTGCGGCGGCTGGTCGAGGGGGACGGGCGAGATGCCTGAGTCCCTGTGTATCAGGCGGTTCGCTGCCCGTTCTGTGCCATAACCCGACCCGAGCACCACCATGGCCCACACCCCGCCCACCCCCGAAGACGACGAAGCCTTCGCCCGCCGCGCCCGGCGCGCGGTGCAGGGGCTGGCGGACGCCCCGGCCGCGCTGCAGCGCGCCGCGGTCGACCTGTGGCCGGCCCAGGGCCTGCCGCAGCGGGTGGCGGCGGCGCTGCAGCGGGTGGTGGCGGTGCTCTCGTTCGACAGCTGGGCGGCGACGCCGGCGCTGGCCATGCGCTCGGGCGCCGGCGCCACGCGCCAGCTGGTGTTCGACGCCCCGGCCGGCAGCGTCGATCTGCGCATCGCGCCTGCCGCCGGCACCTACACCCTGGCGGGCCAGTGGCTGGGTGAAGATGGCGCCGGCACGGTCGAGCTGGCCGACGCAGACGGCCACCCGGCCGCCAGCGCGCCGCTCGACGACGCGGGCGCCTTCCACTTCGACGGGCTGACGGAGGGGGCCTACAGGCTCACGTTGTCGGTGTCCGGCACGTTGATCGAACTGCCGCCGCTGGCGCTGGGCGGCTCACGGCGTTGAGTGGCTGACGAAGGCGCCGCGGCGCTGGCGCGTCGCCTTCTGGAGCCCGGGGCCGCCCTGCCGGACGCCGGCGCCGACCTGCGCGCCCTGGCCTGGGCGCTGACCGACATCACCCGCGAAGCCTTCGCACGCGAACCGGCGGTGGCCGTGCGTGCCGCCGAGGTGTTGCACGACCTGGCCGGCCGCCACCCCGCCGCGGCGCCCGAGATGGCCGCGCTGGCGCGCCGCGCCGCCGGCGTGGCCAGCCTGGCCGGGGGCCGCATGGCCGAGGCGCTGGAGTACCTGGACGCCGCCGCCGGCGCCTTGCGCGGCCTGGGCCTGGACGACGCCGCGGTGCAGGCCGAGCTGCCCAAGATCATGGCCTTGTCGATGCTGGGCCGGCACGACGAAGCGGTGGCCTGCGGCGTGGCCGCGCTCACCGAGCTGCAGCGCCTGGGCAACCTGGCGGCGGCGGCGCGCGTGAGCCACAACCTGGGCAGCCTGCAGCTGCGGCGCGACGCCTACGAGGCCGCCGCCGCCCACTACCGGCAGGCGGCCGAACTCTTCACCCGCCAGGGCGACGACGGCAGCGCCCTGCTGGCCGAGGTGGGCGTGGCCGACGCGCTCACCTCGCTCGGCCGTTTCGACGACGCGCGCCGCCTGTACGCCGGCGCGCGCGAGAGGGCGCGGCACGGCGGCTTCGGCTTCCCGGCGGCGCTGGTCGACGAGTCCGACGCCCTGCTCGACCTGGCGCGTGGCCGCTACCGCGAGGCCCTGGCCGGGCTGGAGGCGGCGCGCCGGCGCTACGAGCAGCTCGCCATGCCGCAGTACATGGCGGTGGCCGAGAAGCTGCTGGCCGACACCTACCTGGAGCTGCGCCTGCTGCCCGAAGCGCTGGCGCTGCTGGACGCCGCGGTGGCGCAGTTCCGCCGGCTCGACCTGCCCGACGAACAGGCCTGGGCACTGGCCCAGCGCGGGCGCGCCCAGGCGCTGCTGGGCGACGAGGCGGCGGCCGCCTCGTTCGGCGCCGCGGCGGCGCTGTTCGCGCAGGCCGGCAACGCAGTGGGGGCGGCCTTCATCGAGCTGGCGCAGGCCGAGATCGCGCTCGGCCAGGGCGACGCGGTCGCCGCCACCGGCGGCGCGGCGCGCGCCGCCGCGGCCTTCGCCGAGGCCGGCCAGGCCGACGGCGGCATGCGTGCCGAGGTGATCCGCGCCCAGGCGCTGCTCGAAGGCGGGCAGGCGCAGGCGGCCGCGGCCGCGTTCCAGGCCCTGCTGGCGCGCGCCGACGCCGGTGCCCAGCTGCAGGTGCAGGTGCGCTGCCTCACCGGCCTGGGCCGCGCCGCGCTGGCCGAAGGGCAGCGCGCGACGGCCGCCGAACGCTTCGAGGCGGCGATCGCGCTCTTCGAGGAACAGCGCCGCGCGCTGCCGGGCGACGAGATGCGCCGCGCCTTCCTCGGCGAGCACCTGCGCCCCTACGAAGAATGCGTGCGGCTGGCGCTGCAGGGTGGCCGGGGCGCCGAGGTGTTGCGCGAGCTGGAGCGCTACCGTGCCCGTTCGCTCGACGAACGGCTGGCCGAAGGTGCGGCGCCGGCCGACGACCCCGAAGCCGCGCGCCTGCGCGAGCGGCTGAACTGGCTCTACCGCCGCGTCCAGCGCCTGCAGGACGAGGCCGCCGACACCCAGGCGCTGGCCGAGGAGATGCGGCAGGCCGAACGCACGCTGCTCGAACGCGCGCGCCGCCAGCGCCTGGCCGGCGCCGCCGCCGGTCCGGCCGATGCGGTGCCCGCCTTGGACATTGCCGCCTTGCCGGCTGCGCTGGGCGAAGGCGAGGCGCTGGTCGAGTACGGCGCCCTCGACGGCCGCTTCTTCGCCTGCGTGGCCACGCGCGCCGGCGTGACCCTGGTCGACCCGCTGGCCGACGCCGACGCGGTGGCCGACGCGGTGGAAGCGGCGCGCTTCCAGCTCGACGCGCTGCGCCACGGTGCGGCGCCGCTGGCGCGCCACCTGGACCTGCTGGCGCAGCGCGCACGCGCCCGCCTGGCGCGCCTGCACGCGCTCTTGTGGGCGCCGCTGCAGCCGGCGCTGGCCGGCTGCCGGCGCGTGCTGCTGGTGCCGCACGGCGTGCTGGGACTCGTGCCTTTCGGCGCCCTCGCCGACGGCGGCCCGCCGATCGGCCAGACGCTGGACCTGGCGCTCGCGCCGAGCGCGCGCGCCGCGCTGCGCGGCCTGGCACGCGCGCCGCGGCCGGCGCGGCGCGTGCTGGCCTTCGGCGAGACCACGCGCCTGGAGCGCACCGCGCACGAGGCGCGTTTCGTGGCCGGGCTGTTCGAAGGCGGCCGGGCCTTCGTCGGCCCCGAGGCCACGGTGGCGGCGCTGCGCGCCCACGCCGGTGAAGCCGACGTGCTGCACCTGGCCTGCCACGCCGTCTTCCGCCAGGACAACCCGCGCTTCTCGATGCTCCACCTGGCCGACGGCGCGCTCAGCGCCGACGAGGCCGAGACGCTGACACTGTCCGCCGGCACCGTGGTGCTGAGCGCCTGCGAGACCGGCATGGCCGAACTCGGCCGCGGCGACGAGATGGTGGGGCTGGTGCGCGCCTTCCTGGTGGCCGGCGCGGCGCGCGTGCTCGCCACCCAGTGGCCAGTCGACGACGCGGTGACCGAGTCCTTCATGGCGGCCTTCTACCGGGCAATGGCCGGCGGCGAGGGCGCCGCCGCCGCCTTGCGCCTGGCGCGGGCCGAGGCGATGGCCCGACACCCCCACCCGGGCTTCTGGGGCGCGTTTTCGCTCTGGGGTGGACATTAGGCAGTAACTGTGTAAACTGCACATTTAGAACGCGCGGAAACGCTTTCCCAGGAATCCCCCATTCGGTGCGGGCGTATCCAGGAGAGGAGCGCGCGTTCTGAACTGAAGGAACGTGCAGGAGACCGCCCGTGAGCAAGCCCATGTCCCCCGTCCGCAGCGCCCGCAAGCTCGCGCTGGTCGCCCTCGCCTTCGGCGCCGGTGCGGCCTGGGCCGCCAGCGGCGGCGGCGGTGGAGGCGGTGGCTCGAACAGCGGCAGTTCCGACGCCGACATGCCTGGCGAGGTGATGGTCAAGCTGCGCAGCACGCAGGCGTTGCAGCCGCTGCTGGCCCGCCACCCGCTCACGCTGGTCGGCCAGTTCGGGGCGCGGCCGATCTACCGCTTCAGGATCATCGGTCCCCAGCGCGTGAAGGACATGGTCGGCGTGCTCGCGGCCGAACCCGACGTGATGATCGCCGAGAGCAACCCCACCCACCGCAGCCCCGAGGCGCGCAAGAACGTGAGCTGGTTCGTCGGCACCCAGACCGCCTACGCGGCGCAGTGGGCGCCGCAGGCGCTGCACCTGCCCGAGGCGCAGGCCCTGGCCGGCGGCGCCGGCGTGCGGGTGGCGGTGCTGGACACCGGCGTCGACTTCGGCCACCCGGCGCTGGCCGGCCGCCTGCTGCCCGGGCGCGACTTCGTCGACGGCGACCTCGACCCTTCGGAGGGCGGCGGTTCGGCGAACGCGGCCTGGGGCCACGGCACCCACGTCGCCGGGCTGGTGGCGCTGGCGGCGCCGGCGGCGAAGATCATGCCGGTGCGCGTGCTCGACGCCGACGGCGGCGGCAACGCCTGGGTGCTGGGCGAAGCCCTGCTGTGGGCGCTCGACCCCGACGGCAACCCCGCCACCGACGACGGTGCCCAGGTGATCAACCTCAGCCTGGGCAGCCTGTCGCGCACCCGCATCATGGACACGATCGCGCAGATCGCGGCCTGCGAGCCGCAGGTCACGGACGACCCCATCCTCGACCGCACCGACCCCGGCTACGCCGACGACGACGCCCGCTGCGTCGGGCGCACCGGCGCGCTGGTGGTGGCGGCCGCGGGCAACGACGCCAGCGGCAGCGTGAAGGAATATCCGGCGGCCGAGTCGGCCTACGGCCTGCTCTCGGTGGGCGCCGTCGCCGCCAACGGCCGCAGCGCCGAGTTCACCAACTACGGCCCCTGGGTCACGCTGGCGGCGCCGGGCGAAGGCATCACCAGCACCATGGCCGGCGGCGGCTACGCCACCTGGAGCGGCACCTCGATGGCCGCGCCGCTGGTCAGCGGCGTGGCGGCGCTGGTGAAGAGCGTGGCGCCGCGGGTCAGCTCCAAGGACATGGTGCAGCGTTTCAAGCGCGCCAGCGCCCAGCTGTGCGACAAGAAGCTCTTCGGCCTGGACGCGGTGGCCGCGGTCACCGACAGCCGGCAGCCGCAGCCGCCGGCCTGCCCGTAGGCGGCTCCTGCGCGGCGGCGTGCAGCGCCGCCAGCCGCTCGACGCCGAGCTCCTCGAAGCCGGCGGCTTCGGCGGCGGCGCCGGGCGCTTCCACCCCGGCGCCGAACACGCTGCGCACGCGCAGCACCGGCACGCCGGCGGCACGCGCCGCGGCGACGCCGGGTGCCGAGTCCTCCAGCGCCAGGCAGGCCGAAGGGGGCAGCTGCAGGCCTTGCAGCACCCAGGCGTAGATGTCGCCCGCCGGCTTCTTGTTCGGCACCACGTCGCCCGCACCCACCACTTCGAACAGCGAGCGCGCCGCCGGACCCAGCGTCACGTCGAGCAGGCGCCACACGTTGTCGGCGGTGGTGGTGGTGGCGATGGCCTGCCGCAGGCCGCGCGCGCGCGCCTGCATCAGCAGCCGCTCGACTCCCGGCCGCAACGTCACCGCGCCGCGGTCCAGCAGCGCCAGGTAATGCGCTGTCTTCAGCTCGTGCAGGCGGCGGATGGTGGCGTCGGCCTCGGCCCCGTCGGCGGCTTCGGGGTCGACGCAGCGCCACCAGGCGCGCAGGCGCTCCTTGCCGCCGGTGACGGCCAACAGCTGCTCGTAGAGCGCGCGGTCCCAGTGCCAGGGCAGGCCGGCTTCCTCGAAGGCGCGGTTGAAGGCCACGCGGTGGCCTTCGTCCTCGGTCTCGGCGAGCGTGCCGTCGACGTCCCAGATCAGCGCGACCAGCGGCAGCGCCGGCTTCACGCCGCCTTCGGCCATGCGCGGCCCAGCAGGTGAGAAGCCTGGCCGGCGCAGCCGAAGGCTTCGAAACGCGCCTTGCAGACGTCGCGCGCGGCGGCGGTGGCGGCCTTCAGGAAGGCGCGCGGGTCGAACTCGTCGGGCTTCTCGGCCATGACCTTGCGCATGGCGCCGGTCATCGCCAGCCGGATGTCGGTGTCGATGTTGATCTTGCGAACGCCGTGCCTGATGCCGCGCACGATCTCTTCCACCGGCACGCCGTAGGTCTCGCGGATGTCGCCGCCGTACTGGCGGATGACGGCCAGCCATTCCTGCGGCACGCTGGAGCTGCCGTGCATGACCAGGTGCGTGTCCGGGATCTTCGCGTGGATGGCGGCGATGCGGTCGATGGCCAGGATGTCGCCGGTGGGCTGGCGGCTGAACTTGTAGGCGCCGTGACTGGTGCCGATGGCGATGGCGAGCGCGTCGACGCCGGTGCGGGCCACGAAGTCGGCCGCCTGCTCGGGGTCGGTGAGCAGCTGCGAATGGTCGAGCACGCCTGCGGCGCCGACGCCGTCTTCCTCGCCAGCGGCGCCGGTCTCCAGGCTGCCCAGGCAGCCGAGTTCGCCTTCGACGCTGACGCCCACCGCGTGCGCCATCTCCACCACGCGGCGCGTGACCTCCACGTTGTAGTCGTAGCTGGCAGGCGTCTTCTGGTCTTCCAGCAGCGAGCCGTCCATCATGACGCTGGTGAAGCCCGAGCGGATGGCCTGCTGGCACACCGCGGGCGAGGCGCCATGGTCCTGGTGCAGGCAGATCGGCGTCGCCGGGTACTGCTCCACCGCCGCTTCGACCAGCTTGCGCAGGAAGGGCTCGCCGGCGTACTTGCGGGCGCCGGCGCTGGCCTGCAGGATCACCGGCGCGTCGCAGGCGGCGGCCGCCTGCAGGATGGCCTGGATCTGCTCCATGTTGTTGACGTTGAAGGCCGGCACGCCGTAGCCGCGTTCGGCGGCGTGGTCCAGCAGCGGGCGCAGGGCGATGAGCGACATGGGCGGTGCTTCCTTCAGTGGATGGGGGGCAGCGGGGGCGCCGGCGCGTGGTCGCCTTCGACCGGGTCGAAGTCGGCGAAGCGGCCGATCCAGGCGTCGGGCGCGTCGGCGCCTTCGAACTCGCCGTTCGGGTAGCCGTGCGTCACCAGCCAGGCACGCACGCCGGCGGCGCGCGCGGTGCGCAGGTCGGTGAGGGAATCGCCCACGAAGGCGGCGTCGACCGCCTGCACGTCCAGCGCCGCCAGCGCGTGGCGCACCACGCCCGGGTGCGGCTTCTTGACCGCCAGCGAGTCGCCCGCCACCAGCAGGTCGAAGTGCGAGGTGATGTCGTGCAGCGCCAGCAGCTTGTGCGCGAAGCGCGCCTCCTTGTTGGTGAGCACCGCCAGCTTGATGCCGCGCGCGTGCAGCCGTTCGAGCATGCCGCGCACGCCGGGGTAGAGCTGGCTCGCCTCGCCGCAGGCGGCTTCGTACTCGAACGAGAAACGCTGCCAGACCTCGTCGCTGGCGGGCCCGCCGAGCGCCTTCTCGAGCAGCGCGCGCGCGCCGTCGCCGATCCAGCCGCGCACGGACTCGGCGTCGGCCTCGGGCCGGCCCAGCCAGCGCAGCGTGCGGTTGAGCGCGAGCGCGATCTCCGGCGCGGTGTCGATCAGCGTGCCGTCGAGGTCGAAGAGCAGGGCGCGCAGCATGGGGGCGGTGTCCTCGTGGATCATCGGAGCACCTGCCTCACCGCGGCGGCCACCGCCTCGGCCGTGATGCCGAAGTGCTTGTACAGCGCCGGCGCCGGGGCCGACTCGCCGAAGCTGGCGATGCCGACCACGGCGCCCTGGCGCCCGACGTACTTGTGCCAGAAGTCGGGCTGCGCCGCTTCCACCGCCACCGCAGGCAGCGCGGGCGGCAGCACGGCGTCGACGTATTCGGCGCCCTGGCGGTCGAACACGCTGGTGCAGGGCATCGAGACCACGCGCACCGCGATGCCTTCGGCCGCCAGCGCCGCCTGCGCCGCCAGCGCCAGCTGCAGTTCGGAGCCGGTGCCGATGATCACCGCCTTCGGGTCCGCCACGTCCGCCAGCACGTAGCCGCCGCGCGCCACCTGCGCGGCCTGCGCCGCGTCCTTCACCGCCACCGGCATGGCCTGACGCGACAGGGCCAGCACCGCGGGGCCGTCGCGCCGCTGCAGGCTGCTCGTCCAGGCAACCGCGGTCTCCAGCGTGTCGGCCGGGCGCCAGACGTCGAGGTTGGGGATCAGGCGCAGCGAAGGCACGTGCTCCACGCTCTGGTGCGTGGGGCCGTCTTCGCCGAGGCCGATGCTGTCGTGCGTGAAGACGTGGATCACGCGCTGCTTCATCAGCGCCGCCATGCGGATGGCGTTGCGGCTGTAGTCGCTGAAGGTGAGGAAGGTGCCGCCGTAGGGCACGAAGCCGCCGTGCAGCGCCATGCCGTTCAGCGCCGCGGCCATGCCGAACTCGCGCACGCCCCAGCTCATGTGGTTGCCGGGCTCGTCGCGGCGCGCCACCTTGCAGCCCTTCCAGTCGGTGAGGTTGGAGCCGGTGAGGTCGGCCGAGCCGCCGAACAGGCCCGGCAGCGAAGGGGCGATGGCGTCCAGCACCAGTTGCGAGGCCTTGCGCGTGGCCACGCTGCCGGCGCCGGCGGCCAGCTTCGCCAGCGCTTGCTGCACCGTGGTGCCGAAGTCGGCCGGCAGGTCGCCGGCCATGCGGCGCGTGAACTCGGCCGCCGCCTCGGGGAAGGCGGCGCGGAAGGCGGCGAAGCGGGCATCCCACTCGGCGTGCATCGCTCGGCCGCGTTCGCGCTGGTCCCACTGCGCACGCATCGTGTCGGGCACCTCGAACGGGGCCCAGGTCCAGCCGATCGCTTCGCGCAGCGCCGCGATCTCGGCCGCGCCCAGCGGCGCGCCGTGCACGTCGTGGCCGCCCGCCTTGGTGGGCGCGCCCTTGCCGATGGTGGTGCGGCAGACCACCAGCGTGGGCTTGCCGTCGGGCGCGTCGCCCTGGGCGCGCGCCTTCACCAGCGCGCGCTCGAGCGCGGCGCTGTCGTGGCCGTCGATCGGGCCGACGACGTTCCAGCCGTAGGCGCGGAAGCGCGCCGGCGTGTCGTCGGTGAACCAGCCTTCGACATGGCCGTCGATGCTGATGCCGTTGTCGTCGTAGAGCGCGATCAGCTTCGACAACCGCAGCGTGCCGGCCAGTGAGCAGGCCTCGTGGCTGATGCCCTCCATCAGGCAGCCGTCGCCCAGGAAGACCCAGGTGCGGTGGTCGACCACGGTGTGGCCGGGCCGGTTGAACTCGGCCGCCAGCAGCTTTTCCGCCAGCGCCATGCCGACCGCGTTGGCCAGGCCCTGGCCCAGCGGGCCGGTGGTGGTCTCGACGCCGGGGGTGATGCCCACCTCGGGGTGGCCCGGGGTCCTGCTGTGCAGCTGGCGGAAGGCGGCCAGCTCGCTCATCGGCAGGTCGTAGCCGGTGAGGTGCAGCAGCGCGTACAGCAGCATCGACGCGTGGCCGTTGCTGAGCACGAAGCGGTCGCGGTCGGGCCAGTGCGGGGCCGCCGGGTCGTGACGCAGGTGCCGCGTCCACAGCACGGTGGCCATCTCGGCCATGCCCATCGGCGCGCCGGGGTGGCCGCTCTTGGCCTTCTCGACCGCGTCGGCGGCCAGGATGCGCAGCGCGTCGGCCGGCGTCGCCTTCGTCTCGATGGCGGCGCCCATCACAGCGCCCCGACGGCGCGCTTGCGCCGTTCCATCATGCGCCAGATGAAGGGCGTGAAGATCAGCTGCATCGCCAGCTCCATCTTCCCGCCCGGCACCACGATGGTGTTGGCGCGGCTCATCCACGAGTCGTTGATCATGTTGAGCAGGTAGGGGAAGTCGATGCCCTTCGGGTTCGCGAAGCGGATCACGCAGATGCTCTCGTCGGCGCTCGGGATGTCGCGCGAGATGAAGGGGTTGCTGGTGTCCACCACCGGCACGCGCTGGAAGTTCACGTGCGTGTGCGCGAACTGCGGGCAGATGTAGTTCACGTAGTCGGGCATGCGGCGCAGGATGGTGTCGGTCACCGCCTCGGCCGAGTAGCCGCGCACGTGCTTGTCGCGGTAGAGCTTCTGGATCCACTCCAGGTTGATCACCGGCACCACGCCGATCAGCAGGTCGGGGTAGCGCGCGACGTCGACCTCGGGCGTCTTCACCGCGCCGTGCAGGCCTTCGTAGAACAGCAGGTCGGTGTCGCCGGAGAGGTCTTCCCAGGCCGTGAAGGTGCCGGGGTCCTGCTTGTAGGGCGCCGCCTCCACGGGGTCGTGCAGGTACTTGCGGCGCTTGCCCTTGCCGGTCTCGCTGTAGCTGCGGAACAGCTGCTCGAGTTCGGCGAACAGGTTGTTCTCGGGGCCGAAGTGGCTGAAGTGCTTGTTGCCCGCCTTTTCGGCTTCCGACTGGCGCGCGCGCATCTCCTTGCGGTCGTAGCGGTGGAAGCTGTCGCCTTCGATGATGGCGGCGCGCACGTTCTCGCGCCGGAAGATGTTCTCGAAGGTGCGCGTGACGCTGCTGGTGCCGGCGCCCGAAGAGCCGGTGATCGCGATGATCGGATGACGTTCTGACATGGCGGGGGGCCTTCTCTAGTCGCGGAACAGGCTGCGCTCGGCGAACAAGGGCGAGCCGTTGTCGCGCGTGGCGGGTTCGTGGTGGTAGCGCTCGATGCGCTCGACCTCGTTCTTGGAGCCGAACACGAGGCCGATGCGCTGGTGCAGTTCGGAAGGCTTGACGCCCAGCATCGGCTGGCGGCCGGTGCTGGCGCGGCCGCCGGCCTGCTCCATGATGAAGCCCACCGGGTTGGCTTCGTACAGCAGGCGCAGGCGGCCCGGCTTGGCCGGGTCTTTCGTGTCGCGCGGGTACATGAAGACGCCGCCGCGCATCAGGATGCGGTGCGCCT
>JABLTH010005975.1_pt1 | contig 12380 bp, 8 predicted proteins | sample 7875711 | NCBI WGS metagenome assembly JABLTH01 (sample SAMN14941262, study PRJNA633318) | bioreactor metagenome | isolation source: bioreactor | place: China | collected 2019-03-05 | reverse complement strand
GGTCCCTTCCACCTCGGCCAGCAGGCGCACGTCGTCCACGAGAAGCACTCGGATCATCGGCCGCTTTCCCCGAACCTCGTCGACGATCCCCGGACGGGGACGGCAAACGCAGCCATCCCGTTCGCGGACCGCGATTTCCGGGCTATGACGGGAATGTACCACCGGTCCCGGGGCCGGGATACCCGTGCGTTATCCGCGCGAAAGCCGGCGCCGCGCTCGGGATGCGGGTCACTGGCGACGACGGCGGGGGAACCCCGGGGCCCCTCGGCGCGTCAACCGACCGGGAGGTCCCGCGATGTCCCGGACGACTCGAACGACCCTCGTCCTCGCTGCCGTCCTCACCCTCGCCGTGGCGCTGCTCGTCGCCGCGTGACCCTGCGCGATCCGAACTCGCGGTTCGTGATGCCCGCCCGCTGACCGCTTCACGCGCGACGTACACTCTCGCCGGCGGCTGCCCCGCCGAGGGAGGTCTCCGTGCGCCCGACGAACGTCCTCGCCCCCGTCCTCGTGCTGCTCGCCCTCGCCGCGACGAGCGCCGGGTTCGCCGGCCTTCCCGCGGACGCCGCGTTCGAGAGGCTCAAGGGCCTCGTCGGAGCGTGGAAGGCCGACGTCGGCGGGCACACGGTCACGCTCGCCTACCGCCTCGTTTCGTCGGACTCGGCGCTCGTCGAGACCTACACCACCGCGTCGGGCCGCGAGACGCTCACGATCTACCACCGCGACGGCGCGAAGCTGCTCGCGACGCACTACTGCGCACAGGGCAACCAGCCGCGCCTCGCGCTCGATCCCGCGGCCGGCTCCGACGGCGAACTGGTCTTCGCGTTCCAGGACGTGACGAACCTAAGGGAGCCCACCGCCTCGCACCTCGTGCGCATGCGCTACGCGTTCACGGACGCCGACCACGTCACGCTCTCCGAGACGTACGCGGGCCAGCGCGAGGAAACGACGGCCTACGCGCTGGTGCGGCAGAAGTAGCGGCGCCGCTCCGGTCGCGCGCGCTACGGCTCCGGCTCGTCGAGCGGCGGCGCCTCCGCGGCGAGCGCCGCCTGCGCCCGCTCGAGGTCCTCGGCCAGCACCTGGAACTGCACTTCGCCGAGCTCGCCCACCACGAGACCGTACTGCGGCGCGAACTGCGATTCCGCGAAGCGCACCCCGGCCTCGTCGAGACGCCGGCGGACGTCCATCGCCGCGACCGCGTCCGCCGCGCTGGTCAGCGGCACGAGCTCCTGCCCCCGGCCCGCCCCCGCCTCCAGGTTTTCGTGGAGCCGCTCTTCATCGCGTTCGTCGACGAACACGCGGAGCAGCGGCGGCTCACCGGGCGCGCCGGTCTCCTCGACGACCAGGAACGGCAGCCCCCCGTCGGAGAGCGCGGAGCGGACCTCGGCGAGGTCCGCGTCGTCGTCGGTGGCCAGGAGCTCGGACAGCACCTCGACCTCGCGGACCTCGGTCGCGCCGCGCCGCAGCGAGGCGTGCAGTTCCGTCCGTATCGCGGCGACGCTCGTCACCGGCGCGCCGCACTCGTCGCACACCGTACGCGCGTCCACGTAGCCCGTGCCGCACGAGAAGCAGAAGCCGCCGTCGGGGCACTCGGAGAGATTGAACCGTCGCGTCGACATCGAAAAGCTCCCTTGATCCGGTACGCAGCCCGGGCCGGTAGAGCATCCCACACCCGGGCGCCCGCGGGTCGGCTAGCGCCCCTTCCCCTTCGCGCCGGCCGCCCCGGTCTTTCCGGCCGCGCCGGGCACCCCGGTCTTCCCGGCCGTGCCGGTCGCTCCGGGAGCTCCAGGCGCCGGTACGGGCCGGGCCCGCGCGATCCCGCGCCGCGCGAGCGGGGCCAGGAGCGCATCGGCCTCGGCGTCGGGCGCGGCGAGCACGCGCTCGTACGCGGCGACCGCCGCCTCCGGGACCCCGTAGTTCTCCGCGATGCGGCCGAGGACCAGCCACCACGACGGGCTCGGCTCGTCGTCGTTGCCGTACTTCATCCCGTCGAGCGCGACCTCGCGCGCCGGCCCGCTCTCGCCGCGCTCGGCGCGGACGAACGCCAGCGTGTGCAGGATGCCCTCGCGCCGCGGCGCCATGCCGACCGCGCGCTGCGCGATCTCCGCCGCGCGGTCGAGGTCGCGTCCCGCGCCGGCGAGGGTCCACGCGAGCGCGTTCAGCTCCTGCGGCTCGGCCTTCCCGCCACGGGTCAGGTCCTCGAGGATGCGGATCGCCTCGTCGTAGTGCTCCTGCTGCCCGGCGACGGAGCCCAGGTTGTACTTCGCGACCCGGTCGTCGGGCTTGGCCGCGAGCCGTGCGCCGGACAGCCGCTCGACGTCCTTCCACATGTGGCGGACGCGGTACATGTCGAGCGCCGCGCGGAACGCCAGCTCGCTGTCGGGGTAGTCGGCGAGCAGGCGCGCGAACTGCGCCTCGAGGGCCGGCCAGTCCTTGAGCACGAAGCGCTGCGCGAGGAGCGCGCGTTCGATCGCCGCGCGCTCGTCGGGCGTCGCCGCCGCGTTCCGCGCCGCTTCGAACAGCTCCACCGCGCGGGGCGCGAGCTTCCTGTTGGCCGTGCCGAGGGCCAGCGCGGCGCGGCGCATCGCGTCGGCCCCCAGCGTGTTCTTCTTCGGCCACAGCACGGCGAAGGAGTTGACATTCAGCGGGTCCTCGTCGCGCGTCGCGGTCACGTCCTCGCGCACCGCGTCGAGCCAGGCCCGCGCGCCGTCGACGTTGCCGGCATCGAGCAGCCGCAGCACCTCGATCGTGACGCCCGGGGCCTCGCCGGGCATCCCGAGCATCGACCAGCGCCCGTTCCTGCGGGCGAGGTACAGCACGAACGACTTGCCGTCCATCGACTCGGCCGTCGCGCGCGCGCCGTCCGCCCCGATCGCGTCGCTGCGGAGCCGCATGCCGACCGCGGCGATGTCGCGCGTCGCCTAGTAGCCGAACGCCTGCTCGGCGACCGCGAGATCGGCGCCCATCGAGCGGAAGCCGCGCTCCGCGTTGAGGTCCTCGCCGAGCTCGGGGGGGAACAGCGGCGCGATGCGCTCCACGTCCATCGACAGGAGCTGCTGCACGGCGTGGCGCATGAACTCGGCCATGTCCGGCGCGTCGAGCTTCGTCGGCGCGCGGGGCGTCGTCCGGCGCAGGAGGTCCGCGAGCCCGAGCCGCGCGCTCGCCTCCGGGACGCCGCGCCCGGCCTCGGACATCAGCTCGGCCGCGGGCGCGTACTGGCGGAACCGCACGAGGTGCATCGCGGCCTGGTGGGCGAGGTTCGCGCGTTTCTGCGGGTCCTGCTCGCGGCGGATCTCGGCGAGCGTCTTGGCGAGGTCCGCCGTCGCGTCGATCGCGAGCCGGAGCTCCTGCGGCCGCTCGGCGGCCGGAACCGAGAGGAGCGTCTCGCGCGCGTCCTTGAAGCGTCCCGCGTAGCACTCCGCGAAGGCCTGGTTGATCTTGACCTGCGTCGTGTTCTGCTGCCCCGCGGGCGCGCGGTATGCCGCGATGGCGTCGTCGAGCCGCGCCTCGGCCGTGTAGCGCCGGCCGTGGTGGTCGTGCTCGAGCAGGATCGCGCGGCTGACCCGCGCGACGAGATCCGTGGGATCGAGCTCCTCGGCCTTGCGATAGGCCGCGACCGCGCCGTCGTAGTCGAAGCCCTTGGCGAAACGGCGGCCGATGAGGTCGTGCTCGAGGATCCAGCCGCGCACGCGGTGCGCCGTGGCGAACCCGGGGGCGGTCGCGATCGCGGCGTCGATCTCGCGCCGCGCGAACTCGCCCATGCCGCCCTGCAGGTACGCCTGCGCAAGGCCGCAATGCGCGCGCGTGTCCTTCGCGTCGTCCGCGACGAGGCGCCGGAACGACGCGATCGCCTCCTTGATCCGTCCCGCCCCGAGGTGGCGGTAGCCCTCGTGGTCGAACGACAGCACGACCGTTTCCTGCGCGTACTTGACGATCGCGTCGCGGATCGCGCGCGCCTCCGCCGGGAGGAGGCGCTCCTGCCGCAGCTCGAACCGCAGCCGCGCGCGCACGTGGCCCTCGGGCGTGGTGGCGTACTCCCGCACGAGCCGCATCCCGGGCACTTCGTCGACCGCGCCCGCGGGCAGCTCGCGCACGACGAACCCGCGCGGCGGGACGATGTCCCACACCCACTCCTTGGCGTGCTGCGCGACGCGGTAGGCGGTCACCTCGGGACGGCGCTGCCACGCGCGGAGCGGCACGGGCTTCTCCGGCGGCGCGGTGCGCAGCGCTTCCGGCGCGTACTCGAACAGCGGGCGGAGCGAGAACGCGACGGCGCCCTCCGTCTCGTCGACGAGCGCCGAGCGCACGTCCGCGGACTCCGTGGTCACCGTCATCGGCTTCGCGAACGAGCGCGGGTCGCCGCTCTCGCCGGACTTCAGCACGTCGGCGCGGAACGCGTCCTGTACGTACGCCTCGAGGAGCTTCGTGCGGTCGTCGGGGCTCCGTCCGTCGATCCAGCCCCGCAGCGCGTGCTCGATCCAGCCGCTGCCCTCGATCGTCTCGGCGACGCGGCCCTTGCCGAACTGCAGCGTCACCGACCGCCGGCTGGTCTCGCGGCTGTCTTCGACGCTGGGCGACGGCGTGGGCGTGAGCGCGGTCGTCCCCGCCCCCGTCACGAGCGCGAGGCGCCCGGCGTCGGCGAGCGGCAGCTCGCCGGCCCGGCTGAACGGGTCGGTGGGATCGATCCAGAACGGGCTCGCGCCGCCGACGTACACGATCGCGTGGTCGAAGCCGCCGAGCCCCGGGAAGTCCGGCTCGACGTCGGGGCCGCGGCCCGGTGCGAGCAGCGCGACGCGCGCGTCGAGCTTCACGCTCCGCAGCGCGGCCACGAGCAGCGTCGCCTGGTCCTTGCAGTCCCCGAACTTCGTGCGGGCCGTCTCCGCCGGCGGCCGCGGTTCGATCGCGCTCTCGCCGAACTCGATCCCGGTGTAGCGCACGTTGCCGTGCACCCAGTCGAGCGCGCGCTGCGCCCGCTCGCGCGGCGTGCCCGGCTCCGCCACGGCCTTCCGCAGCGCCGCCGGCAGCTCGCCCGCCGCGCGGCGGTCGACGATCTCGCCGTACCGCGCGGCGACCTCGCCCCAGCTCGTGCCGTTCGAGAACCACACCGACGGGACGATCGACTCGACGTACGTGAGGTTCAGCTCCGGGTCCGCGTTCCCCACCAGCGGCCCGGCCTCGAGCGTCGTGATCGCGCGCCCGCCCTCGACCCGCTCGACGGGCTGCGCGTCGAACCGCCGGACCCCGACCCGGAACGGCATCGCCGCCGGCCGGTCGAGGACCACGCGCACGCGGCGCACGGGCACGCCGCGACCGAAGCTCACGCGCCGCGCCATGCCGCGATCGAAGAACGGCACGCGATCGCGCACCGTCGTCTGCTGCTCCACGATCGCCCCGGTCACCAGGCCCGGCAGCGGCGCCTCGACGACGCGCCGGTCGTCGAGCACGCGCTCGTCGCGCTCCGCGGGGCGCTCGCCGATCGTCGCGGGGTCGATCTCGTGCACGCTCCCGTCCGGCGCGAGCACCCGCCCGCGCAGTTCGGGACGCTCCTGGTACCAGAGCCCCCACTCCTCGCTCACGGTGCCCCACGCATCGACCTGCGCCTTGGTGAGCGGCTGAAACACGAGCCGCCAGCGCATCGTGCGCCGCCCGTCCGCGTCGAACGTCACCGCGTACTCCTCGAGCAGGACGTGCACCGACAGCCCGTCCGGCGCGTCGCCCGGCGGCACGAGCGCCTGCCAGTCGGCGTACGAGCCCGCGAACGGCGCGGGCTCGGGCGGCGCATCCGCGCGGGACACCGGGACGGCGCCGCAGAGCGCGGCGCAGAGCACGACCAGACCGATGACGGACGGGACGGCCCGGAGCGACATGGTGGATCCTCGGGGTGCCGTCATTGTAGGCGCGACGCGGGACGTTCCGGAGGACCGTTACTGGAGCGGGCGACGGGATTCGAACCCGCGACCCTCAGCTTGGCCCTTCACCGCGGTCCACGCCCCCCCTCCTGCCGCTGAGTCGCCGTGCCCAACCTCGAACCGGACACTCCCGCGTCATTCCAGGTGAGCCAGGATCTCCTGCGTCGTGCGGTACTTCGTACACAGAGCGCGGAACGCGTCGCGGTCGAGGACCTTGCTCACGTAGGCGGTCGCGACAGCCGGTCGGAGGAGCTGCACGTACTGGGTCCGGAAGTTCAGGTCGACGTCCGCCACTGGCACCGTATCGCCCTTGTCCGTCGAGATGCCCAGCAGGGTCGGCCGCACCGCGTACTCGATCCTCGCGTACTCCGTGTACCAGCCCAGGAACATCCAAACCTTGGTTTTTCCCCGCGACGTGTCGTAGAACACCTGCACCATCGAGCGTGCGTCGCGGCCGACGTCGGGATCACCGACGAGGTTCTTCGTCCAGTCCTGGAAGCGAGCGACGTCAGCATCGGTGCCTGATGACGGTTGGGCGAGCGCGATCTCGCGGCTGGCGAGCGCCGCCGCGCCCCGGAACAACGACGCCACGTATTCCAACTCCTCCATGAGCGGGCGACCGGCTCGTGTTCCCTCCGGCAGCTGTCGACGAAGTTCTGCCGCGCCCGCGCTCCCGAACGATCGCTTCAGCACGTCCGCGATGAACGCGTAGGCGCGGGCCCGCCGCCCATAGAACTCCGGCAGGGGTTCCACGGTGAGATCTGGATCAACCATCACGATCCGGCGGATCGGGCGTCCCTCGACGGCGCCGGCGACTCCTCCCTCGACTCCTCCGGTGAACGATTCGCGCGCCTGCACGTACGCCCCCCGGAACTGCTCGACCAGGAGCGCGAGGTAGTTCGGATCCGGCTCCAGCTTGCGGCGCTCGGGGCACGCGTCGAATCGCAGCAGCGCCTCGTGGGCCCAACTGATCCAGTCGTACCAGCCCGAGTCCGGCTTCGGCTCCAACGACAGCTTGCCGGTCCGCACGCGATCGATCAGTACGGCCATGGGATCGAAGTCCGGCGGTGGCGCGCCACCCCCGTAAAGTTCCTCGACGATTTCGACCTCGTGGCTCCGCCCACCGGGCATGATCTTGAAGCGAGCCGCGTCGGCCGGAGCGCCCGCCGCCTGCAGCGCGTTCGGGACCTTTCCCTTGTTCCAGACGGCCGCATCCAGCCGCAGCAGCGCTTGGTATCGGCCGAGGAGAGATGCGTCCCGGGCAACGCGCGAACCGACGAACGTCGCGTCCAACCGCGTCACGTCCTTCTGGAGCATGCGGCGGGTCGAAAACACGCGACGAAGGTCGTCGGTCCACGTGTAAAAGCCGTGAGGCGGATCGGATCCCGGGTCGGAGACTCGCGCCGATACCGCTGCGTTGACCGCCGGCTGCCACGCCGCCGGCGGCGTATAACCGGGATCCGCGTAGCGCAGCGCGCCCCCGACGACGCCGCGCAGTGCTTCGGGCGTTTCGGTGTCCGCGGCGAGCAAGCGTGCCAGGTCACGGACGAATTCCCGCCGCCCTCTCACATCACCGAGGCCGTTCATGGCGGCCAGTTCGACCGCGGCGAGCAGTCCGTCGTCGAATTGCTTTGCCTTCGCGATCAGGACGCTGGAGGGAGTGAAATCGCCGCTGACAGGCGGTAGAACCTGCGGCGGCTCATCGTAGGCGGGCGGCAGCGGGCCGGTGGAGATCTTCAGGACTTGTTGGGTAACGTCGAGCCGCAGGCGCAGGTCGCCGGCGCTCTTGTCACGCGTGAGCTGCGCGCCGGTGTCGGCGAATGAGTGGCCGAGGACGAGGAGCCCCATCGCACTTCCAAGAACCGCGGCGACCCGCGCCCGCGCGTGACGACGGAGCACGCCCGACTGTGAGCGCATGCAGGAACCAGGCACGACGTGCGGCAGTGTAAACACGGTCATGTCTCACCTTGACCAAGGCTTGGTTGGCACTCTCCAGGTCGCCGAACTCCTCTTCGTTGCTCACGGCGCGGCTTGCCGCGAGAGTCGGCGTGCGATTCCACATGCTGGTCCCGCCAGGACGACGACGATGACGGTGGCGACGCAGAGTAGCTTCACGAGGTCGCGTGCGACCTCGTCGGGACCGAAGTCCGCAACGTCAGCACCGCCCGAAGAGACCGCGATGATCGCAGCAACCGCGCTCGCCAGGACGATGACGATGGCGGGGACCAGCGCGGGAAGGTAAGCAGCGGCAGGCCGGCGGACCGCCACGACAAGTACCGCGACGGCGATCGCGGTCAACGGCATGGCATTGCCCAGCGCTCGATAGCCGGCCCACACCGCCGTCATCTTGTACGGATAGGAGTCAACGAACGAGTGTCGGAATAGCAGCGCCACGACGATGCCGATCGCACCGCCGGTAGCCCCCGCGCCCGCGCGGATTCGCGGTTCGCTCGCGAAGCGCACGACCATCACCGCCATGCCCCCTGCTGACGGACGTAGTCACTTGGGAACCGCCGCACTTTGGCGCGAACGACGACTCCTGGCCCGGAGCGTGAAGCAGCGCGTCGCGCGCGTAGCGCAGGATAGCATTCTTCGCACACATCCGAAGCTCGACCGTTTGCCGGACACGGACAGGCACAAGGAGCAGGACGAGGAAGATGACGCCGTCGAGGCGTCTCCGGAACAGTTCGCTTAGGTTCCGGAAGCTAACTAGCGATCGAGACTTGCTTGGAGCGGGCGACGGGATTCGAACCCGCGACCCTCAGCTTGGGAAGCTGATGCTCTACCAACTGAGCTACGCCCGCCCGGCGGCCCGCCGTCCGGCGGAGACTGCCCGGCGGCCAGCGGGCGCGGATGCTATCGCTTGGCCTGCCGGTGCGCAAGTAGACCGGCGGCGACTATCCTCTCCCCCGTCACCGTTTTGCCCCCCGGACGGAGGTTCCATGCACGCGCCCTCGCTCGACGAGCTGTTCCGCTTCTTCTGGGACGACTACAACCGCCTCACGCCGGACTCGGCGCGGATCCACGCGCTCCTCGAGGCGCGCGGCGAGCGCGTGGTGAACGACCACGTCGCGTTCCGGACGTTCGACGTCGGCCCGGCGCGGCTCGACGCGCTCGCCGAGGTCTTCACGGCGCGCGGCTACGAGTTCTCCGGCGAGTACCGCTTCGAGAAGAAGAAGCTGCGCGCGAAGTCGTTCCGCCACGCCGAGCCGGGACGGCCGCACGTGTTCATCTCCGAGCTCATGACGGCGGAGTTCAGCCCGTTCCTGCAGGAGGCGGTGCGGGAGCTGGTCGCGCAGGTGCCGGTCTCGCGGACCGGGGCGGCGCTGTTCACCGAACTGCCGACCTGGAAGCCCGTGGGCTACGACGTGTACCGGCGCCTCCTCGACGAGTCGGAGTACGCGGGCTGGGTCGCGGCGTTCGGCGTGCGCGTCAACCACTTCACCGTGCTCGTCAACGCGCTCTCCACGTTCCCGTCGCTCGAGGCGCTGAATACGTTCCTCGTCGACAACGGCTTCAAGCTCAACGAGTCGGGCGGGGCGATCAAGGGCACGCCGGAGAGCCTGCTCGAGCAGTCCTCGACGCTCGCCAACCGGATCGAGTGGACCTTCGAGGGCGGCGAGCGGCGCATCGTGCCGAGCTGCTACTACGAGTTCGCGCGGCGCTACGTCGACCCGTCGACGGGTGCGCTCTACGGCGGGTTCATCGCGCGGAGCGCGGACCGGATCTTCGAGTCGACGGATACCCGACCCGGAATGTGAACGGGCCGAGCAAGCTCGGCCCCTACGTAGCGCTGCAACCTCGCGTGCGTTCGGGGCGCGTCAGACCTTGACCCCCACGAGGCCGAACTTGCGGATCTTGCTGTAGAGCGTCGCGCGCGTGATGCCGAGCAGCTGCGCCGAGCGCTTGATGTTCCAGCCGGTGCGCGTCAAGACGCGGCGGATCACGATCTCCTCCACCTCGGACAGGCGCACCGTGTTGACCTGGAACGCGCCGTCGACGCTGGGCCCGGAGCCGCGCACCTCGAGCGGCAGGTCGCCCAGGTCGATCACGTGCTCGGCGGCCAGCACGACCGCGCGCTCGACCGCGTTCTCGAGCTCGCGCACGTTGCCCGGCCAGGCGTAGCGTTCCATCTGCGCCAGCGCCCGCTCGGTGAAGCCGCGCACCTCCTTGGCGCACTCGCCCGCGAAGCGGCGCAGGAAGTGCTCGGCGAGGTGCGGGATGTCGTCGGGGCGCTCGCGCAGCGCCGGCAGGTGGATCGGGATCACGTTCAGGCGGAAGAACAGGTCCTCGCGGAAGCGCCCGCCCTTCACCTCGCCGGCGAGGTCGCGGTTGGTCGCCGCGATGAGGCGCACGTCGACGGGCAGCGGCACGTCGCCGCCGACCGGCTGCACCTCGCGCTCCTGGATCACGCGCAGGAGCTTGACCTGCGTCGCCGCGGGCAGGTCGGCGATCTCGTCGAGGAACAGCGTGCCGCGGTCGGCCTTGCGGAACACGCCCGCGCGCTGCTTCACCGCGCCCGTGAACGCGCCCTGCTCGTGGCCGAACAGCTCGCTCTCGAGCACGCCCTCGGCGAACGCGGTGCAGTTGACGCGGACGAACGGGCCGCCGCGGCGCGGGCTGCGCCGGTGGATCGCCGAAGCGACGCGCTCCTTGCCGGTGCCCGACTCGCCGGTGATGAGCACCGTGCTGCTCGCGGGCGCGACGGTGCGGATCAGGCTGTACACGCGCTGCATGCGCGGGTTCCGGCCGATCAGCTCTTCGAACTCGCCCGCGGCATCGGACTCGATGCGCGCGCTCTCGCGCTCCTCCGGTTCGTCGCCGAGGCGGCGGCGGCGCGACAGCGCGCGGTCGACCGCGCGCGCCAGCTCTTCGACGTGGAACGGCTTGGCGAGGTAGTCGAGGGCGCCCGCGCGCATCGCCTGCACCGCCCCGTCGAGCGACGCGCGGTCGGTGACGAGGAGCGCGGGGAGGCCCGGCTGGAGTTCCTGCACGCGCTCGAGGAGGGTCAATCCGTCGATCGGCTGCATGCGGACGGCGGCGATGACGAGGTCGTACGGGTTCTCGCCCAACAGGCGCAGCGCCGCCGGACCGTCGGGGACGGCGTCCGCCTCGTAGCCCGCTTTCGCGAGCGCGCCCGAGAGCGCCTCGAGCGCAAACGGATCGTCGTCCACCAGGAGCAACCGCGCCGCCAAGCCCATCCGACCTCCGCCCGCAACCCCAATCCGCGTGGCTTTTCAACACACCTATCGGCCGGGTGTCTCGTTCCTTGACCCGCGCGCTGCCGGATTCGCCCGCGCCGCGCGGGAGCGAACACCGCGCGGGTCACGGGTTTGCGGGAGGTGTTCGAGAATCGGACAGGGCGCCCAAAAGGCGTCGCGGGCCCGTGGGGGAATGCGGGGTGGTGCGTTCCGGGGTGCGCTTACGCGCGGGCGTTCGCGACCGCCCGAAGCAGCCGCCCGAGACCCGCGTCGAGCTCGTCGTCCGTGGTGGACGGGCCGAGGCTCACCCGGACGAGGCCCGCGGCGTGGGAGGCGGGACCCCCGAGGGCGCGGGCGACGGGGCTCGGTCCGGCCGCGCCGGCGTGGCAGGCGGAGCCGGCCGAGACCGCGAGCCCGAGTGCGTCGGCGGCGGCCGCGACGTCGGCGCCGCGGACCCCTTCGAAGAGCAGGGCCGACGTGTTCGGGAGGCGCGCGGCCGCCTGCCCGGCGACCAGCGTCCCCGGCCGCGCGGCGAGCACGGCCGCCTCGAACCGGTCGCGCCGCGCGCGCACGGCCGCGGCCTGCGCGAGGCGTTCCCCGACGGCCGCGGCCGCGAGGCCGAAGCCGACGGCGGCGGGCCAGCCCTCGGTGCCCTGCCGGCGGCCGTGCTCCTGGCCGCCGCCGAGGCAGAACGGCACGGGGTCGAGGTCCGGCGCGAGGACCAGCGCACCCGCACCCGGCGGGCCGCCGAGCTTGTGCGCGGAGACCGACAGCAGGTCCACCCCCAGCGCCGCGCGGTCGACCGCGATCTTCCCCAGCGCCTGCACCGCGTCGGTGTGCACGAGCGCGCCGGCCGCGCGGGAATCCGCGACGATCGCAGCGATCGCGGCGACGTCGTTCACGGTGCCGATCTCGTTCTGCGCCAGCATCACCGAGACGAGCGGGCGCTCCGCCCCGTCGAGCGCCGCGGCGACGGCCGCGGGGGTGCACGTCCCGTGCACGGTCGCGGGGACGAGCCGGAGGGCGACCGCGCCCCGCGCCGCGAGCCAGCGTCCGGTCTCGAGGACCGCGGGGTGCTCGAGCGCCCAGAGCACGAGCGTGCGCACGCGACCCGCGTCGACCAGGCCGCGCAGCGCGAGCGCGTCGGCCTCGCTGCCGCCGGAGGTGAAGACGACCGCGGAGGACGCGGCGCCGGTCGCCGCCGCGACCTGCTCCCGGGCCTCCTCGAGCGCGGCGCGCGCGCGGCGGCCCGCGCCGTGGGCCGACGACGGGT
>JABLTH010002050.1_pt1 | contig 12381 bp, 8 predicted proteins | sample 7875711 | NCBI WGS metagenome assembly JABLTH01 (sample SAMN14941262, study PRJNA633318) | bioreactor metagenome | isolation source: bioreactor | place: China | collected 2019-03-05 | reverse complement strand
CGCGCTGCAGCGCTGCCAGGCTCGTCCATCCTCCCGCAGCAAGCGCTGATCTTCATGAACTCGCGCATGCGATTGCCGCTGAAAGATGCCTGGTGGGACAGCATGAACGCCAAGCTGAGGCTGCGCCCTCCAGGCGTGCAGGACGAAAGCTCGCTCTCGGCCCTGGTGCAGTGCGCACGGAGCCAGCAATGCGATCTGCCCAAGCAGCGCATGATCGATGCCTTCGGCGCGGCGCTGTCTCATCCGCGACCCGGCGCGCGACTCTTGGCCACCTATAGCGATTACGCGTGGAACGTGCTGGACGACAAGGAGCTCGGCGAACGCATGGCGCGTGAAGCCATGTCTGCCGTGCCCAGCGAACCGGCCTATCGCATCACGGTCATCCGCATGCTGCTGGCACAGGGGCGATACGACGAAGCCAGGCAGCTAATGCGAGGGTTGGACGCCCTCAATTTTGGCGGCCACCTCGATCAGAGCATCGCCGATCTGCGTACTCGCCTGCCTTCGACGTGAAGGATGTCCAGCAGTCCGCCACAAGGCGGGAATACCGTGGCCGCCTTCGCCTTGAAGCCCCTCCCTCATCCGAGCTATGAACGCACGGCCCTCTCCAGCAGGCCTTCGAGCTTGACCGCCAGCGCGCTCCAATCCCATGCCAGCGCTGGGGGCACGACCACTGGGGACCGCAGTTGCTGCTCCAGCTGCCGGGACAGGCCGTCGGCATCACCCGGGGTGTAGAGGCAAGCCGGGAAGCTCTCCAGCAACAAGCGAGCATCTCCAACGGCGGCCACGACCACGGGCAGGCCGCTCGCTACCATCTCGGCGAGTTTCTGCGGGTAACAGGCGCGGCCGAACGCGCTGTCCTTGTTGCATACGACGCCGACATCCAGAGCGACATACAAGAGCGGCACCTGATCGTGGGGAAGTACACCCAGGTCGATGGTGTTCTCGGCAAGCGCGCCGGCTAACGCACTATCGCGCGGCCCTGCGACCACGAGCCTTGTCGCCGGGTTGCGCTCGCGCAGTTGCCGATAAGCCTCCAGCAGGTCGCCGATGCCCCGTGAGCTGCTCAAGGCGCCGGCCGTGCCTATCAGCGGCGCATCCGGCGGCAAGCCAAGGCATCGTCGCGCCTCGTGGCGCTCGGGGGATCGCCTGAACAGGTCGGGCACGCCGTTTTCCACCACTTCCATGGGAACGGCCGTTGGCACTCGCGTTGCCAGGATGCCCGCAAGCGAATGGCTCACGACGGTCATCGCATCCATTCGCCCGGACGCTCTGCGCAACAGCGCACGCATGCCCGGCAGCGAGGTCAGGCCGAATGCCTCGTAGTCGTCGTAGAAGTCTCCGACCACCGGCACGCCCGACCGGCCGCCGATGGCGACGCTGCCCACCATATGGAAAGCATCCGAACTGGACCAGATGACGTCGGGACAGAAGTCGCGCAGGAGCGTTCGCAACGTCCGCAAATAAGTCATCGGTGCCCGGTACACATCCACCGAATGCCAGGAAACGCCCGATTCGACAACGTGCAACTCGCCGCGCCGCCGATAGGATGCCGCCAGGACCGCCACAGCGTGCCCCCTTGCCGCCAAGGCCACCGGCAACTCATAAAGACGGCCGTATCGGTCGCCAAGCAGATCCTTTCCGGTGTATTGCCGTTTACTGAGTACGAGCAGGCGCATGCGCCCCTTCCTTGCCCGCGATCTGCGACAGCAGCGAAAGATTGGCAGCCGCGACGGACTCCATCGCAAACCGTCGCTCGACCAAGTCGCGCGCATGCCGTCCCAGCCGTAGCACCTCGTCGTCCGGGGCGCCGAACATTTGCAGAAGGGACTCTTCCAGCGCGTCCGCGGAGTTGGCGTCGCATACCCAACCGGCAACACCGTCGAGAAAGATATCGATGCCCCCGCAGCGGGTACATAGCACCGGCATACCCGCCTCCATCGCTTCCAGGGCCGAGTTCGACATACCCTCGTAACGGGAAGGGAGCACGAAGATATCCGCGTCCAGCAGCACGGACCTCACCGCATCCGCGGCGATAGGAGAGTGGAAATGCGTGCAATCGGCCAGCCCCAGGGCATGGGCCTGCCGAATCAATGCGTCGCGCTGCTCGCCGTCTCCGAAAAGATCCAGGCGAAACGGGATCCCTCGTCGATGACACGACGCCAGCGCGACAAGCAGCAGATCCAACCCCTTCTGCTCGCTGTAACGGCCCGTCCACACCAGACGCCGCACCTTCGCCAACGAATCGCGCGGGGAAAAACTCTGCAGCTCGATACCGTTGGGTATCCGGCTCAGCGTCGGCCTGTCGACGCCGATAGCTTTCAAATCGTCGGCAATAGCGGTGTTGATGAGATTGATGGCCTGGACATGGCGATCGATGAGCCTGGCCAACCATCGCCAGCCCGGGATGGACCTGACGAAAGCTGCGTCGCCGGCACCTCTCGCATTGATCGGGCACGCCACGATCGGCCACTCGCATAGCCTCGCCGCCTTCAATACGACCAGGCAAAGCAGGCCATCGTTTATCCCACGGCAATAGATCACGTCGTAAGCCCGCCGCTTGCGAACAGCCAGCCCGGCCATGGAAAGGGCATAGCTGATGGCCCGCCCGACGCGCCCGCCAGAAGCCCACGTGGCTATCCGGTGCGTACGAATGACTTGGCCGGAAATTTCCTGCACGGCACTGGGAATGCGATGCCCCGCCACGTCGACCGCCGCCCCCATCCTGGACCAGGCAGCAGCCAACCGCGCGACCTGATTCTCTGCCCCGCCAAGCACGTGCGGAGGCAGGTTGCCGACGACGAGAATCCGCAAGGCGCGACTAGCCATGGCGGGCATCCCAGCTCAGATACATCAGCAATGCCCATAGCGCGTACCCATAATCTGCGCGGCGGGATACGTGATCGTCGAGCAACGAGCGCACCGCGCTTACGTCGAGGTGGTCATCGTCACTCGATACCCGGCTCGCCAGCAGGTCGGACGCCCACTCGCGCAGCGGCCCGCGAAGCCATGCACTGACCGGCACATCGAATCCGTGCTTTGGCCGAGAAACCAGTGATGTCGGCAACTGCCGGCCGAGCATTTTCCTGAGCACAAGCTTCCCCACGCCGCCGCTTGCCAGCCACGACTCGGGCATGCGCCAGGAGAGGGCCAGCAAGCGATGATCGAGAAGGGGCACACGCAATTCCAACGCAACCGCCATGCTGGCTCGATCGAGCTTGGTATGGATACCTTCGGGAAGACCCAGGCGCTGGTCCACATACCGCATCCGCTTCGCGAGGCTGGCGATCTGGCTCGGAACGTGCGGCCATGCCCAGCGCAGACCGCTCAGGAGAGACTGGCCTTCTGCTCCGCGGCTACTTCCCGTAAAGGTCAGCAATCTTGCGTAGTAATCGTCGCCGTCAATCGCTGACACGCGTTCGGCCTGTCTGAGCAAAGACGCCGATCGCGCACCGGGAGGAACCAGGCGGCCGGCTTTCTCCAACAAGCCCGCGAATGCCCGCCTGCCGCCGACGCCCAACGGCTCCAGCACGCCCCACGCTCGCCCGGCATCGAGATAGCGCTGGTAACCGTGGAACAGTTCGTCGCCGCCATCGCCGGTGAGAGCCACCGTCACGTGCTTCCTGGCCGCCTCGCAAACCAGCAGGGCGGGGATCTGCGCCGCATCGGCGAACGGCTCGTCGTACAGTTCGGGCAGCCGGCCCACCATATCCAGCGCATTGGCTGCGGAGAGCCGGATCTCTTCGTGATCGGTGCCGAGCAGACGGGCGATGTCGCGCGCCGGACCGGACTCGTCCAGTCCAGTCTCATTCGGGCCGGACTCGTCGAAGCCCACGGTGAACGTGCGCACCGGCCTCGACGACTGACGCTGCATGCTGGCGACGACCAGGCTCGAATCGATACCACCCGACAACAGCGCGCCGATAGGGACATCGGCAGCCATGCGTATCCGCACGGCATCGTCGAGCATGGCCTGCAGGGCATCCACTGCGCTGTCCTCGGACTCGCTCCATGGTCGCTCCAATGCGTGAAGAACCGTTTCGTCGAGGCTCCAGTACATCTCCAGCCGCGCGGTGAAGGCCTCCATCGTCAGCGCCTGTGCCGCATCGGCCATGCCTAGCCGCAGCAAGCCGGCGGCCGGCAGCTTGAACGCGCCTTTCTGGATGCTCCATGGTGCCGGCACATAGCCCAGACGCAGCATGAGCGCGAGCGCGGAAGGCTCGACGTCCTGCCTCCACGCAGGGTGGCAGCGCAAGGCCCGCAGCTCGGAACCGAACACCAGCGCACCTGGAACCCATCCAACGTACAGCGGCTTCTCGCCGGTTCGATCCCGTGCCAGCACGAGCTCCCTGCCCGAGCGATCCCACAGCGCGATAGCGAACATGCCGTTACAGCGCCGCAGTGCATCTTCCACGCCCCACTGGCCGATGGCTGCCAGGAGCACTTCCGTATCGGAATGGCCCCGCCATCTGCCGACGCCGGCGGATATCAACGCTTCACGGAGCTCCAGGTGGTTGTAGATCTCCCCATTGAACGAAAGCACGTACCTTCCGTCCTCGGACCGCATGGGTTGCGCACCCGCAGGCGACAGGTCCACCACCGCGAGTCGGCGATGCGCTAGGCCAATGCCGGCGTCCTCGTCAAACCATATGCCGCCGTCGTCTGGGCCGCGATGACGCAGCGACGCCCCCATGGAAAGGAGCAGCGGCTCCATAGCCATGGCTGGGTTTCCCAGGAGGCCTGCTATTCCGCACATGGGAACGACTCAGCCTGCCGACGCGCTCAACGCGCGCGCATGGGATCGATTACCTGCTTTCATAGCGGCTTGCTGCATGAGGCCTCCACACCATTGCCCCCATGCGTCACCTGGATGTCGGTTGCGCCGAGCTGTTCCAGGAAACGTCGAACCTGCTTCGCCGTGCGCCGATGCTTGTAGACGTCCGTCATCGCGTCGTTAGTATCGAGCAGCATCCATTCGTAATACATGTCACGATCGCGAAGCCCGAAATGCGGGTAGTAGTTCACGATAGGGTTCAACCGACTGAGCAGGAACTGCAGCGGCTTCGACTTCCTGAAACGCCATACCAGCGGGAACCAGAAGTCAAATACGCGTTTGACGGCCGCGAATTGGCGCTCCTTCGGAACGCGCAGGAAGTACCAGCGGTAGAACATGCCCGCCACGCCCAGCGGCGGCGGCATGAAGTTCCTGAGCTTCCAGCGGTAATGATCGAACACCAGGCGCCCACCGGGCCGCACCCGCGACCACAACGCGCGGATGCTCTCCTCGGAGTCGGGGGTATGCTGGATGACGCCCAGGCAGAGGACGAGATCGTAAGCCTCCTTGGGAAACGGCATCTGGCGTATGTCCGCCTGGACCAGGCACAGGCGATCGTTGGCGCCGTTGTTGTCCCGGTTCGCCGCCACGGCGCCCGAGAAGTCGAACGAATCGACCACCGCCCCCTGCTTGAGCAGCAACTCCGTGAAACGACCAGCGCCGGAGCCGGCTTCCAGGACCAACTGGCCATCGAGCGACTCGAGTTTCTGCCGCAAGCAGCGCTCCAGGCGCGTCGCCGACAGGGGGATACCTGTCGCCGAATCCAGCTGGGTACGCGGAAACCGTACCCACTGCTCCCCGAACGCCCGCGCATAGTTTTCGCCCGCCACGAAGCGCGGCACGCCATCCACGATGGGATATCGGGTGCCGTCCTGGGCGATACAGGTATCACCGCTTCGCACCAGCGGCGTGCCGGTGCGAGGGTCCACCAATCGGGAACAGCCGGAAGTCGTCGGTGTATTCATTCGAATCGTCATGGAAACTTATGGATTCAGAGCTAGGGGCAACGCGCACGCATGCCCATTAGCTGCGCACTTCTTTCACTCGCCGTGTCACGCCATAGACGAGACGCCCCCATACGAGCGCGCCAAGGAAGGCCTCGGCGCCAAGGACCACTTCCACCGTGCCTTCGAGTCCGGCCACCGGTATGCGCCACGCAATACCGAATCCCATGACCAGAACAGCTAGGACCTCACTGTAGAACCGCCAGCTCTTCCACCCCAGGCCGAGCAAGGCGTTCGTCCCGAGTATCCGGAAGCAGTACAGCGGAACATAGAGCGCCAACAAGCGTACGGCAGAGGCGGACTCGGCGAACCCCGGCCCCAGCAGCCAGGGCACCAGCCCGCTGCCGAGCCAGACCACCGCGCCCATCACCAGGCCGTAACCGCCAGCCCCCAGGGCAAGCAAAGAGAGCGCCCGCGCTGCCTCCGCCGGCTTGTCCATGACTCGGAAGAGCCGGGGCAATGCAGCTGTCACCAAGGCATCCACCGGAAGCGCCGCCACGCTGACGAACCGGCTGGCGGCCACGTACCGCCCCGCCAGGGCCTGGCCGCCCCAAAGGAGCGCGAAGGACTTGTCCAGCGTGCTCAACGCGAGCGTGCTCGCCTGCATGGCCGAGAACCCCACCCCCGACCGAATATCGCTCCACCGCACTGCGCCATCCGCAGACCCTATGGCAAGTCGCCGCCGGCAATCCAGGATTAGCAGCAGCGAGGCCGCCGCGGTAAGCAGGCCGTGCAGCCATGCATAAGTTTCGATGCCGGTCCCTTGGGGCAGCAGGTACAGCACGAGCACGGCGGTGACGCGTGCCATGGAGAGGATGACCGGGGCCGCCGACGCATATCCCATCCACCCGCGAGACCCGTAGGCATACGCAATCTGCACCACCCATGGCGCCCAGACCAATTCCGACAGGGCGATGGCCAGCAATAGCCCGCCATTGGCGCTCGGGTACATCTGGCGGGCGATAAGCAGGTACAGCCCCGCCAACAACAGGCCGGTGATCGCTGTCAACAACGAGGCTTGCCGCCAGCGCAGGCTCAACATCGCCGGATCGCGCGCAGCATCCTGATACATGCGCAAACCAAGCCCCAGGCCAACGAAACCGCTGATGGCCAAGGCCAGGGCGGCCAAGCCGGAGAACAGGCCATAGCTCGAGGCACCGAGGGCACGAGCAAGCAGCGAGACCCAGGCAAGCTGCGTAACCAGCCTTGCGCCACTCCAGAACATCACGTTCAACGAACTGCGCGCCAGAGACCCGCTGCGGAAGGAAAACAACGCGGCCAGCCTGCGCTTCAGGAAATGCAGCCGCGCAGCATCGCGCCCTTCATTGCCGACTTTCATCGAGGGCGTGTTCCGCAAAAGCTCTGCCGGGCGGACAGCCACGGCAGGCGCACGCGTGAGTACCTATAGGCGAAAAGAGCACACGCCACGCCGGTCAACTCCTCGCCGAGTCCGCATGCGAGAGAGCGCAGGCCTTATCGCCAATCTGCAGCGCGCCAGCCACGCCACGGCCGAAGGCACTCCACTCGAAGTGCTTGGCGAACGTGCGGCAGCTCTCGGCAAGCGCGCCATCGTGAGCCAGCAGTTCCACCACCGCATCGGCGAGCGCGGCGTAATCGCCCCCCTTGACCAGCCGTCCCGACACGCCCTCGGCTATGGCATCGGTGACGCCGCCATTAGCGAACGCTGCCGTAGGCAAGCCGTGTGCGGCCGCCTCCACCGCCACCATGCCAAAGCCCTCCGGGTCTCCGGGGATGTCTATCACGGGGAAAACATGGACGCTCGCGGCGCGGTACGCCGCCCCCAGCTCGTCGTCGCCGATCTGCCCGAGGAAACGGACAGACGCCGCAATACCGGCGCGCGCGGCTGCCTCCTGGATGGTCTTTGAATCCTGAGCGCGCGAATGCAAGGCATCGCTGGGCGCGCCTCCCACGATCAGCAAAACGATCTTTGGATTTGCCTTGACGATGCGCGGCAAGGACTCCCGGACGAATTCCAGCAGTCCCTTACGAGCGCTGAGGCGCCCGATCGACAGAAGCAGCGGACTATCGCCTAGACCGTGTTCGGTGCGGAAGCGCTCGCCCTCATCGGCGGTACCGGCATCCACCGGCATCTGCACCCCGGGATGGACAACGGCAATGCGCGACGGTGGTATCCCCAGAGTCTCGGCCTGCGCACGCGTCGCCCGACTATTGGCGACGATGTCGTTCATCCGGCGCAGTGCCGGGACCCAAAGACTGCGATAGACGGGATGTGGCACGACCAGATCCAGGCCATGCACGTAGGCCGCGGTCCTTGCCCCCACCAAGCGGGCCGCCCATAACACCGGCAGCGCCGTCAAACCGCTTCCGGCAAGGATGATATGCGGCCGCCAGCGCCGTGCAAATCGCATGGTCTGCCACTGCGTCGCGACGAGAAATCGCCACAGTGGCCTGAGCGGAACTTCGATGACTCGAATGCCTTCCGGCGCCAGATCAGCGGCCCCGGCCGGACCGATGACGCAAACATCACCGTACTGCGCGAGCTCCTTGGCCATGTGCCAGTTCCAGCGCTCCATACCGCCGACAAGCGGCGGCAGATTACGGGTGACCAGAAGGATGCGTCGCCGCTCAGCCATCACGGCGATACATCAGGGCCGTGATCTGCTCCGAGACCAAACCGATGAGGAAAACGATGACCGCAGCGCTCCACATCAGCGTGCTCATATTGGTCAGACGGCCTTCCTGCGAAAACGTCCATGCATAGTTGGCGGACCCGAGCACGAAGAACACCACCGCCGCTGGCGCAAACAACTTCAATGGCGAATACAACGTCGCGATCTTGAAGATGATCAATAAAAACCGGACGCCATCTTTCAACGGCTTGATGTGACTCTTACCGATGCGCTGCGCCGCCTTGATCGGCAAGTACGCCACTGGGTACGCGCTGCGGAAGAACGCCATCGTGCTGGTGGTCGGATACGAGAATCCATTGGGCAGAAGATGAAGAAACTCGCGAAAGCGATCAGCCCGCACCGCGCGGAATCCTGAGGTCAGATCCGCCACCTCATGCCCCGTCATTCGCGTCGCCAACCAGTTGTAGATGGTGTTCGCCACGCCACGCCCGACACCCGCCTGGCTACCCCAATCGCGGGCGCCGACCACCATGTCGTACCCCTGGCCCAAGCGCTCCAACAAACGCGCGATGTCGGCCGGATCATGCTGTCCGTCGCCATCCATGAACACCAGGACATCGCCGCTGGCGGCTCGGGCACCGCGCTTGATCGCCGCGCCGTTGCCCATCGAATAGGGGGAGGACAGGCATTGGACGCCGGCGGAGGCGCAGATGTCGCGCGTATCGTCGGTCGAACCATCGTCCACCACGATGATCTCAGCCTCGGGCTGGGCCTCCCGCAGGCGGGGCAGCAAGGTCTTCAGGGCCGCGGCCTCGTTCTTGGCCGGTAAAACGATACTGATACGGTCCAAAATGACTCCCCCGAGCATAAACGCGAATCATAGCCTGCCGGCCCGGGCGCGGCTGTGGCGGATTTGACGAAACGGCCACCTTGCCGTGACACCTGCGTCACCCCGCGGTTGTCCGCCACGCCGGGAAACTGTGCTTAGGGTCACCTTACCGCCATCGCCGGCGCCCGGCGGATGACCCGTCACGGTATCTGCGGTAAATTCCCAGCCAATCAGGGGATTCGGCGACATTCAGTTTATGGCGACGCAAATGCAACCGTCTTTGTCGGGCCTGTCAGGCATGGCCCGGCGACTGGTCTCCGAGGGGGTCCTGCCCGAGCCGGACGTGCGCAAGGCGGTGGTGGATTCGGCCCAGCACAAGACCTCGCTGACCGCCTGGCTGCTTGACAACAACCTGGTCGAGAGCGCCCGGCTGACCCAGATCGCCTCCGCTGAGTTCGGCATGCCCGCGATGGACGTGTCAGCGCTGCAACCGGCCAGCATGCCGCTGAACCTGATCAGCGAGGCGCTGATCAATAAGCACCACGCCCTGCCCCTGTTCCGCCGCGGCAAGCGCCTGTTCGTGGGCATCGCTGACCCGATGCAATCCCACGCGCTGGACGAGATCAAGTTCCACTCCAATTGCATGGTGGAGCCGATCCTGGTCGAACGTGGGCAGCTGCACCGCGTGATCGAGAGCGCGCTGACCTCGATGAACGCCACCGTGCCCGACCTCGGCGGCGACGAGCTGGAGGAACTGGCGCTCGAGGCCGGCGACGACGACGGCGATACCACTGGCATCGATGCCACAGCGAACGAGGACGCGCCGGTTGTCAAGTTCGTCAACAAGATCCTTGTGGACGCCATCCGCCGCGGCGCGTCGGACATCCACTTCGAGCCCTTCGAGACCCAGTACCGGGTGCGCCTGCGCATGGATGGCATGCTGCGCGCGGTGGCCAGCCCGCCGATGAAGCTGGCGACGCGTATTTCCTCACGCCTGAAGGTGATGGCTGGCCTGGACATCGCCGAGCGCCGCGTGCCGCAGGACGGTCGTATCAAGCTCAACCTCTCCAAGAGCCGCTCGGTCGACTTCCGCGTCAGCACGCTGCCCACGCTGTTCGGCGAGAAGGTCGTGCTGCGTATCCTGGACGCCTCCACGGCCAAGATGGGCATCGACAAGCTCGGTTACGAAGAAGTCCAGAAGCAGCTCTACCTCGATGCCATCCACAAGCCGTACGGCATGGTGCTCGTCACCGGCCCGACGGGCTCGGGTAAGACGGTGTCGCTGTATACCGCGCTCAATATCCTCAACACCAACGAGCGCAACATCTCCACGGTGGAGGACCCGGTCGAAATCCGCGTCGAGGGCATCAACCAGGTCCAGCAGAACACCAAGCGCGGCATGACCTTCGCCGCCGCCCTGCGCTCCTTCCTGCGACAGGACCCGGACGTGATCATGGTCGGCGAAATCCGCGACCTGGAAACGGCCGAGATCGCCATCAAGGCGGCGCAGACCGGCCACATGGTGCTGTCCACCCTGCATACCAACGACGCGCCGCAGACCATCGCGCGCCTGATGAACATGGGCATCGCGCCCTACAACATCACCTCATCGGTCACCTTGGTGATCGCCCAGCGCCTGGCCAGACGCCTGCACGACTGCAAGAAGCCGATGGATCTGCCGCCCCAGGCGCTCCTGGCCGCCGGCTTTACCCAGGAAGAGATCGACGCGGGTATGACGCTGTACGAAGCGGTGGGCTGCGACAACTGCAACGAGGGCTACAAGGGCCGCGTGGGTATCTACCAGGTGATGCCGATGCTGGAGGACATCCAGAAGATCGTGCTCCAGGGCGGCAACGCGATGCAGATCGCCGAAGTGGCCCGCAAGGCCGGCATCAACGACTTGCGCGCCTCGGCCCTGATGAAGGTCAAGCAGGGCGTGACTAGCCTGGCCGAGATCGACCGCGTCACCAAGGACTGAAGCCCGCTCCATCGCCGGTCCGCGACGCCGGTAGCATTGGAGTTGCGTGCCAAGGCACGGATTGCCTGGGGAATTTGGACTAAGCTGCAGCAAATTAGCCGCCGGCCCCTGGCCGGCAAGCTCGAAGGGGGAGTTTCCATATGGCCACAGTCACGGCAGCCAAAGACGCTCGCGCCCGCGGCGCGGAGCGCGCGGCCGTCAGCCAGTTGACCATGTACGACTGGATCGCGCTGGACAAGCGCGGCAAGCGCATGAAAGGCGAAATGCCGGCGAAGAACGCATCGCTGGTCAAGGCCGAGCTGCGCCGCCAGGGCATGAACCCGCAGACGGTCCGCGAACGGTCCAAGCCTCTGTTCGGCGCCAGCGGCAGCAAGGTGAAACCGCGCGACGTCGCCATCTTCAGCCGCCAGATCGCCACCATGATGGCCTCCGGCGTACCGATGGTGCAGGCCTTCGACATCATCGCGGACGGCCAGAAAAACATCCGCTTCAAGAACATGCTCGTCGATGTGAAGCAGAACATCGAGGGCGGTGCGGCGCTGCACGAGGCATTGGGCAAGTACCCGATCCAGTTCGACGAGCTCTACCGCAACCTGGTCCACGCCGGCGAATCGGCAGGTGTGCTGGATACGGTGCTCGACACCGTGGCCACGTACAAGGAGCGGATGGAGGGCATCAAGAGCAAGATCAAGAAGGCGCTCTTCTATCCCGTCATGGTGCTGGTCGTGGCATTGCTGGTGAGCATGATCCTGCTGCTCTTCGTGGTGCCGGTGTTCCAGCAGACCTTCAAGGACGCGGGTGCCGAGCTGCCCGCGCCGACGCAGATCGTGATCAGTGCCTCGCAGTTCATGCAGAGCTATTGGTACGTGGTGATCGGCGTCATCGTCGGCAGCATCGTCGCGCTTGTGATGGCCAAGAACCGGTCCCCAGCCGTTGCACATTTCCTTGACCGCCTGATGTTGCGGCTTCCGGTCATCGGCAACATCCTCCGTCAGTCCGCTATCGCCCGCTTCGCCCGTACTCTCGGCGTCACCTTCCGCGCCGGCGTGCCGCTGGTCGAGGCCATGGAAGCCGTGGCGGGGGCTACCGGCAGCATCGTTTATGGTGACGCCGTCAGGCAGATG
>JABLTH010044276.1_pt1 | contig 12388 bp, 8 predicted proteins | sample 7875711 | NCBI WGS metagenome assembly JABLTH01 (sample SAMN14941262, study PRJNA633318) | bioreactor metagenome | isolation source: bioreactor | place: China | collected 2019-03-05 | reverse complement strand
GCGTCCCTGTTCCGCCCCATGTCGGCCCCCGCCGGCTGGCGCGGCCCCCGGACTGGATATACAATTCCGGATGTATATCCAAGCAGGAGGTTGCAATGCAAGTCGCGAAGTGGGGTAACAGCCTCGCCGTGCGCCTGCCGGCAAGCGTGGTGGAAGCGCTGGAATTGCGCGAGGGCGACGATATCGAGATCGTGGTCGAGCAGCCCCGCACCTTCGCCATCCGCAGGAAGCCGGGAACGGATGAACTGCTGCAGCGCCTGCGCCGATTCCGCGGCCGGCTCCCGGCCGACTTCAAGTTCAGCCGCGACGATGCCAACGAGCGGGGCGATGGGCGGGATTGAGTCCTCCCGCGCAGCGGGTCGCGGCAAGGCCGAAGGATTCCTTGACAGCAATGTCCTGCTCTACCTGCTGTCGGCCGATGCCGCCAAGGCCGACCGCGCCGAAGCGCTGCTGCGCAGCAGGCCGGTCATCAGCGTCCAGGTGCTGAACGAAGTCACCCACGTCTGCGTGCGCAAGCTCGGCATGCGCTGGGACGAAGTCGACGAGTTCCTGACGCTGGTCAAGAGCCTGTGCCGCATCGCGCCGTTGACCGTGGACATGCACGACCTGGCGCGGCGTCTCGCCGCGCGGTACGGCCTGGCGTTCTATGACGCCTGCATCGTGGCTTGTGCGTCGCTCGAGGGCTGCGAGACGCTCTACAGCGAAGCCATGCATCACGGCCTCGCCGTCGAGGGCGGGCCGGTGCTGGCGAACCCTTTCCTCTGAAGCCGCCGGCGGCATGCGCCGGAGGCGGCGCCCCGCCCTCCCCGGTCTCGATGGAAAAAGACCCGCCATCGCCCGGGGGCAATGGCGGGTCTCGCCGCGTCCGCGCCGCGCTTACTCGGGCAGCGCGCCCGACAGGCGGTTGTGTTCGCCCACTTCCTCATCCGGCCAGCTGCGGCCGACCATCCATTCGTAAAGCGTGGGCAGCACGATCAGCGTCAGCAGCGTGGCGGTGATCAGGCCGCCGATGATGACGATGGCCAGCGGACGCTGCGTCTCCGAACCGATGGCGCGCGAGATCGCCATCGGGAACAGGCCCAGCATGGCCAGCAGCGCGGTCATCAGGACCGTGCGCAGGCGGTCCATGGAGCCGGTCAGCACGGCCTGGCGGACCGGCATGCCTTCCTCGCGCAACTGGTTGAAGTAGGTCACCATCACCACGCCGTTGAGCACCGCCTGGCCGAACAGCGCGATGAAGCCGATGGCGGCCGACACCGACAGCGGGATGCCGGTCAGGAACAGCGCGAACACGCCGCCGATCAGGGCGAACGGGATGTTCGAGATGATCAGCGTGGCGCTCTTGAACGACTTGAAGGCGTTGAACAGCAGCAGGAAGATCAGCAGCACCGACAGCGGCACCACGATCGACAGCCGCGCCATGGCGCGCTCCTGGTTCTCGAACTCGCCCGACCAGTTGATCTTGACGTCGTCCGCCTTGACGTTCTTGGCCACCAGCGCCTGCATGTCCTTGACCACGCTGCCCATGTCGCGGTCGTGGATGAAGATGCCGATCGAGGTGGTGCGCTGGCCGTTCTCGCGGCTGATGTTCATCGCGCCGGAGGCGGCGCGGAAGCTCACCAGCTGCGACAGCGGCACCTGCGCGCCATCGGCCGTCTGCATGAAGATGTTGGGCAGGTTGGGCAGCTCGCGCTCGCCCGGCTTCAGGCGCACGGCCACGCTGAAGTGCTTCTCGCCCTCCCACAGCTCGGTCGCGGCCTTGCCGGCCAGCGCGGTCTCCATCAGGTCCTGCACGTCGGCCACGTTGATGCCGTAGCGCGCGGCCTGGGCGCGGTCGAAGTCGAGCACATACTGCGGCAGCTCGCCGTCGCGGTCGATGAAGGCGCGCATCACGCCCCGGACCGACTGCACGTTGGCCAGGATCTGGTCGGCCACCGCCTTGTTGTGCTCCAGGCTGTCGCTCTGCACCTTGATGACGATCTGGCCCTTGATCTGCGAGATGCTCTCCAGGATGTTGTCGCGCACCGGCTGCGAGAAATTGGGCTCGATGCCGGGCAGCCGGCGCAGGTTGCGGTTGATCTCGTTGATGATCTTGCGCTTGTCGTAGCCGGCGCGCCACAGCTTGTCCGGCTTGAGGTCGACCAGGATCTCGACGGTGTTGATCAGCTTCGGGTCGGTGCCGTCGTCGGGGCGGCCCACCTTGGAGATGGTCGAATTGACCTCCGGCGTCTGCCGGATCACGCCGCGCAGCCGGCGCGCCTGGTCGCGCGCCTCGTCGAGCGAGACCGAGGCGGGCAGGTCGAAACTGACCCACATCGAGCCTTCGTCCAGCTCGGGCAGGAACTCGCTGCCGAGGAACTTGCCCACGCCGACGGTGGCCACCAGCAGGCCGACCGCGATGCCCACCACCGAGCGCTTGTGGTCCAGCGCCCAGGCCAGCATCGGTTCATAGAGCCCCTTGCAGAAACGCACCACGAAGTTGTCGTCGTGGGCGATGTTCTTCTTCAGCAGCAGGTAGCACAGCAGCGGCACCACCGTCAGCGAGACGATCAGCGAGCCCACCAGCGCGCCCGTCACGGTGTAGGCCATGGGGGCGAAGATCTTGCCCTCGTGGCGCTGCAGCGTGAAGATGGGGATATGGGCGGCGATGATGATGATCATCGAGAACACGGTCGGCCGGCCCACTTCGGTGGTGGCCTGCAGGATGGCGTGCATGCGCGCCTTGTTGTCCTGGATCTGCTGCTCCTTGAACTCGCCCAGGCGCTTGAAGATGTTCTCCACCACGATCACCGCGCCGTCGACGATGATGCCGAAGTCCATCGCGCCCAGCGACAGCAGGTTGGCGGGAATGCCGACCCAGGTCAGGCCGATGAAGGTCGACAGCAGCGCCAGCGGGATCACCAGCGCCACGATGGCGGCGGCGCGCACATTGGCCAGGAACAGGTAGAGCACCGCCATCACCAGCAGCGCGCCTTCCACCAGGTTGCCGAACACCGTGTGCAGGGTCTTGTCGATCAGCGTGGAGCGATCGTAGTACGGCACGATCCTGACGCCGCGCGGCAGGATCTGGTCGTCGAGCAGGTCGATCTTCTTCTTCAGCGCTTCCAGCACCAGCGAGGGGTTCTCGCCCTTGCGCATCACCACGATGCCCGAGACGATGTCGTCCTCGTCGTCCTGGCCCATCAGGCCCTGCGGCGGCGCCGCGCCGATCTTCACCTCGGCGATGTCCTTGACCAGGATGGGCGTGCCGTTGTTCTCCGCCACCACCACGTTGGCGATATCCGCCGAGGTGCGGAAGCTGCCGAGCGAGCGCAGCAGGTACTGCTGGCGGCCGTGCGCGACGGCGCCGCCGCCGGCATTGGCGTTGCCACGCTGCAGCGCGGTGAAGAGCTGGGCCAGCGAGATCTTGTAATCGCGCATCTTGCCCAGGTTGGGGTTCACCTCGTACTGCTTGATGCTGCCGCCGATGGTGACCACGTCGGCCACGCCGGGCACCTGGCGCAGGTTCTTCTCCACCACCCAGTCCTGCAGCGTGCGCAGTTCCTGCGGCGTATAGCCCTTGCCGGCCAGGCGGAAGCGGAAGATCTCGCCGATCGCGGTGGACAGCGGCGCCAGGTCGGGATGCACGCCGTCCGGCAGGTCGACGCTGCGCAGGCGCTCGATCACCTGCTGGCGCGCGGTGACGTCGGTGGCGCGGTCGTTGAAGGTGACCATCAGGAAGGACAGCCCGAACTGCGTGTGCGAGAACACCCGCACCGAGTTAGGGGTGCCGGCCAGCGCGGTCTCGATCGGGATGGTGACCTGGCGCTCGACCTCCTCGGCGGCGCGGCCGGGGTAGAGCGTGATGACGTTGACCTGGATGTCGGAGACGTCCGGGAAGGCTTCGATGGGCAGGTTCTTGAAGGCGGCCAGGCCGCCGCCGACGAAGATCAGCAGGCCGAGCCAGACGAACAGCTTCTGGTGCAGGGCGAAATTGACGATGCGCGAAATCATGGGGCGGCCGTCCTCAGTGCTTCGCGTCCGAGCCGGCGGCCGGCCGGCCCTGCTCCGCCGCGCGCGCGGCGTTGACCGCGGTGGCGTCGCGCAGGATGTCCTGCAGGTAGAGGTTGCCTTCGGTCACCACCACCTCGCCGTCCTTGAGGCCCTCGCGCACCTCGGTGATGCCGGGCAGCGACAGGCCGACGCGGATCTGGCGCCGCTCGAAGATATTCGGCGCGGTGCGCACGAACACATAGTTGCGGTTATCGGCCAGGAACACGGCCTTGGCGGGCACCGCGATGCCGTCGAAGGAGGCGGCGCGCAGCTTGGCGGTGACGAACATCTCCGCCTTCAGGCGGCGGTCCGGATTGGGCACGGCCAGGCGCACCTTGACGCTGCGCGCGGTGGGATCGACATAGTCGGCCACCTTGACCACCTTGCCGGTGAAGGTCTCGCCAGGGTAGGCGGCCGACACCAGCTTGACGTCGACACCGGGCTGGAACAGGCCGATGTCGGCCTCGGCGGCATCGAGCTGGGCCCACAGCGCGGTCGGGTCGGTCACCAGGAACAGCGGCGCGGCGGGGGGCTGGTCGGGGCGCAGTTCCATGCCGGGATTGATGTTGCGCTCCACCACCAGGCCCGCGATCGGGCTGCGCAGCGCGAAGCGCTGGTTGACCACGTCGGCGCCGGCCTGGCCGTACTGGCGCAGGGCCGCCTGGGTACGCTGCAGGTCGGCGGCGGCGCGCGCGGCGTCGGCCTGGCTCTGCTCCAGTTCCTTCTGGGCGACGATGCCGGCCTCGTAGAGTTCGCGCTGGCGCGTCAGCGCCTTGGCCGCCACCGCATGATCCGCGGCGGCCTTGCGCGCGTCGGCCTGGGCCGCGCCGAAATCCGGCGAGGTCAGCGTGGCGAGCGCCTCGCCGGCCTTCACGGTGGTACCGGGCTGGACCAGGATCCCGGTGACGCGGCCGGCGAAGGGAGAGGCCACGCGCACGGTGCGGTCCTCGTCCCAGACCAGGCGGCCGGGCAGGCTCACCACGCGCTCGCCGCCGCGCTTGACCGCCTCGCCGGCGATGCCGGGCAGGGCCTTGACGCTGGCCGGGAAGGTCACGGTGGCGCCGCTGACCTTGGGCTCATCGTCGGCCTTGGGCGCCTCGCCCTTGCCGCAGGCGGCCAGGGTCAGGGCCAGGGCTGCCAGCGACAGCGCGGCCAGCCGGGCGGCGGCGCTCGGCGCCGACGGCGGCAGCGGCTGGAGCCGAGGCTGGAGCTGGCGTTGGGACAGGGACTGCGGATCAAGGACGCGGCGCATCGGTACTGACCTGGGAATTCGTGGAAGGAAGGGCCTGGCTCGGCAGGCTGGCGGAGCTGGTGGTGCCGGCGGCCTCCGCCGGGGGCGTGCTGGAACGCTGCAGCGCGGCGCGATAGGCCGACAGCGCCTTGGCGAACTCGCTCTGCACGCCGACCGCGTCGAGGCGCGTCTGGCGCAGCGCGCGGCGCGCATCGAGCAGGTCGAGCACCCCGGAGGCGCCCTTGTTGTAGGCGAACTCGGCGCTGGCGGCCACGCTCTCGGCGGCCGGCAGCACCGCCTCGCGCATCTGGCGCAGCGACTGGCGCGCCGCCTCGACCTGGTCGTGCAGGCGCCCGATCTCGTTCTGCGCCTCGAGCAGCACGCGGTTGCGATCGTCGAGCGCGGCGTAGTAATCCACCTCGGCGCGGCGCGCCTCGCCGCCGAAGCTGTGGCGCACGAACAGCGGGATCGAGATGAACACGCCATAGCTGTTGCCGCTGCCGGTGGTATTCGTCTCGGACACCGGGTAGTGCTCGGCCTGGGCGCCGATGGTGACATCGGGCACGCGGCCGGCGCGGGCCAGGTCGCGCGCGGACGCGGCGGCGGCCAGGCGGGCCTCGGCCGCGGTGACGTCGGGGCGGCGTTCCAGGGTGTCGGGGGCGACCGCCGGCGCCGGTGCGTCCAGCGCGGGCCAGTCGGGCACCAGGCGATTGCTCTGCAGCGTGCCGGGCACGCCGATGGCCTGCGCCAGCATGGCCTTGTCGCGCAGGTGGTCGGCGCTGGCCTGGCGCAGGTCGGCCTGCGCGCGCAGCACGTCGAGCTGCAGCTTGGTCACGTCGGCGCGCGACACGTCGCCGGCCTTGAGGCGGGTCTCGTTGGCCTGCTGGGTGCGGCCGTACAGCGCCACCGTTTCCGTCAGCACGGCCACGCGCTCCTGGCTGGCCGCCGCATCGTAGAAGGCCTGCTCCACCGCCGTGGACTGCTGCGCGGTGACGGCCTGCAGCATCTCGCCGGCGGCGGCGCTGGCGCGCCGGGCGGTCTGCTCGCGCAGGCCGCCCTTGTTGGCGGTCTCGATGAGCTGGTCGATGCGCAAGGTGGAATCCACGGTCTTGCTGCGCGGGCCGCCGCTGCCGACCCCGAGGTGCGGGTTGATGTTGGCCATGCCCAGGCTCAAGACCGGATTGGGCCGCTGCGAAGCCACCTGGATATCGGCCTGGCTGGCTTCCTCGCCGCGGCGCGCCGCGATGATGTCGCGGTTGCAGCGCAAGGCGTCGAGCCTGGCCTGGGCCAGGGTCAGGGCGGCCTTGGCCGGCGGCGGCAGGCAGGGGCCGTCCGGCGGCAGGGGCCCGCTGCCCGCGTGCGCGCTGGCGGCGACGGCGATCAGGGCGGCGGAAGACGCACAAGTCAGGGAAAAACGCACGATCAGAAGGCTTGGGTTCGAATCAGAAGGTGGATGCGGGATCGCGCAAAACTAAAGAGATGTATGGCGCACTTCGCAGTGAATTTTCATCCAGCTGCCGCCATCCGCCGGCTACGCGATGGAATTCCGGCGGATTTCGCCAGAGTGGACTGCGCCCGACGGTCCCTGCGAGATTTAAACCGCAGATGATTACAAACAGCTTTCAAACTGACAAGGAAATACGTTGCCGCGTCGCATTCCCGCACCGGCCGCACCGGCCGCAGCACGGCCGGGTGCCTGTCATCCGGGTAGCAGGCATCACCCGGCATCAGCGCAGCGCTTGCCTGCAGCGGCTCCGGCGCAACAATGTTTTATGATTAAGACTTTGAATCCTGGATCCTGACCCAGGCCGAACGGCGCCCCTGCTCAGCGCGCGGCCCGGCGGCCCGGCGGCCCCGCCACCTCGCCGGGGTCATGTCGACCCACGGCCCCCCGCGTCCCCCCTCGCTTCGATCTCCCGACGATGTCCACCTATTCAATACTGCCCTTCCTCGCCCTCTTCACCCTCGGCGGCCTGCTCGGCGCGGTCGGCGGACTGTTCGGCATCGGCGGCGGGCTGATCGCCATCCCGGCGCTGGGGCTGCTGTACGGCATGGACCAGCAGCTGGCGCAGGGCACGGCGCTGGTGATGATCGCGCCCAATGTGCTGATCGGCTTCTGGCAGTACCGGCGGCGCGCCGAGATCCCGCTGCGTACCGCGCTGCTGCTGGGCATGTCGGCCGTGCTCGCCACCTACGCCGCGGCACGCCTGGCCACCGCGCTGGATGCCGCGCTGCTGCGCCGCATCTTCGCCGCCTTCCTGATCGGACTGGCGCTCTACTTCTGGTGGCGCCTGCTGCCGGGGCGCGCCGCCACGGCGCAGCGGGCGCGGCTGTCGCCGCGCTGGCTGCCGCTGGTCGGCGTGGTGGGCGGGGCCTTCTCCGGTTTCTTCAGCGTGGGCGGCGGCGTGGTGGCGGCCCCGGCCCTGGTGGGGCTGTTCGGCCAGCGCCAGGCCGCCGCGCAGGGGCTGGCGCTGGCCTTGGTCACGCCGGGCGCGCTGGTGGCGCTGGCCGCCTACGCGCACGCCGGCCAGGTCGACTGGGCGGCGGGACTGCCGCTCTCCCTGGGCGGCATGCTGACCATCTCCTGGGGCGTCGCGCTGGCGCACCGGCTCCCCGAGCGGCGCCTGCGCGCGCTGTTCGCCATGTGCCTGCTGGCGATCGCGCTGGTGATGCTGGTGCGCGGCTGAGGCCGCCGCGCCGTGGCGGCCCCGAACGCACCGGACGTCAGAACGGGTAGTGGCGCGGCGCCGTCTGCACCGTCACCCAGCGCAGTTCGGTGAAGGCATCGATGCCGGCCTTGCCGCCGAAGCGGCCGTAGCCGGAATGCTTCATGCCGCCGAACGGCATCTGCGCTTCGTCATGCACGGTGGGGCCGTTGATATGGCAGATGCCCGCCTCGATGCGCGCCGCCACCTGCCAGGCGCGTGCGATATCGCGGCCGAACACGGCCGAGGAGAGGCCGAACTCGTTGTCGTTGGCCGTGGCGATGGCGGCCTCCACCCCCTTGACGCGCACCACCGCCTTGACCGGCGCGAAGGACTCCTCGCGGAAGATCCGCATCGACGGCGTGACATGGTCGAGCACGGTGGCCGGCATCAGCGTGCTGTCGGCCTTGCCGCCGCACACCAGCGTGGCGCCCTGCGCCAGCGCGTCGTCGATCAGGGCATTGCAGCGCTCCACCGTGGCCAGGTCCACCACCGAGCCCAGTACCACCGGGCCCTGGCGCGGGTCGCCCAGCGGCAGGCTGCGCGCCTTGGCGGCGAACCTGGCGACAAACGCATCGGCCACCGCCTCATCGACCACGATGCGCTCGGTGGACATGCAGATCTGCCCGGAATTGGCGAAGGCGCCGAAGGCCGCCGCGGCCACCGCGGCATCGAGGTCGGCGTCGTCGAGGATCACCATCGGCGCCTTGCCGCCCAGTTCCAGCACGACCGGCTTCAAGTACTTGGCGCAGGTCTGCGCGATCAGCCGGCCCACGCGCGTGGAGCCGGTGAAGTTGACGCGGCGCAGCGCCGGGTGGGCCACCATGGCCTCGACCACGGCGCCGGCGTCGGCCGGCGCGTTGGTGACGAAGTTGACCACGCCGGGCGGCAGGCCCGCCTCCTGCAGCGCTTCGATGATCAGCCCGTGGGTGGCCGGGCACAGCTCCGAGCCTTTCAGCACCACGGTATTGCCGCAGGCCAGCGGGGTGGCGATGGCGCGCACGGCGAGGATCACCGGCGCGTTCCACGGCGCGATGCCGAGGACCACGCCGGCCGGCTGGCGCACTGCCATGGCCAGGCTGCCGGGCACGTCGGAGGGAATCACCTCGCCGGCGATCTGCGTGGTCAGGGCGGCGGCCTCCAGCAGCATGCCGGCGGCCAGGTGCACATTGAAGCCGGCCCAGATGGCGGACGCGCCGGTCTCGGCCGCCATGGCGGCGGTGAAGTCCTCGGCGCGCGCTTCCAGCGCCTTGGCGGCGCGCATCAGCAGCGCGCGCCGCTCGCCCGGGCCCAGCGCGGCCCAGGCCGGGAACGCCTGCGCGGCAGCCTCGACCGCCGCCACCGCGTCCTCGGGCGTGGCGGCGGGCGCGCGCGTGGCCACGCTCTGGTCCAGCGGGTTGCGCCGCGCGAAGGTGGCGCCATTGGCGGCCGCGCGCATGGCGCCGCCGATCAGCATCTGGATATCCTGCATGGCTGTCCTCGTCTCCTGGTTCGTGATGGCGTCGTGATGGCGTCGTGATGGCGGCGCGACGCTGCGCCGGCCCTGGCCGGCGGCGCCGTGCCACGCAGGCGATGGTAGGCAAGGCCGGCGCGCGCCGCTGTGCCGGGCGTGCACTTCGGGCTGTGCGCGGCGTGCAAGCCGGCCGGGGTTAACCCCGAGCGGGCCGCCGCGGCCGGTGCGCGGGGCAGCCCTATAATGCAGCGGATCCGGCCATGGCCGGACGCACGGCAGCCCCCACGAACGCCACCACGAACGCCCATCCTCATGCAGACCGTCACCACCCTGACCACCGAACCGCTCGCCCCGCGCGAGCGCGCTGCGGCGTGGCGGCAGTGGATGCACGAGCATTTCGGCGGGCTGCAGTCGGATCTCTACGGCGCTGGCGAAAGCACCGATCACGCCGATCGCACAGATAGCGCGGGCTTCCGCGGCAGCCTGGGCGCCTGCCACGCCGGCGGCGTGATCCTCACGCGCCTGCGCGCCGACCGCCACCGCGTGCTGCGCAGCCGCGCCCTGGCCCGCCAGAGCGAGCAGCCTTACCTGAAGATCGTGGCGCCCGCGCTTGGCGTGGCCGAGGTCGAGCAGGCCGGACGCACCGCGCAGGTGGGCGCCGGCGCCTGGGCCATCTATGACACCACGGCGCCCTACGCCGTCTCGAACCCGCTCGCGTGCGAACACCTGGTCGTGATGGTGCCCAAGGAACGCATCGCCGCCTCTGGCCTGCGCCTCGACGCGCTGATGGCGCGCCAGGTCGGCGGCGCGGCCGGGATCTCGCGCGTGGCGCTCGAATCGATGCGCCACACCTTCCGCGAGCTGCCGCACATGAGCGATGCGGCCGCACACGGCGCCGGCGAAATGCTGCTGCAACTGGTGCAGCTGTCGCTGCTGGAACTGCAGGGCGTGGAGAGCGCGCCCAGCCAGCGCGCGCTGCTGCTGGACCGCATCCGCCAGGCCATCGGCGCGCACCTGCGCGACCCGGGTTTCACCCCCGAGCGGCTGGCGCAACTGCTGAACTGCAGCCGCCGCCATCTCTACAACGCCTTCTCCGGCAGCGGCGAGACGCCCGCCGAGCGCATCCAGCGCCAGCGCCTGGAAGGCTGCATGCGCGACCTGCGCGCGCCGCAGCTGGCGGGCCGCTCGATCACCGAGATCGCGCTGTCCTGGGGCTTCGGCAACCTGTCGCACTTCAGCCGCGCCTTCCGCGCGCACACCGGCCTGAGCCCCAGTGAATACCGCGAACATCGCGGGAGTCCCGGGCAGGCGCGGCCCTGAAGCCCAGGCCGCCGCGCCGGAGACATCAAGAACATCAAGACATCAGGATTTCAGGGCATCAAGGCGACAGCGCGATGGCGCTCAGGTGCGTGCCGAGCGCGATGCCGCCGGCGCCGCTCGCGGCCGTCAGCGCGCCCCGGCATTGTCAAGTGCGGGCGGGAACGGAAGCGCCGCAGCGCCGCCAGCCGGCCGGCCGAGCCGCCACGTGACGCAGGCTCCGCTGGACAGGGGAGATAACGGACAGCATGGCGGACGGCGTTACGGGCGCGTTACGGACACCGTAACGCGGAAAGCGCCCTGAACGGGCTCCGGCGACGGCCCGTGCCAATCCCCACCTCCACCCGCAGATCCTTGCGCCACAAGGGATTGTGGGCAATCGAAGGCAGCGCGGCCGGCGCCGCGCGTCAGCCCGAGGGCACGGGCACGCCAATTGCAGTCCGACCTCTCCGAGTCAAACAACGATCTTAGAGGGGAATTACCGTGCGCAATCCGCATCTCCTGCTCGGCATCACTGTCGGCACCCTGGTCCTGCTCGGCGGCTGCGCCAACGGCAGTGACGGCGCCATGGGCGCAACCGGCCCGGCCGGCACGGCGGGCACCGCCGGCAGCCAGGGCACTACCGGCGCCACCGGCAACGCAGGCCCGCAAGGCACCACCGGGGCCACCGGCAACAATGGCAGCAATGGCACCACCGGTGCCTCGGGCGCGACCGGCACCACCGGCACCACGGGTTCGACCGGAGCGACCGGACCGTCGGGCAGCACCGGCGGGACCGGCGCCACCGGTGGCACCGGCGCGACGGGTGGCAGCGGCGCCACCGGACCGACCGGCGCCACGGGGTCCACCGGCGCCACCGGCCCCTCCGGGCCATCGGGCACGACCGGGTCCACCGGGTCCACCGGCACGACCGGATCCACTGGCTCCACCGGCGCCACGGGCGCCACCGGCCCTTCGGCGCTCAACCAGCTCGGCACCACCATCGGCGGCGTCGGCAGCGCGGTCAGCAACCTGGGCCAGGGCGCGCTGGCGCCGGTCACCCAGCCGGTGGGTTCGGTGGTCAGCCAGGTCGGCGGCCTGGTCGGCAACCTGAGCCCGCAGTCCGTGACCGCCCCGGTCACCCAGCTGACCACCACGGTCGGCAAGGCTATCGAGCCCCTCACCTCCGCGCTGGTCAGCACCACCCAGACCCTGGGCCAGGCCACCGGACTGGGTGCGCCGGTCAACAACCTGCTCACCACCGTGGGCGGCGCGGTCGGCCAGGTCGGCAACCAGCTCACCCAGACCAATGCACCGATCGTCTCCACCCTGGGCGGTGTCGTCAGCACCACCGGCGCCACGGTGGCATCGCTCGGCGGCCTGCTCAATGCGCCCACCGGCGGCACCGGTGGTACAGGCGGCACCGGCAGCAATCCCCTGGCACCGGTCACCAGCCTGCTCGGCAGCCTCGGCGGCACGCTCGGCGGGAGCAGCGGCAGCAGCAGCGGTCCGCTGGCGCCGGTCACCAACCTGCTGGGAGGCCTGACCGGCGGACTGCAGAACGGCGGCAGCAGCAGCGGCAGCAATCCGCTCGCCCCCGTCACCAACCTGCTCAGCGGGGTGGCCGGCGGCAGCGGCGCCGGCAGCGGTAGCGGCGGCGGCACCAACAGT
>JABLTH010145176.1_pt1 | contig 12391 bp, 12 predicted proteins | sample 7875711 | NCBI WGS metagenome assembly JABLTH01 (sample SAMN14941262, study PRJNA633318) | bioreactor metagenome | isolation source: bioreactor | place: China | collected 2019-03-05 | reverse complement strand
GCGACGCGCGCAACCCGCGCTCGATCGACGCCGCCGCGCGGCGGTCGCCCTTCGACCCCGTCGTCGGGGTCCGCGACCGGGCGCTGCGCATGTTCGGCTTCCACTATCGCATCGAGATCTACACGCCCGCGCCGCAGCGGGTGTACGGCTACTACTCGCTCCCGATCCTGCTCGACGACGAGCTCGTCGGCCGCATCGACTTGAAGAGCGACCGTCAGGCCGGCGTGCTGCGGGTGCAGTCCGCGTGGACAGAGTCGGGACATGGCGGACCGATCGCCGAACGTCTCGCGCCGCTGCTGGCTCAGACCGCGGCGTGGCAGGGTCTCGGCGAGGTGCGCGTCGCGGACGGCGCGCGCGGCGACCTCGCTCCGGTGCTCGCCGCGGAGCTCTGAGCCGCCGGCGACGGTCTCGCGACGCCACTCTCGCGGAGTCGCAGCACGCGGGGGTAAGGTGCGGGCATGAGTTCACCGCTGGAGTATCTGAACGCCGACGGGGCCGATGAGGCCGACTTCGAACAGCCCATGCGCGAGCTCTTCGCCTACCGCGACGGCGACCATTGGCGCGACGGCATCGTGAGCGGTGTCAAACGCGGAGCCGACGGCCGCGCGCACGTGCAGTTCGACGGCCGCATGTGGGTGACGACCGACGACGTCCGCGAGTCGACGCACTACATCGCCGTGCTGCTGAACCCCGACTCCACCGTCTACGCCGAGGTCATCACCGGCTACCGCGACGGCGCCCCCGCCGACCTCATCCGCGACATCGACGTGGTCGACGGTTCCACCAACGCGGGCACCGAGTGGCGCCCCCTCGACGAGCAGGCGGTGGGAACGCGCGTCCGCTACCGCTACACCGGCACCGCCGAGCTTGAGGCTGCCGAGGCGTAGCCGCCGCGGCCGATCGACGCACGCCTCGCGGCGCGCGCCGCGCGCCAGCCGGCACAGTCCCGCACATTCGTCACGCATCACGACATTCGTGGCACGAAACCGCACATTCGTCACGAATGTCGTGAGGGTGAGCGCCGCGGCGCGGGCGTCAGAAGGTGGAGCCCATCTTCTCGAGGCGGTCGACGCGCTCGGGGATGGGCGGGTGGGTCGAGAACAGGCGGCTCATGAGGCTGGGCTTGAGCGGCTCGGCGATCCAGAGGTGCGCCATGCTGCTGTTCTGGCGGCGCATCGGCTGCGCGTGGTCCTGCAGCTTGAGGAGGGCGCTGGCCAGGGCGTCCGGGTGCCGGGTCGTCATCGCACCCGTGGCATCGGCGAGGTATTCGCGCTGCCGCGACACGGCGAGCTGCACGAGCGTCGCGACCAGCGGGGCGATGATCGCCGCGATGAGGCCCGCGATCAGAACGATCGGGTTGCCACCACCGCCGTTGTTGTTGTTGCGGTTGTTGCCGCCGAAGAACGCCATGCGCAGGAAGATGTCCGCGATGAGCCCGATCGCGACCGTGAGGCCGAAGACGATCATCGAGAGCCGGATGTCGTAGTTGCGCACGTGCCCGAGCTCGTGCGCCATCACGCCCTCCAGCTCGGCGTCGTTCATGATGTCGAGCAGACCCGTGGTCGCGGCCACGGACGCGTGCTGCGGGTCACGTCCCGTCGCGAACGCGTTGGGTGCGGGGTCGTTGATGATGTAGACCGCCGGCATCGGCGTTCCTGTCGTGATCGAGAGGTTCTCGACGACGTTCCAGAGGCGCGGGTTGTCGGCCTTGGTGATCGGGACCGCGCCCGACATGCTGAGCGCCTGGCTGGAGGCCATGAAGTACTGGAAGACGGCGTAGACGATCGCGCCGATCCCGACCCAGGCCAGGATCGCCCAGCTGTGGTAGATGACCGAGAACAACCAGCCGAGCGCACCGATCAGAACCAGGAACAGCAGGATGATGAAGACGGTGTTGCGCTTGTTCCTGGCGATAGCCCTGTACATCGACGACCTAGAACTGAACGCGCGGCGGCTCTGCGATCGCCGCCAGGTTGTCGACCTCGAAGAACTCGCGCTCGCTGAAGCCCAGACGGCGGGCGAACAGGTTGTTCGGGAAGACCTTGATCTTGGTGTTGAACTCGCGCACGCCGCCGTTGTAGAACCGGCGGGACGCCTGGATCTTGTCTTCCGTGTCGACCAGGTCGGCCTGCAGCCGCAGGAAGTTCTGGCTCGCCTGCAGCTGCGGGTACGCCTCCGCCACGGCGAAGATGCTCTTCAGGGCCGTCTGCATGTGGCCCTCGGCCACGGACGCCTCACCCGGCGTCTGCGCCGTCAGCGTCTCGGCGCGCGCCTTCGTCACGGACTCGAACACCCCGCGCTCGTGCGCGGCGTAGCCCTTGACCGTCTCGATCAGATTGGGGATGAGGTCGGCACGGCGCTTCAGCTGCACCGTGATGTCGCTCCACGCCTCGTCGACCCGGACCTTCAGAGTGACCAGCGAGTTGTATGTGGCCCAGAAGTAGATTCCGATGATCGCGACGAGCACGACGACGATGATGACCGGAATGAGCCATTCCATTGCGGGAACTCCTAAGCCTCTGAGCGCTGATCGACGGCGCTGACAGCATCCTAACGGGCGCGGATGCGCCTCCCACTGCCTTCCCACCACTCTCGAAGCAAGCGCAATGCGGATGGACAGCGCACGGGTGCCGGGGTGCACAATTGCTGACGTGAGCGAGATCGCCGAACGCCGCAGACGCGGACGCCCGCGCAAGGAGCGCGGGGCGGCCTCCACGCGTTCGGCCATCGTCCGGGCCGCCGCCGACGAGTTCACCGAGCGTGGCTACGAGGCCGCGTCGCTGCGCGCCGTCGCCCGTCGGGCCGGAGTCGACTCCGCGCTCGTCCACCACTACTTCGACGACAAGGCCGACCTGTTCGCCGCCACCCTCGAGGCTCCTCTGCGCCCGGATCGCGTGCTGGACATCGTGCTGGGCGCCCCGCGGGAGGCGGTGGGCGAGACCCTCGTGCGCTACCTGCTCACCCAGCTCGAGGACGAGCGCGCCGCCGGTCGCATGGTGCTCATCCTGCGCACTGCGCTCGGGAGCGGAGCGGGAACGCGGATGTTGCGCGAGTTCCTCACCAGGGAGGTGTTCACCCGCCTGGCTTCGCTCGCTCACACCGACGACGCCGACCTGCGGGCCGACCTGGCCGCATCGCAGATCGTCGGCCTGATGATGACGCGGTACGCGCTGAAGCTCAAGCCGATCGCGACCGCCACTCCCGACGAGCTCGCGCGCCGGGTGGGGCCGGTGATCCAGTGGCATCTCTTCGGCGATCTTGACGGAGGGGCCGGGCCGGGCGAATAATTCATCACATGATGAATTCGGGCGACGCCGCCGTCGTGATCGGGGGCCTGCGGGTGCGCCGCGGACGCACGACGGTGCTCGACGGCCTCGACCTGAGCATCCCGCGCGGGCAGGTCGTCGGCCTCCTCGGGCCGAGCGGCTGTGGCAAGACGACGCTCATGCGGGCTATCGTCGGCGTACAGCGGGTGGCGGGAGGCCGGGTGGAGGTGCTCGGCCAGCCGGCGGGGTCCGCCACGCTGCGCCACCGGGTCGGCTACGTGACCCAGGCCGCGAGCGTCTACGACGACCTGACGGTGCGGCAGAACCTCGCCTACTTCCGCCGAGTGCTCGGAGCGGGCAAAGACGACGTCGAGCGTGCGATCGACGCGACCGACCTGGGAGCGAACGCGGGCCAGCTGGTCTCCACACTCTCCGGCGGGCAGCGCAGCCGCGTCTCGCTGGCCGCCGCCCTGCTGGGCTCCCCCGACCTCCTGGTGCTCGACGAGCCGACGGTCGGGCTCGACCCGTTGCTGCGCGTCGAGCTGTGGTCGCTGTTCCACCGCCTCGCAGAGGGCGGCACCAGCCTCCTGATCTCGAGCCATGTGATGGACGAGGCGACGCGCTGCGACCGGCTGCTGCTGATGCGGGAGGGCGCGATCCTCGCCGACACGACGCCGGACGAGCTGTTGGCCGAGACCGGCGCCGCCGATGCGGAGGGCGCGTTCCTCACGCTGCTGCGTCGGCACCACCCGCGCCACGCCCTCGACGAGCCGGAACCCGACGAGCCGGAACCGGGCGCAAGCGACGAGGAGGCCGCACGATGAACGCCACCCGCACCCTCGCCACGACGGCGCGCGTCCTCACGCAGATCCGGCACGACCCGCGCACGGTCGTCCTCCTGGTGGTCGTCCCGAGCCTCCTGATCGGGCTGGTCGCCTGGATCTTCACGGACACCGACGTCTTCGCCACGATCGGTCCTGCGATGCTGGCGCTGTTCCCGTTCATCGTCATGTTCCTCGTCACCAGCATCACGACCCTCCGCGAACGGCGCACCGGCACGCTGGAGCGCCTGTTGTCGATGCCGCTCGGCAAGGGCGACTTCATCCTCGGCTACACGCTGGCGTTCGGGCTGCTCGCCGTGATCCAGTCGCTGGTCGCCTCGGGCTACGCGATCTGGGTGTGCGGGCTGACGATCAAGGGCGACGCGTGGCTCCTGGTCGCTGTGGCCGTGACCGACGCCGTGCTCGGCAGCACCCTGGGCCTGTTCGCGAGCGCGTTCGCCCGCACCGAGTTCCAGGTGGTGCAGTTCATGCCGGCGATCGTGTTCCCGCAGATCCTGCTCGGCGGCATCTTCCTCCCCCGCGACCAGCTCCCCGCCGGGCTGAAGGAGATCAGCGACTGGCTGCCGCTGTCGCACGCCGTCGACGCACTCAACGCCGTCGCGACGAATTCGCACGACGCCGCCTACGTGGGAGGCCAGCTCCTGATCATCGGCGCCTTCGCCGTCGGCGCCGTCGTGGTAGGCGCCCTGACCCTGCAACGCCGCACCTCCTGACGCCGCGAGAAGGCGCAGAATCCGCTCGAGCCCGTCGAGGCGGGGGTTGTCCGCCGCCTCGACGAGGCGTCAGGGGCCGAGGACGCGGCGGAGGTAGGCGTTCTCGAAGCGGCGGTCGGGGTCGAGGCGGTCGCGGACGGCGAGGAAGTCGTCGAAGCGCGGGTACGTCTCGCGCAGCGACTCCGCGTCGCGGTAGTGCATCTTGCCCCAGTGCGGCCGGCCGTCGTGGGCCGCCATGATCTCCTCCACCGCGGTGAAGTACTCGGTCGGGTCCTCCCGGTAGTACCTGTGCACCGCGATGTAGCCGGTCTCGCGTCCGTGTGCCGTCGACAGCCAGTTGTCGTCGGCTGCCGCCGAGCGCACCTCGATCGGGAACGAGATGCGCCAGCCGCGGCGCTCGATGAGCGCCTTCACCTCGGCGAGCGCCGCGGGCACCGCCTCCCTCGGGATCGCGTACTCCATCTCGCGGAAACGCACCGTCCGGTTCGTCACGAACACCCGCGGCGAGTGGTCGGTGAAGTCGCGGTTCCCGGTGAGGCGTTGAGCGAGACGGCTGAAGGGCGGGATGATCGCCGGCGTCAGCGTGCCCACGGCGCACACGCCCCGGTAGAGGCCGTTGGCGAGGAGCTCGTCGTCGACCCAGCGGCCGGCGGCGGACAATGGAGCGCGCTGCTCCGTGAGCGGCAGCCGGGTGTTGGTCTTGGTGAGCCCGGTCTCGGTGTGCGGGAACCAGTAGAACTCGAAGTGGTCCTCCGCCGCAGAACGTTCCAGGTAGCTGTCGAGCACCTGCTGCAGCGGCTCCGGTCGCTCGACAGCCTTCAGCAGGTAGGCGGGGACGCACTGCAGCGTGATGTCCACGAGCACCCCGAGCGCACCGAGGCCGAGGCGCACGGCGGGCAGCAGCTCCGGGTTCTCGTCCTCGCCGACCGTCAGCAGCTCTCCGGAGCCGGTCACGAGCGTCACCGCGACGATCTGCGTGGCGAGCCCGCCGAACGCACCCCCGGTGCCGTGCGTTCCCGTGGAGGTCGCACCCGCGATGGTCTGCCGGTCGATGTCTCCCATGTTCTGGAGGGCCAGGCCGTACGGGCGCAGCAGCCGCGGCAGCTGGTGGAGGTGCGTGCCCGCGGCGAGGCGCACCCGGCTGCGCTCGAGATCAACGTCGAGGACGCCGCTGACGTCCTCGAGATCGAGAAGCACACCCGGGGCGACCGCGATGCCGGTGAAGCTGTGCCCCGCACCCACCGCCTTGACCCGCATCCCCTGCTTCGCCGCCGCGGCGACAGCGCGCTGCACGGCCTCGGCATCGCGCGGCCGTTCGACGCGCTGCGGCCGGACGGACTCGCTTCGGCCCCAGTTGCGCCAGACCGCCCCGGTCGCCGTCACAGGAAGACCTTCCCCTCGCCGCGGTAGCTCGGCACGGAGCCGACGACGGCGGCCCGGCCGTCGACGACGTCGACGAGGTGGAAGTCGTTCACGTGCTCGCTCAGCTCGCCGGACTTCGTGTGGCGCAGCCAGACCCGGTCGCCGATGCGCAGGATCCCGGCGGTGGCTCCGGTCACCGGGGTCTGCACCTCGCCGGCCATCTCGCGGTCGACCATCGACAGGCCGGTCGGCCACTCGATCTTCGGGAGGCGGTCCGGTCCGGGAGGGCCGGACGCGATCCAGCCGCCGCCCAGGAGGGTCGCCGTGCGCTCGTCGGGGCGGCGCACCACCGAGAGGGCGAACGATGCGGCGGGCGCCGGCCGGAACCCGCGGTAGGTGTCGAACAGATGGCCGCCCAGCAGCCCGCTGCCCGCGGCGATCTCGGTGACGGACGGGTCGGAGGCGGTGAACTCCAGCGAGCCGGTGCCTCCGCCGTTCACGAACTCCAGGTCGGCGAGGGCGCGCACCGCGGCGACCGCATCCCCGCGGCGCGCGAGCAGCTCCTCCTGCGAGTTCTTCTGCATCCAGCGCAGGGTCGCGCCCCAGGCCGGGCGCCCTGGCGGGTTGTCGCCCTGGCCGGCGATCTGCGCCTCGTAGCCCATCATGCCGACCAGCGCGAAGCCCGGCCGTCGCACGATCGCCTCGGCGACCTCCCGGACGGCATGGGCGCTGTGCAGCGGCGAGCGGTAGACGCCGATGTGCCCGAGCACGGGAGCGTCCCACGACGAGTCCAGCTCGAGGCAGAGCCGGATGGTCTCGCGCTCCGCGGCCGGGACGACGGCGTCGATCAGGTCGAGATGGGCGACCGAGTCGACCATCAGGGTCACGCGCGCGGCGAGTTCAGGAGAGGCGGCGAGGCGGGCGATCGCGGCGCGGTCGGCCGTCGGGTAGCCGACGACGACGTCCTCGATCGGCGCGTGCTCTGCGTCGCCCTCGGCCAGCCACAGCGCTTCCGGGAGGGTGTACGCCAGCACGCCGGCGTACCCGGGCAGCGCGAGCACCGCATCCAGAACGGAGCGGACGCGCACCGACTTGGAGGCGACGCGGATGGGCTTGCCTCCTGCGCGCCGCAGCATGTCGTGGGTGTTGTGACGGAGGGCAGGGAGGTGCAGCACGCCGTAGGCCGGGTCGAGGCGCGCCGTCGCGACGGTCAGCGCCGGCCAGAAGACGTCGGGCGTGGTCCAGGTGCGCTCGGGCGCCGCCGGCTTGGTGGTCAGGTCGATCGCGTTCACGGGGTCCTTCTGTCGGTTCTGGTTCTTCGGAGCCTTCGGTGAAGCCGGCGCCTTCGGCGAAGCGGGCATCGCACGTGGCATCAGCGCACCGCCTTCACCCGCGCGACCGCGAGGGCGCCTGCGAAGGCGAACACTCCGGAGAGCACGAACAGGCCGACGAACCCGCCGAGGGCGGCCACGATCGCGGCGCCGAACAGCGGGGCCATCGCCTGCGGCACGGCCGTGGCGATGTTCATGATGCCGAGGTCCTTGCCGCGGTTCTCCGGGTCGGGCAGCACCTGCGTGGCGAGCGCCTGGTCGACGGAGAGGAAGCAGCCGTATCCGAGACCCAGCAGGCCGGCGGCGACCATCGCCACCGTCAGCTCCGGCATGAAGGCCAGCAGCAGGGCCGCGACCCCCTGGAGCGCCGAGGAGATGAACACGAAGGCTTTGCGCCTCCCGAGCCGGTCGGACAGACGGCCGAGGGCGAGGGAGGCGATGATCACGAACACCATGTAGATGAGGATCAGGACCAGCAGGTCGTCGTCGGCGTGCTTGTCATGGAGGCCGAACTCCAGGAAGTACAGCAGCAGCGAGGTCCCGAACGCGTTGCCGAAGTTCACCAGCACCCGACTGAGCAGCGTCCAGCCGAAGTCGGGGTGCTCGCGCGGGCTGATCCAGAGCCCTTCGACGATGCCGCGGAACGTCATCCTCTCGCGCAGGTGCGCGGGGAGCACCGCGTCGGGCAGGAACAGGAACGGCACGACGAGCACGACCAGCAGCACGGCCATCGCCGTGTAGCCGAGCACTGCGCCGACGAAGACGTAGGTCACCAGCGAGACGCCCAGGATGATCCCGATCGCCTGCGGAGCGCTGATCCATCCGGAGACGAAGCCGCGTTGATCCACCGGCACCTGGTCGGAGATCGTCGCCGTGAGCGCTGCGGTGAGCACGCAGAAGCCGGTGAGCGCCAGCGACCAGAACACGCCGATCCCGACCATCGTCGTCTGCAGCCCGAGCAGAACGAGCGAGACCGCGAACAGGATCGTGCCGCCGGCGATCCACGGGCGGCGGCGGCCGAACCGGCTGGTCGTGCGGTCGGAGAGCGCACCCGTGAGCGGGTACGCGACGATGGCGCACACCCCCGAGATGCCGGAGATGACACCGAACGCGATGACATTGTCGACCCAGTAGTCGGTGTGCAGCTGCGCCTGCACCTGGTCGGGCAGCAGCTTCTGGATGGGCGCGAGCTGGGCCATCCAGACGCCGAGCCAGGCGACGGCGAAGGCGGCGATCCAGCGGCCGGGGATGCGCCGAGTGGGTTCGGCGAAGACCGCCGGCGTCGAGGTGTGGGTCATCGGGCACCTGCGTTCGGGTTGTGGAGGAGGGAACCGGCGGCATCGTCGCCGTCGGCGGGGTCTGCGAGGGAGGGGTCTGCATGGGTGGGGTCTGCGTTGGCCGGGTCTGCGAGGGCTGGGTCTGCGAGGGCGGCGAGCGTGTCCGCCGCGAAGTCGAGCGCACGCTCGGCCGCGTCGTCGTCGCGCGTGACGAGCCAGGCGATCGTGACGCCATCGGTGAGGGTCACGAGGAGGCGCGCGATCTCCTCGACCGGCCGGTTCCAGACGCTGCCGGTGAGCTCTGCCGCGTCGTGCGCAACGCCCATTGGGTCAACTCGAACATCGCCTTCTCGCGATCCGGGGCGGCACGGACCCCGTCGAAGTAGTGCTGGAGGCCGGAGCGGATCGCGGCGCGGAGACCGATGGGCGCACGGGCGGCGTCGAGCGCCGGCTCGAGATCGGATTGCTCGCTGGAGACGACGACGTTGACCAGTTCGGCCATGAGCTCGTCGCGCGACGCGAAGACGTAGTGGAAGCTGGCGAGCGACATCCCGGCCTCACCCACGATCCTGCGGGTCGTGGCGGCGGCCACGCCGTCGCGCGCGATCACCCGGAGAGCCGCCTGCACGAGTGCCGCGCGGCGGTCCGCTGGGGGGATGCGCGTCATCGGAGCTCCTCGCGGTGCCGGTTCGCGCGTCGTCGCGCGAAGTGGGACAGTTGACCCACTTGTCAGTATGCCGCAAATCCGGCCCGGTGGTTTGACATGCGCGTGTCGGCCCCCTGGAATGGGGTGGAATGCGGGTATTTACGTCTGACGTGTCTCCACCAGTCCGGCCTCGGGGGTCGACCGGACGGCTCGTCGCTGCCCTGATCAGCCTGCTGCTGGCGGTCGCGGCGACCGCAGCGACCGCAGCCCCCGCCTCCGCCGCCTCCCCGGCCGCCGCCGCAGAGGCCACCGCGCGTACCGCCGCCGGCACCACCCGCACCGACACCGCACCCCCGAAGTCTCCGAGCCTGGCCCCCGGCGACGCGTCCTCCGGCACGCCGACGCCCACCCCGACCCCGGGGCCGCCGCAGCTCGATCCGCTCCCCAGCCGCCTCATCACCAGCCTCCCGCTGACGGTCTCCGGCACCGCCGATCCGGGCGAGGTCATCGACGTCTCCGGCGGATCCTCCACCAACGCCGACTCGAGCTGCACGGCCACCGCCGACGGCGACGGCCGCTTCCGGTGCGCGATCCAGCGCCTCCCCGACGGCCCCGGCGTGCCGGTGCGTGCCGAGTCGCGCAGCACCGGCCTCGCCGACAGCGGGCGGGTGGACGTCCTGACGCCGCCCGTGATCACCTCGGCCGACGGCGGCACGACCGGCGGCGGGATCCGCGGAACGGCCTACCCGGGCGCCACCGTCACGGTCACCGCCGAGACCGGCGACTCCTGCTCCTTCCCCGCGGACAGCGCCGGCAACTGGGGTTGCGTCATCGCGGGGCTCCGCGACGGCTCGCACACGATCAGCGCGACGCAGGTGGCACCGTTCTCGTCCACCCGCTCCGCGGCGAGCCGGACGATCACGGTGGTCGTCGACACGGTGGCGCCCGGCGCGCCGACGCTCACCTCTCCCGCGCCCGGCACCTCGGCGGCGGCCGGGCAGACGATCGCGTTCGGCGGCGCAGGCGAGGCCGGCGCCACCGTGACCGTCTACGCGAACACGTCGCGCGGAACCACCGTGGCCTGCACGGCGACGGTCAGCGGCACGGCGTGGTCGTGCGGCGCCGGTCTGCAACCCGGCGACTATCTCGCGTCCGCGCTACAGCGTGACGCAGCGGGCAACGTGAGCGCGGGCAGCAACGCGGTCGCGATCTCGGTTGAGGCCGCGGCCGCCGCCCCGCCGGCCACCGGCAAGCCCTCCCCCACCACGACGCCGGCGCCTGCCCAGCCGGCCCCGCCGGCAGCAGCGCCGCCGTCGCCCTCAGCGCCGGGGCACGCGCACACCAGGGGCTGGACCGACACCCCCTTCAGCACGGCGTCGGCCCCCGTCGTCAGCGCGGCCACCATGCCCGGCTGGCTGCGCTCCGTCGGCCTCGCGGTCGCCGCGCTCCTGCTGCTCGTACTGCCGGCGCGACTCCTGGTCGCCGCCCTCTCCCGCCCGCGCGAGCCACGGGGCGACCGCGCATCGCTCTTCGGCCGGAACCGGGCGCGGTCCGAGCTCGGCGAGGCCGACGCGCTGCTCGGCGGCGCGCACAGCGCCTCCGCGCCCGGATCGCAGCCGGTCTGGATGGCGCCTGTGGTCGGCGTCACCGCGGCCGCCCTCGTCACCCTCTCGACCTCGGTGCAGGACGCCTCGGCGTACCTGAGACTGCTCGCGGCCGTCGCGCTCGCGGTCGTCGGAGTCAACGCGATCTGGCTGCTCGCAGCGCGCGGGATGACGCGGCACCTCGGCCTGCCGCTGGCCCAGGCGGTCCTGCGTCCCTGGCTCCTCCTCGTCGTGGCCGCGACCGCACTCGGCTCCCGGTTCATCGGGCTCGAGCCGGCCCTGCTCTTCGGCCTCGTGGTGGGGGCGGTGCTCCCGGAGGCCGCCGGCCGGATCGCGCGGGGCCGCACGGCCGCGGTGCAGCTGTCAGCCGTCGCCGCCTTCGGCGTCCTCGCGTGGCTCGTCGTCGGCGTGCTGCCCTCGCCGTCCGGCGACATCTCCGCGTTCGTGCGAGAGCTCGCCAACTCGATCGCCCTCATCGCGATCGGGTCGACGGCGATCGCACTCCTGCCGTTCGGCGGACTCGCCGGTCGGGCCGTCCTGCGCTGGTCGCGCCCGCTCTGGCTGGCGATGGCCCTGGTCGTCTACACGGTGCTGTTCGCGCTGCTGCTGCCCGTCGCCTCCCTTGTGCAGGCCGGCAGCGGGATGGTCGCCCTGGTCGTGGCCGCGCTGGTCTTCGCCGTGCTGAGTGTGTCGGTGTGGCTGTGGGAGCGGTACGTCGAACCGGCGCGCTGACGCCGCCGCCTCAATCGACGCCGATGCCGGCTCAGAGGGCGGCCACGTAGAACCAGTCGCGGCCCTCCTTGACGAACCGCGAAGTCTCCTGGAGCGCACCCCGCTCACTGCCCTTGTAGTGGGCGGTGAACACGACGACGCCGTCGCGGTCGAACGGGCCGCCCCGTTGTGTCGCGTCGATGTCGAGCCGATACCAGCGCAGGCCGTCGTCCAGGTCGAGCGTCGCCGGCCGCGTGGACGGATGCCAGCTGCGCAGGAGGTAGTCGACGTCACCCAGCGCGAAAGCACTGAATCGCGATCGCATCAACCGCTCGGCCGTCGGCGCGGGATCACCGTCATGGAGCGGGCCGCAGCAGTTCGCGTAGGTCTCGCCGCTTCCGCAGGGGCATCGCATGTCGGTCACTCCCCGAGCCTAACGGCGCAGGCATAAGGCGACCCGGCCGGAGCCTTACGTCGGGGGATCTCGGGCTCCAGCCGGGTCGGAGGACACCTCACCAGAAAGGGTGTCTGGACCCAGTGTGCACGACCAGGGTGGACGGGGCCTTTGGAGGGTCTGAACGTCCTCTCAGTGCGCCGCGGAGTCCGGCCCGGAAGCGGCCGCCGTCTCCCCTGCCACTG
>JABLTH010090255.1_pt1 | contig 12396 bp, 6 predicted proteins | sample 7875711 | NCBI WGS metagenome assembly JABLTH01 (sample SAMN14941262, study PRJNA633318) | bioreactor metagenome | isolation source: bioreactor | place: China | collected 2019-03-05 | reverse complement strand
CTACGGTCTCACGCGGCTGCTGCCGGCCATCGACTGGAAGCTGCTCGCGCGCAGCGTCGAACGCGGCACGCGCTGGGTCGGCCACAGCGACTTCACGGCGCTGCAGCTGGGCCTGCTGGCGCACCGGGGCGCGGGCAGCTGGGCCGGCCCGATGGCGACCGACGACTTCGGCCGCGGCGAAGAGGCCGGCGGCCTGGACGAGGTCACCGCCGGCTGCTTTGCCGAAGCGATGAGCGGCGAACTCGAAGCGGTGGGCTGGCGCACCGCCGAAGGCTTCGACGGCCTGGGCGTGCGCGGCACGCTGTGGGGCGGCAACCTGGCGATGCTGTGCTCGCTGCTGGGCACGCCGCACCTGCCGGCGGTGAAGGGCGGCGTGCTGTTCCTGGAAGACGTGAACGAGCACCCGTTCCGCGTCGAACGCATGCTGCTGCAACTGCTGGCGGCGGGCGTGCTGGGCGCGCAGAAGGCGGTGCTGCTGGGCCACTTCACCAACTTCAAGCCATTCCCGGTCGACCGCGGCTACAACCTGAAGGCGGCACTGGACCACGTTCGCGGCCGCACGCACGTCCCCTTGCTCACGGGCTTGCCCTTCGGTCACGAGAGCCCGAAGCTCACGCTGCCGGTCGGCCGCAAGGTCGAACTGCTGGTGCAGGGACGAGAGGTTCTCCTCGGTTGGGGGCACTGAGGCAGGCCCTAGAATCGCGCCCGCTGTGCAGCCGCCGGTCACGAGCCGGTGCGTGGCCCAGACCGTCGTTCCCCCTTGGCAACGTGCCGCCCACCCGGCGGCCGCCTGCCGGTGCCCCAGGAGTGCGCGCCATGCGCCCGACCCCTCTTGCCCGAACCCTCGCGCTGCTGCTCGCAGCGGCCGCCGCACTGTTCTCCAGCGGCTGCGACAACAGCCCCTACCCCGCCGGGGCGGCGTCGAAGAACACGCTGTACTACTCGTTCGACGAGCGCTCGCCGCGCTACCTGGACCCCACGGCCTCTTACGCCAACCCCGAGTCGGCCTACACCTTCCAGATCTATGAGCCGGCCTACGGCTACCACTACCTGAAGCGGCCCTACGAGTTGATCCCGAAGGCCGCCAGCGAAGTGGCCAAGCCGCACTACCTGGACAAGGCCGGCCAGCCGCTGCCGGACGACGCGCCGGCCGACCAGATCGCCGAGAGCGTGTACGACGTGCACATCAAGCCCGGCATCCTGTACGCGCCGCACCCGGCGTTCGCGAAGGACGAGAAGGGCGAGTACCGCTACCTGAAGCTCACGCGCGCGCAGCTGGGCGGCAAGCGCAGCCCGTGGGAGTTCGAGCACCAGGGCACGCGCGAGCTGGTGGCCGAGGACTTCGTCTACGCGTTGAAGCGCCACGCCACCACGCGCATCGAGGCGCCGGTGTACGCGGTCTTCGCCGACTACGTGCTGGGCCTGAAGGACTACGCCGAGCTCATCAAGGCAGAGGACAGGAAGCTGCTCGCCGGGCTGCCGGAGGACATCCGCGACAAGCCCTTCCTGGACTTCCGCAAGTGGCCGCTGGCGGGCACCAGCGCGCCCGACAAGTACACCTGGCGCATCCGCCTGAAGGGCAAGTACCCGCAGTGGAGCTACTGGATGGCGATGCCCTTCCTGGCCCCGCTGCCCTGGGAGGCCGACGCCTTCTATGCGCAGGACGGCATGAGCGAGAACGGCCTGTCGCTCAACCAGTGGCCGGTGGGCACCGGCCCCTACATGATGTGGGAGTTCGTGCGCGACCGCCGCCACGTGATGCGGCGCAACCCCAACTTCCGCGGCGAGCCCTACCCCTGCGAAGGCATGCCCGGCGACAAGGAAGCCGGCCTGCTGGACGACTGCGGCAGGAAGATGCCCTTCATCGACGAGCTGTACGTCACGATCGAGAAGGAACGCACCCCGCGCAAGGAGAAGTTCCGCCAGGGTTACCTGGACGTGCCGGAGATCGAGCGCCCCGAATGGGGCGTGGAGTTCACCAACGACGCCGACGACTCCGACGCCGTGAAGCAACTGCAGACCGAACGCGGCTTCAAGTTCCCGCTCTCGACCGACATCACCAACTGGTACCTCGGCTTCAACATGCTCGACCCCGTGATCGGGAAGGGCGACACGCCGGAACAGCAGGTGAAGAACCGCAAGCTGCGCCAGGCCATCTCGATCGCGGTCGACTGGGAGGAAGGCTACGGCCGCATCTTCAAGTACAAGGGCGGCATCGCGGCGCATTCGCCGCTGCCGCCGGGCCTGTTCGGCTCGCGCGAAGGCAAGGGCGACTTCCACGACCCGGTGACCCACGTCTGGAAGGACGGCCACGCGGTGCGGCGGCCGCTCGAAGACGCGAAGAAGCTGCTCGCCGAAGCCGGCTACCCCGACGGCCGCGACGCCGTGACCGGCAAGCCGCTGGTGCTGAACTACGACTTCCAGCGCGCGCTGACGCCCGAGTTCCGCGCCGAGAACGACTGGATGATCAAGCAGTTCGCCAAGCTGGGCATCCAGTTGGAGGTTCGCGCCACCGACTTCAACCAGTACATGGACAAGACCCTGAAGGGCAAGCACCAGATCTTCTGGGGCGGCTGGCTGGCCGACTACCCGGATGCCGAGAACTTCCTCTTCCTGCTCTACGGTCCGCTGGGGCGTTCGAAGAACCAGGGCGACAACTACGCCAACTACGACAACCCCGAATACGACAAGCTCTACCGCCAGCTGCAGGCGCTGGACGACGGGCCGGCCAAGCAGGCGGTGATCGACAAGATGGTCGACATCCTGCAGCAGGACGCGCCCTGGGCCTTCGGTTTCTTCCCCTGGGGCGGGCTGGCGTTCCAGCCCTGGGTCTACAACGGCAAGCCGACGATCCTGATCCGCGACATGGCGAAGTACTACCGCGTGGACCCGGCGCTGCGGGTGAAGAAGCAGGCCGAGTGGAACCACCCGGTGCGCTGGCCGCTGGCGCTGCTGGCGCTGGGCGTGGTGGCGCTGGCCTGGGTGGCGCGGCGCAGCTTCCGCGCCCGCGAGACGGCCACCGCGCGCAAGCCCGCCACGGCCGCCTGACGCCATGGGAGCCTTCATCGTCCGCCGTATCGGCTACGGCCTGCTCATCCTGGTCGGCGTGAACCTGCTGACCTTCTTCCTCTTCTTCAGCGTCAACACGCCCGACGACATGGCGCGCCTGAACATCGGCGGCAAGCGGGTGACGCAGGAGCAGATCGACAAGTGGAAGGCCGAACGCGGCTACGACCGGCCGCTGTACTGGAATTCGCAGGAGCAGGGCGCGGCCAAGGTCACGCGCACCGTGCTGTGGGAGCGCTCGGTCTCGCTGATGGCGTTCGACTTCGGGCGCAGCGACTCGGCGCGTTCGGTCGACATCGGCCACGAGGTGGCCACCCGCATGGGCGTGAGCCTGCGGCTGGCGCTGCCGCTGTTCCTGCTGCAGGTGCTGGTGAGCGTGACCTTCTCGCTCCTGCTGGTGTTCTTCCGCCACTCGAAGATCGACTTCTGGGGCGTGGTGCTCTGCGTGCTGATGCTGTCGATCAGCAGCCTGTTCTACATCATCGTCGGCCAGTTCGCCTTCTCGCGCGTGCTGCGGCTGGTGCCCATTTCCGGCTTCGCGCCGGGGCTGGACGCGGCGCGTTTCCTGGCGTTGCCCATCATCCTGTCGCTGCTGGCGCGGCTGGGCGGCGAGGCGCGCCTTTACCGCGCCATGTTCCTGGAGGAGATCGGCAAGGACTACGTGCGCACCGCCCGCGCCAAGGGCCTGGCCGAGCAGGTGGTGCTGTTCCGACACGTGCTGCGCAACGCGCTCATCCCCATCATCACCAGCGCCGGCGCCTACCTGCCCTACGTCTTCCTGGGCAGCCTGGTGTTCGAAAGCTTCTTCGGCATTCCCGGCCTGGGCGCGTTCGTGATCGAGGCCATCGCCGGCCAGGACTTCGCCATCGTGCGCACGATGGTGTTCCTGGGCTCGGCGCTGTACATCGCCAGCTACGTGCTGATCGACATCGCCTACACGTGGGTCGACCCCCGCGTGCGGCTCGCCTGAGGTGGCCATGGGATTCAAGTTCGTCATCCTCTGGACCGACGTCGCGCTGTGGCTGATGTTCGCCTCCATCGCCGCCTATGCCTGGCGGGTGCTGCGCTCGCCCCAGTTGTCGGCCACCTGGCACAAGGTGCTGCGCGACCCGGCGGCGCTCTGCTCGGCGCTGGTGCTGCTGGTCTTCGTGGGCATCACGGCGCTGGACAGCGTGCACTTCCGGCGCGCGCTGCCGCCGGCCGCCGGCCATGCGCCGGGGCAGTTTTTCTACGACAGCCGCACCGAGTCTCTGCTGGACCTGTCGCTCGCGCGCCAGATCGCGATGCGCGAGTCCAGCTATTCCGAGCCGCTGGCCTGGCTGGCGTTCAACAAGCAGACAGTGGTGACCAACGGTCAGACACAGCGCGAGTTCCCGCGCCTGGCCTTCGGGGGCGCGCACCTGAAGGACCCGGCACGTGAAGGGCCGGCCGACATCGCCACCCGCGCCGCGGCCGGCGCCGTGGGCGGGCTGCTGCTGGCGCTGCTGGCCAGCGGGGTGGCGGCAGCGGCCCTCGCGCGCCAGCACGGCGGCCTGGCGGCGGCTTGGAAGGACCTCTTGGCCGACCGCACCGCGCTGCCCTTGCGCGCGCTGCTGCTGGCCTTCGCCGCCATCAGCGTTTTCGCCGGCATGGTGGTGGCGCTGATGGGCCACTACCACGTCTTCGGCACCGACCGCACCGGCAACGACGTGCTGGTGCAGGCCTTGAAGAGCGTGCGCACCGCCTTCGTCATCGGCGCGCTGTCCACCCTGGCCACGCTGCCGGTGGCGGTGACGCTGGGCATCCTGGCGGGCTACCTGCGCGGCTGGGTCGACGAGGCGGTGCAGTACCTCTACACCACGCTGTCCTCGGTGCCCAACGTGCTGCTCATCGCCGCCTGCGTGCTGATGGTGCAGGTCTCGCTGGACAAGCACCCCGACTGGTTCGAGACCGGCGTCGAGCGCGCCGACCTGAAGATCTTCTTCCTCTGCCTGATCCTGGGCCTCACCGGCTGGGCCACGCTGTGCCGGCTGGTGCGCGCCGAGACGCTGAAGCTGCGCGAACTGGACTTCGTGCAGGCGGCGCAGGCCTTCGGCGTGGCGCCGGCGCGCATCATGGCGCGCCACATCTTCCCGAACGTGGTGCACCTGGTGCTCATCACCACGGTGCTGAACTTCAGCGACCTCATCCTCTACGAGGCCGTGCTCACCTACGTGGGCGTCGGCGTCGACCCCTCGACCAGCAGCTTCGGCGGCATGATCAACCTGGCGCGCAGCGAGATGAGCCGCGACCCGGTGGTCTGGTGGTCGTTCGCCGCCGCCTTCGGCTTCATGGTGGTGCTGGTGCTGGCGGCCAACCTGTTTGCCGACGGTGTGCAGCAGGCCTTCGACCCGCGCGCCCGCGCGCTGCGGCCGCGCCTGGGCCTGAAGAAGCGGCCTGTCTAGACATCATGCTGACCATCGACAACCTCGAGGTCGCCCTCGACGCCGAAGCCGGCGTCGTGAAGGCGATCGACCAGCTCAAGCTCGCCATCGACCGCGGCGAGACCTTCGCGCTGGTGGGCGAAAGCGGCTGCGGCAAGAGCATGACGGCGCTGGCGCTGATGCGCCTGCTGCCCGAGAACGGCGCCGTCACCGGCGGCCGCGTGCTGCTGGAGCACGGTGACGAGCGCACCGACATCGTCGATCTGCCCGAAGCGCGCATGCGTTCGGTGCGCGGCGGCCGCATCGGCATGATCTTCCAGGAGCCTTCGACCAGCCTGAACCCGGTGATGCGGGTCGGCGACCAGATCGTCGAGGCCATCGAGACCCACACCGACCTGCGCGGCGAGGCGGCGCGCGCGAAGGCGATCGACTGGATGCGCCGCGTCGGCATCCCCGAGCCCGAGCGCCGCATCGACGACTACCCGTTCCGCATGAGCGGCGGCCAGAAGCAGCGCGTGATGATCGCGATGGCGCTCGCCACCGAGCCCGACTTCCTGGTCGCCGACGAGCCGACGACGGCGCTCGACGTCACGATCCAGGCGCAGATCCTGGACCTGCTGAAGGACCTGCAGCGCGAGCACCGGATGGGCCTGCTGCTGATCACGCACGACCTCGCGGTGGTGGCCGGCATGGCGCACCGGGTGGCGCTGATGTACGCCGGCCAGATCATCGAGGTCGCCCCCGCGCAGGAGTTCGTCGCGCGCCCGCTGCACCCCTACGCGCGCGCGCTGATGCGTGCGCTGCCCGCGGGCGACCGGCGCGGCGAGCCGCTGGAGGCCATCGCCGGCACCGTGCCGCCGTTGTGGCTGGACTTCGAAGGCTGCCGCTTCGCGCCGCGCTGCGCCTTCGCCGAGCCGCGCTGCTCGACGACGCGGCCGCAGATCCTGCAGCCGCAGGCCGGCCGCGAGGTGCGCTGCCTGCGCTACGAACCGGGCGCCGTGCCGCCGGGCGAAGCCATGCCGGCGCAGCCGGCGGCGCCGAAGGCCGCCGCCGCGGCCGCGGCCGGCGGCCCGCTGCTGCAGGTGCAGGACCTGCGCGTGCGCTTCCCCATCCGCCAGGGGCTGCTGCAGCGCGTGCGCGGCCACTTCGACGCGGTGGACGGCGTCAGCTTCGAGGTCGGCCGCGGCGAGACGCTGGCCCTGGTGGGCGAGTCCGGCTGCGGCAAGACCACCACCGGCAAGGCCATCGTGCAGCTGCTGCGCCGGGTGGCGCGCGCCGAAGGCCGGGCGCTGCTGGACGGCCGCAACCTGTTCGAGCTCGAAGGCGCCGACCTGCAGGCCGCTCGCCGGCATGTGCAGATCATCTTCCAGGACCCGTTCGCGTCGCTCAACCCGCGCATGCGCGTGTTCGACCTGCTCGAAGAGGGCCTGGCCGCGTTGCAGCCCGGCATGGATGCCGCGGCGCGGCGCGCGCGCATCGAGCGCCTCACCGACCAGGTGGGCCTGCGGCGCGACGCGCTCACGCGCTACCCGCACGAATTCTCGGGCGGCCAGCGCCAGCGCATCGCCATTGCGCGCGCGCTGGCGGTGGAGCCCAGGCTCATCGTCTGCGACGAGCCCACCTCGGCGCTCGACGTCTCCGTGCAGGCGCAGATCCTGAACCTGCTGCGCGAGCTGCAGCGCGAACTGGGCGTGTCGTATCTCTTCATCACGCACAACATCGGGGTGGTGGAGTACATCGCCGACCGCATCGCGGTCATGCGGCGCGGCCGCATCGAGGAACAGGGCGGTTGCGCGCAGGTGCTGGCGCACCCGCAGCGCGACTACACGCGCCAGCTGCTGGCGGCGGTGCCGCGCCTGGCCGGCGCCTGACTTCGCGGGCCCGCAGCCCGCGCCTTGCCGTCACTGTTGCTGTTGGTGTTGCTGTGCACCAACATCGACATCCCCCCCCAGGAGTGGGATGGCGCCCGCGGCCGTCCGTGGCAGGCGCCCGCGGCGCCGCGGCGGCCGGAGCGGTTTCTCCTGGGTACGAGGAACGTAGGCTCGGTGTGCCGGGGCTGTACGCACGGGGCGCCAAAGCTTTCACCCGCGCACGTCATGGCTTTCCCCAGGGGGCCGTCCGCGGGACGGGCATTGACAATCGTTTCACAAGTCTCAAAGGGCATACCGCAGTCCGTTTACAAGACAGGCATGCGGTTTGCTGTTGGACTGGGTCCATTGCTCAACGTCACCCACAGGAGTGTCAACCTATGTTCAAGCGAACGAAAGTTTGCGTCGGTGTCCTGGCTGCCCTGGGCGGCAGCCTGCTGACCGGAACGCAGGCCTTCGCCCAGACCGCCGAACGCGTCGAGGTCACGGGCTCGCGGCTGAAGTCCTTCGAAGTCGAAACCGCCTCGCCGATCGTCACCCTCGGCGCCGAGTCGATCAAGGTCGAGGCCACGCGTAACGTCGAAGGCCTGCTCAACCAGCTGCCGCAGGTCTTCGCCGACTTCGGCGGCACGGTGTCCAACGGTGCCACCGGCACCGCCACCGTCAACCTGCGCAACCTGGGATCGCAGCGCACCCTGGTGCTGATCGACGGCAAGCGCGTCCCCGCCGGCAGCCCGCGCTTCCTGGCGGCCGACCTGAACCAGATCCCGGTGCCGCTGATCAAGCGCATCGAGGTGCTGACCGGTGGCGCTTCCGCGGTCTACGGTTCCGACGCCGTCGCCGGCGTGGTGAACTTCATCATGAACGACCGCTTCGAAGGCGTCGCGGTCGAGATGAACCACCAGTTCTACAACCACTCGCAGAAGGGCGACATCGACTACGCGCTCGACGCGCGTGGCTTCAAGAAGCCCGGCAGCATCACCAGCGACGGCGAGGTCGACGACTTCAGCGTCACGCTGGGCAGCAACTTCGCCAACAACAAGGGCAACGCGGTCATCTTCTTCGGCTACAAGAAGGAGCAGCCGCTGCTGCAGAGCGAGCGCGACTTCTCGGCCTGCTCGCTGAACCTGGCCGGCTCGCGCTTCAGCTGCGGCGGCTCGTCGACCAGCTACCCCGGCCGCTTCATCCTGGCCGACGGTTCCTCGTCCACGGTGGCCGACTCCAGCGGCGGCGTGCGCAACTTCAGCACCGCCACCGACATCTACAACTTCGGCCCGCTGAACTACTTCCAGCGCCCGTCGGACCGCTACACGATGGCGTCGTTCGCGCACTACGACATCAACGAGATGGCGCGCGCGTACCTGACCACCAGCTTCCACGACGACCACACCGTCGCCCAGATCGCGCCCAGCGGCCTGTTCGGCGTGCCGGTCACGGTGAAGTACGACAACCCGCTGCTGTCGGCGGCCTGGCGCACCAAGCTCGACGCCGTCAACGCCTCGCTGACGGACGAGAACGACGTCCCGCTCGGCCTGACCTTCAACAAGAGCGGCGACACCGCCGACATGACGATCCTGCGCCGCAACGTCGAAGGCGGCGGCCGCCAGGACGACATCCGGCACACCTCGTTCCGCGCGCTCACGGGCGTGAAGGGCGACATCGGCCCCTGGAGCTACGACCTGTTCATCCAGGGCTCGAAGGTGGTCTACCAGGAGACCTACAAGAACGACTTCTCGATCACGCGCAGCACGCGCGCGCTCGACGTCGTCACCGACCCGGCCACCGGCAACCCGGTCTGCGCCTCGGCGCTCGACGGCACCGACACCGCCTGCGTGCCCTACAACATCTGGTCGCTGGGCGGCGTCACGCCCGAGGCCCTGGCCTACCTGCAGACGCCGGGCTTCCAGAAGGGCTTCACCTCGACCCAGGTGGTGGGCCTGAACGGCTCGGTCGACCTCGGCGCCTACGGCGTCAAGCTGCCCACCGCGCAGAGCGGCATGGGCCTGGCGTTCGGCATCGAGAACCGCCTCGAGAAGATGGACCTGTCCGTCGACCAGGCGTTCGAGACCGGCGACCTGGCCGGCCAGGGCGGCCCGACGCTGGGCACCGGCGGCGCCTACTCGGTGCGCGACGTGTTCGCCGAACTGCGCCTGCCGCTGATGGAGAAGCAGCCGGGCGCCGAACTGCTGAACCTGAGCGCCAGCTACCGCAACTCGGCCTACAGCACCAACGTCACGACCAAGCCCTGGGGCGTGGGCCTCGAGTACGCACCGGTCAAGGAAGCCAAGCTGCGCCTGAGCGCGCAGCGCGCGGTGCGGGCGGCGAACATCACCGAGCTGTACACGCCTGCGGGCCTGGGGCTGTACAACAACGATCGCGACCCGTGCGCGGGTGACCCGGCCGATCCGGATCCGGACCTGCGTCCGACCGCGACGCTGGCGCAGTGCCAGAACACCGGCGTCACGGCCGGCCAGTACGGCAACATCGTCGAGAACACCGCCGGCCAGTACAACGCGGTGTTCGGCGGCAACGCCAAGCTGAACCCCGAGACGGCGAACTCGATCACCCTGGGCGTGGTGCTGCAGCCGATCCGCGACCTGAACATCACCCTCGACTACTTCAGCGTCAAGATCGACGACACCATCTCCGCGCTGTCGCCGACCATCACGCTGCAGCAGTGCCTGGACACCGGCAACCCGTTCTTCTGCTCGAAGGTGCACCGCAACAGCCAGGGCTCGCTCTGGCTGCCGGGCAGCTTCATCGAGGCGACGAACTTCAACATCGGCAAGCTGTCGACTTCCGGCCTGGACGTCGGCACCGACTACCGCATGAAGATCGAAGGCTCCGGGCAGGTGGACTTCAGCCTGCTGGGCACCCTGCTGCGCAAGATCGAGGTCGAGCCGATCAAGGGCCTGGGCAGCTACGACTGCGCCGGCCTCTACGGCGCGAATTGCGGCACGCCGGCGCCGAAGTGGCGTCACAAGCTGCGCACGACGTGGACGACGCCGTGGGACTTCAGCCTGGCCGCGACCTGGCGCTACTTCGGCAAGGTCGACGTCGACACCACCAGCGACAACCCGCTGCTGACCGGCGCCGTGGCCGAGGTGAACCGCACGCTCAAGGCGGTGAACTACATCGACGTCTCGGGTGCCTACAACGTCAACAAGAACGTCACGCTGCGCATGACGATCAACAACCTGTTCGACAAGGACCCGCCGCTGGCCGGTTCGACGGCGGGTGCCCCCTTCGGCAACGGCAACACCTACCCGGTGGTGTACGACGCCCTGGGTCGCCGCATCTCGCTGAACCTGTCGGCCACGTTCTGACCGCAGGCGCGCCCGCCTCGCGGCGGGTCGCCCGTTCTCCCAAGGCCGCTGCGCGGAGGCTCCGCGCAGCGGCCTTTTCCATTTGCGGCGCCCCTCTGATATCGTGGTCGGCAACATGAGCATGGAGGAGATTTCCCGCCTCGAGTCCGAAGCCGCGCGCTGGCAGCAGCAGGGCCGCGCCGGCGAGGCGCTGGCCGCCTGGCAGCGTGTGCTCGAACTCGATCCGCGCCACGCGCGCGCGGCCGCGCAGCTGGGCCAGGCCGCGTTCATGGCCGGCGACCTGGTGCGCGCCCGCGAATGGCTTTCGCGGGCCGCCGGCCAAGGCACCGACCCGCGCGGATGGATCAACGTGGCGCTGGTCTGCCAGCGCCAGGCCGACGCGGCGGGCGAGGAAGACGCACTCGTGCGCGCGCTCGCGCTCGACCCCTTCGACCTGCTGGCGCTGGTGATGCGCGCCAAGCTCTACGAGCGTCTGGGCCGCACCCACGACGCCGCCGCCGCCTACGGCGCCGCCGCCACGGTGGCACCGGCCGAAGACCGCCTGGCGCCCGAGCTGCGCCCCGCGGTGAGCTACGCGAAGCAGTACGAGGCGCGCTACCAGCAGTCGCGCGGCGAGTTCCTCGACCGATTCCTGGAGCCGGTGCTGAAGGACTGCGCCGGCGCCGACCTCTCGCGCTTCCAGCTCGCGCTGGACATCCTGGTCAAGCGCAAGCGGCGGCACGACTCGCAGCCGATGCGCCTCTACTACCCGCGGCTGGAGCCGGTGGAGTTCTTCGACCGCGCCGACTTCCCCTGGCTGGAAGCGGTGGAGGCCGGCACCGACCACGTGCGCGCGGAACTGCTGCGCGTGGTGGCCGAAGACACCGGCTTCGCGCCCTACATCCAGTACGGCGTCGACCAGCCGGTGGAGCAGTGGGCCGAACTGAACCACTCGCCGCGCTGGAGCGCCTTCCACCTGGTGAAGGACGGCCTGCCGGTGGCGGGCAACGCCGAGCGTTGCCCGCAGACCATGGCGCTCTGGCGCACGAACGTGCCGGCGCCCGATCAGCCCGGCCGCTCGCCGGTGGCGCTGTTCTCGCTGCTCAAGCCGCGCACGCGCATCCCGCCGCACACCGGCGCCAGCAACGTGCGCCTGCTGACCCACCTGCCGCTGGTCATTCCGCCCGGCTGCAGCTTCCGCGTCGGCAACACGGTGCGCGAATGGGTGCCGGGCCGCGCCTGGGTGTTCGACGACACGATCGAGCACGAGGCGCGCAACGACAGCGACCAGCTGCGCGTGATCATGATCTTCGACGTCTGGCACCCGCGCCTGACGCCCGAGGAGCGGCGGCTCGTCACCGCGCTCAACGCCGGCCTGAACGCCTTCGGCGGGACCGGCGGCGGCTACGACGCCTGAAGCGGGCGCCGCAGCGCCGGCTTCACTTCGGCGCCAGCCGGATCGCGCCGTCGAGGCGGATCACCTCGCCGTTGAGCATCTCGTTGGTGACGATCTGGTGCACCAGCTTCGCGTAGTCGGCCGGCGTGCCCAGGCGGCTGGGGAAGGGCACGCTGGCGGCCAGCGCGTCCTGCACTTCCTTGGGCATGGTGAACAGCATCGGCGTGCCGAAGATGCCGGGCGCGATGGTCATGTTGCGGATGCCGTTGCGCGCCAGGTCGCGCGCGATCGGCAGCGTCATGCCGACCACGCCGCCCTTGCTGGCCGAGTAGGCGGCCTGGCCGATCTGGCCGTCGTAG
>JABLTH010046805.1_pt1 | contig 12398 bp, 10 predicted proteins | sample 7875711 | NCBI WGS metagenome assembly JABLTH01 (sample SAMN14941262, study PRJNA633318) | bioreactor metagenome | isolation source: bioreactor | place: China | collected 2019-03-05 | reverse complement strand
GGATTCCACTGGCGCTCAATTGGTACCCATGGCTTTGATGGCGAAGCCACAGGAATAAGGTCAAAGAGCGTTGTGTCGCCGAAGATACGCCACTCTTCCTGGCTATTTTCGGTGCGACGTCGTCGCCGGTATAGCTGCTCTGGCATGACTAGTGGCTCGGTCGCCATGTCATGATCTTTGGGCGTGCTCTCATCGTCCATAAGCCCGTCAACGGCGCGCGCAATATGCGCTGCGATCTTCTCCCTATTTTTAGATAGCCATTCCCAGAGATCGCTTTTGTTTCGAATGGCGATTCGATCGCTTTTTTGAAGAGCAAGGTTGCAGGCGTGGATCAGTATTTTTCTCCGCCAACGTCGCTCCGCTCGTCCCTTCATGTGCTCGGTTGCCCGCCGCCGGTCGGTCTGTCCCGTGTTGTGTGATCCGCGATGACGCTGAGCGGACAACTCTTTTTCGGCGAGTTTCAGGTGTTGGGCGGACGGCTCGAAGTTGGGCATCCAGGCCTGCATTCGCGTCGTAACTAGGAAATCCCATGTATGCCTGCATTCGTCGCGGAGATCCAGGGCGTCTGCCATTCGGTTTGCTATGTAAACGATTGCTTGACGCAATGAAGCGGCACGGTCGTCGTTTTCGTCAACAAGATTTCTATGGACGATGATGATTGACAGTAAGCCGTCGAGATCAGAGAAGCGCTCGATGTCTAGCGGAAAGTACTCTAGATATTCATCAGTGCAGCTTGACCAAGCATTCTCGCGGATCAGGCCAAGAGTACAGCCGTGGCTATAGTCCATCTCCTTGCCGATGGTTAGATCGCGACTTTTGAACTGCTGCTGTGTCCAATCTTTGGCAAAGTCTTGAGGTGACCGCTCGACTAGGTGTTGCCAGATGGGGTGGTCATATACCTTGTCTGCTTCCGCGTAGGCGTGGTTGCTTCGCACAAAGTCCTTCAGCGATTGCGTCTTAGTGGCCTCGATGCGATCAGGGTCGTACCCATCCAAGTCGATGGATTCGAAGCGGCGCTTCCAGGAGAGCGTTTTGCAAAGAGGGTGCGGGGGCGCCTGGGCATCCAGCGCGGAGGCCCGCGTCACGCCGGCGATTCGCATGACGGTATGCAGCCATAGCCAGTGGCGCATCCGGTGAGCAGGATCCTGAAATGTCCCTGAGCGGCGACCTCTCATAGATGAGAGCGTAATTCGCTTTCGTGGTGGCAGTCGAGTGACTTTACGCGTGCTCCACTTGAGGTCGAAACGCCGGAATTGGCCGAAGCGAGGTTTTATGTCCTCTAAGTACGAAAAGACGTACCAAGCGTTGCTGATGCAATTGCAGGCTAAGTACGGTGATCGCTTGGATGGGCCCGCATTAATGGCGCTGCTGAAGTTCAGCAGCGCTCGGTCGTTCCGTCGGGCTGCTGCAGAGGGTTCGCTGCCATTCCCTGTTTCCAAAGGGATAGGAACGCATGGCTGGGCTGCCCGGACGCAAGACGTGGCCGCTTGGCTGTCAAAGATTCATAGCCGGTACTACTAAGGCCAGCACGGACAACGAGAGGAGGTGTCGCGAAGAGAGAAATTTAGCCACAAAACTTGTTTGAGGCCCTAAAAGCGAAAACCCTCTGGTCGGCACCAAAGGGCTTCGTTTTGACGCTTGCAGACGATCGTCGGATTTAGCGGTCCTGACGGTGGTTAGCCTCTCATATCCCCAAAGGGCCTGCAAGTGCGGTCCCTGCGGGTAAGTGCGGCTTAGCATGCCTGCGGATGGGCCTCAGTTCACGCCGGAAACGGCATCAACTGAGGAAAGACCATGCAGAATTTTCATGACGCGTCGCGTCAGGGACGAGCGTACGTCCCCGTCAATCCGCTAGAGCCTAGTCCGATACCTTATCCGTGGCCGCGTCGGTGCCCCCTGCGGTTGCCCGGTTGCTACCCCGCGTTCCCCGCTATTTGCCGGCTCCTGGGCGGGCCAACGGTTGAGAGCGTAGAAAAACATTGCGCGATCCCCATCGCGGCCCGGTTATCGCAAAGCATCAAGCTCAAGCATGTTCGGTCATCGGGGCTGCCAAGTCCCGGAAGCACTTGGTCCCGCGTCAGTCGGCCTGGTTCACGAGCTCCCCTGAATGCCTCGGTCCTCCGGGGGGCTCGGGAAGATCTCTCCATGGAGATTGCGAAGGAGAGTGCACTATGAGCCCGATCTCGCTAATAGAAGCCTCACGCCGGAATGAGGGCATAGAGAGTCCAAAGGCCGCGAACGAGCGAGTGGTGCCCGTGGCCATGAAGCTTGATGGTCAGATCAACGGCGCCGCAGCAGCAAATAGCCGTAAAGCACTTTTCGCATCACCGCGGGCTTTGCGGGTGGGTACGCAATCCCTACCCAAGTTCATTGCTGCCCAATCGGGGTTTCGCAGAATCCCTTTGTCATATGGCCGGCATCATGGCGGCCACGTCGTGACGTGGCCTGGATCTCCGTCCCTGCGCGTGGAGAGCGCCGAAGAAGCTCGTGTCGTCCGTGCCTTAGTCGCTCGCCCCGAGTGCCGGGACATTACCTCCCAGCCTCTCACCGTCTGGTACGAATGGCGTGGGCGAGTGCGTCGCTACACCCCGGATCTCGCCGTGACGTTCGCTGCCGTCCCCGATGATTTGCGCGGTTTGGGGGCCCGGGCGTACTGCCTGGTGGAGGTGAAGCCACCGGAACATCGGTGGCGAACACCCGCGGACTGGGAAGCCAAGCAGCACATTATCCATGTCGCCACCGGCTGCCCCTTGATCTTGCTTTCCTCCTTGACCGCTCAGGGAGGTGCGTCATGAGTGGGGACTGGAAGCGCGGCGAGGTCGCACTTTGGCAGGGAGTCAGAGCTGAGGTTGTGGAGGGGGAGTACGCGGGCAATGTGACGTTGCGTCTCTTGGACGATCCAACGAATACCCTTCATCAGGTGCTGCACAGTGAGGTTCAACGGCCTTCAGAGGTCCGGGCGCTGGTTCAGTCGCCAACGCAGATCGATACCAAGGTCTGGGTAGCCGCGTGCTTGCGTGCGGAAGCTGCGCGTCGCTTCTTGAGGGAGGGAGGGGCGGTGGCGAAGGCTGACGTCGAGGACGCGGCGCGTCAGTTAGGGATATCCGCACGGACGGTTCGCCGAGACCTGGCACGCATTAAGGAGGTGGATCATCCGGCGGCTCTTATTCCAGAAGCGGGCGGGCGGCCGCTAGGCCATTCGGTGATCGCGCCGGCGGTGGAGGTCATTATCGATGCTGCACTGGACGATGTTTATCTCAAGGAGAATCGACCATCGCTCCACGAAGTAGGCGAAGAAATTCGTGCGCAGTGCCGCCAGCGTGGGTTGCAACCACCGACCGACCGAACCATCAAGTTGCGCATTGAGCGCAAAGACGCCTATGAAGTACTGAAGGCGCGAAAGGGATCCAAGCACGCAAAGTACCGGCTTCAGGCCATGCCGGGGACAGTGCTGTACGAATCCTTGATGGACTGCATTGAAATCGATCACACGCTAGCCGATGCCATCCTGTGCAGTGATGACGAACATCGCACGGTGTTAGGGAGGCCTTGGGTTACCCTCGCCATTGACGTGCGGTCTCGCATAGTCGTCGGTGTCCATGTCACTTTCGATGCTCCTTCGGCCACGTCGGTCGCCTTGTGTCTTCTGAACACGTTGCTACCCAAAGATGGCTTTCTGAAATGGTTGAAGATTGACGCTCCCTGGCCGGCGTATGGATGCCCAAAGCTCATCTACGTCGACAACGGCAAGGATTTTCATTCGAAAGCGCTGATTCGCGGGTGCCAGGCGGTCGGTATCGATCTGCAGTACCGGCCGGTGGGAAGTCCGCATTACGGCGGCATCATCGAGCGACTGATCGGCACGATGATGGGCAAATGCCGGCTCCTTCCTGGCACTACTCATCGAAACGTGCAGGAGCGTGGGGATTACGATGCGGAGGCCAGCGCCGTCATGACGCTGAGCGAGTTCCGACGATGGTTCGTCAATGAAATCCTGACGCAATACCATGCTCGAGAACACCGGGTACTAAAGGCACCGCCACTGGTGGAATGGCAATCACTGTGCGCCAGGCACGGTGTGCCCAGGGTTATGGCGGGACAGTGGACACCTTTTGAGGTCTTCGTTGCGTTCCTGCCAGGAGAGGAGCGCGTGGTGCAGCGGGATGGCGTGCACGTCAACGCCATTCGTTACTGGCACGCGTCATTGGCGGAGTGGATCGGTGATGGCGACAAGCATTTCGTCCACTACGATCCTCGGGACATTCGATATGTCTATATGCGTTCGCCGTCGGGCCAGATCGTTCGTGTGGAGGCCATCACGCCAGGCGTCCCCGAAATGTCACTCGCCGAGTGGCGGGCCCACCGCTGTGAACGGTCGCAGTTGGCTAAAGATCCCGCTCTCTTGGCGTTGCGTGATGGCGGGTTAGCTGAGCGCCGAGCGATGATCGAAAACTCCACCGAGGCGACGCGGAAGGCGCGAGTCGCCCGACGGTCGGCGACGTCCCGTCGGCAGACGCCGCCCGACGCGCGCATGGCTGACCAACCACCTGGGGCTATGCGTCCACCTGCCGATCTGCCCCCGTCCACGACGAAGCCCATCCCCCCGCCGCCGTCCACCTATGACGGCGAACTGTGGAGCTAATTTCATGAAACCTCTACGCAAGTCACCTACCACGGACGTTGCTACCGACGAATCGCCTCATGCGCAGGCAGCATCGTTAGACCATTTGGCGCCCCGCGCCCAGGAGGCGGCTGCTCGGGACGGGGCCGCACGGATCGAGATCATCCGCGGCGATTGGATCGTTCGTCATGCCGCCGTCGCGCAAGGCCTGAACGCTGCTCGTTGGCTTCTTGAGGGTCCACGCCGAACGCGGACGACGGGTCTGCTCGTCACGGGAGACGTGGGCTCGGGTAAGACAACGCTGGCCAAATTGATCAAGCGAACCTATCCCGTCTCCGCCGGTTCGCGCGAAGAGCCCGTGATCATGATTACGCTGACGGGAGCAAGGCACATGCGAACCGTCTATGGCCGAATTCTGGAAGCCCTGCACGGCCCAGTGAAAGCTGACCATCACACTTCCGATCGCGAGCTGGCGGCATTGCGTTTGCTTCGGTCCGTTCAGTGCCGCGGTCTCATCGTTGATGAGGTACAGGATGTACTGGCGGGATCCCTAAACGAACAGCGCCGCACGCTCGATGGGCTCAAGTACATCATGAACGAAGTGCAGCTTCCCATTGTGGCCATGGGTACCCCTGCAGCCGCGGAGGCATTCCGAGCCGATAAGCACATGGAGAAGCGCTTCTATCGGTTGACACTTCCTACCTGGACCGTCGGCCCTGAGCTTGCGGCGTTGTTAACCAGTGTGTGTCGCATCATCCCTCTTCGCAGGCGCTCGCATTTGGCGACGGGGGAGATCATGGATTTCTTGGTTAAAGAGGGAGAGGGGAACCTGCATGACATGATGACGCTTGTTCGTCATGCGGCCGTCCAGGCGGTTTTGTCAGGAAGCGAGCGCATCGTGTTGGACGACCTGCGGAGTGCTCGAACGCTCCCCAGCATGGAGGCGATCGATCATGTCGATGATGACATCTGAGCGACCGATGGACCTTCGTGTGCGTTTGCGTACGGAAGCCCCTCATGCGGACGAATCCATCTCGTCCGCTATGGATCGAGCCGCAAGTTTATGGGGCATTAGTCGAAGGGAGCTGCTGCGCCAATTGGGGCACGCGCCAAAAAACCGGGAGTTCGATGCGGTGGTGTCCATGCCGCTGCTGGACACGCTATCGCACGCGTTTGGTATGGACCGGGCCGGACTGGAAGTCCTAGCCGTGCCGAAGGACCGGCTGGGTGTTCTAGTGGCTCCGCGCATTCGACACGCGTACTGCCCCCTCTGTTTTGACAGTGACTGGCGATCGGGGACAACTCCCTACTTTCGTCTGGATTGGGGGCGTTTACTCGCATCCCATTGCCATGTGCATAGAGCACCTTTGTTCGAGTGGGGCGCGCTATCGTACGAGGGAAGCCGTCTCCTTCCGCACGCGTACTATCTTCCGTTCGATTCAGCGGCGGAGTTGCCACCGTGGGTCGATGCTAATCTTCGGGAGGCTCTGGCATGGCGGCAGGCGGCAGTCGACCATAACGACACGCATGAACTCTGGATGGCCTTGATGAAGGTGGAGGATGCGTGGTGGAAGGAAGGGTTGGGAGACCCTCATAAGGCAGTGTCAGAGGAAGTGCGGAATCGAGAAAAGGCCATGCTTAATCTGGCTGCTCTGTTTCTGTCGTCACCTAATTCCGTGAAGCCTTGCTTGGTGGGGCAAGTTCTCATTCCACCTCATCAGCATCGCGTGCTTGGCTACGATCGGCGGCGACATCGACGAAGCCTCATGAATCCCAGTGGGCGAATAGTGCGAATGCAGCTTCCGGCCATACAGGCTCGACGCGTCATGTTAATTCTCACAGCACACACGCTCGGCCAGTTGGATGCCGATTTGCGGTACGAAACGGGGGCGAGAATCCCGTCGTATCAATCTGACGAGTGGATCTCGCACATCGTTAATCACCGGGTTAATCGGAAGCTCGCCGAGACCGCCGCGCGGGCCGTAAATGCCCGGTGAAAAGGTTCATCCGAATGCGGTCTGCATGAAGGTCGCGATGTTCCCATATCTACTGCGCCTCATGTCGTGAATCGATGTTGAGGCGCAGTTTCCGGAGAGAGTTATGGACCGCAAAGACAGCAATGAGGTTTGGTGTCGTGGATGTTCATGGGTCCGATGGAGCAGGCGGTGTGGGCAACCACGTTTGCACTGCATGCGCAGGATCCAGACGCAGGCTTGGATGCTGCGGATGCCGCGGTGCTCAGGCTTCGTTCTACGGGAGCTACAAGATCGCTCAGGCCGGAGCCTGAGTTCGAGGCGGCGCGTTCCAACATCAATATTGCGCGAGAGGAATTTGGTGGATGGTACCGCGTTGCTTACCGCTTGAGACATCGCAATGAGGAAGGGTATTCGGAACGAAATGACCAGCAGATTGACGAGGCATTCGAGTGCTACGAGCGTGGCTTATGTGATTTCTATTGAAGCAGTCGATGGCCGACAGGGCTCAGGGGGCGTGCGGTTGTGGCCTGCATAGCTAGTTACGATCAATGCGGGTCTCTCGCGTTCAGTTGACGGAACGCCTCCACGGCCTCTGCCACTGCCACTTCAGGATTTCTGGGAATGATGTTCACAGGGATGACCACTTCGCAGTCCACGGGCTCATATCCTTCAATGCGTAGTTCCACCACGGCATTTCCAATCACGCGGTGGAACACGGTGTAAAAGTCACGAACGTCTTGCTCGCTGGGGACGTGCTCGTCGTTCTGGAGTAATCCACTGTTATCAAGCTGCGTATGGGCTCGGCCCGTTCGGAAATCCAGCACAAACGCAAACACCATGGTCTTTCGATCATTGAAGATGAGCACCCTAGCAGCCCCTTCATGCACTGCATCCACGCTCAAGATGAGTCGACTGAGGCCCGGTGTAGGAACGTCGGGCCATAGGTTGAGCGCCACTGCTACCTGGTCAATGCCCAATCCTCCTTCCGGAGTTCCTCCTGCCTTCAACGTAACGAGTGCTTGCTCGCCGATCAGCGGTTCCCAAGGCTCAATACGATTGCGAGTCCGATAGAGATCTTGCGCGGTCGGTATCTTCAATTCCGTGGCGATATAGTGCCTTGCCAGTTCTCGCATGAGTACCAAATCGGCCGCGATCCGCCGGCGATCTGCTGGAATGTCCGGGTCAACAATGCCACCACCGAAGGATGCATGTGCCACGGCGTTCCGGCCGCTGTCATACAGGTGCCGCCCCACGTCCATACCATCGGCACGCAGCTTGGCCACTCGAGCTCCCGCCTCGCCCGTCATGAGATCTATGTTGCGAGCAAACCAATCGGTGCGATCGGCGCCTTGTTGGTATTGTGATTCGACTACCTTGAAGTAACTAAGGAATGCATAGCTGTCATGGACACGCGTCAGGCGTTGCCCTTCACGCCAAAACGCTAAGGCACTACGCGCGTTTTCCGACTCGATAATCGGCATGTGGTTGCAATTAAAACCTCGATCTCCGTACTGGCCAACTTCGGAGTAGGCCTGCCGCATTTGTGCGGCAAACCCTATGGGATGACTGCCCTGAATGGTTTCGACCACATCCACGTATCCGTTCAAGAACCATCCAAGAACAGAAGTCAGGCGATAGATCTTTGCCAGCTCCTCTTCAATCTGCTCTGACATCCCCGGCACGGTAATGGCGGGCGCAGTGGGTTGCGGTCCGTTCTCGGTTCCGCGCAGGATAAAATCATCCCCGGCGTATTGAATCCATACATCCTTTTTCGGCCAGGGGATGGAACTTGCAACGGCAGCGGACAACCATCCCATTCGGCTTTGGAACTTCCGCTCCACTGCCTCACCGAACACATGGGGCACATACGGGGTACGCATCACTCCTCTCCAATATGCTCGTTTTCGGTGGGGCTTACCGACGCAGCATTCCGCTTTCGAGACGCCAGGGTTAATGAATCTAAAGCAAGGACAAGGATATCGACCGATGAGCAATGCCTGCGTCTGATCACGTTGGACCGGCTGTCGATTGATCACTTACCAAGATCTGCGATCAAACAGGTTGAAAAGAGCAACGTGATGTCGTCCCGCCATCGCCAGCGGCGACATGACGCTTTTCTGCCTTACTTCACCACCCATAGGTGGTGGTCGACTTTTTCGGGCCTCGCCTTGGTTGTATGGCTGAAGGTGTAGCTGCGAAGGATTTAAGTCATTGATAAATAACATCAAGTTGTCGTTGACCTGAAGGCGAGCCGTCAAAAAGCAAGGTAGTGCCATCGTTATGGGTCAGTGCCAGGGTTAGTGGCGTCAGTGCCAGGGTTAAGGGATGTCGACAGAACAGTACGCCTCGCTGGGCTTGACTATGGACCTTGATCAAAGGTCTAGACTTGCTCCCCATGAACACGACAACCGCCTCTCTGACTATCGGTGCCGTCGCCAAGCGCGTCGGCGTGGGGATCGACACGATCCGTTTCTATGAGCGCGAAGGGCTGCTGCCTGAGCCCGTGCGGCGGGCCTCCGGCTACCGCAGCTATGACGAGGGTGCGGTGCAGCAGTTGCGCTTCATCCGGCGCGCGAAGGACCTGGGCTTCACGCTGGAAGAGATTCGCGACCTGCTCGCGCTGTCGGCCGACCGGCAGCGTGGCGTGAAGGCCGTGAAGAAGCGGGCGCAGGACCGCCTGGCTGCGATCGACGAGCGCATCGCCGAGCTGACGCGCGTGCGTAACGGGCTGGAAGAATTGATCGAGGCCTGCCCCGGCCACGGTTCGCCAGATCAATGCCCGATCCTGCGCGCACTCACGGATGAGGAGGGGCAGGCGTGAACGAACAGGAGCACAGCTGCTGCAGTGCGAAGGATAAGTCGGTGGAGACCAAGACGTCCGCCTGCTGCTCTTCCAATGCCCACGGGCATGACAAGCACGACATGCATTCACACGAAGCGCATACGCCCGGCGGGCATGCGCAGCATCGCCTTCAGGGCGCGCATGGGTCGCATGGCGAAGACGCTTGCTGCGGCACGCACGAGCCGGCGGCGTCTGCCGAAACGGCGGCAAGCCGCTGCGGCGGGAACGCCGCGATGCCGATGAGCGATGGTCACGATGGCCATCGCGGACATCATGGCCATCACAGCGACCATCACGGTCACGATGCGCCCGCCGCGGCCGGCGGTCACGCTCATGCGCACGATCACCATGCCCATCACGGCCATCAGGCGCATGCCCAGCATGGCGTCAAGGATCCGGTCTGCGGCATGACGGTCGATCCGCACACGGCGAAGCATCGCGCCGACGTCGAAGGGCATACGTACTATTTCTGTTCCGCGCGCTGCCGCGAAAAGTTCGTCGCGGATCCGGCGAGCTATCTCGGCGAGCGCCCCGCACCCGTCGCGGCACCGCCAGGCACGATCTACACCTGCCCGATGCATCCGGAAGTGCAGCAGGTCGGCCCGGGCGATTGCCCCAAGTGCGGCATGGCGCTGGAACCGATGATGCCCACCCTGGAAGAGGACGATGGCGGCGAGCTGCGCCACCTGTCGCGCCGCTTCTGGACGCTGGTAGCGCTGACCGTGCCCGTGCTGCTGGTCGCGATGGGCCCGCATCTGTTCGGTTGGCATCTGGCGGCACCGTGGGATGGCGTGGCGGCATGGATCGAGGCGGCGCTCTCGACCGTGGTCGTACTGTGGGGCGGCGCCTCGTTCTTCGTGCGCGGCTGGCGTTCGCTCAAGCCGTGGTCGCCGAACATGTACACGCTGATCGCGCTGGGCACCGGCGTGGCTTGGCTGTACAGCATGGTGGGGTTCTTCCTGCCGCAGATTTTCCCCGTCGGTTTCCGGGACGCGCATGGGCGCGTCGGCGTGTACTTCGAGTCCGCCGCGGTGATCGTCACACTGGTCATGCTGGGCGATTTCCTCGAGCTGCGCGCGCGCCGCCGCACCGGCGCCGCGCTCAAGGCGCTGCTCGGCCTTGCGCCGAAGACCGCGCGCCGTGTGGATACGGACGGCAGCGAGCACGACGTGCCGCTGGACGAGGTCCGCGCGGGCGATGTGCTGCGCGTGCGCCCGGGCGAGAAGGTGCCGGTCGATGGCGTGGTGATCGACGGTGCGAGCCATGTCGACGAGTCGATGCTCACGGGCGAGCCTTTGCCGGTCGGCAAGGGCAAGGACGATCGCGTCACCGGCGGCACGGTGAATCAGGACGGCGCGCTGACCATGCGCGCGGAGAAGGTCGGCGCCGAGACCACGCTGTCGCAGATCGTCGCGCTGGTCGCACAGGCACAGCGCAGCAAAGCGCCGCTGCAGCGCGTGGCCGACCGCGTCGCGGCGTGGTTCGTGCCGGCGGTGGTGGCGATCGCCGTGCTGGCGTTCGCGGCGTGGGCGGTGTGGGGACCGGATCCGCGGCTGGCGCATGCGCTGATCGCGCTGGTGTCGGTGCTGATCATCGCCTGTCCCTGCGCGTTGGGCCTGGCCACGCCGATCTCGATCATGGTGGCCAGCGGACGCGGCGCGCACTACGGCGTGCTGTTCAAGGACGCTGCGGCCATCGAGTCGCTGCGCGAGGTCGACACGTTGGTGGTCGACAAGACCGGCACCCTGACCGAAGGCAAGCCCGCGCTGAAGGACGTGGTGAGCGTCGGCGCGATGCCGTGGGACCAGCTCCTTGCCGTGGCCGCCGCGCTGGAGCGGCCCAGCGAGCATCCGCTGGCCCGGGCGATCCTCGTCGGCGCCGAGGCGCGTGGCGTGAAGCTGCCCGAGGTGAGCGAGTTCCGGACGCTTACCGGCGGCGGCGTGCAGGGCAGAGTGATGGGCCACGACGCGGCGCTCGGCAATGCGCGCCTGTTCGAGACGCGCGGCATCGCGCTCGGCGCGGACACGCTGGCGCGCGCCGACGCCATGCGAAAGGAAGGCGCGACGGTGATGTTCCTCGCCGTGGACGGCGCATTGGCCGGACTGCTTTCGGGGGCCGATCGCATCAAGGCCACCACGCCGCAGGCGATCGCGGGCCTGCACGAAGCCGGCCTGCGCATCGTGATGCTCACCGGTGACAACGCGGTCACCGCGCAGGCGGTGGCGAAGTCGCTGGGCATCGATGCGGTGCATGCCGATGTGTCGCCGGCCGACAAGGCGGCGGTGGTGAATGCGCTGCGAGCGGAAGGGCGGCGCGTGGCGATGGCCGGCGACGGCATCAACGACGCTCCCGCGCTCGCCGCGGCGGATATCGGCATCGCCATGGGCAGCGGTACCGACGTGGCGATGGAGAGCGCACAAGTCACTCTGGTGAAGGGTGAGCTGACCGCGATCCTGCGCGCCCGTGCGCTGTCGCAGGCGACGGTGGCGAACATCCGGCAGAATCTGTTCTTCGCTTTTGTCTACAACGCGCGGGGCGTGCCGTTGGCGGCGGGTGTGCTGTATCCGTGGCTGGGGGTGACGTTGTCGCCGATGATCGCGGCGCTGGCGATGAGTTTGTCGTCGGTGTCGGTGGTGAGTAATGCGTTGAGGTTGAATCGGGTGAGGTTGTGATTTTGCCTGTGCGGCAGGCGTAGGTTGGGGTGCGCCTTCGGCGACCCCCAACGGGGCGCTTCGGTTCGCCGCTACGCCACCTATCTCGCCATTCCGGCGTAGGTTGGGGTGAGCCCCCGGCGAACCCCAACGGAGGCGCTTCGGATAACCGCTCCGCCGCTTATCTCGTCATTCCGGCGCAGGCCGGACGGAGCGCGTAGCGCGGAGAACGCCCGGAGGGCGGCCGCGAAGGGGCGAGCGGAGCGAGTCATCCGGTGGCGATAGCGCTTGGTTGTCGCGTGTGCGGC
>JABLTH010040538.1_pt1 | contig 12401 bp, 11 predicted proteins | sample 7875711 | NCBI WGS metagenome assembly JABLTH01 (sample SAMN14941262, study PRJNA633318) | bioreactor metagenome | isolation source: bioreactor | place: China | collected 2019-03-05 | reverse complement strand
GGTCATCGGCGTCGCCGCTCTCGGCGCGGGCATCATCTCGACGCTGCCCGGATGGCTCGCCACGATCGCGGGCGCATTGCCCACCTCCCCTGCGGCGACCGCGCTGCTGGGCGACCAGGGCACCGGATCCGCCGTCGCCGCGCTCGTCGTGTGGACGGTCCTCGCGCTCGGCGCCATCACCCTCGCGGTGACCGCGCGGCGCACCACCTCGACCAGGGCGATCCTGGCCCCGGCCGTCTGATCCGGACAGCGGGCGCGGCACGCCCCTCGCTGCCGCGCTCGCCGTCTCGTCGGTCAGGCCGTGCGGGCCTGGTCCGGCGGCACGAGCTTCGCGTCCTGCGCCGGGAACAGCACCTTCTGGATGATGATGATCGCGGACGCCGCGACCGGGATCGCGACGAGCGCCCCGAGGATGCCGCCGAGCGCGCCGCCGCCGACCGCGGCGATCACGACGAGCGCACCGGGCACGGCCACGGCCCTGCTCATGATGCGCGGGCTGATGACGTAGGCCTCGATCTGCATGTAGACGAGGTAGTACGCGAAGGCGATCAGCGCGGTCAGCGGCGAGACGAACAGGCAGATGAGCGAGTTGATGATGGATCCGGTCAGCGTCCCCACGAGCGGGATGAGCGAGCCGATGAACGCGATCAGCGCGAGCAGCGCCGGCAGCGGCGCCCCGATGATGGTGAGGAAGATCAGGCTCAGGACGCCGTTGATGAGCGCCAGGCTCGCCTGGCCGATCACGTAGCGGCCGACCGCACCCGACACGTCCTCGACGAGCTCGGTGAAGCGGGGACGCCGGTACGCCGGCACGAAGCGGGCGGCGGTGCGCTTCATCGTCCGCAGGGAGGCCATGAAGTACAGCGTCAGGATCAGCACGATCGTGAAGCCCGTGAACCCGCCCGCGATGCCCGCGCCGACGGCGAGAACACCGCCGCCGATCTTGGTGATGTTGGCCGGATCCTTGAAGAACTTCGCGATCCCGTCCACCGCCTGGCTGAACGAGTCGCCGTACTGCGCGGCGAGCTGGCGGTACCAGTCGCTGCGCAGCAGATCGTCGATCATCTTCGGGCCCGTCTCGACGAGGTGCGCGATCTGCTGCACGACGATGGGCACGATCGCCAGCAGGATCCCGGCGAAGGCCAGCACCACCACGACGACCACGATCGCGACGGCCGCGGCGCGCGGGAGCTTCCTCTCGATCAGCCGCACGATCGGGTCGAGCCCGAGTGCGAGGAACAGCGCGATGCCGATGTACACGAGCACCGTCGACAGCTGCCCGACGATCGTGCCGATGAGGAGCGCGACCAGGACCCCGAGCGCCCCGACGAGACCGAACGTGAACGGCTCGATCCGCACCCCGCCGGCCGACGGACCGGGCTCTCCCGTGATGATCGTGACCTGACGTCTGCGCATGCTGCCCCCTCGTGCCGTGTCGTCGTGCTCTTCGTCGAGCGTATGGCACGCACGACGCGGATCACGAGGGCCGCCGACGACGCGGGCCGCTAGACGCTCGCCGTACGGATCCTGACCTCGCGCTCCATGCGCTTCTCGTGCCGCTGGCGTCCCTTGACCGCCTCGGCCTCGCGATTCTTCGGCGGGGCGTTCGTGACCAACTGATCGAGCATGCGGCGGGTGGCCTGCGCAATCTCGTCGATCGCCTGCTCGAACGCCGGTGTGTTCGCCCGCGACGGATGCGTGGAGCCGCTCACCTTGCGGACGAACTGGAGGGCGGCCTCGCGCACCTCGTCATCGGTGGTCGGCGGCTCGAAGTTGTGGAGGCAGCGAATGTTCCGGCACATGCCGCGACGATAACCCGGATCCGCGGATCAGGAAACGGCCGCGAGGGCGAGCACGGCGACGAGCACGGTGGACGCCGCCGCGACGAGCCCCCACAGTGCGAAACGCCCCCAGGGCACGGTCACGCCCAGGGCGGTGATCCGGTGGTGCCAGAGCAGGATCGCGAGCGAGGCCCACGGCGTCACGAGCGGGCCGAGGTTCACGCCGATCAGCAGCGCCATCAGGGCGACCGGGTCGTGCGCCGCGAGCGGCTCCAGCACGAGGTAGGCCGGAAGGTTGTCGATGCCGTTGGCCGCGAGCGCGCCGATGCCCGCGACGCGCAGCAGCTCCCCCACGCCGTGGCCGTCCGCGGCGAGCGGGGTGAGCAGCGCGGCGAGCCCGCGCGCGTGCGCAGCCTCCACGATCACGAAGAGCCCGGCCGCGAGGCCGAGGGCCTGCCACGGCACGAGCGCGAGGCGCAGGGCCCGGCGCCGCCGGAACGCGAAGACCACCACGAGGATCAGCGCGGCCGCCGCGGCGGGGATCCACACCTCCTGCACGAGGGCGAGCAGCGGCAGCAGTGCGACGAGCACCACCGCCGAGACCACGAACAGCCCGCGATCCGTCGGGCGGGCCTGCGGCGGAGCCGTGTAGCGGCCCCGGAGCGTCCTGCGGTGCGCGATCGTGAGGATCGCGACCGGCACGAGCACCCCGGCGAGCGCCGGCGCCCAGCTCAGGGCGAGGAAGGCCGCCGGATCCGCCCCGATCCTCGACGCGGCGAGCAGGTTGGTCAGGTTCGACACCGGCAGCAGGAGAGACGCCGTGTTGGCGAGCCACACGGTCGCGAGCGCGAAGGGCAGCGGCGAGACGCCCACGCCCTGGGCGAGCAGCACCACCACCGGCGTCACGATGACCGCGGTCGTGTCCAGCGAGAGGAACACCGTGCTGACCACCGCGAGCAGGATGACCGCGCCCCACAGCGCGAGCACACGTCCTCGGCCCCAACGAGCCAGGTGCTGCGCGACCACGTCGAACACCGCCGCGTCCCGCGCGAGCTCGGCGACGATCGTGATCGCGACCACGAACCCGAGCACCGGGGCGGTCCGCCCGGCGAGCGCCCCCGCGTCCGCGGCGGGCAGGATCCCGGTCGCCACCACCACGGCGGCGACGATCACGAGCAGGATCACGAGCAGCGCCCCCGGGCGCAGCCGGCGGCGTCCCGCCTTCATCGTGCGCGCCCCGCGGCCCGGCCGCACGGCGCGGTGCGCCGCCGGTTCAGCTCAGACCCGAGTAGACGTGCAGGCCCTTGAAGAACAGGTTCACGATGGTGAAGTTGAACAGCACCGCCGCGAAGCCGACGATCGAGAGCCAGGCCGAGCGGGATCCGCGCCAGCCGCGCGTCGCGCGCGCGTGGATGTAGCCCGCGTAGAGCACCCAGATGATGAACGTCCAGGTCTCCTTGGTGTCGAAGCCCCAGTACCGGCCCCAGGCGTCGTTGGCCCAGATGGATCCGGCGATCAGCGTGAACGTCCACAGGATGAAGCCGACGGTCGCGAACCGGTAGGCGAGGCTCTCCAGCCGGTCGGCCGTCGGCAGCGTCGCGAGGAACCGGGGCCCGGGCTTGGACGCCTCGGCCAGGATCCGTGACTCGCGGCGGGCCTGCATGAGCTGGAAGACGCTCAGCGCGAAGGCGAGGGCGAAGAAGGCCGTGCCGAGCGATGCGACGAACACGTGGATCACGAGCCAGACGCTCTTGAGCGGATCCGCCAGCGGCACGACCTGCGTGTAGAACCCGGTGGCGGCACCGCCCAGCAGCACCACGACGAGACCCACGATGAACGTGCCCAGGTACTTCAGGTCGTACCAGATGTTCACCGCGATGTAGACGGCGATGATCAGCAGCGTGCCGGTCATGGAGAACTCGTACATGTTCGACCACGGCACCCGGCCCGCGGCGATGCCGCGCAGCACGACGCCCGCCAGGTGGAACAGGAAGCCGAGCGTGGTGAGCGCCGTGCCGATGCGGGCCATCACGTACCGCGGCGGGGCCGCGGCCTCGGCGCCCGAGGCGGTGCCGGCCCCACCCGACGACGACGCCGAGGAGCCGCCCACCGCCGCGCCGACGAGCTCGCGCTCCGGCACGGCGACCTTGGCGTCCGCGGCGGCCTGGGAGCGCCGGGCGAGATCGAGCGCGTAGGCGATGAACGCGGCCGCGTAGATCGCGACAGCCGTCCAGATCGTCAGGATCGACATCGAGTCGAAGTTCATGCTGTCAGCCTACTTCCGCGGAATTCCGCTGTCATCGGCCTCGGAGGGGCCATCGGGTTCGGAGGTGCCGCGGGTCTCCGCGACCGCCGCGGTGGTTCCCGCGGCGTCGAGCAGGCGGGCGTGACCGTCGCGGAGGTCCTCCACGGCCGCGGCCAGGGTCGGGTCCTCGCCGCGGGCCAGCCCGGCGTACTCCAGGTGCACGGCGCCGTCGACGACCACGGCCTTGACCCACATCCGCCTCCGCGGCACGAAGAGGGCGAGCACGAGGCCGAGCACGGCGAGCGCCGCGAAAGCGAGCACCCACTGCTCGGAGGGGTCGTGATGGATCTGCAGCGAGACGTAGCGCTTCACCGACTGGGCGTAGTCCTTCGCGTCCTTCGGCGCCTCGTTCTCGAACGTGATGGTGCCCATCCCGTTCGGCAGGGCGGTGGTCTCCCCCGGGGCCAGCTCGATCGACTTCACGCCGCTCTTGCCGCCCGTGAGCTGCGTCATCTTCGCGGTGTCGAGCACGTACACCGACCGCGGCGTGCCGTCGTCGATGCCGAGGTCGCCCGCATAGACGTTGAGCGTGAGCGTGGGGTTCACCAGCGCCGGATACACCGAGGTGAGCGCGCCGGAGGCGAGCTGTCCCGCCGTCGGGTAGAAGAAGCCCTGCAGGCCGAGCTGCTCCGGCAGGCCGTCGGCGACCTTGACGATGCCGATCGACATCATCGTGCTGTTGTTCTGCGGGAGGAACGGGACGGAGTCGTGGTAGACCACGTCGCCCTTCGCGTTCTTGACGGTGATCGTGGGCGCGTAGCCGTTGCCGAGCAGGTAGACGCGGTCTCCGGCGATGCCGAGCGGGTGGTTCACCTGCACCGAGGCGTCGCGCGGCTTCTGCCCCGGCTCCGTCACGGAGACGTTCGCGGAGAAGTCGCCGGCCAGTCCCGAGGACGGGCTGCCCTTCTCGAAGGGCTGGTACGTGACGTCGAACGAGTCCAGCGTCATCCGGTACGGGGCGAGGGCGTCGTCGGAGACGAAGCGGCCGCGGTTCATCGACGAGTAGTCCAGGAGCGTGTTCACGAAGCTCGTGCCCTGCACGACCACGCGCTGCCCCGTGTAGGCGAAGCTGCCTCCCACGCCGACCGAGACGAGCACGCCGACGAGGGCCAGGTGGAACAGCAGGTTGCCGGTCTCCCGCGCGTAGCCGCGCTCGGCCGACACGGAGAACCCGCGCTTGTCGTCGTAGCGCTCGACGCGGTAGCGCAGCGCGCGCAGCTGCTTCTCGGCGATCGCGACGGCCTCGGCCGCGGCGGCCTGCGCATCCGTGCCGGAGACGGTGCGCACGGCCTCGCGATGGTCGTCGAGACGGGACAGCCGCACCGGCGTGCGGGGAGGGCGCGAGCGCAGTGCCTTGAAGTGATGCTTGATGCGCGGGATCACGCAGCCCACGAGCGAAAGGAACAGCAGCAGGTAGATCGCCGAGAACCACGCCGACAGGTAGACGTCGAACAGCTGCAGCGAATCCATGATCGGGAACAGATCCGGGTGGTCGACCTTGTACTGCGTGACGCCGTTCGGATCCGCCATCCGCTGCGGGAAGATCGAGCCGGGGATCGCGGCGATCGCGAGGATGAGCAGCAGCACGAGGGCCGTGCGCATGCTGGTGAGCTGCCGCCAGCCCCAGCGCAGCCAGCCGACGACGCCGAGCCGTGGCGACTCCACGCCCCCGTCGACGGGCTCCGCCACCGCGTCGATGTGGTCGCCGGGGCGCAGCGGATCCGTCGAGTCCCCTCGTGCGGACGCCTTCTTCTTCGTGTCTTGGTTCGTCACGTTCGATCCCTGTGCTTCGTAAGGCTCAGCAGCCGTGTGCCCGGCCCACGGTCAGAGCGGGAGCTCGACACTGCCGACCACCGCCCCGATGCTCGACATGATCGTCTTCCAGACCCCGGTCACCATGAGCAGGCCCAGCACGATGAGCAGCGCGCCGCCGACGATGTTGACCACGCGCACGTGGCGGCGCAGGAACGAGACCGACCTGGTCGCCCAGCCGAAGCCGAGCGCGACGAGCAGGAACGGGATCCCGAGTCCGAGCGAGTAGGCGACGCCCAGCCAGACCGCCCGGCTCACGTCGCCGACGTTGACCGACAGCGCGACGATCGCCGACAGCGTGGGACTGAGGCAGGGGCTCCACCCGATCCCCAGGGCGATGCCGAGCAGGGGGGCACCGATGAGGCCGGCACGACCGGAGACGTTCATCCGGATCGTGCGCTGCGCGACGCCGAACACGCCGACGAACACGAGGCCCATCACGATGATGACCGCGCCGAGCACGCGGGTGATCACGTCGCCCCAGCGCAGCAGGAACACGCCCGCCGCTCCCCCGACCACCGCCATGAGGATGAAGACGAGCGTGAAGCCCAGGATGAACAGCAGCACGCCGAGCACCATCTGACGACGGGTCGGGGCGTCGGCCGTGCCGTCCTGGCGCTGTCGCGCGCCGCTCACCGCGCCGCCGACGAAGCCGAGGTAGCCCGGCACGAGCGGCAGCACGCAGGGCGAGAGGAACGACAGGAGCCCGGCGAGCATGGCGACGGGCACGGCCGCCCAGAGCGCGCCGGTGCCGACGATGGCGTCGATGTTCACGAGATCGGATTCACTTCTCGCGCGTCACTTCTCATCCAGGGCGTCCTGCACGAGCGTCTCCAGGATGGAGGCGGATCCGATCGGCCCGATCACGCGGGCGGCCACCCGGCCCTGCTTGTCCAGGACCAGCGTCGTGGGGGTCGCCTGGATCGAGGTGACCTCGGCGAAGGCGTACTTCGCGTCGCCCGTGTTCACGTCGATGATGCTGGGGTAGGTCACCCCGTACTTGTCGTTGAACGCGACCGCGGTGCCGGCCTGGTCGTAGGTGTTCACGCCGACGAACGAGACGCCCTTGCCGTCGAACTTCTGCCACACCGCCTGGAGGTCCTTCGCCTCGACCCGGCACGGTCCGCACGCGGCGTACCAGAAGTTCACGACTGCGACGTCGCCGGCGATCTCGGCGCTGCTGAACTTCTTGCCGCTCTCCAGCGTGCCCGAGAAGGCGACCGGCTTGGTGCGGTCGCCTGGCTTGATCTCCTCGACGCGCATGCCGTCGGAGCCGATGTAGCCCTTGTTGTCGCCGTTGCGGTACTGGTCGGCCACCGGATCGGCGGCGCAGCCCGCGAGGCCTGCGGCGAGCACGGCGCCGAGCACCAGGGCGCCCGCCGTCGCGGTGCGCGGCCGCCGCCGGCGGCGTGCGCGCGGACGATCGGACGCAGTCCCGAGGGGCGCGGACGGGCGCGACGAACTCAGAGGCATGCTCTGAATCCTACGAAAAGACTCTATGCACCCGGTGGGCGCGGGCTGGGCGGGGTCCCCCGCGGGGCGTGGGCGCCGCGTCAGACCGCGTTCGCGATGAACGCCCAGAACAGCGCCCCGGCGTAGAGCAGCGTGCCGAGCGAGGTGAGGGCGAGCGCGATCACGAGCTCGCCGGGCTTGCCGTACGCCCACACGATCACGACCGCGGGCAGGATCGCGAGCAGCGCGAGCAGTCCGATCCAGGCGACCGGATAGAACAGCGCCAGCAGCACGAGCCCCAGGAACGGCAGGATCACGAACAGCGTGTAGAGGATCTGCGTCGCGCGCCGGCCGATCACCACGGTCAGCGTGCGCTTGCCGACCACGCGGTCCTGGTCGATGTCGCGGAGGTTGTTGGCGAGCAGCACCGCGCAGGCGAAGAGACCGACCGCGACGGCCCCGATCCAGGCCTCCTGCGGCAGCTTCAGCGACTGCACCCAGGTGGTGCCGAGCGTGGCGACCAGCCCGAAGAACACGAACACGAACACCTCGCCGAGCGCGTTGTAGCCGTACGGGCGCTTGCCGCCGGTGTAGAACCAGGCCGCCACGATGCACACCGCGCCGACGGCGATCATCCACCACTGCTGCGTGCGGATCACGATCCCCACGCCCGCGATCGCGGCGAGCGCGAAGAAGGCGAGACCCGTGTACAGCACGCTCTTCGCGCTCACCCGTCCGGAGGCGGTGAGGCGCGCGGGGCCGACCCGGTGCGCGTCGGTTCCGCGCACGCCGTCGCTGTAGTCGTTCGTGAAGTTGACGCCGATCTGCAGGCACACGGCGACGGCGAGGCACGCCAGCGCGATGACCCAGTGGAACTGCGGATCGCCCAGCCGGGCCGCTCCCGTGCCGACCAGCACGGGAGCGATCGCGAGGGGAAGCGTGCGCGGACGCGCCGCGCCGATCCAGTCGCCCGCGGTGACCGGCGCCTGCGCCTCGACGGGGCGCTTGGCGGGATTGCCGGAGCGGGAGCGCGTCACCGGACGTGCAGACGCGGACGCGGTCTTCTTGGTGCGGTTCTGGGACTTGCGGTTCGCCACCCCGGAATCCTAGCGGCGCCGCGTGTGCCCGGCCGCCGGAGCGGCGCCGCGATGCGCCGGGGTCAGCGGCGACGCGCGTCGGCGATCGCGGCGCGCAGGTCGTCGGCGAGGGCGCGCAGCTCGGCGTCGTCGAGGGTGTGCGCGGTCAGCCGGATCTGCGGCGAGGCCTCGTCCGGCTCGAGGAGGAACCCTCCGCCCGTGCGCACCAGCCAGCCGCGGCGCATCATCGCCTCGGAGACGGCGCGCCCGTCCGCCCCGCACTCGACCCACACGTTGAGGCCGTCGTCGCCGCGCACCGTGATGCCGCGCTCGCGCAGCAGAGCGCGCAGGGCGTCGCCGCGTTCCGCGTAGTGCGCCCCGGCGCGCTCGAGCGCGGCAGGGGTGTCGGGATGGTCGAGCATGCCGACGGCGACGCGCTGCAGGATCCGGCTCACCCAGGTCTTCCCGGGCGAGAGCCGGGTGCGCAGCTGCGCGGCGGTGTCGGCGTCCGAGGCGAGGAGCGCCAGCCGCAGATCCGGGCCGAGGAACTTCGACATCGACCGCACCAGCGCCCACCGCGGGTGGCCGTCCGGGATGACCGAGTGGTACGGCCGCCGCGAGAGCAGCGAGTAGTGGTCGTCCTCGACGATGAGCACGTGCGGCGCCTCGGCGAAGACGGCACGCAGTCCGGCGGCGCGCGCGGCGCTCATGCTGATCCCCGTCGGGTTGTGCGCGCGCGGCGTGCAGACGACCGTGCGGGCGCCCGCGTCGATCGCGGCACGGAGGCCCGCGACGGTCATCCCCTCGTCGTCGAGCGGGATCCCGACCGGGCGGTATCCGCCGAGGCGGACCACGTTGATGCTGGAGAGGAAGCACGGATCCTCGAGCCCGACGACGTCGCCGTGCGCGAGGGAGGCGACCAGCAGGCGCTCCAGTGCGTCGACGGCGCCCGAGGTCACGGACAGCTCGAACGGACGCGGCTGCGCCTCGGCGAGCCAGGACGCGGCCCAGGTGCGCAGCCCCTCGTCGATGAGGGCGTCGCCGTACAGCGCGGGCGTGCGCAGATCGACCTCGGCCAGCACCGGGAGCGGCAGCAGGTCGGGATCGGGGTTGCCGCTGCCGAGGTCGCGCAGCACGGTCTCGGCAGCGAACCCCTCCTCCTCGGTGCGCAGCGGCTCGGTGACGACCGTGCCCCCGCGGCCGCGGCTCTCCACGGCTCCCGCACGGGCGAGAGCGCGGTAGGCGGCGGCGACCGTGTTGCGGTTCACCCCGAGGAGGTCGGCCAGCGCCCGCACGGTCGGCAGGCCGGCGCCGGGCCGCAGCGCCCCGGATCCGATCAGGGCGCGGATGGAGTCGGCGATCTCGTGCGCCGTGCTGCCCTGGATCCTCGCGTCTGCCACGGCTCTCAGCCTATGGGCACGCCGGGCACGGCGCTCCGCCGCCGGGTCGCGGCGCTCCGCTCCCCGGGATCGGGGGTCAGGACGAGGCGGCCGGCACGATCGGCCGGTGCTCGTAGAAGGTCTGCAGCACGACCGTCGTGCGGGTGCTCACGTTCGCGGCGAGGCGGATGTCGCGCACCAGCTGCTCCAGCGCGCGCGGCGAGGCGACGCGCACGAAGAGCATGTACGCGGCGTCGCCGGCGATCGAATGGCAGGCCTCGATCGCGTCGAGGTGCTCGAGCAGCTCGGGTGCGTTGTCCGGCTGGGCGGGGTCGAGCGGCGTGATCTCGATGAACGCGGAGAGCGGCTTGCCCACCGACTCCGCATCGATCACCGGACGATACCCGGTGATCGCGCCCCTCGACTCGAGCCGCTTCAGGCGGGACTGCACAGCGGAGACCGAAAGGCCGGCGGCCTCGGAGAGGTGCGCGAGCGTGGCACGCCCGTCCTGAGACAGGGCGGCGAGGATCGCGAGGTCGACAGGATCGTCCATGTCTGGAATAATATCCTGAGTTGATCCACTTTTGCAGGAATTTTTCCTGCACGTCCCTCGATCGGAGGTCCCGATGTCCCTCACCACCACCCCCAGCAACGCTCTCATCGGCGAACCCGAGGTCGTCGAGGACGCGGCGATCGCCGAGACCTCCGAGGCCTGGCGGATCCTCAAGGACGCCGCCATCGCCATGCGCCCGCTGCAGATCAAGGACGGCTCCGTGCCGAACGCGGACGACCACGAGGCCGCCCGCGCCCACGTCGCCGCCATCATCGCCGGCATCACGGCCCTCGCCCCCGCCTTCCCGCACGACGCCGCGTATCTCGAGGCCTCGGTCAAGGACTTCCAGCGCTGGGCCGACGAGGGCTTCGGCGTGCCCGACTTCCTCGACTCTCTCGTCGCGTTCCAGCCGCAGGAGCACCGCGTCGACGGGATCCGTCACCTCGTCGTCTTCCCGATGTACACGCAGAACGGCTCGAGCGACCGCCTCGTCGAGGCGCTCATCGTCGAGACCATCTGGCCCGAGTTCATCGCCGACCTCGAGGCCGGCGACTACGGCAACAAGCTGTTCGTCTCGCTGCGCCTGGTCGACTTCACGCCCGGCTACGACACCAACTCGGCCGTGCTGTTCCCCGAGACCGTCGCCATGCGCGAGATCCCCTCGTTCACCTGGGGCGCGATCTTCCAGGACCGCGAGGCCGCCCGCTACCGCCGGGTCGTGCGGGCCGCGAGCGAGATCACGAACCTCGAGCTGCCCGAGCGCGCGGCCGCCATGCTCGACGACCAGCAGATGACCGAGAAGACGTTCGTGATGTGGGACATCATCCACGACCGCACGCACATGCGCGGCGACCTGCCGTTCGACCCGTTCATGATCAAGCAGCGGATGCCGTTCTTCCTCTACTCGCTCGAGGAGATGCGCTGCGACATGACCGCGTTCCGCGAGTCGGTCAAGATCGAGCGCGCGTTCGACGCCCGCATCGCCGCCGGCGAGCAGCTCACCGCCACCGAGCAGGAGATGCACGACTACGCGCACCTCGTGCAGTACGCAGTGATCTTCGACCGCATCTTCCGCTTCGCGATCACCGGCACCCGCACGCGCAACTACGACGCCGTCGGCGGCCAGCTGCTGTTCGCCTGGCTGCACCAGCGCGGCGTGCTGCACTGGACCGACACGGCGCTCGCCTTCGACTGGGAGAACGTGCCGGACGCCGTCGTGGCGCTGGGCGACGCGATCGACGACCTGTACTGGCACTCGATCGACCGCCCGAAGACGGCGCACTGGCTCGCGGCGTACGAGCTCGTCCGCGGCACCCTCACGCCGCACCCCGCCTCGCAGTGGGCTCGCGGGCTGTCCGACGAGATCCTCGCCGGAGCGCCGAAGGGCTACACCGACGCGGTGCTGGACGACGAGTTCCCGCTGTCGATGTTCTTCGAGACGCTCGACAAGAAGATGAAGCCGGTCATCGAGTCGACCGTGGGCATCCGCGGCACCGACGACTGAGCAGGATCCGGCACAGCCGCGCAGGATCCGGCACGTGATGGCGGGAGGATCCCGGATGGATGGACAATCGATCCGGAATCCTCCCGCCATCCGTCTCTCCTGCCCCGGCCGCCCCTCCCCTCGGCACCGGCGCCGAACGACCTGAAGGAGCACCGCATGACCGCCGCAGGACGCACCGTCCTCCTCGCCGGGGCGACCAGCCCGTCCGGCCTGACCCTCGCACGGGCCCTCCTCGCCGCCGGAGCGCGCGTGATCGCCGTCGGCCGCGACCAGGAGAAGCTCGACGCGCTCGCGGCCGCCGCGCACCCGGCCGCGGATGCCTCGGCCGGCACCGGCTCCGGCACCGGCTCGATCCGCGTCGAGCGGTGCTCCCTCACGAACGAGGCCGAGGTCGCCGCGCTCGCCGACCGCCTCGCCGCCGACGGCGAGCACGTGGACGGGCTGGTGCCGCTCGTGGGCGGCTGGCGCGGCGGCGGCGGTCTCGCCGGGCAGACCGAGGAGGACTACCGCGCGCTGGAGCAGTCGTTCACCGCGGTGCG
>JABLTH010004972.1_pt1 | contig 12406 bp, 13 predicted proteins | sample 7875711 | NCBI WGS metagenome assembly JABLTH01 (sample SAMN14941262, study PRJNA633318) | bioreactor metagenome | isolation source: bioreactor | place: China | collected 2019-03-05 | reverse complement strand
AGCTTCTCTTCAGACGGGAAGGCAGGCAGGTCGCCCGATTTGGGCAGCATTTCTTTTTCGAACGGCGGAATCTTCCCGTCTCTGCCGTAGATTTTCAGAGGTGCGCGGCACCGACGGGAGGCGTCGTTCAACGCCTCATACAAAAGGCCGTTGGACTCTGTCTCGTCCTTCGCCTGATGCGTGAGTGCCTCGACGGCCCGGTCGACCATCTCGACCAGGGGCTGCCATTGCTCGGACTTCTCGTCCGCCGTGGAAGTAGCCTGGAGCACGTCCCTGGAGGAGGCCAGCGGCTTCAATGCATCAATATAAGCCTGAAAGATGGGGATCGTGCTGGTATCGGAAACAAGATTTCGCTTCCGCATATTGCGTCCGCTTCGACGCAAGGCAACGTGAACGTTGTTGAAATATTGTTTGTACCACAGCAGAATCGCACGCATGCGCCCCGCCTCTTCCGAGGATGGCTCGGGCAGAGTCCAAGGCTTGGCGCGGCGGATGGTCTTCGCTCCCTGCCGCCCCTCCACCGAGGCCTGGATCAGGTTCAGGGCGCGGCGTCTGTTCTCGGCGGCGCGAAGGTCGCCCTCCGAAGCCTCCGTCAGGGCGAAGAGTAGAGTATCGATCAGGTTTTGCGTGAAATACAGGCGGCGCAACCGCCAGGACATATCCAGGTTGTAGACCAGGTCATTTTCCGATTTCTTGTGCTGACTGCCCGGCTCTTTGATGTCGTAATATCGGAACCGCCAGGCTTCGAGGAGTTTTCTCAGCGCATCCCCCAGCTTTTCATCATCGTCCCACATCAAGGCGCGTGCCAACGCCTCGGAGAGGTTATTCAAGACGTTCGCCACCCGCAGATTGTGATACAGCAGGTAGCCTGGACCGTAGGCGGCGATCAGGTCATCGAGATAACGCAGCGCAAATTTCGGTCCGCGCGTCTGCCAATCGCGGATTTTGTCCCAATTCGAGCGCATGAAGTCGATGGTGGACTCCTGCGAATGTTCCATGACGTGGTTGACCTGATCGATGAGGCGGTTGCGCTCCTCCACCAGACGAATATCTTCGCGGATGGTCTCATAGCGCGGCAAGGATACCAGCGCGGCGAACACATTCTCCACCACGTCCGGGCGGGGAGGGTCGCCCCCGGGCGTGGTCAGCGACACGGGCGCAGGTTCGATGTAGATCAGTTTGCGGTCCACGGGCAGGCCGGCGCGGCGGCGCAGCAAATCCCCGGTGGCGTAGCTGAAGGGCTTGTTGTCGAGATAACCGCCGTCGCCGAAGGCGCGGGCAGGGAAATCCTCGCCGGGGCGCTGGTAATCGCGATACAACCTCTTCCAGGCTTCGGGATCGTAGGAGTAGCGGCTGCGGAAATATCCCGTCTCTAAAATGGGCTTGATGTCGTCCAAACGCATCGGCTCGAAGGCGGGCGGGATCGAGGAAGTGCAGCGCGCCACAAAAGCCAGGAATGGATTGCGGGCCAGCGTGAAGTCGTTACTGTATTCGCCCGCCGCTTCTTCCGTGGAGTAGTGGAAGCGGAAGACCGACCGATAGCGGTATTCGTCCACCTCCATGCCAGAGACGTTCCCGGGCAGGTTCACCCGCAGGGGGTAGCCGCGGATATCCGAGGCGGTAATCGACAGGTCCAGTTCCTGAACGTAAGGCGAGGTGTACTCCTCCTTCCTGGGAGGGTCTTCCATGCGGTCGAGGGCCTCCAACAGTTTGAAGTACATGCGCTGATTGTTCAGCAGCGAGGCGGGGATGGACTGTTCCTTTAGCCCGCTCAGTTCGGGGCGTGACCCCTGATCGTTGAGGAGCCGCCCGATGTCGCCTTCCTTGATCCACAGATTCTTGAGCTTGTTGAAATCCTGATCGTTGACCAGGGCTTTAGCCAGGTACACCGCGTTGATGCCCCCCGCCGACGTGCCCGAGAGGATGTCCACCACGAAACGCGCACGCAGCTTGCGCCCCAACGCTCGATATTCACGCTGGATCGCCGTAAGCTGGTTCCACGGAAGCAGGAACTCCTCGCCCCCATCCTCTCCGGTCTTGACCGCCGTGGCGCGCACCAGATTGTAAAGTTCCTGCGCCACACCATAGATGTAGATCGCCAGCGAAATCCCCCCATACATGACCACCGCAAACCGTACTTCCTTTTCGAAATTGGGCTTCCACGTCTCGGGAGAGACCATCAAATCCGCGCGGGTATGGACTGACATATTGCCTCCATTACTAAAGAAAGCGGAACGAGATTGAAATCATTGTACAACCTGCGCGAGTCGAATTCAACCTGGGGATAAAAAAAGCCCAATCTCGTGTGGAGATTGGGCGGTTGATCCAGCGCTGTCAGGCTTTTATTGGATACGCATTCTCGTACGCTGCGAGGATGCGGTCCCACAACTGATTCTGGTCCTCGTCCACGGTCTGGAATTCGGGATGCGCCTCGAACCAGTCCAGGGTGCGGCGGCAGCCCTCCGCCCAATGGACCTGGCAGTTGTACTCGGGTACAAAACGTTTGATCTTGCTATTGTCGAAGGCCACACTGTTGACCTTGTCGCCGATCAGGCTGCCGACGGCGTGCTCGTCGTAAGCGGCGATCAACTCCGAGGCCACGTGGACGATGTTCGGTTCCGCGCCCAGGGCTTTGTACACTTCGAGATAAATTTGATTCCACGAGAGGACTTCGTCCGAGGTGATGTGGAAGGCCTCGCCGATGGCCTTGGGATTCCCGAACAGGCCCAGCAGACCGACGGCGAAATCCTCATGCCAGGTCATCACCCACAGCGAGGTGCCGTCGCCCGGCACGATGATCTTCTCGCCGCGTTTCATGCGCGCGAGGACCGTCCACGGGTGCTGCCACGAGTTGACACACAGCGCGATCTGCGACGGGCCATACGTCAGCGACGGACGGATGATGGTGACGGGGAAGCCGTCCTCGCGATAGGCCCGCATCAGACGTTCCTCACAGGTGATCTTGTCGCGCGAATATTGCCAGAAGGGATTCTCCAGCGGCGTCTCTTCAGTGATGAGGTAATGTTGCGGCGGCTTCTGATAGGCGCTGGCCGAACTGATGAAGACGAACTGGTCGGTCCTGCCGCGGAAGAGGCGCAGATCGCGCTCGATGTCGTCGGCGGTGAAGGCGATCCAATCGACGACCACGTCGAAGTGCTGATCCGCCAGCAGTGCGGAGAGCGCCGCCTCGTCGGCGTGGACGTCGGCCTGTAAAACGGAGGCAGCCGCGGGTACAGGATACTTCGTCGAGGCGGAGCGATTCAGCAGGGTCAGTTCATGTCCGCGCTGGACGGCGAGTTCCGAACAAGCGGAGCTGATCAGCCCCGTCCCACCGATGAATAAAATTTTCATTTAGCCCTCCCCCATCTCAGGGATGGGTTCCGTCGAAACATTGCGATGCGCGAGGTAATTCTCGACCCAAAAGATGACCAGCGCCAGCCAGACCACGCTGAAACCGATCAGGTGATTGAAGTCGAAGGCTTCCTTGTAGACGAAGACACCCAAGAGAAATTGAATGGTGGGCGCGATATATTGCAGCAAACCGACCGTCGAGAGTGGGATGCGCTGCGCAGCCGAGGCGAACATCAACAGCGGGACCGTGGTGGCGATGCCCGCGCCGATCATCAGCAGATCGGAGTTGGTGCCCGTGTGCAGGAAGGCGCCCGATCCATTCGCTTCCATCGTCAGCAGGTAGAGGAGCGCTGGCAGGAAGAGGATGCCCGTTTCGAGCGTCAGGCCGTAGAGCGAACCGAGCGGAGCCAGCTTCTTGACCAGGCCGTAGATTCCGAACGAAAAGGCCAGCGTCAACGCGATCCACGGCAGCTTGCCATAGACGACAGTCAGGTAGATCACGCCCGCTGCGGCCAGCCCGAGCGGAATCCACTGGGCGGGGCGCAACTTTTCGCGCAGGATAATCACACCCAGCAGCACGCTCAAGAGCGGATTGATGAAATAGCCCAGGCTGGTCTCGACGATGAAGCCTGCGTTGACCGCCCACACATAGGTCAGCCAGTTGACGCCGATCAGGATGGCGGCGATGAAGTAGATGCCCAGCGTACGCCCGTCCAGCTTCGAGCGGAAGTCCGTCCATTGACGGGTGACGAGCACAACCGCCATCAACATGACGAACGACCAGCCGATCCGATGACTGAGCAATTGCAAGGCGGGCACATGATGGAGCAGCTTCCAGTAGATGGGAAAGAATCCCCACAACGAGTATGCGCCGATACCGTACAGGATACCTTTATTCATTTTTCTTCCTTTGGACAGGGAACGATTTAGATGTTAAGGCGTGATTATAACCCTGAGATTTTCGAGCCTTGGGAACATTTCGACGGGCGAAATCGTCTTCCACCCATTATCGACTAAGAAAGGATAAAACGATGAAACTCCCTTATTTTCTTGTGTGGTCTGCGCTCGGTTTTCTCTTTGGCACGTTTGGTGGAAAGCGGCGAATGATGACTCCCGCCGTTCAGCGCGATGTGGAGCGTCGTCTGGATCATGTCTCTAGATAGACAAAATGCAATCTCATAAAAATGGACGGCATCCGCCGTCCATTTTTATTATGCGGGGATGGCCTGATAACCTTTTTTCTTGACCGCCGCCAGAATTTGTTCCTCGCTGACTTTTGCCTCGTCGAACTCGACGATCATCTGCTGCTTGTGATAGCTGGCGTTGATCTCGCGGATGCCAGGCAGGTCGTCTTCGATGCTTTCGAGGCGCATCGAGCAGTTCGAGCAGTGCATATCGGGCACGGAGTAAGTTTTTTTCACCATGTTGTCTTCCTCCAGTGAGACCTGACAGGTTTCTGAAACCTGTCAGGTCCGGTAACTATTCGAAAATAATCTGCCCCGTGTACATGCCCATCGAACAGGTGAAGAACATCTTCGTACCTGCGGGCTGGGCGGGGATGTCCACGGTGACGGTGCCCGTCTCGGGCATGAGCTGGTAATAATCCAAGTCAGGGATGACGAAGTCGCGGGCACAGGAATAAGTCTGATTGGTGACCAGGCTGAGCGTGACTTTCCGCCCCGCGGGAGCTTTGAGCATCTGCGGGAAATAACCATCCGAGCGGACCTGAAGCGTGATCCCGCCTGTCGAGGAGCTCGGCGCCGATTCGGCCAGAGCGGAGGAATTGCCCGTTGACGGAATCAGGCCGCGGGTCAGGTTCTCGAAGGAGAGCGGGGACCCCAACAGATTGAGCGCGCCATTCAGGGTCACGAGGCCCAGCACCAGCACCACCGCGGCAACGAAACGCATGAAGAACTTTTCGAGGCGCGCACCCAGTTCGGTTGTCAAATAAGCGACGATGAAAAAGACGGGACTCGTCCCCAACGTGAAGGCGAACAACAGCGCCGCGCCTGCCAGTGCGCTGCCTGTTCCGAGTGCGGTGGCCAGCATAGCCTGCGTCACACCGCAGGGAATGAAGACCGTCAGTGCGCCGAGGAAGAGCGGAGTGAACAACTCCGTTCCGTTCTTGGCTGTGCGGCGGATGTAGCGCGTGATGAACTTGGGCGGCTCGATGTCAAAATACCGAAAGATCGGATGCACGTTCAACATGCGCAGGCCGTTGCCCAGCATGAAAATGGCGATGCCGATCATCAGCACGGCGCGCGTGACGGGGCTGAACGTGAGGAAGGAACCCGCCCAACCAAAGAGCGCGCCCAACAGGGTGTACATCACCAGCTTGGACGCGAGAAAAAGCAAAATCGGCAGGGCGCTGTTGGAACGTTTCGGCTGGACGCTGGCCTTCGCCTTTTTGCCCTGCGGCGGATTTTGCAGATAATCCTGCTCGATCTGGTGCGCCAACGAACTGGCCAGCAACCCGCCCTGCACGGCCAAGCAGCTCAATCCACCTGTGGTCACGCCCGTGACAAAGGCCACCATGATCTGGCTCATCGAGAAGGCGCCGCCCGCCACCATCACGCCCTGTTGACCCAACGACGGGGTGACAATCATCAGAATGGCAATCGCCACCAACAGTATGCCCAGGGCGGCCAGCACCACGGGGTCCACCTGAGGAGAGGATTTATGGGTTTGAGATTTCTTCGTCGACATAATTAGCGCTTCCCGCCGTCCCAGACGACGAAGGGCATGTTGACCACTACGCCAGGCTGGGTAAGGGTCACCTCGCCCGCGGCTTCTGCCGCCTGAATCTCGGCCAACGACTTCAACTCACGCGCCTTGGCAGGGTCGACCCAAGTCACCACGTTGATGCGGCGCAGGGGCGAGTAACCGTCGGTGCCAGGCGGACTGTCGAAGACGTCGGACTGAAAGCCGAAGGGACCCATGCCCTTCAGACCATTGTCGAACACGTACACGTTCGCCAGCGCCTCGTCGGGCGTATCGGCCAAGGCAGGCACATACAGCACGGGCGAATCCATCATGTCGGTCAGCAGTTGGGCCACATCCGCATCGGAAGCCTCGGTATGGACGAAGTAGATCTCCTTTCCGTCCACGTAGGCCATGCCCGCAGGCAGCACCACGGTCGGCATCTCGGCCGCTTTGGGCGCACAGGCTGCCAGCAAGGTGCCAAACATAAGGGAAAGTACGACCAAGGAAAGCTTATTGAAACGCATATTAAAGTTTATCCTTTTATAAAAAGAGGCGGCCTGTTTCTTTAGGCCGCCCCCGAGTTTCAGATCTTTTGCCCGCGCAGCCGCAGGCTGTTGCTGACCACGAATACACTGCTGAACGCCATCGCGCCAGCCGCCAGCATCGGGTTGAGATATCCCAGCGCTGCAGCGGGGATCAGGATCACGTTGTAGAAGAAGGCCCAGAACAGATTCTGCTTGATGGTGCCCAGCGTTTTGCGCGAGAGTGAGATGGCGCGCCCCACGCCGCGCAGGTCGCCGCTCATCAGCGTTACAGGCGCGGCGGCCATGGCCACATCCGTGCCCGTGCCGATGGCCAGGCCCACGTCGGCTTGCGCCAGGGCGGGTGCATCGTTCACGCCATCACCGACCATCGCCACCACGTTGGCGGCTTCTTGCAGCTTCTTCACTTCGCTGGCCTTGTCGGCAGGCAGCACTTCCGCCAGCACGGTATCCACGCCGACCTGCTTGGCAATCGCTTCGGCGGTCTTTTGGTTGTCTCCCGTAATCATCGCGACCTTCAACCCATGCCGATGCAGGTCCTGAATCGCCTCGACCGAGCCGTCCTTGAGCGTATCCGCCACGGCGATGACACCCGCGATCTGGTCATTGACCGCCACCAGCATGGCCGTCTTGGCCTCCGCTTGCAGACGTTCGACCTCAGGCTGGATTCCGCTTAGCGAGATGTTCCGCGCCTGCATCATTCTCACGTTACCAACCGCCACGGCCTTGCCCTCGACCTCGGCCTGGACTCCGTTCCCAGGCTCGGCCTTGAAGCCAGCCGCTTCGGACAGAGTCAGCCCGCGCTGAGTCGCCTCGGCCCAGATGGCCTCTCCCAGCGGATGCTCGCTGCCCTTCTCCACCGAAGCCGCCAGACGCAGGAGCTGTTCCTCGGTCCATGAATTGCCGTCCATGGTCACGATATCCGTCACCGCAGGCTGACCCTTCGTAATGGTGCCCGTCTTATCCAGCACCACCACGCCGATGCGGCCCGCGCGTTCAAGCGCCTCACTGTTGCGGAAGAGGATGCCCGCCTCCGCGCCCTTGCCCGTCCCCACCATGACGGCAGTCGGCGTGGCCAGGCCCATCGCGCACGGACAGGCAATCACCAGCACGGCCACCATGTTGATCAGCGCGCGCGTGAAGTTGTCCATGTCCGCGTTAATGGGCAGCGGCGGCCCGAAGAAATACCAGCCTACAAAGGTCAACAGCGCAATGGCGATCACCGCGGGGACGAAGACCGCCGAGACCTGGTCGGCCATCTTTTGAATAGGCGCCTTGCTGCCTTGCGCGTCTTCCACCAGTTTGATGATCTGCGCCAGCGCAGTCTCCCTGCCGACCTTGGTGGCCTCGAACTTGAGCAGGCCCAACTTGTTGAGCGTCGCGCCGATGACCGTCTCGCCCGGTTTCTTCTCCACGGGCAGCGACTCACCCGTCAGCATCGACTCGTCCACGGCCGAGCGGCCTTCGACGACCACGCCGTCCACGGGGATCTTCTCACCAGGGCGAACCAGCACCACGTCACCCACACGGACCTCGTCCACGGGCACCTCGGTCTCGGCGCCGTCGCGGATCACACGCGCAGTCTTAGCGCGCAGACCCATCAGCTTCTTGATGGCCTCGGAAGTGCGTCCCTTGGCGCGCGCTTCGAGGAACTTGCCCAGGCGGATCAACGTGATGATGACCGCCGAGGTCTCGAAATACACATGGCCCGGGATGATGCCCAACGTGATAAAGATCGAATAGATGTACGCGACCGATGAACCCATCGCGATCAGCACATCCATGTTGGCCGAGCCGTTGCGCAGGGACTTGTACGCACCCACGTAATACTGCCAGCCCACATAAAACTGCACGGGCGTTGCCACCATCCACATGGCGTAATGGACCCACTCCGCGTGCGCCCACATGCCGAGCAGGCCGAAGTCACGGGCCATCGAGAACAGGAAGAGCGGCACGGTGAACAACAAACCGATCAGTAGCAGGCTGCGCTGCTCGTTGATCTCGTGCTCGCGCGCCAGCGCCTCGGCATCTTCGGCCTCTCCGCCCAGTTCCAGGGCCTCGAAACCAGCCGCGCTGACGGCGCGTCGGATTTCGGCCTGACTGATGACGGTTGGCACATATTTGACGCGTGCCTTCTCGGTCGTGAACGTAACCTGGGCTTCGAGCACGCCATCCAGCTTTTGGAGGGCCTTCTCCAGACGGCGGGCATCGTTGTCGTCAGCTAGGCGCTTGATGACCAGGTCGGCTTCGCCCGTGGCGACGCCGTAGCCCGCGCGCTGCACGCGTGCGATCACGTCGGTCAGCACCAGTTTCGAGGCGTCGAATTCCACGGTGGCCCGCTCCGAGGAGAGGTTGACCACCGCGGTTTGCACGCCGTCCAATTTCTTGAGATTGCGCTCCACTGTGGCGACACAGTTCGCGCAGGTCATGCCGGTAATTGGTAAAGTGAGTTGTTTCGTATCGGTCATTTTCTATCCTGTAAACAGACCCGACAGGTTACGTAACCTGTCAGGTCTCAAATCTGATTACAAAGCAATCGGGCCCGCCACGGGGTAGTTGATCTCGGCCAGCAGGGACTTGATCTTCTCTTCGCTGGCGGGAGTGTCAAAGCTGATGACGACCTTCTTGGTGTCGATCTCGGCCTTCACAGACTGGACGCCCGTCAGTTCAGCGACTTCGGTCTCGATGGTGTGGGTGCAATGTCCACAGGAAATTGCGGGAACGGTATAGGTAACAGTGGTCATGGTAGTTTCTCCTTGAAAATGATTTGGATTTTGTTCTTCGCGCTGAGCGGAGTGAGGCCCGAATGGGCCGAACGTAGTCGAAGTGCATATAACCGTCCTTCGACTTCGCTCCCTGGCGGTCGCTCCGCTCAGGACGTAGATTACACTTTGTTCGCCATCTCGAACACTTCGGTGATCTCCTGGAGCACGCGTTCGCGCTCGCTGGCATCGTCGCCCTGGATGGCGGTGATCACGCACGAGTTGAGATGGCTCTCCAAAATCTGCGAGCTGACCTTATTGAGAGCGGCCTCCACCGCCTGAATCTGGCGGATGACGTCGATGCAGTAGGCATCCTCTTCCACCATGCGGATGACGCCTTTCAAGTGGCCTTCAATCGTCTTCAAACGGCGCAGGGTATTGTCGTTGTTCATCGGTTCCTCTTGCTCTCTGATCGTGTCGAAGTCTCTTATCTTACCCCCCCCAGGGGGGATGGGTATCGAAATCATACCATACCGCTCCACTTCGTCAAGAGGAAGGCCCCGGCAAAATGTCATCATTTATGAGGATTTTCATCGCATTCAGAGTAGAATACACTCCATGAAAAAACTCCACCCGCTCTTCGCCGGACTGCTGGCTGGTTCCGTTTTACTGGCCGCCTGCGCCCGTCCGACCCCCAATCCCCAGGCCCAAATCCAGCAGTCGGTGGCCGCAACATTGGCCGCCATCCCCACGCCCACCCGTGCCGAGATGCCCCTGCCCGTCCCGACCGCCACGCCCATGAGTCTGGTCGGCTTGTTCTGCGAATACCAGTTCTGCATCGGACACCCGCCCGAGATGGCCTTCTTCGACGTCAGCGCCCAGCAGAACCCGGGCAACATCAGCGGCTACGCGCAAGGGATGGTCGCCGCCTATAGCGCCAACCTGTTCATCCAGGTGCTGTGGCAGACCGCGCCCGGCGCGAGCGACCCAACCTTCCTGATCGACCTGATCCTCGACAATGCCTACGACACCCGCACCGGCGAGCTGAGCGTGACTCAGGTGCGGAACATGAATGTGCTGTACTCCTCCATCGGAAGCAACGCTTCACCACTCCTGCCCTTCGGCGGCGTCGGCGGCTGGACCTGCGGCGACCGCGTCTTCGCTTGGAAGACCTACACCTCCGACAGCGGCTCGGCTCAGGCGCTCTTCAACGACGCGATTAACCGATTCGTCTGTCAGCCATAAATGCCCAGGCTGATTCACACCGCCGAGGGGGATGTGCTCATCCGTACCGCCACCCTGGCCGATGTGGATGGCTATCGCGCCCTGCGGTTGGAGGCGCTCCAGAAACATCCCACCGCCTTCGGTCAAAGCTATGAGGATATCGTCGCACGCCCGATAAGCTACTGGGTCGAGCGCCTGCAGCCCGATCCGAACCTGTGTGTATTTTTTGCCGAACACGAAGGAACGTTGGTCGGCATGACGGGCATCGTCCGCCCGGGCGCGCCCAAAGTCAAACACAGCACCACCATCTGGGGCGTATACGTCAACGCCGCCTGGCGCGGACAACGCATCGCCGAGGCTCTGATCGAATCCTGCCTGGATTGGGCTCGTGCCAACAAGGTGGTCATCGTCAAGCTGGCAGTCGTAAGCGACAACCAATCTGCCATCCGCTGTTACGAGCGCTGCGGCTTCCAGACCTACGGCACGGAGCCGCAAGCCATCTTCCACGACGGAAAGTACCATGACGAATATCTCATGGTCCGTTCCGTGGACAGGACGTAAACTCGGGTCAAAGGAGAGACTATGTCCGCAGAAGAAGAACTCATCCATCTCAGGGCGCGCGTCTCCGAGCTCGAAGAGCGCGTCGACCATCTGTACAGGCACCTGGGAATCGCCATCAACGGCGACACCAATCAGGTGGACTCCAGGATTGTGGAGTTGGCCCGTCGCGGCAATATGATCGAGGCCATCAAAATTTATCGCGAGCTGTACCACGTCGGCCTAGCGGAAGCCAAGCTGGCAGTCGAAGGCCTCCGACGATAGTCCGCACAAAAAATCCCACGGTTGACCGTGGGATTTTTGATTACTTCTTTTTCGCTTCCTGCCACAAGGCTTCCATCTCATCCAACGACAAGTCGCTCAAATTACGTTCCTGCTGCTTTGCGCCCGCCTCGATGTAGGCGAAACGGGTCTTGAATTTGAGATTGGTTTCGCGCAGCGCGGATTCGGCATCCACTTTCTTCCAGCGCGCCAAGTTGACCAGCGCAAAGAACAGGTCACCCAGTTCCTCGGCCACGTGGTCAGGCTCCGTCGCCTCCTGTACTTCGCGAATCTCCTCGCGGATCTTGTCCAACACGCCCTCGATCTCGGGCCAGTCGAAGCCCACACGCGCGGCGCGATCCTGGTATTCCTGGGCTTGCGTCAACGCAGGCAGGGCGGCGGGGACGCCATCGAGAATGCCCTTCTTCTCCTTCTTATCCTTGCGTTCCGTCTCCTTCAACTTCTCCCAGTTTTGGAGGACGCCGTCCACCCCATCCACCTGCACCTCGCCGAACACGTGCGGGTGACGGCGGATGATCTTGTCGTAGACGCCCTTCACCACCGCGTTGACGTTGAAGTCACCCGCCTCATTGGCGATCTGCGAATTGAGCATGATCTGGAGCAGCAGGTCGCCGAACTCCTCGCGCATGGCATCTGTGTCGCCGCTGTCGATGGCGCCCAGCGCTTCGTAGGATTCTTCAAGCAGGTGCGTGCGGAGACTATCATGCGTCTGCTCACGATCCCACGGACAACCGTCTGGCGCGCGCAGATGGGCCACGATCTCCTGGAAGGCCTCGAAGCTCGCACCCGTCGCCAGCGGCGGAACGAACAGGCTGTCCGCGCTATCGCTCCAAGATTCCACGCTTTCTTCCTGTTTCTTTCCGCCTGTCACCGACAGGATCGTGTGCTACTTCGGGTAGACCGCCAGCAACACCGACCTGACCTGCGCGGCCAGTTCCGCCGAATCGATGCCCGTGATCAGGGTGGCGCTATCGGGCGGGGTCGGCAGGACGTGCGCTTCGCGTAGGTCCGCCGCCTCGATCAGGACCAGTTTCGAGGGCGGTT
>JABLTH010052107.1_pt1 | contig 12407 bp, 8 predicted proteins | sample 7875711 | NCBI WGS metagenome assembly JABLTH01 (sample SAMN14941262, study PRJNA633318) | bioreactor metagenome | isolation source: bioreactor | place: China | collected 2019-03-05 | reverse complement strand
GCCGAGCAGCCGGTGGCGCTGCTGATCGACGAGATCGACAAGGCCGACATCGAGTTCCCGAACGACCTGCTGCGCGAGCTCGACCGCATGGAGTTCTACGTCTACGAGACGCGCGAGCTGGTGAAGGCGCAGCACCGCCCGGTGGTCTTCATCACCAGCAACAACGAGAAGGAACTGCCCGACGCCTTCCTGCGCCGCTGCTTCTTCCACTACATCAAGTTCCCCGACGCCGAGACGATGACGAAGATCGTCGACGTGCACTTCCCCGGCCTGCGCAAGACGCTGCTGGCGGCGGCGCTGAAGACCTTCTACGACGTGCGCAACCTGCCGGGCCTGAAGAAGAAGCCCAGCACGAGCGAACTGCTCGACTGGCTCAAGCTGCTGGTGGCCGAGGACATCCCGCTCGAGGTGCTGCAGAGCTCCGACGAGAAAGTGGCCGTGCCGCCGCTGGTGGGTGCGCTGCTGAAGAACGAGCAGGACGTGACGCTGTTCGAGAAGCTCGTGTTCATGCAGAAGCACAACCGATGAGCTGGCCGGAGCCGGTGACGCTGACCGGGGTCCATGCAAGCCTGGTCCCGCTGGCTGCCGAACATGAGGCGGCGCTGTGTGAAGCCGTGCGCGACGGCGAGCTCTGGAAGCTCTGGTACACCGCGATCCCCGCGCCCGAGCGCATGGGCGCCGAGATCCAGCGCCGCCTGGACCTGCACGCCAGGGGCTCGATGACGCCCTTCACCGTGCTCGACGGCGGCGGCCGCGTGGTCGGCATGACGACCTACATGAACGTCGACGCGGCGAACCGGCGCGTCGAGATCGGCAGCACCTGGTATGCGAAGGGTGCGCAGCGCGGCCCGCTCAACACCGAATGCAAGCTCATGCTGCTGGGCCACGCGTTCGAGGCGCTGGACTGCATCGCGGTCGAGTTCCGCACCCACCGGCTGAACACGCAGAGCCGGCGCGCCATCGAACGGCTGGGCGCGCAGCTCGACGGCATCCTGCGCGCCCACCAGCGTGGCGCTGAAGGCACGCTGCGCGACACCGCGGTCTACAGCATCACCGCCGCCGAGTGGCCCACCGTGCGCACCCACCTGCGCTGGCAGCTGGACAAGCCGCGCGACTGACCCCTTCTTCCCGCCGCCAGGAGGCCCCCGCCATGCGCCTGCTGTTCGCCAGCATCCTGCTGGCCGCCACCGCCGCCTGTGCCAGCGCGCCGCCGCCGCTGGCCGTCTTCAAGCCCGCCGGGTCGCGCCAATGCGAGGGCGGCGGCACCCCGCCCGAGCGCATGCGCGCCGAGCTGGAAGCCGCCGGCGTGAAGGTGCGGGCCGCCGCCTGCGGCACCGACGGCCGCATGCACGTGGCGATGTGCGGCGCCGCCGACGGCCGGCTGGTGATCCTCGAGATCGACCCCGCCCAGGCCGAGGCGGCCGCGAAGCTGGGCTTCCAGCCGCTGTCGAAGCTGCCTTCGGCGCAGCGCGCGGAGTGCCGGTGATGGACGGCGGCTGCGACTGCCGCTTCGTGCGCTACCGGCTGCTTTCGAAGCCGCTGTTCGTGCACTGCTGCCACTGCCGCTGGTGCCAGCGCGAGAGCGGCGCCTCGTTCGCGCTCAACGCGATGATCGAGAGCGACCGCGTGCAGCGCCTGGCTGGCGAGCCGGACCTCGTCGACACGCCTTCGGACAGCGGCCTCGGCCAGCAGATCGCGCGCTGCCCGCACTGCCGCATCGCGCTGTGGAGCCACTACGCCGGCTCGGGCCCGGTGGTCTCGTTCGTGCGCGTGGGCACGCTCGACGACCCCGACGCGATGCCGCCGGACGTGCACATCTTCACGGCCAGCAAACAGCCCTGGGTATCGCTGCCGGCGGGAACCCCTGCCTTCGCCGAGTACTACGAGCGCGAGAATCTCTGGCCCCCCGAAAGCCTGGCGCGACGCGCGCGGCTGCTGCCGCAGATCGAAGCCTGGCAGGCCTCACGCAAGAAACCCCAAGGATGAAGAAGAAACCGATCACGGTCGAAGACCTCTGGAAGATCGAACGCGTCGGCAACCCCAGCCTGGCTCCCGACGGCGCGCAGGCGGTGGCGGCCGTCACGCGCTTCTCGATGCAGGACAACAAGTCCACCGCCTCGCTCTGGCTGCTGTCCACGCTGGGCGGCGCGCCGCGCGCGCTCACCCAGTGCGGCGAGAAGGACGGCCAGCCGCAGTGGAGCCCGCACGGCGACCAGATCGCCTTCGTCGCCAAGCGCGAACAGGAAGGGCGGAAGGACGAATCCCCGCAGCTGTACCTGATCGCCCCCGACGGCGGCGAGGCGCGCCGCGCCGCCGAGGTGGCGACCGGCGTCGAGGCCTTCCGCTGGCTGCCCGAAGGCCGCCGCATCGCCTTCGTCTCCTGGGTCTGGCCGAACCTGAAGGGCACGAAGGCGCAGGCGAAGGCGGCGAAGGACTTGAAGGACCGCAAGGAGACGGGCTATGCCACTTCGGAGGCGCAGTACCGCTACTGGGACCACAACCTGCCGCAGGAGCGGGTGCCGCACCTGCACCTGCTGGAACTGGGCCGCGCGGGCGCGCCGGCGCGCGTGCGCGACCTCTTCGAAGGCACCCCCTACGAGCTGACGCGCGCCGAGCCCGACGCCCACACCTTCGACGTCAGCCCCGACGGCCGGCGCATCGTGTTCGCGTTCAACCCCGCGCCCGAGAAGAAGGTCGGCGACTGCTTCGCGCTCGCCGAACTGGAGCTCAGGAGCGGCCGCATCCGCGTCGTCGTGCAGGCCGAAGGCTGGGACCTCTCGGCGCCGCGCTACGCGCCCGACGGCGACCGCATCGCCTTCATCGCCAGCCACCAGGCCGTGAAGCACACCATGCCCGGCCAGCTGGCGGTGTGGGACCGCGACGGCGGCACCTGGGAAGTGGTCAGCGCCGAATGGGACCACGAAGTGCACGCCCCGCTGCACTGGGAAGACGACGGCCAGGCGGTGCTGCTGAAGGCCGAGGACAAGGGGCGCGCCCACCTCTGGCGCTTCGACCTGCCCGACCGCCGCGCCGAGGTGGTGGTCGAAGGCGGCACCGTGCTCGCGTTCGACAAGGCCGCCGGCACCCTGGTCACGCTGGCCGACGCCGCCGGCCACCCGGGCCGCCTGCACGCGCACACCGCGGGCGAGGCGCCGCGCCGCATCGAGCACTTCAACGACCGCCTGCTCGCCGGCCTGGCCGGCGCCCGCACCGAAGAGCAGTGGATCACCGGCGCCCAGGGCGACCGGGTGCAGGTGTGGCTAACCTACCCGCCGCACTTCGACCCGAAGAAGAAGTGGCCCGTGCTGCACCTCATCCACGGCGGCCCGCACACCGCCTTCGGCGACGCCTGGCACTACCGCTGGAACACCCAGGTCTTCGCCGCCCAGGGCTACGTGGTGGCCTGCGTCAACTACCACGGCTCTTCCGGCTACGGCTACGCCTTCCTGGACAGCATCACCCACCGCTGGGGCGAACTGGAGCAGCAGGACGTGGAAGCCGCCACCGACTGGCTGCTGAAGAAGCCCTGGACCGACCGCCGGCGCGTCTTCGCCAGCGGCGGCAGCTACGGCGGCTTCATGGTGGCCTGGCTCAACGGCCACGTGAAGCCGGGGCGCTACGCGGCCTACGTGTGCCACGCCGGCTGCTTCGACTGGACCGCGATGTTCGCCGACGACGCCTACACCTGGCACGCCAAGGAACTGGGCGCCTTCTACTGGGACGACATGGCGCAGGTGAACCGCCAGAGCCCGCACGCCAGCGCCGCCGCCATGGCCACGCCCACGCTGGTGGTGCACGGCGCGCTCGACTATCGCGTGCCCGACGCGCAGGGGCTGGCCTACTACAACACGCTGAAGGCGCGTGGCGTGGCGGCGCGGCTGCTGTGGTTCCCGGACGAGAACCACTGGATCCTCAAGCCGCGCAATTCGAAGCAGTGGTATGGCGAATTCTTCGCCTGGCTGGCGAAACACGACCCGGGCGCGAAGGCGGTGCGGCGCCGCTGAGACATTCCCCCCGATTCGCGGGATGCCGCGGTCGCCGACAGGCGCAAGACTGCCGGCGCTTCGCAACACCACCAGGGGGAGACCACTTGAAGAAGTCCATCGCCGCCGCCGGCATGCTGCTGGCCGCAACGTTCGGCGCCCACGCCGTCGAGCCCTTCGTCACCTACGACAACTTCGCCAGCGGCAGCATCGACCTCGGCCGCTGGTTCAACGCCGAGAACGTGCGCGGCATCGAGCGCGGCCAGCTGCGCCTGATGCAGCGCCAGTACGGCATCACCAGTTCCGACGCCGGGCTGGGCTTCAGCAACTGGAGCGAAAGCCTGACCAACGCGCCGGCGGTGACGGCGCTGAAGGCGCGCATCACGGTGAAGTCGGTCGAAGTGGCCAGCTGCGCCGCCAACACCAGCGCCGGCCAGTCGCGTGCGCGCATCGCCGGCGCCTTCTTCAACACCGGCACGCCGACCCCGGGCTCGCAGCTGGGCGACATGTTCGTGCAGGTGCGCGTGACGCGCTTCTCCAACAGCACCGACCCCGCCGGGGTGATGCGCGTGCAGGGCATCGCCGCGGTCTGCCTGACCGCCGACTGCGTGAACACGCGCCTTGTCGGCAACGTCGTCGAGCTGGGCACGGTGGCGGTGGGCACCGCCACCACCGTGCAGATGCAGTGGGACCAGCCGGCCAAGATCTTCTGGTTCGCGCGCGACAACGGCGCCTTCAGCGGCTCGGTGACCTACACCGAGAGCGACAGCGCCCCGCCGGGCCTGAACTTCAAGCAGCTGTCCACCCGCCTGGACCTGCCCAGCTGCAGCGCCGGCGCCGCGATGGGATTGGTCGACGCCCGCTTCGACAACGTCCAGGTCAACCAGACGGGCGCGCCCTGAAGGCGCTCAGCCGCTGACGACGACGCGGTCGCGCCCTTCGTTCTTGGCCTGCAGCAGCGCGCCGTCGGCGCGCGCCAGCACCGAGATCGGCGCGCCCGCGCCTTCGCTCACCGCCACGCCCACGCTCACCGTCACCGGGCCGGCCGGCGCCGGCCAGGACGACTGGCGCACCTTCAGCCGCAGCCGCTCGGCGGCGGCCAGCGCGCCTTCGGGCTCGCAGTGCGGCAAGAGCAGGCAGAACTCCTCGCCGCCGACGCGCGCCACCGTGTCGACGTCGCGCGCCACCTCGCGCATCAGCTTGGCCAGGCGCACCAGCACGGCGTCGCCGGCGGCGTGGCCGTGGCGGTCGTTCACGGCCTTGAAGCGGTCGACGTCCACCATCAGCAGCGCATAGGGTTCGCCGTAGCGGCGCCAGCGCGCGGCCTCGCGCGACAGGCGCGGGTCCAGGCCGCGCCGGTTGAGCAGGCCGGTCAGCGGGTCGCGGATCGAAAGCTCGTGCAGCCGCCGCACCAGCCGGCTGGCCACCAGGTAGGCCAGCACCAGGTTGAGCAGCAGCCCCACCACCATGAACGCCACCACGACGGCGGCGTTGAAGGGGTTCTCCGCGGACAGCGGCTGCGCCGCGACCTCCGGCCGCAGCAGGCCGTAGCCCACGCGGGCGGCGTACACCGCGCCCAGCGCTGCCATCGGCGCGGCGACGATGCGCGCGGTGATGCGGTCGCCGCCCTCGCGCAGCGCGCGCCGCGCTTCCCAGGCGCAGCGCAGCAGCGTCCAGGCCACCAGGGTGGAGGTGCCCAGCACCGCGAAGCGCGCGCGCGCCGGGTCGAGCGCATACAGCCCGAGCGTGACCAGCACGCCGGCCATCAGCAGCGCGGCTTCGCGGTCGGTGACGGCGATGTCCAGGTACAGCTGCACGCCGCGCCGCATCGCGATGAAGGCGCCCATCGCCAGCAGGTTGGCGGCCACGATGGTGAGCAGGTCGGGCCAATGGCCGCGTTGCAGGATGAACATCAGCGCCAGCGCGCTGCCCAGCGCGGCCGCCACCCAGTGGGCGGCGGCGCGGCGCGGAAGCCCGAGCCGGCTGCCCGCCAGCCACCAGCCGGCGGCGAACAGGCCCTGCTGCAGGGCGATGATGAGCAAGACGATCTTCACGGGCTGCGAAGTATGGGCGCGCCGCCGCCGGCGGGGTCCCCCACGCCCCGGGGCCGCTGCGTGACGGAATGCCCGCGCCACAGGCGACAATAGGGCCGCCCGGCCTGCGTGCCGGCGGGGGTCACCGCCCATGCTGATCGACTTCTTCTACACCCTGCGCGCCGCCAAGCTGCCGGTCTCCGTCAAGGAGTACCTCACGCTGCTCGAAGCGCTGAAGGCCGGCGTCATCGGCCCTTCGGTCGACGACTTCTACTACCTCTCGCGCACCACGCTCGTGAAGGACGAGGCGCAGTTCGACAAGTTCGACCGCGCCTTCGCCGCCTACTTCAAGGGCGTCGAGATGCTGGCCGACTTCACCCAGGAAGTGCCTCTCGACTGGCTGCGCAAGACGCTGGAGCTCGAGCTCAGCCCGGAGGAGAAGGCCGCCATCGAGAAGATGGGCTGGGACGAGCTGATGGAAACGCTGAAGAAGCGTTTCGAGGAGCAGAAGGAACGCCACCAGGGCGGCAGCAAGTGGATCGGCACCGGCGGCACCAGCCCCTTCGGCGCCTACGGCGTCAACCCGCAGGGCGTGCGCATGGGCCAGGACAAGGGCCGCAACCGCGGCGCCGTGAAGGTGTGGGACCAGCGCGCCTACAAGGACTACGACGACACCAAGGAGCTGGGCACGCGCAACATCAAGGTCGCGCTGCGCCGGCTGCGCCGCTTCGCGCGCGAGGGGGCGGAAGAGGAACTCGACCTCGACGACACCATCCATGCCACTGCCGCCAACGCGGGCATGCTCGACATCAAGATGGTTCCCGAGCGCCACAACAAGGTGAAGGTCCTGTTACTCATGGATGTCGGCGGCACCATGGACGAACACGTTCACCGCGTGGAAGAACTCTTCAGTGCCGCCAAGACCGAGTTCAAGCACCTGGAGTTCTACTACTTCCACAACTGCGTCTACGACTTCATGTGGAAGAACAACCGGCGCCGCTTCAGCGAGAAGTTCCCGACGTGGGACGTGATCCGCAAGTACAACAAGGACTACAAGCTCGTGTTCGTCGGCGACGCGACGATGAGCCCGTACGAGATCCTGCAGCCCGGCGGCAGCGTCGAGTACAACAACGAGGAACCGGGCGCCGAATGGCTGCAGCGCCTGACCCACGCCTTCCCCAAGTTCGCCTGGATCAACCCCGAACCGCAGGGCGTGTGGCAGTACCGGCAGAGCATCTCGATCATCCAGCAGCTGATGAACCAGCGCATGTTCCCGCTCTCGCTGGCCGGGCTGGAAGGGGCGATGCGACTGCTCAGCAAATGATCCGGCGCGCCGCGCTGGCGCTGGCAGCGCTCGTGCTGGCCGGCTGCGCCACCGTGGGCGGCGACGCCAGGACCGAAGACGCGGCGGCGGCCGCCGCCTCCACCTCGCTCGAAGTCGTCGGCCCGAAGGACCTGGCGGCGCTGCTGGAGAAGCACCTGGACCTGGCGCGCGTGGGCCGCATGGCGCGCGGCGACGCCATCGACGAATCCGAGTGGACGCGCCTGATCGAGGTCGCGCCCAGCCAGGTGCGCGACCTGCTGCAGACCGAAGGCTACTTCGAACCCAAGGTCAGGATCACCCGCACCGGCGCCGAAGGCGAACGCCGCGTGCGGCTCGACCTGGATCCGGGGCCGCGCACGCGCGTCTCGCGCCTGACGCTCGAATTCGAAGGCGAACTGCAGCAGGCCGCCGAGGCCGGCGACGAACGCGCCCGCAACACGCTGGCCGGCCTGCGGCGCGCCTTCCCCCTGGTGCCCGGCAAGCCCTTCCGCAACGCCGACTGGGCCGACGCCAAGGGCAACCTCCTGGCCCGCCTGCGCGCCGCCGGCTACGCCACCGCGCAGTGGAGCGGCACCGGCGCCGAGGTCGACGCCGCGAAGCACGAGGTGCGGCTGTTCCTGGTGGCCGACAGCGGCCCGCTGTTCCGCTTCGGCGAGCTGAAGGTCGAAGGCCTGGTGGCGCACGACCGCCAGACCATCGAGCACCTGGCCAACGTGGCGCCCGGCACGCCGGTGACGGAAACGCTGCTGCTGGACTACCAGGAACGGCTGCAGAAGGCGGGACTGTTCGACAACGCCACCGTCACGCTGGACCCCGACCCCGAGCGCGCCGCCCGCGCCGTGGTCGACGTGCACCTGCACGAAGCGCCGCTGCAGGTGTGGACCTTCGGCCTGGGCGTGAGCGCGAACACCGGTCCGCGGGCCTCGGTCGAGCATGTCTACCGGCGCGTCTTCGGCCTGCCGCTCACCGCGCACAACAAGGTGGTCTGGGGCGGCCTGGAACAGAGCTGGACCGGCGAGATCTCCACCCACCCGGGCGAGAACCTGTACCGCACGCTGGTGGGCGGCGCGGTGGACCGGCTGGAGTCGGACTCCGACATCGTGCTGTCGCAGCAGCTGCGCCTGGGCCGCACGCAGGACACGCAGAAGATCGAGCGCCTGTACTTCGTGCAGGCCGAACGTTCGGCGCGCACCACCAAGGGCGACACGCCGACGCAGAACAGCACCATCGCCTATTCGCTGAACTACCACGGCGCCTACCGCCAGCTCGACAGCGTGGTGCTGCCCACCGACGGCTTCAGCTTCTCGGGCCAGGGCGGCCTCGGGTTCTCGCGCAGCACCGACGGCGAGCGCGGACCCTACGCGCGGCTGTACGCGCGCCTCACCGGCTACCGGCCGATCGGCGACAGCTGGTACGGGCAGGCGCGCATCGAACTCGGCCAGGTGATCAAGCGCGAAGCCGTCACGGTGCCCGAGTCGCAGCTCTTCCGCGCCGGCGGCGATGACTCCGTTCGCGGCTACAGCTACCGCAGCCTGGGCCCGCTGGTCGACGGCGTGGTCAGCGGCGGCACCCACCTCATGACCACCAGCGTCGAGCTGGCGCGCCCGCTGGCGGCCACGCTGCCTTCGCTGTGGGGCGCCGTCTTCGTCGACGCCGGCCGCGCCGCCAACGACTGGACCGACATCGAGCACCCGGCGCTGGGCGTCGGCGTCGGCCTGCGCTGGCGCAGCCCGGTGGGCCCGCTGCGGCTGGACTGGGCCTGGGGGCGCGACGTCCACAAGGCGCGCCTGCACTTCAGCGTCGGCATCGCGTTCTGAAGGCCGTGCAGCGCTTCCGCCCCATCGTCACCACGCTGCGGCTGTTCAAGCCGCTGGCCGGGGTGGCGCTGCTCATCGCGCTGGTGGCGGGGCTGGCGGCGGCGGGCGGGCGCTGGCTGTTCTTCACCGAAGGCGGCGCGCTCTGGCTCCTGGCCCGCGCGCCCGGCGTGCAGGCCGAAGGCTGGCACGGCGCGCTGATGGGCGAACGGCTGGGCGCGGCGCGCCTGCGCGTGGCCTGGGCCGGCGGCAGGCAGTCGGCCACGCTGACCGGCTTCGAAGCCGAGGGCCTGGCCTGGACCTGGCGCCCCGAAGACGGCGCCTGGGCCGGGCTGGATGCGGCGAAGCTTTCGGCGCGCAGCGTGGTCGTCGACCTCGGCCCGCCTTCGGGCCAGCCGCCGGCACGCCCGCCCACACTGGCGCTGCCGCTGCGCCTGCGCGCCTCCGCGGTGGCGGTGGAAACGCTGCAGGTGGGCGCGTTCGAGTTGCGCAACGTGAGCGGCCGCGTCGCGCTGGGCGACGGCGCCGAGCACCGCGCCGAGAACCTGGCCGCACGGTGGGACCGGCTGCAGCTGCAGGGGCAGGCGCGGATCGGCACCACGGCGCCCTTCGCGCTGGCGGCAGAGCTCACGGCACGCCCCGACGGCGACGCCTTCGACGCCCGCCTGAAGGCCGGCGGCAAGCTCGACCGCCTCGTGCTCGACGCCACCCTGCAAGGCCGCGCCACGCCCGGCCATGCGGCGCCGGCGGCCGACGCGCAGGCCGTCGTCACGCCCTTCGCCGCCTGGCCGCTGGCCGAGCTGTCGGCGCGCACGCAGGCGCTGGACCTGGCCGCGCTGGCCGGCGCCCTGCCCGAGACGCGGCTGTCGGGCCAGGTGCAGGTGCACAGCAGCGCCGCCGACGCGCCGTTCTCGGCCAAGGTGGTGCTGGACAACGCGCTCGCCGGGCGCTGGAACGAACGCCGCCTGCCGCTGCGGCAGGCGCAGCTCACGCTGGCCGCGCGCGCCGGCGAGCGCGACCGCCTGGAGCTGCGCGAGTTCGACCTCCAGCTCGCTTCCGCCCACCAGCCCGCCGGCCGCGTGCGCGGCCGCGGCGAATGGCGCGGCCACGAGCTGGTGCTCGACACCACGCTCACCGACCTGCGCCCGCAGCGGCTGGACGCGCGCGCGGCGGCGATGTCGCTCTCCGGCCCGCTCGCCTTCACGCTCCAGGGCCTGCCCTCGCCGGCCGGCGGCGCCGCCGCGCCGCCGCCGCTGTCGCTGGCGCTCAAGGCCGGCCTCGAAGGCCGCCTGGACGCGCTGCCGCGTGCCGTGCAGCTGACGCTGGAAGCGAGAGGCAGCGCCACCGGCGCCGAAGTGCGCCAGCTGCGCCTGCAGTCGGGCAGCGCGGTGGCGCAGCTCAACGCCAGGGCCAGCGCGGCCGCCGGCGGCGCCTGGCAGCTGGCCACCAGCGGCAGCCTGGCCGAGTTCGACCCCCTGCCCTGGTGGCCGGGCGAAGCCGGCTCGCCCTGGCGCCAGGGCCCGCACCGGCTGAACGCGGCCTGGCAGCTGGACCTGCGCGTGCCGCCGGGCGCCGCGAAGCTGGCGCCGCTGGCGCTGGCGCCGCGCCTGGCCGGCAGCGGCACGCTGCGGCTGCAGGACTCGGTGCTCGCCGGCGTGCCGCTGGCGCTGGACCTGAAGCTGGACCACGCGCCGAAGGAGGCCGCGCCCGGCCGCCTGCGCGGCGAACTGCGGCTGGCCGCCAACCGCGTGCTGATCGACGCCCGCGGCGACCCCGCCGGCAGCGGTGCCGACGACCTGCTGCACCTGGACCTGGACGCGCCCGACCTGGCCGCGCTGGCGCCGCTGCTGCGCCTGCACCCGGCACTGGCGCCCTGGGCGCCCAGGAGCGGCGCCGCCAGCGCACGGCTCGACGCGCGCGGCCGCTGGCCGCGCCTGGCCACCGAAGGCCAGGCCGACCTGCGCCAGCTCGACTCGGCCGACCTCGGCCTGGCCGCGGCGCAGGCGAAGTGGCAGCTGCAGATGGACGAGGACGGCGGCAAGCCGCTGGCGCTGACGGCCGAAGTGAACGGCATGCGGCTGGGCCGCCAGCGCGTCGAACGCCTGCGCGCCGAGGTGCAGGGCACGCCGCGCGAACACACGCTGCGCCTGGCCGCCGCGCTGCCTGTGAAGCCGCCTGCGGCCACCGAGCAGCTGCTGGGCGTGCCGGTGCTCTTCGGCACCCGCGGCGAACTGCAGGGCGCCGGCCAGTGGCTGCCCGAAGCCGGCGGCGGCGGCACCTGGCGCGGCCGTGTCGCGAAGCTGGCGGTCGGCCCCTGGGACGGCAAGTCGCTCGAAGGCAGTGCCGCCTGGGCCGAGGCGCGCGACCTCTCGGCCGAGGCCGCCTTCGACAGCCACGGCGACCTGGTCCGCCTGCAGGCCGCCCCCGGACGCGTGAAGCTGGCCGACGCCACCGCGCTGCGCTGGGACGAGGTGGTGGTCGACCTGCACGGCGACAGGCCCACGCTCGCGCTGAAGGCCGAGATCGAGGCCTTCGCGCTGGCGCCGCTGCTGGCGCGCGCCCAGCCCACGGTGGGCTGGAAGGGCGACCTGCGGCTGGCCGCCACGCTGGACATCCGCGCCGCCGAGCGCTTCGACGCCGACATCGTGTTCGAACGCCGCGACGGCGACCTGCAGGTGAGCGACGAGAACGGCAGCCAGGCCCTGGGCCTGACCGACGTGCGGCTGGCGCTGGCGGCGCACGACGGCAACTGGATCTTCACCCAGGGCTTCGCCGGCCGCACGCTCGGCGAAGCCGCCGGCGCGGTGCGCGTGCGCACCACCGCCGACCGCCGCTGGCCCGACCCGCAGGCGCCGCTGGACGGCGTGATCGAGGCGCGCGTGGCCAACCTGGGCGTCTGGGGTTCGTGGGTGCCCCCGGGCTGGCGCCTGTCGGGCGAACTGCGCACCAGCGCCAGCGTGGGCGGCCGTTTCGGCGCGCCCGAATACACCGGCCGCATGAGCGGGCGCGACGTCGGCGTGCGCAACCTGCTGCAGGGTGTCAACGTGAGCCAGGGGCAGGTGGAAGTGCGGCTGGAAGGCACGACGGCGCGCATCGAGCAGTTCACGCTGAAGGGCGGCGACGGCACGCTGAAGGTGAGCGGCGGCGCCGAGTTCGGCGAATCGCCGCTGGCGCGCCTGCACATCGAGGCCGAGGCCTTCCGCCTGCTTGGCCGCATCGACCGCCAGGTGGTCACCAGCGGCAAGGCCGACCT
>JABLTH010107031.1_pt1 | contig 12408 bp, 10 predicted proteins | sample 7875711 | NCBI WGS metagenome assembly JABLTH01 (sample SAMN14941262, study PRJNA633318) | bioreactor metagenome | isolation source: bioreactor | place: China | collected 2019-03-05 | reverse complement strand
TGCACACGCCTCGTTGGCGTCAAGATGCAGATCGATCGGCCCCGCCGGGCGCACGGGGCAATACGGCGTGTCGAGCGAGCGCCCCGCCGCGCCCGCCCCATCTCCTTCCGCCCCGCGGAGATTGTCCATGCCCAGCCCCCTCATGGGATGATCTGCGAAAGTTCCGTCACGACAATGTCCGTGCCCCCGCGCGACTTGATGTCGGGAATGAGCACTGGCAGCCGCTCGCGCGGCACGGCGGCCTTCACCGCAAACCCCGCGTCCCCGTGCAGACGCGCGATCGTCGGCTCACGCATGCACGGCAGGCACCCGATCACTCGCTCCAGCGACCCCTGCTCAACATTCACCTCGAGCATCACACGCCGACGCGCCTCGAGCACCGATCGCAGCAACATCGCAAGACGGTCGATCGCCCCGCGACGCCGCGGATCATCAATCGCCGCTCGGCTCGCGTACAGCCGTGTCGACGACACCATCAGTTCATCGATGATCGTGAGATTCTGGGCCCGGAGCGTCTCGCCGCTGGCCGTGATGTCGACGATGCAGTCGGCGTCCTCCGGCGGAAACACTTCCGTCGCGCCGTACGACCTCAGAAAGCTCGCGTTGTACCCCTTCTCGACGATCCACGCCCGACAGATCCGCTCATACTCCGAGCCAATCACAAGCGCCCGCTCGGGCAGTCGCCCGTCGACCAGCAATGAAGCCGGCGCCGCCGCCACCAGGCGAACCGGATCGAGCCCCGTATCGAGCACCTCGACCACGTCGGCCCCGAGTTCCTTGACCCAGTCCGCCCCCGCGAATCCGACGTCTCTCGCGCCCGCCGCCAACATCCCGATCACGTTCTGCGGCTTGAGAATCTTCGCGTCGACCCCTTCCAGCGACACCCGCGGGCGATACCCGCGCTCGCCCACACTGACATGGACGCCCGCATCGCGCAGAAGGCGGAACACGCCGTCCTGCATCCTGCCCTTGGGCAGCGCGAGCTTCAGTGAAACCTTCTGGCCTGGAATGTCCGTCGTATTCGTCAGCATGGCACTCTTCCATGCCGACCCTCACCGCCGCCGAATGCTCACCAAAGCACACGACGCCGGCTCAGGACCGGCGTCGATGGGTGAACTCGGGTTAACCGCAGCGCACCATCACCCGGTCACGCACTCGGCGTGATGGTGATGATGCAGATGGGCGGCGAACAACTTCATGATCGGAAATATACTAGCCGCCCTCGCCAGGCAATCAAGCCCCCACCTCCCCCGGAGCACTCGCGCCCGAAGCCCCCGCCTGCTCGCTCCGGGATACGAAAACACCCGCTCGTCGCGGGTGTCGGCATCGGCCTCGTGCTCCAAGGGCCCTACTCGTCCAGCGGCTCAAGCTCCATCGACCGGTGCTGCATGTGCGCTTTGAGACGCAGCAGGATCGACGTATGCATCTGGCTGACCCGCGATTCCGAAAGATCCAGCGTCGAGCCGATCTCGCGCATCGTCATGCCCTCGTAGTAATAGAGCAGCACGATCAACCGCTCCGCCCTCGAAAGCCCTTTGGTGATCAGCTCCTTCAGATCCCGACGCTGAATCTCCTTGACGGGATTCAGCTGCGAATCGTCGCGGATCACATCGATCTCACGCACGTCCCGCCCGGAGTCGGAGGGGAAACAGCGCCCGTGGATCGACCGGATGCTCACCGGCGAACCATCCCGCTTGAGCTTGTAGAACTCCTCGCCGTGCAGCCCCATCCGCTCCGACACCTGCGCATCGGTCGCGGGCTGCCCCGTCTCCATCTCGATCTGCTGACGCACGCCCTCGAACCGCGCCGTTCGATGCCGCACCAGCCGCGGCACCCAGTCCATCGAACGCAGCTCGTCCAGGATCGCGCCCTGGATACGCTGCGCGCAGAAGGTCTCGAACTTCACCTTCCGATCGAGGTCAAAGGCCGCGATCGCGTCCTTCAGACCGAAAATCCCCGCCGACATCAAGTCCTCGATGTCGACCTCATCGGGAAGCCGCGCGTAGATCCGCTCCGCGTTGTAACGCACCAGCGGCAGGAACTTCTCCATCAGGTAGTTGCGGATCGGCTCCGCCTTCGTCTTCTTGTATTCCTTCCACACGCTGTTCATAGGCATGTCGTCGTACGGCGTCTTCGCCTTCGACGGTTCAGCATGCCTCGCGCCGAAGCGCGCCGCCGCCCTCAATCCAGCCCTGCCCGTTGCCCTGGCGCTCGCCATGGTCGACTCCTTGACCCTTCGTGGCGTGCCGAGCCCTGGAACCGGGCCCGGCGTCGATTTGAATTGTCACGCGTCAATATCACCAACGCGTGCTCGTGTGACGATCATCCTTGACCTCACGCGCGAGCATTGTACACATTCACCCCGCGCGTGCAACTCACCCTCAGGCCGCGGCCCGATCCTTCGTCCCTTCCGGTGGAGAACCGGTGGAAACCTCTCGCGCCGCCGGGTTCGACGACACGTACGCTCGCAGCTGGTCCTCCACCACCCGCGTCCCGACATGCCCGATCAACATCCCCACGAACTGACCCACCAGCAGCGCCACCACAGCGCGGAACAGCACCAGCCCCGTCGGATTGTGCGCAAGCAGACCCGCCGTGATCGCCACGGCAAACGCCGTCAGCCCGAGGCACGCCGCGATCGTGCGAACCATCTGTGGCACGGAATCCCCCGACCCTTCCCCCAGGCCCCGCAAGCCGCGCTCTTGAATCGGTCCCAGAACCGACAGCGACCGCGCGCCGCGTCTATCGACCGCTCTCATCCCTCACTTCATCCCACGCCGCAAAAGTCTCGCAATGAGCGCGCCATTCTCTCCGCGTTTCCCCGACGTCCGTCAAATCGGCGCAGAATGCGCGCGAACCACCCTCGCCCGTTCGTGATATGTTCGCTGCCGCGAGGCAGCACCCGTGCCTCCACAGACTCCGCCAATCGCATCACCGCCAACGACGCCCCGCTCTTGGGCTCCCTCATCACGAACGGCACACGCGCCCGTACCGCCAGCGGCACCGACCCATCGCTCGGCACCCAGCCGAACAACCCCGGCTCCGCTCCCAAGAACCGCGCCGAAACCGCCGCGATCCGCGCGTGCACCCCCCGCGCCTCCACTTCATCCCGCGCCTGGTTCACCACCAGCATCACCCGCGGCATGGCCTCACGCAGCTTCCCCCCATCCGTCAGACACTTCACCATCGCGTAGGCATCCGCGATCGACGTCGGCTCCGGCGTCACCACCACCAACGCGATGTCCGCCGCCCTCACAAACGACGTCACCCCCGCGTGCGCGCCCGCGCCCGTGTCGATCAGCACCACGTCCGAACGCGCCGAGAGCGACGAGAGCGCATCGATCATCGCCGCCCGCGGCTGCCGCGGAAGGTCCGCCACCCGCGACACGCCCGCCGATCCCGGGATCAACCAAAAACCGCCCGGCGCGCGCACGCACAACCCCGCCAACGACCCCGCCGACCCGGCGCCCAGGCTCGAACTCCCCACCACCGCGTCAATCCGCCGCGCCGGCGTCATGCCCAGCAGGACATCCGTGTTCGCCATCCCAAGGTCGGCGTCGAGCAGCGTCACACGCGCGCGCCGCGCCGACAGCGCGATCGCCAGGTTGACCGCCAGGTTCGTCTTTCCGACGCCGCCCTTGCCCGACGTGATCGCCACGATCGGCACGCCCGCGTGCCCCGCGCGTCGCCACGCGCCCGCCTCGCTCTCTCTGCCCCCCGCGCCCGACGGACCCGACGCGCCCACCATCGCGCGCAGCCGCGACGCCTGATCCCCACCCACCGCCGAGGGACCGATCCGGCTCGCGCTCGCCACGCCTTCGTTCACGCCACGACCTCGCCGTCCAGCACCGTCCGCGCCAGCTTCTCCGACCTCGCCACCTCGATCTGGTCCGGCACCTCCTGCCCCAGCGTCACGAAGCTCACCGGCAACCCCGTGCGACGGCAGAGCCCCACCACCGCCCCGAAACTCACCGCCTCGTCCAGCTTCGTGAGAAGAATCCGGTCCGGAGCCATCGCCCCGAACCGATCCGCCGCCCGATACATCACGCCGTCCGCCGCCGTCACCGCCAGCGCCAGGTGCGTCTGGTGCGGCACGCTCGCCTCCAGGAACGACCGCAGCTCATCCAGCCGCGTCGCGTCGTGCTGCGACCGACCCGCCGTATCAATCAGCACCACCTCGCACCCGCTCATCTCGCGGCAGGCCCGCGCCATCTCTTCCGCGGTCATCACCACGCTCAGCGGCACATCGATGATCGACGCGTACGTCCTGAGCTGGTCCACCGCCGCGATCCGATACGTGTCACTCGTGATCAGCCCGACCCGCTTCCTGTGCCGCAGCTTGTACAACGCCGCCAGTTTCGCCAGCGTCGTTGTCTTCCCCACGCCCGTCGGCCCGACCAGCGCCATCGTCAGCGGCCTTCCGTCGTTCGGCGCTTCCGTCGTCATCGAACCCACCACCGGCATCATCGACGCCAGCCGCGAAAGCACCGCGCTCCGCACCACCGCCGCATCGCCGATCTCCGACGCCGTCAACACCCCGCGAATGTCCGACGCGATCTCCTCCGCCAGCTCCGCCGGCACCCCCGCGTCGCACAGCCGCATGTAGTTCGCGAACAGCGGTTCCGACATCGGCCCAAGCGAGAGCACGCCCGAAGCGCTCGCCGAGCTCGCGCCGGGCCTCGCCTCGGATCGCCCGCCCGAGTACGTCACGTGCGCCGCCGTCTGCCGCGAACACTGCAACACCTGCCCGACCAGCTTCTTGATCGACGCCAGCTCATCCTCGAGGATCATCCGATCCCGCGTCGACTCCGGCGACATCGCCGCACGCACCGCCAGCCGTTCGATCGGGCGCTCCATCGTCCCCGTGGCTCGCGTGCCCGCCGGTTCAAGACGCGGCTCCCGCGTCAAGCCGGCGGCCGGCACCGCCACCCGCGACGGCCTCGACTCAGGTTTCACGCCCGCCCGCGCCGCGCGTGACGGCACGCGCACCTGCAACCCGCCCGCCGTCGCCTTCGGCGCCGACGCCGTGATCTCCACCAGTTGCCGGGCCCCCACGCCCATCACACCGCCCACCCGGTGCGAACGCGTGTGCAGAATGACCGCGTCGCCACCCAGGGCCTTCTTCACCTCGGCCAGGGCCTGCGCCATCGTCGGTGCGCGAAAAGTTCGAAGCTCGCTGGAGGCCATCCGTGGCGTCCTTTCGAGGCAAGAGACAACTTCACGGGCGACTTCCTGTCACCCTTCGCCACGAGTATGGCGAGTGTTGAGGCCGCTTGTCAAGCCGCCGAACAGGCAATCCACGCTTCTTCCGACCTAGTCATCCCCGATGCCCAGGCCGCCCTACACATCCAGGTCAAAGCAGAAATCTCCCTCCGGCTCGCGCACCCGCCCCACCCACGCCTTCCAGGCGCTCAGGCTCGACGCCTCGCTCGGCGGTCGGTCTTTGTCCGGCGCTCTCGCCGTGCGGTCGGCGCTCAGCACCCGCCCCCGCGTCCGTTGCATCAACCGCTCGACCAGTTCGCCCTTCGGGATCGCGTCCCAACCGCTCGCCTTGGCCTGCTCCTTGTCGGTGGGCAGGAGCGCGACCAGCTCGCGCGACGTCATCTTCTCCAGCCCCTCCCCCTTCATCGTTCCGTTGTGCGAGCCGTGGTGCCCCACCTTGTACACCACCGTCGCGGCCAGAAGATCATCGCTCGTCACCACGCCATCGCCGTCGCGATCCAGCACGCTCCCGCTCACCGCGAAGCGCACATCCTTCCATGAACGCCAGTTGCCCGGCTGCGCATCGCCCGGGAACAGCAGCACCCGCCCGCTCCGGACGTGCTCGAACGCCAGCACCAGCGACGTGTTGTTGGTCGCGTTCTGCATCTGCAGCGCCAGCGATTCGCCCGCGCGCAGCCAGCTCGTGTCGATCCGCCGCCAGTCCAGCCGCCTGGCCCGGTCCTCCTCGTTCAGCCCCGCGCCGAAATACGTGCGCGCGAAGAACTCGAATTTCGGCGCTTCCTTCTCGTCGATCGCGTACGACGGGTCGATCGGGCGCAACGCCTCGCCCTTCCCATCGCCCGCCAACGCGCCGATGAACCCGGCCAGCGCCGCCCGCTCGGCCAGGTACGCCTCGTTCTTCTCCGGCTCGGTCTCCCTCAGCCTTTCCTTGCTGTACGGCGGCCCGAGCACGTACACCCGCACGCCCTCGATGACGTCGTCGATCACCCGCCCCGGCCTGTGGTACTCACGCGTGGACGCCAGGCTCACGCCGATGCCGAGCGCCTCCTTGGTGCTGGGGCTGAACTTTCCCGATGCGCCGATCCACTCCCCGTCGAACGACAGAAGCCGCCCCAGCTTTCCGGCGCCGTCCCGGCCCGCCGCCCCGAGCTTCGCCGCCGCCGTCTGGATCGCCCCGAGCTGCTGCGCGTACTCCGCGTGCAGCGATCGGGCCAGATCGTCCGCGGGATCCTAGGTCCACGCTAACCACACGCGCCCGAACGTGATCTTTCTGAGTTCCTGCTCGGCGATCTTGAAGCCGCAGACATGGTCGTAATGCTCGTGCGTGATGACCAGCACGTCGACGTGCCCACCCGTGGCGGCCCGGATGCTGGCGGCCATCCTCTTCATCGTCGCCGCCTTGCCATCCGCCGCGTTCACAACACCCATGTCGATCAGGACGTAGGTCTGCGCACCGTTCTCGCCGCCGAACGCCAGAAGAAAGCAGTCACCGAAGCCCTGACGGTACATGCGGACCCTGACACCGCCGGGCGGCGCCTTGAACGTCCCGCCCGGTGTGGTGGCCTTCACCCCGGAAGAATCGCTCCGCTCGCGGGACACGCCCGTGCCCCGCTTCGCCTTCTTCTTGCCGCTCCCTCGACCCGTTTTCGTGCGAGCCTTCGCCATGGATCACGCCCCCCACCGCCATCGTCCGATGTGCGTCACGCCCTTCCTCGGTGCGCGGCCTCTCCGAGTCATCACGAGTTCCGATGGAGCATCGCGAAGGGCTCGTCGATACTCATCTCGGGCGGCACGCCGACGTCCGCTCCGCCCCCGCGCCAGCGTCGGAGATCGTCGAGACGATCCTGGCTCATGATGTTCTTCTGCACGCAATAGCGGCACTGGCCCCCCTCCATGTCCACGAGCAGCGTGCACCCGCCGCGCATGATGAAGTCGTAGCCGATCGCGTTGCCGTGCCGGTCGCGCTCCGGGCCGTCGCGGTCCGCGATCCGCTGGCGTTCAGCGTCCATGTAGCAGTAGCGATCCTGCGTCATCTCGACGACCAGGTCGATCACCGTTCGCCCGTCCTGGTGGACGCGCCGCGCGGGACGCACCGAGCGGACGCGGACCGAGGGGAGCGCGTCCTCCGCGCTCCCGTCACGCCGACGGCTCACCGTGCGCGGCGAAGCGTCGCCCAGCGCCAGCCCCAGCAGCGGCCCGACCTCCGGGCGTTGGTGAAGACACGGAACCCAGTCGCGCCCGAGGCGCCTCGCGTAGGTCTGCGCGCGAATGAACTGCATGAAGCGATCCACGCCCGAGGCGAAGTCGCGCGCGGGATTCATCGGTTGATCCTGGCCGCGCAGGTACTCACGCTCGTCATCGCTGGCGAACTCGTCGTCGATCAGTTCCTGCACCAGTCCGTTCTTGAAGAAGTCCATTCCCGGCAGGCGGGCGGTGAACGGCTGCCACGCCACGGACCGGACCATGAGCGAACGGGCGCCGATCGGGTAGATCCCGCGGGCGCGGAACGCGTCAACGAACGCGACCCGGTAGCCCGACTCGTCGCTCGGATACGCGTCCATGTCGGCGGTGAGCAGCGCCCGCAGGTATTCGCCGAACGTGAGGTCGACCGGCGGGCAATAGTCGAGCGCGCGGATGCACATGCGAAGCACGTGGCGCGCGCTGGTCGAGGCCTGGGCCGCCAGCTCGCGCACAAGAAGTTCGGAGATCCGCCCCGGCGGAAGATCGCCCGTGCCGTTGGTCGCCAGGCGCACGACGGGCTCCGTGCGATTCTCGTACATCATGAGGAACGCGTCGAACACGGCGGCGACGAGGATGGAGCCGCGCGCGTGCGGCGAGACCTCGCGCTCCAGGGCCGAAGGGTCGGGCTCCGAGCCGATCGCGCTCCGGAGCGCGCCGCGCTTGCTGACGGCCTTGCCGAACTGCTGCGCCAACTCCGCCAGGAGGTTCTGCGTGCGGATCTGCCCGCGGGTCTGCGCGATCTGGTGCTCGAGGGCTTCGGGGATCGAAAAGTGATGAAAGAGCGCAACGACGTCGGCGAAGGCCTCGTGGAACGCGCGAACGTCGGGGTTCGACGCTTCGAGGTAGAGGGGGTGGACGCCGTCGAGAATCGCGTGCGTGGTCTCGTGCGCGATGATGTCATGCGAGAGGCAGGTAAAGACCGTCGCGCCGGGAAGATTGACGGGATCGCGCCGGCCGGCCTGGAAGTAGCCGAACAGCAGCGCCTTCAGCTCTGGGCTGTAATACGCGTTGGCCTCGCGGAGCGCGTGCGGGTAGATGCGAAGCCGGCGTACGAACTGATCGGCCCAGGATCTGCGGAGCTTGGGATCAAACACGCGCGGGGACCAGAGCACCCGCCGCCCGAGCGCGTTCTCGAACGCGTGGATCACACGCATGGCGACGGCGTAGCACATCTGCTGATGGAACTGCGGGTTGCCTTCGTCCGGAGCCAGGCCGTCCTGGGCGAGCAGGCGTGGGTCGTTCATGTCCACGGGCGCGTAGAAGCAGGCCGACGCCGGATCGTGGTCGATGACTTCAAGGTAATCGCCGACGGGACCGACGGTGAGCGGACGCTTGCCGCCGGCGTTGGCCGGATCTCCGGCCGTGGGCGGCGGTTCCCAGGGGATCTGGATGGTGGCTGTGTTGATCGCGGCGAATTGGAACTGCGTGGCGAGCGACGGATCGAAAGCAAAGACGCGCACCCGCCGTTGAGCGGGCTCCGGGATAGGCGGCGCGGCGGAGATCGGTGTTGCCGACAGGACAGGGGAGGGGTCCATCTTGGATCGTCGGCTCGAGCGCCGGCGAGTTCTGGGAGTGACGCGGGACGTTGAGCGCGGCATATGAACCCTCCGACATTGCTCCGGAGCTTACATCGAAGGCCGCGGTTTGTTGCTGCCGGCGTGCGCCGAATTCGATACATCAACGACATTGCGCGCGCCGGTTGTCGATGCGCCAAGTCCGGGTTGAGATCGTGTTGGAAAAGCTGAGAGGAGCAGGCAGGAAGTGCGCGGCGGTCGCCCGAGCGGCGCCGGGGTCGCGGCAACGTCAGCCGCATAGGCCGCTCAACGCAGCATCCCGGTGCGGCGGAGCGACGAGATAATGAGCGATTCGACGGGCGTGTCGGTGGGAACCAGGAGATGGGCCAGACCTCGGGCTCGGCAGTCGGCACGGAGCTGATCGGTGTAGCGAGAGACCGCGGCGCGATAGCGTGCGATGAGGCGCGGGGAGATCGAGACTTCCGTCGCGCGCCCCGATTCCACGTCGGTGAGGCGGAGATCCCCGAGCAGGCGAGGCTCCTGCTTCGTAGGGTCCAGCTCGGAGGGCGCGAGGGCCTGCAAGCAGTAGACGTCGTAGCCCGCGCCGGAGAGAGAGGCCAGGGCGTTGAGGCCCGGGGCGAGCCCTTCGGGCGCGAAAAAGTCGGAGATGACGACGAGCACGCCGCGGCCGGAAGCGGAGGACGCAATGGATCGCATGGCGCCGGCGAGGTCGGCGGGCGCTGGGGCGGACGGCGTGTCTGAGGCTGACTTGAGCGTGGAGAGGAGAAGGTCGGCGATGCGCGCGACGGCGGGACGGCCGCGGACGGGGGCGAGGCGCTTGAGCGGTTGGTTGGGCACTCCGAACACGCCGAGGGAGACGCGGTTCTGATTGACGACGCCGATGTAGGCGAGCGCCATGGCGGCCTGGTGCGCGAAGACGAGCTTGTTTGGCGTGCCCGCGTTCATGGAGGGCGAGGCGTCGACGAGCAGATGGAGCGAGAGGTCCTCCTCCTCGCGGAAGAGCTTGACGACAAAGCGATCGAAGCGGGCGAGGATGTTCCAGTCGACGTGGCGGAGGTCGTCGCCGGCGACATAGTTGCGGTAGTCGTCGAACTCCACCGAGCGCCCGCGGCGCTTGGAGCGGCGCTCGCCGGGGAGCTTGCCGGCGAAGATTTTCCGGGACAGGAGGTCGAGGCGATCGAGCTTGGCGGCGAGCGATCGGCCGAGGAGTTCCTCGAGCGACGCGGGGAGCGATGGCGCCGGGCTGATGATCATCGCGGAGTGGAGTGTACGCGGCATCCGCCCGCGACCGGGCGCGGTATGGTTGTGGCATGACGAGCAAGCGGAACAACGGGACGGGCGCGGCGGGCTTGGTCGGTATCGCCGCCGGGGTGATCCTCCTTGCGGGGATGGCGTTGGGCCAGAGCACACCGGGCGAGCCCGTCGGGACGCCGGCGGGGGGAACGCCCGGCGTGACACCGGCGGGCGCGCGGGGAGACGATCAGGAGACGATCGCCGGGTTGAGGAAGGAATTGGAGGCGGCGCGAGCCGAGATCGCGGCGCTCCGGGCGCGCGTGGCTGAGTTGGAGAACGGGGGCAACGGCGCGGGCGACGCGACGGCCGGCCGGCCCGTCATTCCGATCGATCCGTTGTCGTGCCCGCCGTCGATGCTGGTGGAGCTGAAGCGGCGGTATGAGCGGGAGCTTGGGGCGTATCCGATCGCGACGGCGTCGCAGCGCGAGCGGCTGAAGGAGGAGGCGCGGAAGTGGTGCCGGGGGATCGGACGTGAGCTGCGCGGGAAGCGGGTGTGGCTGGCGAGGATCGAGGACGTCCGGGCGAGCGAGGAGGGGGAACGCGAGGCGTTTGTGGCGAAGGTGACGGCGCTGGACGAAGCGACGCGCCGGCCGCTCGGAGAGTCGGTGCGCGTCGGCCTGCCGGCGCGGCTGGCGGATCGGGTGCGTGCCGTCGAGCGCGAGAGGCGGGTGGGCGATCCGAATGTCGACCCCGCATCGCAGCGCCCGTGGGCGTGGGAGGTAACGACGCTCGTCAGCGCGGCGCCGGTGTTTGACGCGGAGCGGACGGAGGCGGGGGTGTTCAACTCGCCGGCGTTTGTGGGGCGTTACGTCGGGTTCGGGATGGAACTCGAGATACTGGCGATGACGGACGTCGATCTGCCGGAAGAAAAGAAGCCCGAGGAGAAGCCAGCGAAGGTGCCGAGCCTGGACCCGGGACGGTAGACAACGACCGAAAGATCGGGACGAAAGTGTCCCGGCGGAGGCAGGTGAGCCCGAAGAGAAAACAGGCCGCCCCGTGATGGGACGGCCCGTGGCATGGATCAGGGAATCAGTTCAGGCCGATCGGATGCGCGACGCTTGAGGGCGCGTCGCTGACCGCGATCAGTGCTGGCCGTGGTTGAACTGCTCGGCGTCGGAGGCCTGCTCGCCGAACGGCCGCCCGCGGGGGGCGGTCTGGTTGATGACGGTGGTCGAGGGGTTGTAGATGTATTGGGCGTCGAGGACCTTGGAGACGCGCTGCTTGATCTCACCGAGGTGGGACTTGGTGTAGGGGTCCATGGAGCCGTCGCCGGACTTGAGCGCCGAATCGATCTTGCCCGACAGCTCGTGGAGCTTGGCGGAGGCGAGGGACGAGATGGAGCGGGTGGCGGGCGACGTGCCGTCCTGAAGGGCGAGGTCGATCATGCGATCGACGTACTCGCGCTGGAGGTTCCGTCGGAGGGACGAGATCATCGGCTGACGCGCGGAGAACTTGGAGCTGGCGTTGGCGTCAAGCTCGGACCAGACGGCCTTGGAGATCGTGTCGAGCATTTCGGGGAGGGTGAAGACGTCCTTGTCGGGGGAGGAGTAGAGCTCGGCGTCGTAGACCCGGCGGAGCTTGGTTGGATTCATGACCATGGTCATGACCGAGGCCTGGATGCCCGATATGCGATCGTGGATGGGCCAGGTCGGCTCGGCCTCCGGGGTTTCGTCCTTGTTGATGGTCATGCGGGTGAGGAGCTCGGGGGTGAGTCCGAACGCCTGGTCGAAGAATGAGTTGTCGATGCAGAACTTGAGGGCGGCGCGCTGGGCCTCGGCCGAGATGGGGGTGATGGGCTGGCGGTTGCCCGGATCGCCCTTGCGGTCACGGTTCACGTCCATGCCGCCGATCCAGTTGGCCATGATGTTGACGGCGCCGAGCTGCGTGGAGAGGGTGATCTCGTAGCCGCGGCGCGCCTTGGACCACGGCTCGCCGTCCTTGACGAACTTGTCGAGGACCTTGCCGCGAGAGAAGTTGGCGAGGGCCATCTGGCTCTTGGCGTAGTCGAGGGGGTCCTTGGTGAAGTCGTAGCGTCGAGCGAGGGGATCCGGGCCGCCGGTGTCCTCGTCGGTCGCGTAGGTGTTGTTGGGATCGGAGACTTTCTTGAGGACTTCCT